>Ga0228710_1000351_pt1 | contig 54287 bp, 23 predicted proteins | sample MedpolnodulmetaG_FD_177995 | JGI IMG/M metagenome (GOLD analysis project Ga0228710, IMG submission 177995) | Root nodule microbial communities from Medicago polymorpha collected in Santa Monica, California, United States - pink nodules | ecosystem: Host-associated > Plants > Roots > Nodule... | reverse complement strand
ATATATATATATATATATATATATATGGGTTCGTAACTTAGACCAACAAAAAACCTAAAGGTCCAAGTTAGCACAAGTGCACATTTTCATATAGACAAAAATATCATTCATCTTTATTATTTAAAACTAATAGCTTGAGAGTAACTTTAGTAATTTTCATTAAAACTTATTTGTTAACTTGCACCAATTTGCTAACTTAGACCCACTTTTATTTTATTACAAATAGTTTGAGGGTTACTTTAGTAATTTTCATTAAAACATGTTTGTTAACTTACACCAATTTGCTAACTTAGACCCACTTTTATTTTATAACAAATAGCTTGAGGGATATTTACTAAACTATCCCTTACTTTAAATTGGTTTACACTAGTGGATATTTGCTTTTTTGTCCAAATGAAAAAATGCATTTTTGCTAACTTGGACCTTCATGTTTTTTTGTTGTTCTAAGTTAGCAAACCCCATATATACATATTGATATAATTTTAACCTCATTGTCTTTTACATAATTTTACATCTTGAAAAAAAATGTTGAATCCATGAAGACATGCAGTTTTGTGCAAGCTGATTGTTTTCGAAGATTTACGGTGTGATAAATAAATAATAAAATAACATTGACATGTCGATATTTTTTTTGTTGACAAATTGACATGTCGATATTTGTTTAGTTTAGAGTGTGAGAATCAAATAATAAAAAGAGAAATGATATTTGTACAACCATTTTTAACAACTTATGTGACAATTTTGTTTCTCATACTTACATTATGTTTTACTTTCTCTCTTTATTACTTTGATTTTTGTGTCAATACCTCTTTTTCTTTGTAAATTTCTAGTTGTCATAAAAGTTGTCATCTAAATAGTATAAATAACACAACTCTAATAAAAAAAAAAGTGTGTTAGGACCGCCTTTGGTGTCTTTATTCCATCGTTATTGCTATATCCAAAATTAAATGAGTCGGAAAAAATTAAAAAATATTTTATTTAATGTGTGGTCTTGAGTGATGTTGAATGTTAAAAACTGCAACAACAAAAATAACATTATGATATTGTTACTTTTGTTTTGATAGATTTGAAAAGTTTAGAGAAAGTGTCTTGAAGCATCTCCAATGTGGGTTCTTTACTTAACAAAGACCACTCCCAATTAAGGACCCTCGATTGAAGGGAAAAGATAATATTTATTAAATATTAGATAATTATATAAGGATTCTCTCTCCAGAGCAACTAATGGGTCCCACGTTCAAAAAAATGAATTAAATATGTACAAGTTGGTCCCACTTTTAAAAGAAGTAGTATTTTATGAGGTAATTTATAATTTAATAAATAAATTACTTTTGTATAATGATGTAAAGCTACCGAGACCTATTTAAGTACTTTTTATTGGAGTTTATATTAGTGTATTGTCATTTTGGAGTCGTTGAATCCTTAATAGATACTTTTATTAAAAAATTATAAATAAATGATGTGTATATGTGGAGTCCATTTAAGTAGTCTCTATTAGTGTATTACCATTGTGGATGCTCTCAGAAGAGTTGATGGTGTGTACATTAAATGATTTGAAGTGGAGTAAACCATCAAATTGGTCTCTGTCTTTGTAAATGATTCTAAAATTAGTCTTGACTCTATTAATATTTCAAAATAGTGTCTTTCTTTTTCAAAAGTTTTTCAATTAAGTCTCTCGTCATGTGAAAAAACATAGAAACATGAGTTTAATTGAGAAACTTTTGACAAAGACATGTACTATTTTGAAATATTGTCAAAAGTTTCTCAATTAAACCCATGTTTTTATGTTTTTTTCCACATGACGAGGGGCTTAATTAAGAAACTTTTGAGAAAAACAATAACTATTTTAAAATATGAGTTTGTCTAACATGTGCAATTAAGGTAACTAAAAGATCAAGTTTTTATTGAAACTAACAATTATTTAACAAAAAGTTATATACTCCCTCCGTCTCACAATATTAGTTATTTAAAGTTTGTGCACGATTATTAAGGAAATGATTAATTGTGTTCATTTCAATGGTAAAATTAGTAGCATTTACTAAAACAGCCTTATTAATTGTAGTTAGTGGAGTATTTAAGTTGGATGAAATTCAATAAATAAGGGTATAATAGTGGAAAAAAATAATAATAAATGTTGTATTGGTATTGTAAAGTGACAATTATTTTGAGAAAAAGAAAAAATGCTAAAAAGACAAATATTGTGAGACGGATAGAGTATTTAATACAAAATGTTCAAGTTTCAATGAAAAGTTAATATTTTAAATTTCTTAACATGTGCAAATTTGCACATATAGAAAAACCCTTAAAATATTTTTTTGAAAATTCGGTATCTGATCCAAGAATCGACTAATCCGAGGGGACCAATCCCACCGCCCACTTACGGGGGCCCCATTTAAAGCCAAAGCAAGCTCTGTATGGACTTAACCCACCGAAATTGGCAATAGAGAGAATCGAACCTGAGACCTTTGGAGGAGCAAACTCCAAGATCCCAAATCAACCACTAAGCCAACCCCAAATGGGTTAAACCCTTAAAATATTAATAGAGTCAGAGACTAATTTAAGAATCATTTGAAAAGACCGAAAACAAATTAGTGGTTTACTCATTTCAAGGGTAATAATAAATAGTATTGACTGACTGATGTTTGCTTTTGGTGTCTATATTCGTCCCATACTGATGTATTCAAAAAGTGGTTTACTCATTTCAAGGGTAATAATAAATAATAATAAATAGTATTGACTGGCTGATGTTTGCTTTTCGTGTCTATATTCGTCCCATACTGATGTATTCAAAAAGTGGTTTACTCATTTCAAGGGTAATAATAAATAATAATAAATAGTATTGACTGGCTGATGTTTGCTTTTCGTGTCTATATTCGTTCCATGCTGATGTATTCAAAAAGTGGTTTACTCATTTCAAGGGTAATAATAAATAGTATTGACTGGCTGATGTTTGCTTTTCGTGTCTATATTCGTCCCATGCTGATGTATTCGAAAAGTGGTTTACTCATTTTAAGGGTAATAATAAATAGTATTGACTGGCTGATGTTTGCTTTTCGTGTCTATATTCGTCCCATATTGATGTATTCAAAATGGAATGAGACAAAAACAATTTAAAATAATGTTGTAACTTTAATGGTGATGACACATAAAGTGCCATAAAGAAGTCAGTGGTGTGTATATCTTAGGATTTAGAGCCTGATAAATAAATAGTAAAATAGTATTGGCGCCATATCAGCAACAATCAAACCTTATCCCAATAAGTACAGTCAGCTGCATGGATCAAATTATGACGTAATGTTCTTATCCAAAACTGTAAGTGAAGTGCCTTAAAAAGAGTTGGTGGTGTCTATATATTACAATAGCTGAATAGCTATCCCTAATTCATGAACAAAATCATGTCACCCCTTCTTCTTTTACCCTTTGCTCTCTTGCTATTCTTCTTGTTCAAAAAACACAAAACATCTAAGAAATCAACAAATCTTCCACCAGGTCCTAAAGGTCTTCCTTTCATTGGAAACTTACACCAACTTGATAGTTCAGTTCTTGGTTTAAATTTCTATGATCTCTCAAAGAAATATGGCCCTATAATCTCCCTTAAACTTGGTTCAAAGCAAACAGTCGTTGTTTCATCAGCAAAAATGGCCAAAGAAGTAATGAAAACACATGATATCGAATTCTGTAACCGACCCTCGTTAATCAGTCATATGAAAATATCATATAATGGATTAGATCAAATATTTGCACCATATAGAGAATATTGGAGACACACAAAAAAACTTTCCTTTATTCATTTTCTTAGTGTGAAAAGAGTCTCAATGTATTACTCAGTTAGAAAATATGAGGTGACACAAATGATCAAGAAGATATCAGAACATGCTTCTTCCAACAAAGTTATGAACATGCAGGAACTTCTTACTTGTCTTACAAGTACTCTAGTTTGTAAAACCGCATTCGGTAGAAAGTATGAAAAGGAAGGAATTGAGCGTAGCATGTTTCAAGGTTTGCATAAAGAAGTTCAAGACTTGCTGATTTCGTTCTTTTACGCGGATTATTTGCCTTTTGTTGGAGGGATTGTTGATAAGCTCACCGGAAAGATGAGTCGCCTTGAGAAAACGTTCAAGGTTTCGGATGAACTTTATCAAAGTATTGTTGATGAACATCTTGATCCAGAAAGGAAGAAGTTGCCTCCGCATGAAGATGATGTTATTGATGCCTTGATTGAACTGAAGAATGATCCTTACTGCTCAATGGATCTCACTGCAGAACACATCAAGCCCTTGATCATGGTTAATGTTTTTTTTAATTATTTTTATTCTTCACTCTTATTTAGCCTTCATCTTGGTTCAATTTCAAAACGTTTTATCTTTGCACAATAGTTCATGAAACATATTGAAACTTGTCCAATATTGCAGAATATGTCGTTTGCTGTGACAGAAACAATTGCGGCAGCGGTAGTCTGGGCTATGACGGCACTAATGAAGAATCCAAGAGTGATGCAGAAAGTACAAGAAGAGATTCGGGAAGTATTTGCAGGGAAAGGTTTTATAGAGGAAGAAGATGTCCAAAAGCTTCCATATTTCAAGGCCGTTATAAAAGAATCAATGAGATTGTACCCAATTTTGCCTATACTTTTACCAAGAGAAACAATGAAAAAGTGCAACATTGCAGGGTACGACATTCCAGACAAGACATTGGTGTACGTGAATGCATTGGCGATCCATCGAGACCCAGAAACATGGAAGGATCCAGAAGAGTTTTATCCAGAGAGATTCATAGGAAGTGATATAGATTTAAAAGGACAAGATTTCGAGCTGATTCCGTTTGGTTCTGGGCGAAGAATTTGCCCCGGCTTAAACATGGCTATTTCTACCATAGATATTGTACTTTCTAATCTTCTCTATTCATTTGATTGGGAAATGCCTGAGGGAGCTAAGAGGGAAGACATAGACACTCATGGTCAACCCGGACTTATTCAACACAAGAAAAATCCTCTCTGTCTTGTTGCTAAGAAGCGAACTGAATGCGCGTGATCTTGAATTTGCATGTTATGTTATATTTATGTGAAGAAAATAAAGCATGCATGATGTGACTATGGCATTAGTATATATTCCATTTCCCCATTGGACCATGCTTTCATGAGGTCTTTATAGAGTGACTGGAAATGGAGTATTATAGTTAAGTGAGTCTTCATGTTTAATATTATAATAAAAGAGTCTAAATAAAAATCATCTTTATGTGTAGATTGTTCCTTTGTAATTCAGGGGAGTGGTAATTAGGATGAGTTTGATCTGATATGTCGCGTTGTATGAAGTCTGAGAGTCGAGAAATGGTGAAGAACATTAAGGTTTTATCCTATAAATAATTTTTCACTCGGTCGATGACTTTGTTCTACGAATGATGTGTTGATTTTTAATGTTATTTTACAAAGTAGTTCCCTTTGATTTCAGCAGTTGTTTTCCTTTCTTGTATCTCTATAGATTTTCCTTCTTTCAATAAAGTTGTATTAAGGGTCCATTTGTTTTGGATTTTTTGATTTAAAAAAATCACTTTTTTATTTTTGTAGTGTTTAAAGAAATCATTTTTTGCCTTAAAATGAAAAGCTATTTCAAGTAGCTTTTCCAAAATCTATTTTTTTCTAAACATAAGTAACTCAAGTGTAAGAACTTCAAATCTTAAAAAAAATTATTTTTATGATAGTAAAGAAACAGAAATAACTCTAGATTTTTTTTTTTTTAATCTCTAAATAAAAATCTTTAGATTTTATTCAACTCAATATCTACTTTTTTAAAACTGAAACAAACGCACCCTAAATCAGCTTCTCAGTATTTGATGATTTGAAAGAGAAACTGTAAACTTTCATACGTGCTTTAAATTGAGAACGAATATTCACATTATGAAGCACACAACTAAGTGACTAGAATAAGTCGACGGCTATCCAATAATTTGCCGATGTTGCTCTTTACTCCTGTATGCTCGCAATTCGGCAAAAACATAATACTCAAAATTTGGAAATTGTTAGCATGTACTGCACAAAACAGTTCGGTTCGCAACTTGGTTAGTCAAGAAAACAGTTCGGTTCGCAAAGGTAACATCTCTGTTCTATAAATGTAGAACCTGTTTAGTCAAAACAGTGTTGTCGATGACGGATGGTGGAATATGGCAGAAAACCCCAGTACTCACACCATTGCAGCCAATGAAAAGTTTTAAGTTCTACAAAATTGTTTACGGAAATAACTTATAGCATATAACAAAACAATTTAATTTTATCTTTTGCCATAGAAATAGCTTATGTATGTTTATAGATAATCACTTATCATGATAAGCACTTGTGCTATAAACTGCAAATAAATGGTTTATTCAAACAGGGCTTAAATAATGGCTTCTAAAAAAAATTATGGATAAAATGATGTCACTGGAGCGTATTGAAAACCCGACCAAAATGATGTCACTAGAGCAGTATTTTTCCTTTTGTTATTGCACACTATCTATAAATTAATCTATTCGATGAAATTCCATGTATCTGTCCGGAAAAGAACCAATGTATAATTGAATTTGTAGCATTACAATCAATAGAGAAGAAATTTGTCATGCAACGTACCTGTTACATCATTTGATTGTCTTGTATGTATATGCAGTTGCCTAAAGTTCACTGGATCCGTCCGTTTTGCTGCGATTTGAAATGTTTTGATTGAGATGTGTATGCAAAATTGTTTTGAAGCGTCAACCCACCACCATTAATCATAGGTCTTGTTAACGAGTGTCGTCAGGGCATTCTTTAAGAATTTCAAAAGAAAAAATTATTTTATAAAAAAATCAAATATTTCGATTTCCGACGTATTGATTATATATTTTCATGATAAGTTACCCTTTTAAGGCTTTAACCAGTGCCCCAGGATACTATTAACATTTCCCATTATATAGTAAAATAACATTGATATGTTGAAATTTGTTTGGAGTGTGAGAATCAAATAATGAAAAAGTGTGTTTGGACCGGCTCTAGTGTCTTTATTCAACCGCTATTGCTATACCCAAAATCAAGTGAGTTGGAAAAAAATTAAAAAATATTTTATTTTAATGGATGTTGTCTTGAGTGATGTTGAATGTTAAAAACTGCAACAACAAAAATAACATTATAATATTGTAACTTTTGTGCTCATGATTTGAAAAGTTGAGATACATGAGAAAGTCTCTAAAGGATATACTTTAAAATGGATGATGTACCGTCTGATATATATCTTGCATCGATACTTGTCTGATACGCCCCGATACGTATTAAAATTGTATTCAAAGATTAAATATTATTTCATTTTAAAATAATTATCCGATACTTTTAAGATACATCAGGGATACACTAGGGATAGGCGGTGGGATACTGATATGTGCGGGCTACCTGATGTTTCTATTATATTTGGTATATATGTAATTAATTAAGTAACGATGTTACTCTATTTAGGATATATTATATTTGTAATTGACTAATTGTCGTTTTCTTTATTATCAATACTACTTATATTTATATTTATATTTATATTGTTGTCCACCGTTTGTTTTGTGTTTCTTTGCTTGTTTTAGAACGTTGTTGTTGTTGATTGTTGTGTGAAGGCAATTTAATTGTTGTGCCTTCTCGTTTTTTATGTCGGTTTCGTCTAGGTTTTGGGCAAATTTTTCTCTTTTGAATTTTAGCCCATAATTTTATTTTAAGTTTTAACATTTAGTTTAAATTTAATTTTTTTATTAAGTATCCCAGCCGTATCGTATCTTGAATTTAAATTTTTTTCCGTATCTGTGCCGTATTGTATCATGACTTCGTAGGAGAAACTGTCTTAAAAGAGTTAGTGGTGTGTACATTAAAGGGTTTCAAGTGTGATAAATAAATAATAAATGTATTGATATACTGATGTTTGCTTTTGAAGTGTGAGGACTGAGATCAAATAATAAGTGTTTTTGGATTTCTTTTTGTGGCTATATTCATCCCATACTCATGTATTCAAAATGGAATGAGACAAAAACAATTTAAAAAGATATTGTAACTTTGATATGTTGATGATTTGAAAAAGTTGACTCATTAGAAAGTGCTTTAAAGAAGTAGGAGGTGTGTATATCTTGAGTCAGGATCCGTTTACATTAGGTATCAATCGATTCATTGACATCAAATCTTAACCGTTGATTTCTTTTTATATGAAAACTTATATTTGTTGATTTAGAATATCATGTGAACCACTTTCTTAGGATTATCGCGTGGGAGGGGAAAGAAAATTAGTTGGGTGAAGTGGAAGTCGATGTACCAACAAAAGAAAAATGGAGGTATTGGGATTAAAGATGTGCGGATAATGAATGTGTGTTTACCGGCTAAATGGAGATGGAGGTTACTAGAAGGGGAAAATGCATTGTGGAAGGATGTTCTTGAGGAAAATTATGGCTCATGTAAGGAGTGCGTGTTGGAAGGTGGTGTTACATCTTGGTCGAGGTTCACTTTGGTTTGGTAGAAATACGTCGTAAAGTTAGATGATTTTGGTAGCCTAGGTTGGTTTAATGGTGAGATTTTGCGCAAGGTAAGGAATAGTTTGAAGACGAATTTTTGGAAGGTTAATTGGCATGGAGGTGGGACCTTAGCTAAAAATTATCCAAGACTTTTTTCGATATCAAGTCAAAAGGAGGCAATGGTGGGGAGAGATAGGGGCGGTTTCGGTCGAGGGTTTGAATTTGAATTTCATTTGGAGAAGAAGTCTCTTTGTGTGGGAGGAAGAGTTGCTTACTAGCCTTTTGGAGGATTTGGAGGGTATGAGGTGGTCTAACGAGGAGGATAAGTGGAGATGGAATCTAGAAAAGAATGGTTGTTATTCGATGAAATAGGCTTACTCGAGGTTGGAGGGATTAATGTTGTGTGAAGATGTTTGGGGAGTAGTGGAGAAACGAGTGTTTGAAATTCCGTGGAATAGTCCGGCTCCATCAAAGTGGTAGCGTTTGGATGGAGGGTTCTTCTTAATCGTATCCCAACTAGAGTTAATCTTACTTTGAGAAATGTTTTATCACCAATTTTGTAGGGATTAGTTAAGCCTCGACTTTCGTTACATTTACATCTTTTTTTACATTGTTACGTGGCATGTTTGGTGTGGCTTAAATTGATGTTGTGGTTGAATTGTTGGTTTCTAACCCCACCAAATTTCTTCGAGCATTGGGAGTGTTGGAGTGTAGGGGGAGATCTAAAAAGGTAATTAAAGGTTTTTGGTTAATTTGGCACAGAACTATTTAGGTTTTGTGGAAAAGGAGAAATGACAAAATTTTAAAGGGGATAAACTTTGAGGTGGAGGGATTGGTTGAAGAGATTAAGGTGTTGTCTTGGAGGTGAATGTTGAAAAGAATGCACACACCGTCTTGCCTTTTTTATGAATGGTGTTGGAATTCAAGGTTTTGTCTTGAAAGATAGTGATCTTGGGTTTCTAGCTGTGGGAGTTGGTTGGAGTTTGCAGTTCCATTTAGTTTTCTGGTAGTGAGCTCCGCGTGGATGTCTTGTGCTGCTGTCATTGTTTTTTATGCTGTAGTGTTGCCTTTTCACAGTTAGCCTTTGTTTTGGCTTTATTGGTGTCTTGGTATTCTATTAGTACCTATTTTGTAAGATTATGGGGAAGGTAGTGTATTGTTGCTGTTAGGCGTGAACTGTGATGCGTGATGCCTAGGAATAGGATTTGGCAGCGGTGCTGTGTTGTTTTTGTTGGGTGTCTGGGACTTCTTGCAGTTGGGATAGTGAGACATGGGTATTGAGATGGTTCTTGTCCGTATGTATACTCCGGCAAGTTTAGGGTGTTTGTTTTGGAGGTATTCTCTATATATGTGGCGTCAATTGTATCTGCTTTTGCTTTTTTCTGCAAGTGTTTATGCGTCTTGCATTTACTCGACGAGAATAAAAATTTGCCATTTGAAAAAAAAAAACAGGATTATCCTTCGGTGTTTTTTTTCTCAAAACTATATCTCAAATTTTTTGTTCTTCCATTCTACCCCTTCTTCTCTAATACGATAACTTCCGACCTAATATTCATGGTTCAAATTTTGTACTATAAATTCAATCTAATGTTATTGTGGTGCCAAGTTCCAATTTTGTATTCCCTAAATGTAGAAAATAGGATTATTGCTATTCGGAAACAGTGAAATTAAATGAAATGGAGAAGGGATTCGTCGAAACCGTACTGTAAGATTTTACAAAACAAGGCCGTTAGATTTTTTTTGGCAATGGCACAGAAGATGCAATTGCATATATTCATTGCATTCATGGATTGGAAAGGCACATCAGCACTATCTTCATATTTTGAGAAGAGATAGAAAACGACAGAAGGATAATCATGTGAGAGTAGTTCACATGATATTCTAAAGCAACAAAAGTCTTCATATCAAAAGAAATCAATGGTTAAGATTTGGTGTCCGTTGATATCTGGTGTCAACGACACTTGGTGTCAACGGATCCTGAATCGTGTATCTTAGAATTTAGAGTGTGATAAATAAACAGTAAAGTAGTACATGTTCATGTTTATTTTTAGTGTGTAAGAATCAAATAATAAAACAATGTGTTTAAAATTCTTTTGTTGTGTTTGACCTCTAATATTGTATCCAGTTTCGAATGGGGAAAAACAATTTAAGGCTATTTATCATTTTATCTCTAACAACTGAGCAAACTTTGATTTTGGCCCATTTAAAAAATATTCCAATTTTGTTCCCAACAATGCATATTCCTTTGGTTTTGACTTCTACTGCCGTATCCAAAATCGAATGGGAGAAAAATAATTTAACATAATATTCGGATATATCCAAAATTGAATGCTAAAATCTGCAGCAACAACAACAACAACCACGCCTTGTCCCACTAAGTAGGGTCGGCTACATGGATCAAATTACGTCATAATGTTCTAGCCGAAACCAAATTTACATCCAATTTGTTAACCTCTGGATATGTTCTAATAGTTTCCTTAAAAACTATAAGAGTGTGTTTGGATGGGAGAAAGTTTTTAGGGAATTCAAATACTTTGAGGTGAATTTCATTGTTTGGATAATAATTTGAAGAATTTTCAAAATGATGGAAATTTATGAAGTATTTTGTTCAAGTTAAATTTAGAGAATTTCAAAATTCTAAATTGTAATAATTTTTCAAATATTGCATTTTGGTCCTCAAATTTTCCAAAACTTTCAATTTGAACCCAATAAATTTTCAAAAAATTGCAAATTGACCCCTCAAAATTTTCAAAAATTATAATTTGACCCCTCAAATTTTTGGAAATTTGCAAATTGATCCCTAATTTCAATTTTTAAATTTGGCCCAAAATAATTAATATTTATAAAAGTTGCCTAAAAATATGACAATTAATTTTCTTATTACTCCATCCAAACAAAAGTATTAAGCAATGAAAGTAATTTAATTGAATCATTAAAATTGTCTAGATTTCTAAATTCATTAAAAATATTCAATGACCTCATCCAAAAGGAAGTGCCTTAAAAAGAGTTGGTGGTGTCTATATATTAGCAGATACACACATACCATGAGATTACAATAGCTGAATAGCTATCCCTACTTCATAAACAAAAACATGTCACCCCTTGTCTTTTTACCTTTTGCTCTCTTTCTATTCTTCTTGTTCAAAAAACACAAAACATCTAAGAAATCAACAAATCTTCCACCAGGTCCTAAAGGTCTTCCTTTCATTGGAAACTTACACCAACTTGATAGTTCAGTTCTTGGTTTAAATTTCTATGATCTCTCAAAGAAATATGGCCCTATAATCTCCCTTAAACTTGGTTCAAAGCAAACAGTCGTTGTTTCATCAGCAAAAATGGCCAAAGAAGTAATGAAAACACATGATATCGAATTCTGTAACCGACCCTCGTTAATCAGTCATATGAAAATATCATATAATGGATTAGATCAAATATTTGCACCATATAGAGAATATTGGAGACACACAAAAAAACTTTCCTTTATTCATTTTCTTAGTGTGAAAAGAGTCTCAATGTATTACTCAGTTAGAAAATATGAGGTGACACAAATGATCAAGAAGATATCAGAACATGCTTCTTCCAACAAAGTTATGAACATGCAGGAACTTCTTACTTGTCTTACAAGTACTCTAGTTTGTAAAACCGCATTCGGTAGAAAGTATGAAAAGGAAGGAATTGAGCGTAGCATGTTTCAAGGTTTGCATAAAGAAGTTCAAGACTTGCTGATTTCGTTCTTTTACGCGGATTATTTGCCTTTTGTTGGAGGGATTGTTGATAAGCTCACCGGAAAGATGAGTCGCCTTGAGAAAACGTTCAAGGTTTCGGATGAACTTTATCAAAGTATTGTTGATGAACATCTTGATCCAGAAAGGAAGAAGTTGCCTCCGCATGAAGATGATGTTATTGATGCCTTGATTGAACTGAAGAATGATCCTTACTGCTCAATGGATCTCACTGCAGAACACATCAAGCCCTTGATCATGGTTAATGTTTTTTTTAATTATTTTTATTCTTCACTCTTATTTAGCCTTCATCTTGGTTCAATTTCAAAACGTTTTATCTTTGCACAATAGTTCATGAAACATATTGAAACTTGTCCAATATTGCAGAATATGTCGTTTGCTGTGACAGAAACAATTGCGGCAGCGGTAGTCTGGGCTATGACGGCACTAATGAAGAATCCAAGAGTGATGCAGAAAGTACAAGAAGAGATTCGGGAAGTATTTGCAGGGAAAGGTTTTATAGAGGAAGAAGATGTCCAAAAGCTTCCATATTTCAAGGCCGTTATAAAAGAATCAATGAGATTGTACCCAATTTTGCCTATACTTTTACCAAGAGAAACAATGAAAAAGTGCAACATTGCAGGGTACGACATTCCAGACAAGACATTGGTGTACGTGAATGCATTGGCGATCCATCGAGACCCAGAAACATGGAAGGATCCAGAAGAGTTTTATCCAGAGAGATTCATAGGAAGTGATATAGATTTAAAAGGACAAGATTTCGAGCTGATTCCGTTTGGTTCTGGGCGAAGAATTTGCCCCGGCTTAAACATGGCTATTTCTACCATAGATATTGTACTTTCTAATCTTCTCTATTCATTTGATTGGGAAATGCCTGAGGGAGCTAAGAGGGAAGACATAGACACTCATGGTCAACCCGGACTTATTCAACACAAGAAAAATCCTCTCTGTCTTGTTGCTAAGAAGCGAATTGAATGCGCATGATGTGACTAAAGCATTAGTATATATATATTCCATTTCCCTATTGGACCATGCTTTCATGAGGTCTTTAATGAGTGTTACTGGAGATGGAGTGTTATAGTTAAGTGTGTCTTCATGTTTGATATTATAATAAAAGACTCTACCCTTGTATTATATTTTCAAAGAAATAAAAATCATCTTTCTGTGTAGATTATTCGTTTGTAATTCTGGGGAGTCGTAAATAGGATGAGTTTGATCTGATATGTCGCGTTGTATGAAGTCTGGTAGTCGAGAAATGGTGAAGAACATTAAGGTTTTATCCTATAAATAGTTTTTCACTCGGTCGATGACCATGTTCTACAAATGATGTGTTGATTTTGAATGTTATTTTACAAAGTAGTTCGCTTTAATTTCAGCAGATGTTTTTCTTTCTTGTATCTCTATAGATTTTCCTTATTTCAATAAAGTTTTATTAAATCAGCTTCTCAGTATTTGATGATTTGAAAAAGAAACTGTAAACTTTCATAAGTGCTTTAAATTGAGAACATAAATTCACATTATGAAGCAAACAACTAAGTGACTAGAATAAGTCGACGGCTATCCAATAATTTGCGGATGTTGCTCTTTACTCTTGTATGCTCGCAATTCTGCAAAAACATAATACTCAAATTGAAATTTGGAAATTGTTACCATGTACTACACACAAAACAGTTCGGTTCGCAACTTGGTTGGTCAAGAAAACAGTTCTGTTCGCAAAGGCGACATCTCTGTTTTATAAATGTAGAACCTGTTTAGTCAAAACAGTGTTGTCGATGACGAATGGTGGAATATGGCAGAAAACCCCAATAAACACACCATTGCAGCCAATGAAAAGTTGTAAGTTCTCCAAAATAGTTTATGGAAACAACTTATAATATACCAAAACAATTTAATTTTATCTTTTGCCATAGAAACAGCTTATGTAAGCTTATAGATAATCACTTATCATGATAAGCGCATGTGCTATAAACTGCAAATAAGTGGTTTTTTCAAACATGACTTAGATGATGGCTTCTAAAAAAATAAATGGATAAAATAATGTCACTGGAGCCTAATGAAAACCCAACCAAAATTTTAAAATTTATTTAGAGCAGTATTTTAAAATGGTGCATTATTCACTAGTGTTCTTTTTAGTCAATTTATATTTCCCAATGATTGGTTTTTTTTGTCAAAACAGCAAACACTGATGTATATTTTCAACTTGCTTTCGGAATATGAATTGAATTTGTAGCATTACAATCAATAGACAAGAAATTTGTAATTCAACGTACCTGTTACATCATATCATTTGTTTGTCTTTTATGTATATGCAGCCGCTGAAGTTCACTGGATCTGTCTGTTTTGCTCCTTATAACTCTAACAATTTCTAGAACCATTATACATTGTAGCCATAAGTTTCATCTCTATCTTTTCCTTCTTATCATATAATATATCATATTTATCACGTCACTCTCTCTTATCATTTTATATGTCAAGGCATATACACTCAACATAGATGTACACCAAACATTTTCCAAGTTTAATTACTACATATATATTGAATAGTCGTCATGAACAACATTCTTATTCTTAGCTTTGTGGTGATCTTAATTCTTATATGCGTGAAAGTGTAATTTTTCATGGTATTCTATCTATATGTTGATTGTGTGGGTTTCTTACCGTCACTTTTTGGTTATTTTTTTACACGAAGTTGCATACAATTTTCTAGAATAAAATTAATGAATTAAAGAGATATAGTTTGCCTCATATGATTGTCAATAGGAACTTATCTGAGCTTGACTCATTTTCTCAAAACTTAACTCGAATTCGAACCAAACCTTTTTTTAGCTCAAATTTGACTCGTTTAAAGTTCACGAACAACTTAGTTAAGCTCATTAAGTTCAACTCGTCTACTCGAGTCTAAAGGCAAATCCAATGTGCCCTAAAATATCAAAAAATTGCACTAATACTCTTGTGATAATTGCATTTGATAGCCCTGCTTTTTTTTATGTAGACCTCAAGGGCATAATCAAAACAATTAACATATAGCAACGAGTCATTCCCTCAGCTAAAAGATAATGAAAGTTGCCCACTCGCTCTTATTATATAGCCAAAGCTCGATGTGGGACTATTACTACTTGTTAGTTGCCTTTTAAAAAAAATTACAACTTGTTAGTTTTATAGCTTAAACAAAAGAAAGTTTTATAGTTTTATAAATTGGTTCATGAACCAAAAGAAACTAAGTGACTACATAATACGTTTGTTTAGAGAAAGTGGCTGGATAATAAATTGTTGTATTTGTTCGGTTATTTGTATAAAAATACAAATTATTCTTAGTTGCTGAATTGTTATTTTTGTTTATTTTATATACATATACATATAATCGAACCAACTAATGAACCAACGAGTCGAACTATATATAGTTCAAGTTCAGCTCATTTAATTAACTAACTTAATTTTCAGCTCAAATTCAACTCATTTGGTTCATTAACCAAGTTCAATGAATTAATTGTCAAATCGAGTTTCAAACTATTTTCGTATTGTCTTAGTTCATTGCCAATCCTAATTGTCAAGAATAATATGTATTTTATTACCTATCTCTATTATGAAAATAGTTTGTCTTTTAGGTATAGAATGCTCAATTATTCAGGTGGCTCTTTAATGGTATAGAATGCTCAATTATTCAGGTGACTGATAAAATTAAGTCGCTAACTTTCATGTGGTTGAAGGCAAAATTTCCTTCTCTTCCCTTTAATTATTATGGTTGGTGGCTTAGTCCATTCACTATATTGGGCATAGGCTAATAGCTTTGTTTGCTTTACTCATCGTTTTTTGTTTTCTCTTGTATATATGTTTCAACTCTGGTGTTTTTTTCCCTGACATACCTTATGCTAGGGAGACCCTTTTGAGGTGGTAATATAATTTCATTTTAGCCTCTTAAAAAAACAAATTCATCCAATTTATTTACGAAAATAATATGTATTTTCTACACACAAACAATCAAAATATTTAGAATCGCTACATCAATTAATATTTTTAATTTAAGTGGTAATTCGAAATATTTTAATTGATTGTGTGTGCAAAGTTGTTTTGAACCATCAACATACCATCATTAAACTCGTAATAAAATAGCATTGATATGTCATTTGTTTGGAGTATGAGAATCAAATAATAAAAAGTGTCTTTGGACTCGCTATGGTGTCTTTTTTCGACCGCTATTGCTATACCCAAAATCAAATGAGTTGAAAAAAAATTAAAAATATTTTATTTTAATAACAACAGAAATAACATTATAATATTGTAACTTATTTGAAAAGTTGATATATATGAGAAAGTCTTTGAAGTTCAGATAATTCAAAATGAATGACGTATTATATTCGATACGCATTTTGTATCGATACTTGCCGATACGTCCTGATACGTATCGGAAAAGTATTCGAAGATTAAATATTATTTTTTAAAAAACAATTATCCTATACTTTTCAAATACATCAGAGATACATAAGGGATAGGCGGTGGGATATTGATATGCACGAGCTACCTGATGTTTCTATTCTATTTGGTATATATGTAATTGACTAAGTAATGATGCTCTCTATTTAGTATCTATCATATATGTAATTGACTAATTGTCGTTTTCTTTATTATTAATATTACTTATATTTATATTTATATTTATATTGTTGTTCACCGTTTGTTTTGCGTCTTTTTGTTTGTCTGAGAACGTTGGTATTGTTGATTGTTGTGAAGACAATTTAATTGTTGTGCCTTATCGTTTTTCTATGTTTGTTTGGTTTAGGTTCTGTGCTAATTTTTTTGCTTTTGAGTTTTAATCCATATTTTTATTTTGAGTTTTAATATGTAGTTTAGATTTAAATTTTTATTGAAGTATCTCAATCATATCGCATCTTGAATTTTAAGAAATTTATGTATTCATGTCATGTATCTGTATCATATTAGGTACCATGGCTTCGTAAGAGAAAGTGTGTACATTAAAGGATTTGAAAGTGTGATAAATAAATAATAAATGTATTGATATGCTGATGTTTGCTTTTGAAGTGTGAGACTTGGAGATCAAATAATAAGTGTGTTTGGATTGCTTTTGGTGTGTATATTCGTCTCATACTTCTGTATTCAAAATGGAATGAGACAAAAACAATTTAAAAATGATATTGTAACTTTTATCTTATGTTGATGATTTGAAAAAGTTGACACATATTAGAAAGTGCTTTAAAGAAGTAGGAGGTGTGTGTATCTTAGATTTAGAGTGTGATAAATAAAAAGTAAAATAGTACATTTTGATGTTTATTTTTAGTGTGTAAGAATCAAATAATAAAAGTGTGTTTAAAATATCTATGAACTCTCTAAGAAATATGGCCCTATAATCTTCCTTAAACTTGGTTCAAGGAAAACAATTGTTGTTTCATCACCAAAAATGGACAAACAAGTAATGAAACACATGACATCGAATTCTGTAACAGACCCTCGTTAATCAGCCACATGAAATTATCATACTAATGGATTAGATCAAGTATTTGCACCATATAGAAAATATTAGATCAAGGAGAAATATTTGGTTGAGCACAACCCAAATCAAAAGTATTTAGTCACATTCATATGAATGGTAAAATTTAAAAGAAAAATAATTTAATCACATCATTTAATATCATTTTTCTCTTAAATATTATCAATTATGTGTGTGTCCAAATATATTTTATTTAGGTTTATGTCTATGCAAGACTTGCTCTAGATCAAGTATTAAGCCTTAATCTTGGTTCAATTTTGAAACATTTTATATTTGCAAAACACTTAATGCCTCTCCCGAAAAATCATAATCGTTGAATTAATTTAATTTATGCAAGATCTCTGCTTCAGAAACTTAAATTATTGACGGAAAGTAAAGACCAAAAATTGAAATAAATTTATCTCAATTTTTGACACTTTTAACTAATAATTAGTGACGAATTTCATTTTTGAAATGTTTATTTTTGTCAATAATTCAATTTTTTTTGTTTTTTGGGGTCAAGTAGCCTAATGGCTAGAATTCACCTTTATAGTGAATAATAAAGTCTTCGGAGTTCGAACCCAAACTCCCGCATATAACAATGCATATTCCTGCCAAGTGAGCTAGACTCACGTGACTAATTCAAATTTGTATAATAGTGTCTAATCTAATAGATGAGATTTGGTTTGAGGGGATGGAAGGCAGGAGAGAATCCAGTTTATTCTTTTTTATTTACATTAGTTTTTTTTTCTTTTTTTTGTACAAGTTATTTTTCTTTTCTATTTGTTAGAACTTGAATCTCTCTAACCTGCAGCTCTTTACATCCAAATCTCTCTAAAAGTAGTAGATGAAATATTTTTATTTTCTTTTTATAACTTCATATTCGGCCTAATGATGACTAATCTGAAGGGTTCTGAGGGTTCAATCTCATCGTCTACCTGCAAGGGCCATATTTAGAGTGTAACAAATCTATTTTTAATTCTACTATTTGTGGTGGTGGTTGTATAAATCTGGTAAACACTTTTTGAAAGTGGCCTTTAATTATCTACAAAATCAACATAAATTAGACAAATTTGTAAAAAAAATGTTTGAAGCATTTATGTTTGTTTTTTTATAAGCAAATGTTAGTCGTTAGTTTGTTAATTTGTTAGGAACAGTGAGAATCTGTTCGCAGAGTAGATTCTTTTGTTTTTATTATAGTTGTTATACTTGCTAATAAAACATCATGAACTTTTTCAACATTGCAGAATATGTTGTTTGCTAGGACAAAAACAATTGTGGTTGCGGTAGTATGGACTATGACGACACTCATGAAGAATCCAAGAGTGATGCAGAAAGTACAAGAGGAGATTCAGAAAGTATTTGCATGAAAAGGTTTTATAGAGGAAGATGTCCAAAGGCTTCCATATTTCAAGGCCGTTATAAAAGAAACAATGAGATTGCACCCAATTTTGCCTATACATTTACCAAGAGAAACACTGAAAAAGTGCAACATTGGAGGGTATGAAATTCCAGTCAAGACATTGGTATACGTGAATGCTTTGGTGATCACAGAGACCAAAAAGCATGTAAGGATCCAAAAGAGTTTTATCCAGAGAGATTCCTTGACAGTGGTGTAGATTTCAAAGGACAAGATTTTGAGTTGATTCTGTTTGGTTCTGGGCGAAGAGTTTGCCCCGACTTAAACATGGCTATTGCTACTGTGGACCTTGTACTTGCTAATATTCTCTATTCATTTGATTGGGAAATTCCTGAAGGAGTTAAGAGGGAAGACATAGACACTCATGGTCTTCCAGAACTTATATAACACAAGAAAAAAATATCTTTGTCTTGATGCTAAGAAGCGAATTGAATGCGTATGATCTTGAAGTTATGTTATGTTATATTTATGTAAAGAAAATAAAGCATGCATGATGAGGTCTTTAAAGAGTGTCACTGGAAATGGAGTATTATAGTTAAGTGAGTCTTCATGTTTAATATTATAATAAAAGACTAACCTTGTATTATATGTTCAAAAAATAAAATTCATCTTTCTCTATAGAATGTTCCTTTGTAATTCAAGGGAGTGGTAAATAGGACGAGTTTGATCTGATACGTCGCGTTGTATGAAGATTGAGAGTCGAGAAATGGGGAAGAACATAAAGGTTTCATCCTATAAATAGTTTTTCACTCGATCGATGACCATGTTTTACGAATGATGTGTAGATTTTGAATGTTATTTTACAAAATAGTTCCCTTTGATTTTAGCAGTTGTTTTCCTTTCTTGTATCTCTATAGATTTTCCTTCTTTCAATAAAGTTGTGTTAAATCAGCCTCTCAGTATTTGATGATTTGAAAGATAAACTGTAAACTTTCATAAGTGCTTTACAAAAGTCATATTTGATGCAAGCAAATGAAGTTTATAATTGTAATAATTTATTTGACTAAGTACAATATTTTGATTATTTACAATCCCCATCTTTCCTAATTTCCTACCTTTATTCTTGTGCATCCTATTTTCATTGGGTAAAATTTGGTAGACACCCTTTTTCACTCTACCATTGATATACACACGCTGATATGACACATTTCTAATTAAAAAAATTAAAAATAAAACATAAAAAATTCTTTCTCACCTTTCTTCCTCTCTAACGCAGTCTCTTTCTCTTTCTCACTCAGTGAGTCTCATCATCTCTCTCACATTCAACTCTGCAGCCTCCAAGATCTCACTCTCTCTCTCATCTCCTCTTTGGATTAGATCCGTGGCAACGGTACATGTAAACATTTGAAATTCTTCTTGATCATTTCCAGTGGCAGCAGATTCAGATACAATATCCAAATGGACCCATCTGCAACTACTCAACATGTATACTAGAACAATGTATTTCGTTCATTTTGAAGAAAGGACATACTGTATGTAACTCCAGATCTGATGAGTTTTCAGATTTCATCTCCTCTCCCTTGCCTAAACGCTCCATCTCTTACATGAGTTTTCATATCTAAATCTGATGACCAGAAAAATAGTTGATGGAGGTTGGTGTGATGAACGACAGCGTCGACAGTGATGGAGTGTGCACCGGTGGTAGTGGTGGTGACTGAGGTCCATGAAGAGAGAGAAAAGAAAAGTGGGTCTGAGAAAGAGGAAGAAGAGAGGTCGTAATAGTTGGAGGGCTTAACACGGTTGTGGTGGTGATATTTAAGGTCGTGGACGGTGGTGCGACAAAATTGCCCCTTATTTTTTTGAAATGGACAAAATTATCCCAAAATTCAAAATTAATAAAAAAAAAAAATGTCATATTGAAGTGGTAGGATGGTGTATGCCACGTTAGGATGTCTGTGTAAAATTACTCATTTTCACCTTGCTTTCAATTTTCAAGTCCTTCGCATGCAACATTTAACTTATAAAATATAGTTGTCTTCAAAGTATTCTTGTGCACTGAGCCTTAAAACAAGTTTGGTTCAGGACAAACCATGAACTGTTTGGTTTTTCCAAACTGTTTTTACGGTTCAATTTGGTTTTCCTTCTTGAAATAAATCATGAAAAGTTGTACAAGTTATCCCACTAGGGCCTGTTTGGATTGACTTATTTAAACTTATTTACCAACATAAGTTTTGTGATACTGTTTTGGAGAACTTATAGAAACAACTTATGACATTTTTCAGCTTATTTTTGTAAGTTCTCCAAAATAGTTTATAGAAACAACTTATAGCATACACCGAAATAATTTAATTTTATCTTTTGCCATAGAAACAGCTTATGTAAGATTATAGATAATCACTTATCATGATAAGTACTTGTGTTGTAAGTTGTAAATAACTGATTTATTCAAACAGGGCTTAAATGATGGCTTCTAAAAAAATAAATGGATAAAACAATGTCATTGGAGCCTATTGAAAACCCAACCAAAATTTAAAAAAATTATTTAGAGCAGTATTTTTCCTTTTGTTATTGCCCTATCTCTAATTTAATTCATTCGATGAAATTCCATAATAAACAGAAATCAATCAAATTCTAAAGAGAGGTAAATTTTGCATTATTCACTAATCTTCTTTTTAGTCAATTTCGCTGATTGATTTTTTAATCTTTGTTTGTGAGTTTGGAGGAGAAGGAAGGGGTGAGTTTGGAGAGTTTTGGAGTTTCATTTTTTCTTCATAATACAAAATCTTCCTCATTTGAAAAACTTAAAAAATGTATTGGAAGAATGTTTTGGGAGGATTTGGAGAATTTACATGAATTCTTCAAATTTAATATAAGTATTTATAATATTCTTAAAATTAAAAATATATTAACTATAAACATTAATTTATTAGAAAAAAATTACTCTTTCACAAAATGTGAAAGATTTTACCCTTTTCCCTTGTATTTCTAACCCTCCAAAGTCTTTCCTTCCTCTCCCCTCCAAATAAAGTGAGTGTGTTTGGATGGGGTAATGTTTTGAGGGAATGTAATATTTTGAGGGAATTCAAATACTTTGAGGTGAATTCCATTGTATGGATAATAATTTGATGAATTTTCAAAATGATGGAAATTTATGAAATATTTTGTTCAAGTTAAATTTAGAGAATTTCAAATGACACCTAAAAGTTAAGAATTTCAAAATTCTTCATTGTTATAAATTTTCAAATTTTGTATTTTGGTCCTCAAATTTTCCAAAATTTTCAATTTGACCCCAATAAATTTCCAAAAAATTGCAAATTGGCCCCTCAAAAATTATAATTTGACCCCTCAAATTTTTGAAATTTACAAATTGACCCATAATTTCAATTTTCAAATTTGGCCCCTAAAAATTAAAATGTATAAAAGTTGCCCAAAAATGATGATGATGAAATTTTTTTTATTACTCCATCCAAACAAAAGTATTGAGAAATGAAAGTAATTTAATTGAATCATTTAAATTACCTAGAATTCTAAATTCTTTAAAATTTCTCAATTACCTCATCCAAACACACTCTTAGTGTGTTTGGATAGGGGTATGTTTTGAGGTAATGTAATGTTTTAAGGGAATTCAAATACTTTGAGGTGAATTTCATTGTTTGGATAATAATTTGAAGAATTTTTAAAATAATGGAAATTTATGAAGTATTTTATTCAAGTTAAATATAGAGAATTTCAAATGACACCTAAAATTTAAGAATTTCAAATTTCTTCATTGTTATAATTTTTTTAAATTTTCATTTTGGTCCTAAAACTTTCCAAACTAACCCCATTAATTTCCAAAAAATTGCAAATTGACCCTCAAATTTTTCTAAATTTTTAATTTGACCCCTCAAAATTTTTGAAATTTACAAATTGATCCATAATTTCAATTTTCAAATTTGACCCAAAAAATTTAAATTTATAAAAGTTGCCCAAAAATGATGACAGTTAAATTTTTTATTGCTCCATCTAAACAAAAGTATTGAGAAATGAAAATATTTTTAATTGAATCATTTGAATTGCCTAAGATTTTAAGTTCTTTAAAATTTTCCAATTACCTCATTTAAACACACTCTTAAAAATATTCCATATTTTGACAGTAATGCAGTAATCTTTATCTCATTCTGCACTTAACGAGCTATAGACATGTCAAAGGATTAATATAGAAATTTGAAAGAATAGAAGCACCCTTTATTAGGTGGAATGCTTTCAACTTGCAAATGCAATACAGCAACACCGATGCTACTTGCTTTCGGAATATCAATTGATTTAGTAGCATTTCAATCAATAGAGAGGAAATTTGTAATTCAACCTACCTGTTACATCATTTGTTTGTCTTTTATGTACATGCAGCCGCCTGAAGTTCACTGGATCTGTCTGTCTATAATTCCTATAACTCTGGCTTTGTCGGTCTATAATTTCTATAACTCTAGCTTTTAGATAAGAGGCATCTCTAATATAAACTTTTTCAATAAAAAACATTTCGAATTACCACGTAAATTAAAAATAATAATTGATATAACGATTCTAAATATTTTGATAAGTTGTTATTGCAAATTTGTTTTGAATCGTCAACCTACTATCATTAAACTCATAATAAAATAGTATTGATATGTTGATATTTGTTTGGAGGGTAAGAATCAAATAATAAAATAGCTCTGGTGTCTTTATTCGATCACTATTGCTATACCCAAAATCAAATGAGATGGAAAAACATTTCGAATTACCACGTAAATTAAACAGAGAAGGTCTTCTTCTAGGTATTAAACAGAGAAGGGGTGGTGTCCCGTCTGAGAGAAGGTTGGTGGAAGGCGGGGTAAAATTGAAACAGCTGGCTGCAGAGAGGGTCCTTACAATTCAAAATGGTTCTGGAGTATCACATATTATGAAAGAGGGTCCTATTATAGAGAAACTCGTGGCCTTGAAAGAGGTAGCGGTGAAAGTTAAGGTTACTAGGGAGGAGGAGATGTTCTGTCAATGATAGTAACGACTTTTAATGTAAGGGGGTTAGGTGGGACGGTGAAGCAGAATAAAATTCGTGAATTGGTGCGGTATAACAATGTGGACTTCTTGGCGGTGCAAGAGACTAAGTTAGAAGAGATTACTCCGACTTTATGTTACTATCTTTGGGGAGGTGAAAGTTGTGATTGGGTGTTTAGACCTTCCGTAGGTAATAGTGGTGGTATTTTATCTCTTTGGAGGAAATCAAGTTTTAATTTGTTGTCTTCTTTTCAAGGGGATGGATATGTGGGGGTGAGTTTGGAATGGGGGGTGGAGAAAAAGAGTTGTATTGTGGTTAACGTATATTCTAAATGTGATTTAGCGGCGAAGAGAAGGTTGTGGGAGACTCTAGTGGAGGAGCGTGCGACTAGAGGAGGAGGGGCTTGGTGTGTTCTTGGTGACTTTAATGTGGTTTGTAGGAGAGATGAAATGAGAGGTGCTAATGAAGAAGCAACATCCGGCCAATTATTGGAGATGTATCTCTTTAATAATTTTATTGGTGAGATGGATCTCCAAGATTTAAATGTTTTAGGCCGTCGCTTTACTTGGTACCATCCTAATGGGAGATCCATGAGTCGTATAGATAGGGTGTTAATCTCGGAGGACTGGTCTCAAATGTGGGGTGATAATTCTCTTTAGGTGCTTTCGAGAGATGTTTCGGATCACTGTCCCTTGGTGTTGAAATATGGAGTGGGGGAATGAGGTCCTAAACCTTTTCGTTTTAACAATTTTTGGTTAGAGAATCGAAACTTCAAAGGTGTGGTCGAGGAGTGTTGGAGGAATCAAGAGGTGAGTGGGTGGATGAGTTTTGTGTTGAAAGAGAAATTAAAGGGCCTTAAAGGTAGATTGAAAGTTTGGAATAAGAAGGAGTATGGGGGTATGGAGGAAAGGGTGGAGAAGCTTGTGAAGGATATTAGTATGCTTGATGAGAAGGGGGAAGAAGGTAGTTTGGAGGAGGTGGAAGTGAGGTTGTTTAAAGAGAAGTTTGAAGAGCTTTGGAGACTTCTTAAAGCGAAGGATGCATTGATAGTGCAAAGGTCCCGCGCTAAATGGCTCAAAGAGGGAGATGCTAATTCAAAGTTTTTTCATAATTGCCTTAAGTCGAGAATGAGTAGAAATACGATTAAGGCTTTGAAGGTTGATGATGGGTGGGCGGTGTCGCCTTTGGATATTCGTAGGAAAGTGGTGGAGTATTTTACTAGTCACATGGAAGACATTAGATGGGAGCAACCAAGGTTGGATGGGGTAATGTTCGCTCAAATCTCGGGGGAGGATAATGGTTATCTAGTGGCGCCTTTTACTATGCCGGAACTAGTGGCGCCTTTTACTATGCCGGAACTTGAGGCGGTGGTTAGAGAGAGTGATAGTAGCAAAAGTCCGGGTCCGGACGGTTTCAACTTTGCTTTTGTCAAAAAAATTTGGTATTTGATCAAACATGAGGTGAGAATCATGTTTGACCAATTTCATGTTGATGAGGTGCCTCCGAGGTGTATGTTGGCCTATTTCGTTACTTTAATTCCTAAAGTGTCATCTCCCTTTGAGTTAAAGGATTTCTGCCCTATCTCCTTGCTAGGGAGTCTTTATAAGTTATTAGCTAAGGTGTTAGCTAGGAGATTGGCGGGTGTTATGAATTCTATAATTTCTTCCACTCAATCGGCCTTTCTTAAAGGTAGAAATTTGGTGGATGGGGTGTTGGTAGTGAATGAGTTGGTGGGTTATCCTAGGAAAGTTAAAAAGGAGTGTTTGATTTTCAAGGTGGACTTCGAAAAAGCGTATGATTCGGTGGATTGGGGCTTTTTGGAGTATATGTTATACCGGGTGGGGATGAGTGAGAAGTGGGTGGCGTGGATGAAGGCTTGTGTGTGTGGAGGCTCTAAGTCTATTCTTGTGAATGGGTGCCCAACAGAGGAGATTAGTATTCATCGTGGTCTTAAGCAAGGGGATCCCCTTGCCCCCTTTTTGTTTCTTTTGGTGGCGGAGGGCTTTAGTGGTTTGATGAGGAAAGCAACATAAGCAAATTTATTTGAGGGATTTGATATTGGTAGGAACTGTAACGTCCCCATATTTTATATACAATTTAATGGCATTTCTCATGTTTTACTTATTTTGAAATTAATTAATATATTTTAATATTTACTATCGGTTTTACCACGTGTATGTATATCTATTTCCACTATACTTATTCTTCTGATTTATTCCTTGACCATATGGCCATTTTGCTTGTTGGGTCAAAGGTCTTATGCCTATTTCCATGGGTTACTTGCTAAATATAAGGAGCAGTTTTCCACTCATTTAAGAGGGACGTGGTTGTCATGTGTGTAGGGATATAAATCCATATTAGTGCCTCTTGATTCTAAATTATGGGATTACATGGTTACTCCACTTCTTCTCTCTGATCCTCATGGAATCATGTCATGCAAACTAGTAATTCCCCCTTGATACCCAAAGAATAAATATCCATTAATTCTTCCCCTATTAGTTAAAATTGTATTTTGTTCCATCTCTCTCCCTTAACCGCTAGAAATGCATTGAATCACATTCAATTACTAGGAAGGTTCTTAATTAGTTATAGGAGCAATATTTTAGTTCCTAATTTATCTTGTTGCAGTCTCTCCCCTATGACTATATGAGTAAACTCACGCCATACTCACTCATCTAATGAGAATGAAACCCCTTTTTCGCACCTCATTCATGTTTCCATCCTTACAAAAATTAGCCAACCCAAAATTGATTATGTGATACTACTGTTCCTTCCATGTCAATGTCTGGTTCAAAATGAAAGGGAGTGAATCTTCACACTTGAAAGACCTTCATTTCCTAGTCTCCAAATTTGATAGGTTTTCCTAAGACCAGAAGCAAATTCTCTAGTCGTATTTCTTCTCAAGCACGTGAGATAATTTTGTGGGATTAAAGTGTGCTATTGGGAAGGAAAGCGTCCAAGGTAAGGGCTCTAGTCTTGACCATGATTTAATTGAAAATAATAGGTTATGATATTGAATTTGATATGCTTCTTGATTCAATGGATGAGTGAAGAGATTAATTGTTATTAATAAATATAATAATTATTGTTGTTCAGTAAACTTTGCTATTGTTTTTGAAGAATATGTGAAATTTGGTAATTATATTTATAATTGTTAGTGTGTGAAATTGAAATGTGACTCGCTGTTATTTTGTCTCTAGAGGTTTTGAAATATTTTATTAATTTTGAGGTGTGATGATTTTGGGGAATTGATAAGCTATGTGGCTTGAGAATATAAAACTACAAGCATGTAAAGAAAGATTGCATTGCATAGCATATAATAGTGTCATAGGTGCCAAATGGGGCGATTCATATTCATATGCCAAATAGGGCGATTCATATTCATGTGTCAAATGGGGCGATTAAAACTATTTTGCCAAATGGGGCGATTAAAAATTATTTTGCCAAATGGAGCGATTAATATCATTTTGCCAAATGGGGCGATTAATATTGTTATGCCAATTGGGGCGATATCCGGATCATGGTCTAGTTGCATTTCATGCATCTGCATTAACATTAAGTCTTGTGTCTCATTCGAAAAGGAAAATATATATATATATCGAGCTTGTGTTTGTTTCTTTTAGAATATTTTGGAGTGATGAATATTTTAAATATTTAAAACTAAAAAGAAGTGTCTTAGCACAATTCCTTGATAATGGTTGTATATTCTTATTTGATGTTGTAATTTATTATTGATTTTATTTCATGGGTGTTGAAGACTAACCCTTACAACCAACATTTTAGGTACTAGTGGAGATGTGATGTGTGCTTGATGTTTTGCTTGAAGCATGTACGCGGGGAAACAAATTTGGGTTTTATGAATTGAAATTAAATTAGTTTAACTATTTTTGTTAAGTTCTAGTGAAGAATTTATTATGCTTAACCTTTGTAAAATAAAAATAGTCTTATTTTTCTAAAAGAAAGAAATAAATGTAATGTCTTGGTTCTAAATCCGGGACGTTACATGGTTTGGTAATCACACATTTACAATATGCCGATGAGACGCTTTGTATAGGGAAAGCAACGGTGGATAATCTTTGGGCGATGAAGTCCATCCTCTGGGGATTCGAAATGGATTCTGGTTTAAAGATTAATTTCCTTAAAAGTTCCTTGATTGGGGTGAATGTTGGTGACGACTTTATGGAGATGGCTTGTAACTTTTTGAATTGTAGTAAGGGGAGTATTCCGTTCAACTATTTGGGATTGCCGGTGGGAGCTAATGGTAGGAGTTTTGCAACTTGGGAACCTTTGGTGGAAAAATTGAATAGGAAATTGAATGCGTGGGGGCATAAATATATTAGTTTTGGAGGTAGAATAGTTCTCTTGAATTCGGTACTTAATTTTATTCATATCTTTTATTTATCGTTTCTTAAGATGCAGTTAAGTTGTGGAGGAAGGTGGTTAGGGTTCAAAGAGAATGTCTTTGGTGTAGAGTGGGAGGGGGGAGGAAAATTAGTTGGGTGAGGTGGGAAACGGTTTGTCAACATCAGAGGTTGGGTGGGTTGGGGGTGAAGGATATTCGGGTTATGAATGTTAGCCTTTTAGAAAAGTGGTGTTGGAAGTTGCTAGATGGGGAGAGAACCTTGTGGAAGGATGTGTTAGAAGAGAAGTATGGCCCTTGTGTGGGGAGAGTTTTTGAGGAAAGTAATTACTCTTGGCCGAGACATTCGTCTCTATGGTGGAAGGATGTGGTGAAGGTGGGAGACTTTGGTGTGGTTGGTTGGTTTCATTCGGAGGTGGAGAGAAGGGTTGGGAATGGTATGAACACAAGTTTTTGAAATGATAGGTGGAAAAGGGGGATGTGTTTTAGGCTTAAATATCCTAGACTTTTTTTGGATACAAATCAAAGAGAGGCGTTGGTGGGGGGAGATGGGAGTGGTTTCTGAGGAGGGTAGGGAATGGTCGTTTAGGTGGAGGCGACATATTTTTGTTTGGGAGGAGGAGTTGTTGGTGAGTCTTATGGAGGATTTGGAAAGAATGACGTGGTCGCCTAGTGAGGATGTGTGGAGGTGGAATCTAGAAGAGAATGGTGTTTTTTCCGTCAAATCAGCGTACGAGAATTTGGTGGCTTTGTCTGGGACGGCTAATTTGTGGGGAGTGGAAGAGTTACGGGTGTTTGAGAAGCTTTGGAAGAGCCCGACACCTTCTAAGGTGGTGGCTTTCGCTTGGAAGGTGTTGTTGAACTGTGTGCCAACTAAGGCCAATCTTGTTTTGAGGAATGTTTTACATCCAGAGGACTCTATTTTATGTGTCATGTGTAATGGTGCGGAAGAAACATCGAGTCACCTTTTTTTGCATTGTAATGTGGCCATGGGAGTGTGGTCCCGATTGATGTATTGCGTGGATTGTCATTTTATTACTCCTCCTAACCTTTTTGTTCATTGGGAGTGTTGGAGTGGGAGGGTGGTAATAAGAATAGGTTGAGAGGCTTGTGGTTGATTTGGCATACTATGATATGGGTTCTACGGAAAGTTAGGAATGACAAGATTTTTAATGGGATCAATCACGATATGGATGTGCTAGTGGAGGAGATCAAGGTTTTATCTTGGCGTTGGATGTTGGATAGAATGAAAATCCCGGTGTGCCTCTTTTACGAGTGGAGTTGGAATCCTATATATTGTCTTGGCAGGGTGTAGGTGTGTGTGTAGCAGTTTGGAGTGAGCTGGTTTTCCTTTGGTTTCAGGTGGCTTTCTTACTGGTGTTGTTTCTAGATCAGCAGGGCTGGAGAGGTGCTGGTTTTCCTTTTCGCTGCGCTACTGTACTGCTTTCTGTTGTGCTGGCTCGGTTTTGCTGGTGTGCGTTTTGGTTCTATTTCTGTTGGCCTGTGGTGCTGGTTTTTGGTGGGTTGTTTTTTGTGTGTTGTTTTATCAGGATCTGTTTTGGTGGTGAGGCGGGAGTATACGTGTGAATCCTTTGCGTGTAAAGTTTCGCCTATTTATTTGGTGGTGGTCTTTTGTTGGTGTTTTCGGGGTTTGGTTCCCGTCTATATGTGAGGCCTTTTCTTGTATTTCTGGTTTGGTTTTCCGCGGTTATTGCCTCTTGCATTTTCCATCGCGAATAAATTTTGCTATTTCAAAAAAAAAATGAGATGGAAAAAAAATTAAAATTTTTATTTATTTTAATGTGTGTTGTCTTGAGTGATGTTGAATGTTAAAAACTACAACAAAAATAACATTATAATATTGTAACTTTTGTGTTCATGATTTGAAAAGTTAGATACATGAGAAAGTCTTTGAAGCAATACTTTAAAATAGATGATGTTCTGTATCCGATATATATCCTGCATTGATACCTGCCCGATACATTTTGATACGTATCAAAAGAGTATTTGAAGATTAAAATATTATTTTTCTTAAAAACAATTTGCTGATACGTTTTAGATATCGGGGATACACTAGGGATAAGTGGTAGAATACTGATATACGCAGGCTACCTGATGTTTCTCTTATATTTGGTATATATGTAATTGACTAAGTAAGATGTTCTCTATTTAGAATATATCATATATGTAATTTACTAATTGTTGTTTTCTTTATTATCAATATTACTTATATTTATATTTATATTGTTGTCCATCGTTTGTTTTGTGTCTCTTTGTTTGTTTGAAAATGTTGCTATTGTTGATTGTTGTGTAAAGGCAATTTAATTGTTGTGCTTTATCGTTTTTCTATGTCTGTTTGGTCTAAGTTTTGCGCCAATTTTTTTGCTTTTGAGTTTTGGTCCATGTTTTTATCAGATTTTTCTTCTTTCTATAAAGTTGTATTAAATCAGTATTTGATGATTTGAAAGAGAAACTGTAAACTTTCATAAGTGCTTTAAATTGAGAACAAATATTAGTTGGTGTGTTTACATACAGAAGCCAGATTTGATGCAAGCAAATGAAGTTCATAAAAAAAAAAAAAAAGCTTAAATATGTCATTGCTTCCTGCACTTTGACCATATTTTGGCATTAGTCCCTGCATTTTTTTTTGTTTGACATTGGTCCCTGCAATTTGTGAAAATTTGCAATTGGTCCTTCTGTTAAGTCCATGTTAAAAAAAAGACAAAACTAACGGTGTGCCACGTGGACCAATTAGTACATGCCACGTGGCACACTAAAAGACAAAAAAATAATAATTGAATATTTCAAAGTTTTGGTATTATTCCCTGCATATTGGTATTGGTCCCTAAACCCTTTATTTATTTATTTTTTTAATATCTTCCAATGATATTATTATGTTTATTACTGTTTGGTTCATTATTTTTTCGAGAATAATTATAAAAAAATTATAAAAAATAAAATAAAAAATCCCTTTTAAAGAACGGTTACACTTTAATCTATCACATCTTTCTCTAACATTCACCAGTATGGATTCTTCAATAACGGTGAATCACCATTAAAGTTTAAATCACCATTATTTGTGCAATTTGATAGTGGTTAGTTGTATGGCAAATAGGCAAACACAATAATACAAAAAGGGAAAAAATTAAATAATACGTCGTGAGGTTAACCGTTAAACATGTAAATTTAGAATGATGATCGTGTTGTAATTTAAGTTATTATTAAACATTTAAAAAGTTATTTATTACTAGAAAATCATTTTCAGAGTAAATTACATTTTTTTCCTCTAAGAGAACCTTAAATTATCCTCCATTTCCATCTTATGTTAAAATATACATTATCTTCCCTTAAAAAGTAAATATATATATATAAAAAATTATACTCCTTAAAGATAATTATATTTAAATATTTTGTTACTAATTTTATGATTATAGAATACAACATATAATTTTAGCATATTTCATCAATTTTAATAATTTTTCGAATAGTCTCCGTGATAGCTCAGTTGTCAATGCATCGCAGTTAGAGAAAGAAGACGATGCAAAATGATTAGAGCTCAATCCTTCTTAAAAAGGATTTTTTATTTTTTATTTTTAAGAATTACTCTCAATAAAAATAATAATAAAACATAATAATATCATTGGAAGATTTAAAAAAGAAAAATAAAAAAAGTTTCAGGGACCAATATCAAAAAGTGTTGAAAGTGCAAGGACTAATAATGAATATAATACTTGAAATATTTTAATTCAGAAAATTTTGTCCTTTAGTGTGCCATGTGGCGTGTAATAATTGGTCCACGTGGCACACCGTTAGTTTTGCCTTTTTTTTAATATGGACTTGACATAAGGACCAATTGCAAATTTTATACAAAGTGCAGGGACGATTGTCAAACAAAAAAAAGTGCAGGGACTGATACCAAAATATGGTCAAAGTGCAGGGATCAATGAAATATTTAAACCAAAAAAAAATACAATGGAGCAACTTAGGTACTAGTTAATTAGTCAATATATAATTGTAATAATATCTTTGACTAAGTACAGTAATTTTATTAATTTACCCTCCCCATCTTTCCTATTTTCCCACCTTTATTCCAGTGCATCCCATTTTAACCTTGCTTTCATCTTTCAAGTCCTTCACAGGCTACATTTAACTTATAAAATATACCTGTCTTCAAATTGTATCACTAAAATGATATGATACAAAATCCTTTGAACTGCCAAAATGGGTCTGCTGCTGGAGTCTTCAAAAGTTGCATGTGAAGCAAACAACTAAGTGACTAGAATAAATCGACGACTATCCAATAATTTGCCGATGTTGCTCTTTACTCCTGTATGCCCGCAATTCTGCAAAAACATAATACTCAAATTGAATTTTGGAAATTGTTTCCACGTACTACACACACAAACCAAGCCTACGGGGGGATCTCGGTTAGTAAAGAAAACAGTTCGGTTCGTAAAGGTAACATCTCTGTTCTATAAAGGTAGAACCTGTTTAGTCAAAACAGTGTTGTCGATGACGGTTGGTAGAAAATGGCAGAAAACCCCAATAAACACACCATTGCAGCCTATGATGGCACCATGGCAGGCACCCCTTCACAAATTTCATATGGAGGCTGTCATAAAACCTGTCATGGCCTCCATTTAACAATATTGGTCCAAAAAGCACATAACCTGGTGCACTGAACCTTAAAACAAGTTTGGTTCAGGACAAACCATGAACTGTTCGGTTTTTCCAAACTGTTTTTGCGGTTCAATTTGGTTTTCCTTCTTGAACCAAATCATGAAAAGTCGTACAAGATATCCCACTAGATAATGTTGAATACATGGATTAAATGATGGCTTCTTCAGAAAAGTAAATGGATAAAATTATGTCATTGGAGCCTGTTGAAAACCCAACCAAAATTTTAAAAATTTATTTAGAGCGGTATTTTTCCGTTTGTTATTGCACTATTTCTAATTTAATCCATTCGATGAAATTCCATAATAAACAGAAATCAATTAAATTCTAAAGAGAGGTAAACTTTGCATTATTCACTTTTCTTTTTATTCAATTTTGCTGATTGGTTGTTTAGAATATTCCATAGTTTGACAGTAATGCAGTAATCTTTATGCCATTCTGCACTTAACCGGCTATAAACAGGTCAGAGGATATATAAATATAGAAATTTGAAAGAATAGAAGCACCCTTTGTTAGGTGGAATGTTTCAACTTGCAGATGCAACACCAATGTATATTTCCCAATGAAAAGAATTTGCTTTCGTAATATCTATTGAATTTGTAGCATTACAATCAAAAGAGAAGAAATTTGTAATCCAACATACCTGTTACATCATTTGTTTGTCTTTTAAGTATATGCAGCCGCCTGAAGTTCACTGTATCTGTCTGTTTTGTTCCTTATAACTCTGGCTTTATCGTCTATAATTTCTAGAACCTGGAGAATAAGAACACAACTGTAAATTATAATAACTACTGGTTGTAAAATGAACATGTGAAGACTCATGTAGGCCTTTGATTTACCTCTGGTCTTGAATTAAGGACTCCACTGGACATTCCAACATCTACGCGCCATATGCTACAATTGTATTTACTGTAGGAAACAAAGAACTGATTTAAATGAATAGAAGAAATCCATCTATAATGCACTAACTGACCTAGATAAAGCATCTGTCATTTATGCTGCAATTCAAGAACTATAGCAATATACAATCTATAATATAAGGATTGTGGCAATTTTTCTTTGTATATAGATTTTGGCAACTTGAGATGTAAATATTCCAAGAATGCTTAAGGAAATGTCTTCTCTTACCAATTTACCCCAACAGTTTGAGGAGTATGTCCCACCACCATTGCCTTAGCATCAACTGCTTGCAGCGTTTCTTCAAGAATCGAACATACCTGAACATTGTATAATTGGTTGCAAGAGATATCTTTACAAATCATACTGAGAGAATTTCATTAATTTACTAAATATCTTAAAATAAGTTAAATAATGTAATTAAGACGAAATCTGAACTAAATTAAAAAATATTTGATAGAACGAAAAAAAAAAGTCCTTATACCATGTTAAGTTTGTTGACTTAATAAAGAAAAGTTACAGAAAGGTGGAGTCACGGAGCTAGTTTTCAGGGAAAGGACTACATGTCGGTGCAGTGTCGTGTCTGGTGTCTGTGTCAGCTTTATAGCTATTGACCATATAATATTTTTAGCTTAAACAAGGGAGAGGAGTATATATCATGTTTTCTATTAACTCCACACAATACCTTCCTATTAATCACACACGGTACAATTTTCTTGAGTATATTTACCTGTTTAGCCTCATAATCCATCAAATCGGGCGAGTCTCTTGAGTATAACCGATTCCAAACAACACTGTCATAACCCCTAGTGGCAATGAAAGGAATTTGGATAGTACTGTCATTCTCACTTGGATCTCTCATCCACTCAGACACTTCTTTGTTCATCCGCTCCAAACCATAAGCAACTACAGAAAATGAAGAGACAAAAAGGATGAAGATAATATTACCAGGCTTCTGAAATTAGAGAAAGGTTCAATTCAACAAATTTGAAACAGGAGTGTATAGTATCATTCAATCAATTCACGATGCCGATGGGGATTGGGTAGCTCAACTGTTTTGAGCCAAGGGTAAAAGGAGTTAAAATACCGCAGTAAATTCTAGTGAAGGAGAAAGTACTGACATACTAGCATTTGTCTATCCAAATACAATTCAAGATAGTGATCATAGACACTATATAATATTTGATACTGATCAATTATATATTCAAGATCATGTTAAACAAAACCAAAAGGGCAGTAAAATACTGACCGTGGTGAGGAAGAAGGCCGCCATGACAGAAGACCCAGTCATTAACCTTGAGTGCAACACCATGCCTTGCAAGCTCACATGCCAGTGGCCCACCAGGCCGAAAGAGGATTGATCGGGCAATGACTCCCTTTTGTCTCTGTCCTAATAATCGGAAACTTCATCAAAAGAACAATAAAATATCATGTTTTGAATATTATAGAACATTTTGAGACAACATAACTGATGTTCTAATTCCAAAGTAACAAATGATGTCTATATGACCCCATAACTTATATTCCAGCATGTAATACCTTCACTAAATTCCAAGGTCCCCAATGACTTCTTGACTTTGTTCGATCTTCTTTCCACTTCTCAGATACATCAACCCAACCAGTAAATGTTTCTTCCCAGTCATCTTCAGAATTATTGATATATTCCAAGAAATCACTACATTCATCAAATCCTCCAGAATCAACATATCTGAAATCCCCTTCCACGTTCATGGTCTCATGGTTTCCATTTACCTAGACCAAGCAGAACCAGTTATTGAAAGTTAATTTAAAAATGCTAAAATGACATCAGATTTTTCAAAATTTACTCATAATTTCTACTTAACCTTGTGATTTAGACAAAAATGAAAACTTCGTAATAATAACATGGGAAATGACAATATAATGTGTAATGAATTGGCATCTCCTTAGTGGTGTACTGTTGTTGTCTTCAACGGTTGGGAATTGAGTCTTGTTTGGTTAAACATCTTAACTATGTTCTTATGTATAAGCTATTTTTATAACAAAATTAAATAAAGTCAAATAGTTATCATATAAGTTATAAGTTGCTTTCATAAGCTATCCTAGAGAGTTTATGGAAATAAGCTGAAAATTGACATATCATAAGTTGTTTCTATAAGTTGTCCCAGATAGTGTCACAAATGTATACTCTGATAGATAAGCCCAAATAATACATTTCAAAAAGGCCCTTAGAGATAGTAACTTTAATGCTTTAAAAGCCTGTAGAGTAGTGACTGAAACTGTTTTCAAATCTAGAAATTACAAACCTGAAACACCGCTCCACCTTTAGCTTTCGCTTGTTTATCCAATGATCGCAGCAAGGACAAGATAGCAATTTCATCTTCACCTCGATCTAGTATATCTCCAAGTTGAATCAACACCTAATATACGGAGGACAAGTAAATAAACATGCATTAAAGTTAGTAAGATACACTGATTATCCTTTTATCTCTTACTTTTGCCACAAGTGTAGATACTAAACGACATAATGTTTCACTGATTATTTTTACTTTCTCTTTTCAACAACTTTAGTAAAATAAATAGTAAGAATGGAGGCTAATGGCCCCAGTGTTCAATCGCAGATTGCAACAAATAGCAGTTTGTTCAAATTCCGCAACACTACTGTGCTATATCGCCGCTATTTGACAACACTTTGTTCAAAGTAATATATCGCAGAACAATCGTGATTTGATCAAATTTCTCTAAGCTATAATGCCATTATAGCTACTATTTGACAAGTGACAACAGACACTGGTGATTCAAACTAAAACTAACAGCAATCCATTTTGAAAGACAGCAAACATACATTTTTGCCACCAGTCCACAAGTCTTGACCATCAGAGCTCAACACACCAGCCATTTCAAGTGCATATCTAGCTTGCTTAAGATCTCCATGTAAATCTCCAACTGCTCAGAAAGAAAAAAAAAAATCAGCTTCAGTTTTTTTTTTTTTTTGAAGAGGATCAGCTTCAGTTAAATACATAAAAGAGAGACAACTTGCAATAAAAATCAAAACTAGTTCAGATAACGCTTGTGAGAAAGAACACCATCATATTAGTGTGTTAAAATCACAGGACACTATTCTGTCCACAGAAATTTTAATCCCTTTTACTTCAGACTTTAAATTGTAGTTGTGAAGTCTAAGACTATCAAATAGAGAATGAAAATAATTACACATACAGATTAACAAAGCCAACAAAAACAGCTAACAGTAATTACTAATAAGTAAAAAATTACATTTCCAATTCCATATTTCTAACACAAAATACTAGACAGAGAGGTTGAATAATAATGATTCTGAAAAACCAAGCAAAGATAATAGTTTATAGTTTATACATCAAATTGTAAGAAAAGATCAGTAATACTTCAGCTCAGCTTTAAGCCAGGGGATTATCAAGCAGCACTCATAAGTTTCCTTAAAAAAATTTTTTTTACTATACCATTATCCATTTGATCCTCATTTGCGTAAGGAAATTGCTATGTGTTGTGAGAGATATCCTCACAAAACTATCACGAATTAGTTACTGAGCACTATCTCACATAAAACACACATCCATTAACACCTTGTTTTCCAGGCCAGCAACACAAAAGTCAGTTTACTCAACATACCATCCCTCAAACTACACCAATTCACCCGTGTTTTCAGGGAAGCAACACATTTCATTGGCTAAAGACATTTCGGGATCACTTCGGGAAAATATTTCTCGCTATGAATAGCATTCCTCTTTGTGTAAATGGTTTATAAAAAAGGTCTGCAATAGTGGGTGTGCACAATATCAAAGTTTGCATTCCACTGAAATTGTAACAGTAACAACAGTATTTGATCACAAATTTTCGCAATATAAAGATTCGCGAGCACATTTATGGCAGCATCAACTGTATTCGATCACACAATTTTTCGCAATATAAAGAATTACTAGCATAACTGTGGCATCATAGGTCTGCCATAGCAACTATGCGCAATATTCTATCACAATTTCTCTCAGTATCAATCAGCGCAATTGTGGCAGCATCACAACTTTTCGCAATATGAATAATCAGGACACGCAATTAAAACAAGTTATTTTTCTAATCATGTAAATAAATATAATTCAATGACTAATCTATAAAATAAACAAAATTAAGTACGACTAGTAACTATAGCAAGAATAACATAGATATGGAACAGGAAAAAGACAAACCAGCGAGAATAGTGCGACCAGGAGCAGAAACAAAAGTAGGAGGGTCACCAATAACAACAATAGGTTTCAAACTATTTGATGATGTTTTAAGGCTATTGTGATTATTGTTGATGTTGTTATCAACAAGCAAAGAAGAAGAAGAAGAAGAAAGAGAGGTGTTGTTACGAGGATGAGAAGATGGTGAGAGTGGTATTGTTGAGTTCATACATAGAGATGCCATTGTATTGATTTTATGATATGCAAATATGCTATTGCTATGTTCCCATTTACTCTGAGAAAATAACGAGAAAATTTAGAGGAAACTGTTTTGTTATACCCAAAAAGCTCCTCAGCCAAGCAATTTGTTATAAGATTATCGATGATGGGCTTTTGCCACGTTCACTGAATTTTCAATTACTTATCAGAATAATTTCTTTTAAGTCTTTTTTTTTCTGATTATGAGATTTATTTTATTCTTTGACAAAATTATGAGATTTATTTTCAATTTTTTTATCAGAAATTTAGTGGCTAGAAGTTTACATTTTAAGTATCTTTATCAACTAAAGTTAAGTTCACGAGAATAATTTTTAAATTGTAATTTGCACTAATATGGAGTATAATGACAATTTTTCCTTAAAAAGAAATTAATTTGCGCTAGATAGTTGGTTGCAGAAAGTTACCATAATTGTAGTTGGTTTTTTTATATATAATGTTACATAAACGTATTAGAGATACTCAACCCATTATCAATTACAATAGAGTCAAACAATACTCACAACGTTTTTTTATATTTACAATGGATTTGAACACCGGGTTGAGAAGTCAAAACCTATGCTACCTCCTATTTTCGATAACACCCATTTCTAAGATAAGGTCTTAATATTGATCTAGTTGGTTTGAAATCTTGGAGTGTACTTATTTTAAATATTTCATGTTTGAAAAATAAGCAAACAACACCTAAAAACATTATTTCTTCAAAAAATATAAGGTGTTAATACTTGCTATTACCTCTCTACAATAAGCAAACAACACCTAAAAACAACATTATTTCTTACATCCCACAGTATCCATACAACACTACCTAAACATAAAGATGTCAAAATAAGTCTGTATGTATGGGCCGGTCTACCAAATCTGATGTTTTTGCGGGGCTTAGACTTACATATTTGACCCGAAATTTTGTAGGACTTCTTAGCATGTCTGAAAAAAATTACTATCTATTTGGGTCAGCCTGTATGGGTTGCGTTTAACCCATTTAGTCTGCATAACAAAAAAAAATCCTAAAAGTTATGTATATTTTAAATAGTTCCTTACTTGTTCTTTTTTGTTTTTACAAAAGTTCCTTACTTAGTGTATTATAAATGTAAAAAATAAAGTGAAAAATGCAATGAATCAAATTAACACAAAAAACAAATAAAAAATTCATTCAATCAAATGAACTCAAAAAACATTTATAGTCATATTTGTCAATTTTACTTTGTGTGATCACTAGAAACATTCTTATTTTAGGGAATGCAACGTTTTTTTTAATTACTAGAAATGTATTACAATCTTGAAAACGTTCATAGTCAATGTTCACTTCTTTACTTCTTTTTTCTCTGTGTCGTCGTGATTTGTTTCTTTTTCCTCTGCACCGTGATGATTCACTTATTCTTCATTAGGTTCGTGCACTTTGTATATTGTCTCATCTTTGTACACTGTTTTTTGAGACACTGCACTCTCTTATAGGACATAAGGCTCATCAGAAATAGTGAAAAGAACAAGAAACTCCTAACAAAAAATCTTAGCCTCCAAATAAACAAGCACAAACCAAAATCAAACACATTGTCTACACCCTGAAAACAACACAAGTTGGGCACGTGCTGCAAATAAGTTGACACTCATTTTAGTTGTATCACCCCTATACACACACTTGGCTGACATTTTTTCTAATTTTTTTTATTTACTTGTCCAAAAAATGGAAAGACCAACACACCCTCATAACTCACAGGAGACAGAAACTCAAACATAAAGTCAGTACTCCGCCGGTCTCAATTCCAGATCTTACCTTTCACTGTCTCATCTCCCTCTCCTCAAGCTTTCCTCTCTCTTCGTCGTCCTTATAGAACATAGGATGGATTATGCTTTTTTATTATTATTAAATTTGCCACTACATAGTGGTACAAGGTGCTATGGACACGTAAGAGTGTCAACCTAGAGCTCAAACTAATAAAGGCAACCAAATTAGCCAGAAGTCTTTCCAAATACGCATTTTTCCCGCTTCCCCACTTCAACAAAGCCAACGAGTATACATATATTTGGAGGAATTATGTAACTAAATTCAAGTTACCTCATCAAATTAACCGACATTACAATGAAGAAAAATGTGGCTTGACAATTCACCCATACTGTCACAGAGCATACAAATTGTAGAACTATCAGGAGGCAAAACATTCCATCTAGCTAGATTCATCCTCGTTGGAATCCTCACTGTCATGACAAACATCCTTCCTTCGTTTCTTGGTTCCTTTCTTCTGTACTAGCAAAAAAAACGGGCACTCACGTGTTCGTCTTTCCGCTCTTTTTATCACGCTAATGTTTGAAAATTACGAACGGTTTTTTTTATGAAATTTTGATTTTGATTAAAACTAAAAAAATCTAAATGTTTGTTGCTTTCAAGTTATAAAAAATCAAACTAACCATGATTATCTATTTCAACGACACCGACAATAATACAATATAATAATAAAAATATAATCTAAATTCTTTTTTTAATGACACCAACAACAATTTTATTATAGAAAAAGTTGTTTAAGGGTATAATTGGAATGATGAAAAAGTAAGTATAAATATACTCATCTAGTTTGTTACACTTTTTAAATAATAAGGAAAAAAACAAAAAAAATATATTTATATCGTGTTTGTTACATTTCTTTTAATATTTAAATTTATTCTTATCTATTTGTTACATGTGTTATTTGTATTGAAAATTGATGGTATTTTTGGAAAGAAAAATCCAACCCAAAAGTGTTGAAAATGGTAGTTTTCTTTATATAGTATAGATCACGATCCTCTTCCTCTTCATTGTGGTTCTTATGTCAAATTTAAAAAATATTATGGAGACTATAAGTGAAAGAAAAGTTGAGTTTGTTTAGACATTTCAGAAATGTTTCAATATTAACTTTGCCATTTTTAGTAAAATTTTATTGAAACTAAAAAAAGTATATACCATTTTTCAATTCATTACTTTCTTTTAGTAAATAAATTAAATGTTTCATATAAAGTGTGAAAGTTATAGATATTAAAAAAAATAGATTCTCTCTCCATCCCTAATTATAAAAGCATTTACAACAAAAAATATTATCCATAAATATAAAATCATTTATAAATTTAATAACTCGGCAAAAGAGTGGGAAAATTAAGAGAAAGAAATTAGGTAAAGTCCTCTAAAAAAAAGGTAAAGTATGAGAAATATGTAAAAAAAAAAAAAATGCATTTGAAAGAAAGAGAACTGCAAAAAAATCATGAGATGCAGATATAAAGTTCCTCTTCATTGGGAAGATGTAAGAATTTTATATGAAAAAAAACATATGTTTGAGAATCCAATAGAGGGTAACATTATATGAAGTCGCCGGGTGGGGTCAAATGGATGAATCAACTATCAAATATAGCAATGAGTTTCTTGTGATGGGTCAAGTGGATGACTCAACTATCAAATATATTGATGAAGATCTTCATGGCAATGAGTTTGTTGTGATGTGAGAATTCACATGGCTAGCTCATGATTCGTGAAGGAAGGAAGTTGGTTTCATAACTTCAACACTGATTATGATGGGAGGTGCATGTATTTCTCATTAACAATTTTGCAAGTACTTGACCAAAAAAAGAAAAACAATTTTGCAAGTAATGTTGTGTTTTAAAGTGACTAATGTGATATCTGTGTCAAACACAAGTTAATGTGTGTGATTCTTTTTTTTGGTAGTGTCCAGGGTTCGAAACCCGACCTTACATATATTATGTATTGTCTTTTTCAACTGAGCTAAATTCACAGGGACTAGGCAATTTGATTCGAATGAAGAAAAAAAAACTTTTTGTAATCATGCAAATAAATATAAGTCGAGCACTAATCCAATATAGCAAAATTAAGTATGACTATGGCAAACCCAAAAGAAAAAAGAAAAGACAAAAACAACTTGAGTGTTTACTAAAGAGATGAAACAAGAACAAAAATATTGAACAAGAAAAAGACAAACCAGCAAGAATTGTGCGACCAGGAGCATAATGGTGGAGTGGTACTAATGAGTTCAATCATAGAGATGACATTGTATTGATTTCTACTATGTTAAAAAAACGAGACGAAAAAAAAGAGAGAAAAATAGTTTTGTTATACGCACAAGAGATCCTTTTGGTTGTAGGATTATCGGTGATGGACCGACATGTGCCACCTTAATTGAATTTTCCTTTTTTTTTTTAAATAGACAAAATTAGAAAATCACACATTTAAATAGATTAGATAAAATTTAAACTCCAATCATAATGTTTTATCTAAAAACTTTAACATTTTTGTTAGTTGAACTAGAATTTGTGGATGAATTTTACTTGCTTTATCAAACTAATTTTTTTAAATTAGAAGATTTATTAGACTAAAACCAAAAACCGTATAATTGTATAGACTACAATCAAATTTAAACCTTAATATATTATTCAAAAAAAAATTTAAACCTTAATATTAATTTAATAAGAAATTAAAGTAATTTATAAAAAAAGCAAATTATGATTGACTTTTTATTATTTTTATTTTAAGTATTTTAATAAAATTTATTTCTTAATGGACTTCTAAAAAAAGTTATAACATAACGTGATGTATGAATCTTAGAGGTGGAAATGGGATAGATCGGGTCGTGCTGTTTTTGTCATGTTCACGCTGTTTTTGTCCCCTGGTTCTAATTATGTAATTTTGATGACATGACAATAAATTGTTCATTCACAACCCTACGTGTCATTTCAATTCATATTCTTTTGGTTTTGTATGCTTGGTCAACACACAATTTAACGGATAGCACTTGGGTGACATAGAGTTGAGTGATATTGGTGACATTGGTCAATCACAACGTCACAATGCTTGTGTTTCTCTCTCTTTCACAAGCATTGTGACATTGTAATTGGTCAATATCACCCAACTCTATGTCACCCATTTTTTAAGATTCTCAACCGTTAGCCATTCATTTTCATATCACATAATATATTGTCGCGTCATCAAATTTGATGGTCAAAATTATAAGTTGATCTAAAATTTTAAAATGGAGGGCTAACATTGTACAATTAGAAATAAGGGTACTAATGTGTAATCTCTTGAGAGAGAGTTTTGTCCTCGTTGCGGTCTTACTCATCTCGAATGATTAGTCTCTATTGTTCAATTAATATTTACTTCTTTGTCCGATTTTAAATATAAGATCTCCAACTTCTTATCTCTTAACTCAAACTAGTTGAACTATCAAATTCCCTTCACATCTCCTTCGAAGAAAGATGAAGGTTTAGAGGATAAACATGCCAAGGTCTCTTCCCAAGATCCCTCCAGAAGCATCACATATTAATTCGAATGCACTTGATGGAGTTTATATATTTCCTCAGAAATTGTTGGTGCCTCCTCTCTGGAAGAACTACCCTTGCAAATATTTCCATTTATGGATTTACTAGCTACAAAAGAAGATTGGTCTATCATCGTGTCTGTCCATCTAACAGATTTACATCATTTTAAAGCAACATTCAATTTTCACTTCAAGATAAAAACTCCTTTAGAACTCTGAATAGAATGAACTCAATTATTTATCTCATGATATTTTATATTTTAAGTTGACGAACCATTACTTGTTAAAATACTTGTTTTGCACAATAACAAACTCTAATGATGAACTAGAAAATGAATTATAAGTAGAAGATACTACAAGGGAGGATTAAAATGATACAATATATTACTCTATGGTTTGGATCCATGTAATATATTACCAAGAAAGGCTTTCATACTATTTTCGGATGACCCTCCACTTGCAATTGCACTTTGGAATATTTGTTGAAGCTCTTTTGTTCTTTTCTTCATTTCCTTCACTTCATCATCATCCAAATCCATAAATCTTCTAACCAGCCTAGCAATTTCATCTCTTGTAACCAAAACATCATATTTAATCTTCTTCTCCACTCTCCACCCAACCTTCCAATCCTCAACTATATACTTACTATTCAAAGGTTGGTCCATTGCTATTGGAGAGGTAAGAAAAGGCACACCACAAAACAAACCTTCTGTTGTTGAACTCCACCCACAATGTGACCAAAAACCACCTATAGCACTATGCATCAACACTCTCAATTGGTCACACCATGGCAAAACAAACCCTTTTTCCCCACAAATATCTTTCCACTTAGAACTTTCTCCACGCATTATCCACAAGAATCTAACACCACTTTCGCGCAAACCATTTGCAATTTCATTGATTTGTTCGCTTGAAACGGAAAGAAAACTCCCTTGTGAGACATATAGAACAGAACCTATGGGTTGATTATCTAGCCAATTTATATAATCAAGTTCAACATCTTGGTTGGTGCTTAGAGAGACAATTTGGCCGTGACTAAAATATGGTATAGTAGGGCCAATTGTGTAAATTGGTATAGAAAATTCTTCTCTTAAAACATCAACTGCTTGAGGCTCAAGTTCATATATGGAAGGGAATAATAGATATTGTGCTTTCTTCACCCATGGTATGTTATTCAGAGTTAATTCTAACAATCTACGGGTGCGTAAGCTTGCATCGTGAAATGGAAAATCTTGGAGACGAATTGATAAGTTCCCCGGAATGTAATCCACACGTTTGTCACCAACTTCTGTTGCAACAATATAAGCAACACACAAAACACTTAAAAATGTTTACAAACAATATTCTAACGTAAAAATTGTGTTTATTATCATAGTTTTTTTTTTTAGGCAATATTAAATTAAACTATAAAAGAGACATATCCCATACAAAATTAAAAATAATACACGAAAAGCAAATATACATCAGGGTGTCGAATAAAACATCGATTTAACCCATAATCTATAACTCTCTAATTCGGTTCCTAAACTATATTTAATGGCAGTGAGACTCACTTAGTGGTACGATCTACCATCTATTTTTTGAGTCTATCTCTCTCCCAATTGCAAACTTCATTTGTTTTACCAAATGGAGAGAATCTTAACCCATAAAAACATACCAACATAAATAAATAAATAAATAAAAAGAAAAGTACCTTAAATTTACTAAAAAAAGCAAAATAACTAACCTGAAGGATTTACTGGGTAATCACCATTTTCCTCCAAAAGACGATAATGTTTAAGAACAAGGAAAAACGACGTCGACATAGGCCAAAACGACGCAACAGGAATATTCCTCTTATTCGCAACTCTTGTAACCCAAAACAAATAACTATCATGTATAATCACATTCGGCATTGTCTCAAACGAATCAAGTAGTTTCTCAATTGGGTCTTCCATTTTAGTCGCAATAGCTTCAAAAAAATTAAGAAAATCTTTGCCTCGACCTTCTTCGGATGGAATTACGTTTGGAATGGTTGCAAATTTGATGTTATTGTTGTTTGTTTTTGTTGGGTCGGAGTTGATGAGGGTGAGCCATTCTTCTGTGACTACGAAGGTTATGAGGATGTTGGGGTTGTTGGAGATTAAGAGCTTGCATAGGTTCATCATTGGGTTGATGTGGCCACGACCTGGGTATGGTACGGCTACTATGTGGGTGGTTGGTGGAGGAGGATTTGGAGGTTCCATGGACATGGTGATGTTAATGTTGAGTATTTTGGAGAGTGAAAGATAATGGAATTATGGAATATAAGTTTCTATGTAAAGTGTATGAAATGACATTTGCATCCATTGAAAACCTTTCAAAGACATTTGCATTAAAAACCTGGTACAAATAAATACTATTGAGATAGAAAAGACTAGACTGCTGGAAGTGGACCTTCAAGCATGTGTGTCCTGTGAACAATGCATTGGTATGTCTCTAATGAAGGCATTCAATTCATCATCCGCAGACCCACCATTTCCAATTGCATCACCACATGTCTTTTTAAACTTTCTACTTTTTGCCCTAATATCCCTTGTAAGGTTACTATCCAAATCCATAAATTCACACACACGTTTACAATTTCACATTCCTTCACCAAAATATCTCCCTTAACATCTTCCTTTACTCAGGCATGAAAACAGGACGGGTCGGGGGCGGGTTTGAACATCCCTGCTCTCGCTTCCATGCACCCGCCATCCGTCTCCAAACTATATTGGGGGTAAAAATTGAACACCCAACCTTGCTTCCAATGGGGACGGGTCTTCCAGCCTCGGCCCCGCCTCCACCCGCGAATACTCCATTTTTTATAAAATATTTAAAAAATCCATATTTTTTCATAGCAACAAAAATCAAAAATTATATTAATAATTAACGATCTAATAAAAAAAATTCAAAATAGCAAAATAATTATAAAAAACATGTTTCTAAAGAGTAATAATATATTAAAATAGATTGGTACTTATGAAAATAAGATTATAAAACTCAATAAAGTAAATTTCAAAAAACGGGTGCACGACAGCGGTGGATGCGGAGCGGGTGTAAGCATCTCCGCCTTCGGCTTCGCCCACATACTAAAAACTCATATTTCCCCCACACCCGCACCCAGTTAAATCGGCTTTTCCCCGTTAAATTTGAGGCGGGGGCAGCCGGATCTGGACGGGGACGGATTTAGTTGCCATGTCTACCTTTACTCTCAACCGAACCTTCCAATCCTCAACTATCATCTTACAATTAAATGGTTGGTCCAAATTTATTGGAAAAGTAAAAAAAGAAATAACAAGGCAAACCAGAACATATATTTATTTATTTTTGGTTTCTCGTTTCAATATGTATTGAATTAAGGCACTACAACTTGAGTTTCAATATCAACATGAGCACTACTAAAGAGACGAAACCAGAACAAAAATATGGAACAATAAAAAGACAAACCAGCAAGAATTGTGCGACCAGGAGCATAATGGTGAGAGTGGTAGTAATGAGTTCATATATAGAGACGTCATCGAATTGATTTCTACTATGTTAAAAAAGAGAAAATAGTTCTACTTTTAAGGAAGAAAATCGGTTTGTTACGCACAAGAAGAGATCCTCAACCAAGCATTTGGTTGGTTGTAGGATTATCGGTGATGGACCGACTTTTATTTTCACTTTTCTTAATAGACGAAATTAGAAACTCGCACGCATAAATTGATCTTTTAAAGTTTAAACTTCAGTCATAATATTTTATCTAAAAACTTCAATATTTTTGTTAGTTGAATTAAAATTTGTGGATGAATTCTAACGTACCGTTTGGCCAGACTTTTTTTCAGTCTAAAAGCTACTTTAAAACAAAGTTAAAATAAAGCTCTTTAAGGCATAAGTTAAAACTATTTGGTTTCTTTATTGTTTTTTAGTTTTGAAGTTATTTTTAAGTTAAAAGTTGTTTGGCTAATATTGTACAAAACTTTAAATTTATTACTTTTTTTGGTGGCGTCCAGGATTCGAACCCTGGACCTTGCATATATTTATGTGTTATCTTTATCAACTGAGATAAGTTCACAAGGACAAAACTTTGAATTTATTATGAATTAACATATTAAATAAAAAAATGTTTAAAATATTTTTGAAGGGAAAATTTTTTAAAATATAAAAGATATATTTTTACAAATACTATATTTACACAATGACGTTTATTTTGTGTAACGTGAAAGAATTGTAGAGCTGAAGAATATATCTATAATATGTATATGTGTGTGTGTATATATAATGAGAATAGTTGGTTTTTTCTTTTCAAATTATATTCTATAACAAATTTTGTTATAAGAATACCATATATTTAGTGTCAGACAAAAAGATAAGAATTTATATTATATAATATTATATTTGTTACATTCCTGGTGTCATTGAAAAAGATATGTTTAGTTTTTTTAATAAGAAAAAGATATGCATAGTTTGTTACAATACAAATGTGTAAAATATATATAAGTATAATTTTTTTAGGCAACTACACTTGTACTTTTAATTAAAATCAAAATTTTATAAAAATAATTATACGCATTACGCAATACTAAAAACAATTATACACATTAGCGTAACAAAAGAAACAAACAGACGGACATAAAGTATTACTCTAAACGCTAATGTGTGTATATATATTTCCGAGGTGGAAGAAAGGGAATACAAATATTTGCGAGGTTGTGATAATTAAAAGATATTGAAATTAATATATAAGTGATAAAAAGATAATAAAATTTCTTCTAAAATAGATATTAAAATTAAATGGACCCTCCTTAAAATAATTAAATGGACCGGTTCAAAAAAAATAAAACAAAATAAAATAGAAGAAAAAAACATATTGCAAAAATAAAAGAAAAGGTTGCCAGCGTGCGTGAGTTGAAGAGAGGTGCTTGTGAAATAAATTGTCGAGAAGTAGTTTTTTGAAGTAGAATTTAACAACTTTTGGTCAAAGCTCATTCCATTCAATCTTATGCATTCTAAAAAAAGTACTTTTTTAGAAGGTACTTCATTGATATTGTGTTTGGCCTAACTTCTCCTTAAAAATGTAGAGAAGCTGAAAAAAAGCCGGGCCAAACAGTACCTAATTACCTAATTGCTTTATCAAAGTATTTTTTGTGAATGCTAGTCTAAATAAGAAGATTTATTAGACTAAAACCGAAAACATAATTGTATAGACTATAATCAAATTTAAACCTTAATATTAATTTAATAAGAAAATAAATGTAATTTATAAAAAAAAACAATTTATGATTTGTTTTTTATTTTTTATTTTATATTAAGTATTTTAATAAAATTAATAACTTAATGTACTCCTAAAAAAAACTTATAACATAATGTGTTGTATGAATCATAAGGGTGGAAATGGGTTAGGCCTGGTCGGGTTCTGTATGGCCTAAATCTGGCCTACTTTAAAAATTATAGATATGAGATTGACTTATTATCCGTCGTAGACTCATTTTTAAAGTCTGACCTAGCGTTTTTAAAGGTTTGATGAAGCCAAGGTTATATAAAAGTCTATTTTACACTAAGGCATAACAACACATATAAGTCTACTACTAAATAGGTCAAATCTTATGAAGACTTACAACACACAAATAGGTCTGCTACTAAATAACAAAATCTTAAAAAACTATAATCACACCAATATACTTGCTACTAAATAACCAAACCATATGAAGGCTTAGTTTATATAAAAAAAAAGAAGAACAATATTAATAAGATATTATATATATAAAAAGCCTAATAGGCCGACCTGGTAGACTTTCTAGTCTTTATTTTGTAAGCCTTAACTTAACCTATTTAATTAAATAGACTTTATAAAAAACTTGAGCTCAACCTTCTTATTAAACGAGATGGGCCGAACTAGGCTTTAAATAGGTTAGAATTTCACCTTTAAGATGAATAAGTGGGAAATTTAGAGTTTGAACCCCTCACCCATGTATATATCGTACAATGTCCTACCAACTCAATCTTGTTCACACTGTTTTTGTTGTTTTTGTCCCCCTAGTTCTAATTCTGTATTTTTGGTTCTCGATTTCAATATTTTTACCGGTCCGTGATTTTAATCATCATATTTGATGACGTGACAATAAATTGTTCATTCACAACTCTGTTTGTCATTTCAATTCATATTCTATTGGTTCTGTATGCTCTGCCAACATTCAATTTAACACCTTATTTTTAAAGATTCTCAACAATTAGGCATTCATTTTTTTTTTTCATATCACATAATATACTATCACTGCATCAAATTTGATGGTCAAAATAAGTTGATCTAAAATTTTAAAATGGAGGGCTAAAATTGTACAATTAGAAATAATGAGACTAATGTTTAATCTCTTGAGAGAGAGTTTTGTCCCTATTGCAGTCTTACTCGTCTCGAATGATTAGTCTATATAGTTGTACATATAAGATACTTACTCCATCCGTTGCCAATTATAAGCAAATTTGACTTTTTAAGTTCATTCAATTAATGATGTATGTGGATCCTATTATAGACCACATGCATCATTAATTTAATGAATCTAAAAAATAAAATTTGCTTATAATTGGCAACGGAGGGAGTAATTCACAAATCAAAAAAACGGTGATCGAAACTGCGGTTTTAGAAAATAGGGTGACCAAAACTGAATTTAAATCATTAATTAATTATTAAACTTCAATATAACTTTGACAAATGTTAATAATTAATTATTGGATTAATATTTGCTTCTTCTTATCTCACTCAAGCTACTTGAACTATCATATCCCCTATAAATCTCCTTCGAAGAGAGATGAAGGTTTAAAGGATAAATATGATGGCGACGTCTCTTCCGAAAATCCCTCCAGAAGCATCACATCTTAATTCAAATGCAATTGATGGAGTTTATATTTCCTCATAAATTGTTGGTGCTCCTCTCTGGAATCCCTCCTCGCTTTTAATCTTGAAGAATTACCCTTGCAAATATTTCCATTTATGGATTTACTTGCTACAAAAGAAGACTGGTCTCTACCATCGTGTCTGTCCATCTAACAGATTTACATCATTTTAAAGCAACATTCAATTTTCATTTCAAGATAAAAACTCCTTAGAACTCCGAATAGAATGAACTCAATTATTTATCTCATATTTATAGAACGAACCATTACTTGTTGAAATACTTGTTTTGCACAATGACAAACTCTAATGATGAACTAGAAAATGAATTCTAAGTAGAAGATACTACAAAGGAGGATTAAAATGATACAATATATATTACTCTATGTTTTGGATCCATGTAATATATTACCAAGAAAGGCTTTCATATTATTTTCGGATGACCCTCCACTTGCAATTGCACTTTGGCATATTTGTTGAAGATCTCCTGCTCTATTCCTCATTTCCTTCACTTCATCATCTTCCAAATCCATAAATCTTCTAACAAGCCTAGCAATTTCATCTCTTCTTATCAAAACATCATCTTTAACCTTCTTTTCCACTCTCCACCCAACCTTCCAATCCTCAACTATATATTTACTATTCAATGGTTGGTCCATCATTATTGGAGAAGTAAGAAAAGGCACACCACAAAACAAACCTTCTCTAGTTGAATTCCACCCACAATGTGACCAAAAACCACCTATAGCACTATGCATCAACACTCTCAATTGGTCACACCATGGCAAAACAAACCCTTTTTCCCCACAAATATCTTTCCATTTGGAACTTTCTCCACGCATTATCCACAAGAATCTAACACCACTTTCGCGCAAACCATTTGCAATTTCATTGATTTGTTCGCTTGAAACCGAAAGAAAACTCCCTTGTGAGACATATAGAACAGAACCAATGGGTTGATTGTCTAGCCAATTTATATAATCAAGTTCAACATCTTGGTTGGTGCTTAGAGAGGCAAGTTTGCCGTGACTAAAATATGGTATGGTAGGTCCAATTGTGTAAATTGGTATAGAAAATTCTTCTCTCAAAACATCAATTGCTTGAGGCTCAAGTTCATATATGGAAGGGAATAATAGATATTGTGCTTTCTTCATCCATGGTATGTTATTCAAAGCTAATTCTAACAATCTACGGGTGCGTAAGCTTGCATCGTGAAGTGGAAAATCTTTTAGACGAATTGATGAGTTCCCCGGAATATAGTTCACACGTTTGTCACCAACTTCTGTTGCAACAATTTAAACAACACACAAAACACTTAAAAAGTTGTTTATAAATAATTCCCTTTTCTTTCTTTCTTTCTTTCTAAAGGAATATTCCCAGTTATCTAAATCATAAATGTTTTTTTTCTTTTGAAGTAGTAAATAAAAGAGAAATACCTTAAATTTAGTAAAAAAAAACATAAAAGTAACTAACCTGAAGCATTTACTGGGTAATGACCATGTTCCTCCAAACGACGATAATGTTTAAGAACAAGAAAAAACGACGCCGACATAGGCCAAAACGACGCAACAGGAACATTCCTCTTATTCGCAACTCTTATAACCCAAAACAAATAGCTATCATGTATAATCACACTCGGCACTGTCTCAAATGAATCAAGTAGTTTTTCAAATGGGTCTTCCATTTTAGTCACAACAGCTTCAAGAAAATTAAGAAAATCTTTGCCTCGACCTTCTTCGGAGGGAATAACGTTTGGAATTGTAGCAAATTTGATGTTGTTGATGCTGTTTGGTTTTGTTGGGTCGGAGTTGATGATGGTGAGCCATTCTTGTGTGACAACAAAGGTAACAAAGATGTTGGGGTTGTTGGAGATTAAGAGCTTGCATAGGTTCATCATTGGGTTGATGTGGCCACGACCTGGGTATGGTACTGCTACTATGTGGGTGGTGGTGGTTGGTGGAGAAGGATTTGGAGGTTCCATAGACATGGTGACAGGTGATGTTAGTGTTGAGGATTTTAGAGAGTGAAAGATGATGGAATTATGGAATATAAGTGTGTATGTGTAAAGTGTATGAAATGAATTGAAAGGAGAAAATTATACTATTTTATTGTTGAGTAATAGTGAAGGAATTGAGCATCTAGAGGAACCACATAAAAGTGTATGAATCATCTCTAAAAGGTATTACAATTTACAACCATAATCAATCTACAAAAGTGATATGAAATCCAACCAACACAGCCAGACGAACATGCTGCAAGTGACAAGTGTGTATGTAAAATGTATGAAATGAATAGAAAGGACAAAATAATATTTCTTTTAGATATGGAGTCTAAATTTGATTATTCATGCGGCCATAGTTTGATATGTCATTGCTTACATCATCTTGTAGGAGAAAAATTCATTTGACTCTCACTCTTAAAATAATAAATTGAACAATAAATTTATATGTAAAAATCAAATTTGTAGTAGAAATTAATAAATTTTAACTTCAATTTAAAAATAACCGTAGATACAAAATCAATTCTACTAAAAAAACATCTAAGCATAACAATTAAAAGAAATAATATTTGTACAACTATTTTATGACAACAATTGTGACAATTTTCTCTCTCATATTCATACTATATTTTTACTTTATCTCTCTGTTACTTTGGCTTATGTGTCACTATCTATTTTTTTTTTGTAAAATTATGGTTGTATCAAATGTTGTCACGCAAAAAGTTCAAATAACACACCTCACAAATTAATTATACACCTCTAAAATCAATTTTAAATTTTTATCACATCTAAGGTGGAACCAAACCCATATTAATAATAGAGTTGTGTTATTTGAATAACTATTTGTATGACGATGTATGAGACAACAATATATTTATAAAAAAAAATGAAGTATTGATATAAAAATCAAAGCAATAGAGAGAAAGTAAAAATATACTGTAAATATGAGAGAAAAATTATCACAAAAATTATCAAAAATGATTATGCAAATATTATTTCTTTTACTATGAGCCAAACTTTCATGTTTTATTTTTTAAAAAGTAAAAGCCTAGGTGTTACTTTAACCTTAAGTTTTGGAACTTTTGTCTGATAGACATAAATAGTGATGTAGGGTTCACATGAATTATCAAAATCTTCATTTAGAGAAATGATATTTATACAACTATTTTGTGATAATTTTTAGACAATTTTATTGCATACTCACATTATATTTTTACTCTCTCACTTTCTTTTTCTCTTTATTGTATCTGACTAATAAAAAGAAAGAAAATTGTTATAAAATAATTGTTTAAATATCATTACTCTTTCATTTAATGTGCGATAAGAGGTTGTCTAACAACTAATCTTAACAAAATTTGATCGTTTCTACAACTTGAGGAGACAAATTACATTGTTAATTTGTAAAAGTCAAGATGAATTTTATAAAAGATTACAAATTCAAGGACAAATTTGTCTTTTAACTCATTTTCACACAATATTGATCTCATCAACCAAAAAATTAAGTGAATCAACCGAAAAAATGCGGTATTTGACTGGAATAATTTATTTCAATACATAACAAACAAGAATAGACACGAATATAACATGATCATTCCAATTCAATCAACTATAAGTAACTATTCCTTAAAAAAAAAAAAACTAAAAAAAACTATCAAAAT
>Ga0228710_1000349_pt1 | contig 54324 bp, 25 predicted proteins | sample MedpolnodulmetaG_FD_177995 | JGI IMG/M metagenome (GOLD analysis project Ga0228710, IMG submission 177995) | Root nodule microbial communities from Medicago polymorpha collected in Santa Monica, California, United States - pink nodules | ecosystem: Host-associated > Plants > Roots > Nodule... | reverse complement strand
GTCTTCTCCTTCCTTCCTCCATCTGCTTGTGCTACAAATTTAGTGAAATCATTTTAATTAATAAAATGTGATAAATTATCAAATTTTGTTGTCATTTTATTAATTTGAGTTGAATTTGAATAAAACTAGATAAACAACGTAGAAATTAAAGCTAAGATCTATTGCAGTAAATGAAAGTTAACATAGGAATATAAACTTGAATCAAAATATATAATTGAGCTTCTTTAAAGGGAGGCTCGATATATTTTGAAATAAGAGAGGAGGTCCAGATATCTTTGAAGGGATGAGGTCGTAATTTACTCTTCTAATATCCTAGTGGAAGCTTCAAATGTGAGATTTTTACAAATGGATTAATTGATCGTTTGTGTGCTAAATGACCACAAAATATAATTATTAATAGTTGGAAAGGATAAATCAAATCCCTAATTGGAGTGCGCTTTACTACCCTTTACGAAAAATCAGTCTCTGCAATTACACGCTACAGATACCCAATTCACGCCAAAAGAATCCTTAAATAGAGTAACAATATCCACAATTCCTTGCTATCTCTTGCTATATAATAAACACATGTTACACATGCTTTCTAATATTCCTCAAACTGAAGCATATATGCGATACGTGAACGACACTTTGCAACAAATGCGGTCCACCTCAGAGCCTATGTATGCAGGAGTTCTTATTTTGATTAAATTGTACATAGTTTTTGCTCCATGGGGACCAAGAGTTGTGACCACCCATTAAATTTTCCGACCTCTTATTTTGAAATTGGTGACTGGGAGGGTAAAAGTTTCCATTATTACATTGTAACATTGCTTGTAACAGAAAAATTATGTGAGTGGTTAAAATCGAGTTGTTTTGGAAACTGACACCACTGATATCTTGTAATTTCACAAAGTTTGCATGATGTGGCATATGAAGGATGGAGTGTCCACATGAGGCTCCGTGGGTCTGATATATCATTATAAATTATAAACAAATAGACATTTCATTCTTTGATAAATTAGAAAGAAAGAAAGAAAAAAAATCCTAAAGTCAACATTAAGTTTAACAAGACTAGTAATTTTGTGCAAATTAAGGACGACAATTTCGATCTCCAATATGGAAACCAAAGGATAACATTTGTGCAAAAATAGTATACATTGATCATCACAGTCCTTCAAACTTGTACTGGAAAATTTGAATGAATGAGGAGGCCTTGAAGGGAAAATATTCAAGCAAGTCAAACCATTATAACAAAATGGCATGCAGCAGACCTGAACTTTGTGGTGCTGCATAGAACAATAACTTAGAAGATTGAAAATTCTCTCTATTTGCTTCCCTTTAAATCAGCTCCGCAGTCTATATTCTCGAATCCGTATAAATACAATTCCCTCCAATTTGAATGAATATTTGAAAATGATTGACAGTGGCAAAATGCACATAAAAACGTTTGGAGGTAACCAATTCATCTGCAAGAAATAAAACCAAACAGCATTTCCCTTGAGGACCATGAAAAAGGCCATTAAGCATAATTGATTTCAAGCAACTAAGGTTGTATCTCATTTTGAAATTCTCTCTATCTCAAATACCTAATAAACATGAATTTAAGTTATATCTTAGGCCTCCAATGTCAATCTACGAAAGTATGAAACAGGCATTGAGAGAGAAATGAGCAACGGCTTAAACCGTTTTCTTTTTGAAATTAAAACTTGATTTTAACAACCTTGCCTTCAACTGTTAAAAATAGTGGTGGAAATATATTGACAACTTTTAGTTTATAATATAGGTATCGGAAATTTGACCTATTCTGGACATAATATGGATAACTTGACATTTGTCAACAATTCAAAAATCATTCGTGTAAAGAGGGATGACACCAATTAACTCTTCATATATTATTTTCAACACACCATTGCCAGGCCACATTTAACTGAGGTTATGTTTGGGAGTTTAGGAGGGGAGGGCTTTGGAAAATAGGAAGGAGGAAAGAGAAAGGTAACGAAGGATAGTCCTCCAACTTAAATGTGGGGTTTATCTCTCTTTCCCTCACCTCCCTCCAAAACCCTCTTTCTCTCCTAAACAGAACCTGAGTCTCACTTCTTAATTGACAGGGCTGGCATGAATTTTAGCCAATAATAATAAAACTTGTACTAAAAAAAGTGTGTTGCCAACATTTTTCATCCACATGAAAGGTGATGATTATATTCATTATGTCTAGGGTGAAAAAAAAGTTTCCACTACTTTCAATTCACCTTCGCATTGTGATTATATAATGCTTTTGCTTTCTCACTCAATCTTCGTGTTCATCTTCTGAATCTGCATAAAGAGAATGTAGCAGTTTATGATCAGATAAACAGTTAAACTGTTAAAGAAGTTGTGTTAAGCAATTCACACATAGCCTCTTAGTTTAAAATATTTACAAACTAAAGCAATATTGCAACTGCAACAAATTCTAATTGGTTGAATAAAAAACAATTAATTTGTGATTATATGAAAAACACATCAAAGGGATCATGTCATGTCACAAAGAAGTTGTAACATCATATTCTGATGTCAATTAGTAACTTCAGTATCCCCGTTTAATAAGTGAATTAAACAAAAGGCTATGAATAACGTAAGCATAAGTCAAATAACAACACTTTAAATCGAAGTTGAGTTGATAATAACTCAAGCTAGAACTTTTAATTTTGAGAGGTACTCAAGCCAGAACTTCTACAATCATGATATATTATTTATTTATTTAAAACACGTCATATGGATTATGATTTTCAGAATTTTTCTCAACTTCATCAAAGATTTGATGAGGAAGCCAGGCAGACATTCAACTTACCAGATCGAACGTCTTCACTAAGTTTTCCTCTTGCTTGGATTTGTTTAACAAGCATCCGATATATCAACACCCACCAATAAATATGCATAACCAGCAAGCAGTATAGAAGACTATTGAATGTATAATAATATATTGGACCTTCCACTTGGTGCTTTTCCTTATCCAAGGTGAGCAGAACTTCATAGCTAGCATAAAAGAGAAGAAAGTAAATCACTTGAGCAGACAATGCTATATCATAAGAACAAAGGACAGATCTAGTATTACTACTTATATTGAATTGTTAAATTTTGGTTGATGGAAACAAGTTTTTTCTATTGTGCTTAAAATAAGACTCGGGACTTAGAAACATCCCGTGAGGACAGATTTTATTTTATAATTCTTCTCAGACAAGACATCTAAACATTACCTCGATGGAAGTTTCCATATTTTTCGGATGAATTCTATGTCAAAGTACGTAAAACATTGAAAACTAGTACCCACAATCCTATCATATGCCTTTATCCTTGATTTTTCACAAGTCAAACATGAACACATCTTGTAATGACTAACAAGAACAATTAATAATGGACAGTATAAAAAGGAGAGCATGAATGGATTGATTGACAAGTTTTTTTAGAATAACAAGGATTCTAATAAACCTACAAGGGATTAATACAATAACAATTGGCTTAAAACCAAACATGTTATAGAGAAAATACACCGTTAGGACGATGGGATCAACCAATCAAACCAGTTGAGCAAGCCAATTTGTCCTTATCAATAAAAACCTGGTGCCATTTACATTCAAAATTTGAAACTCTGGAGAGTGGAGACAACTCTAGTAGAGACAGGGAAGGAAATATAAAAATAATAATGCAAGGTCTAGATGTAAATTCAATGATGCAGGCAGAGTTGACTATTTCTTCAACTTTTTATGTATGGACAGGTAACATAACTTCTCATGTGAAAATTATGCCTTTATCTCTTCTCAAACATTAAATAGCTAGGCCTCAACCAAAATTTATGAATATTTACGCAGAGATTGACACAATTTTCACCATGAGCTAATTAACTGAAATACTCACATGAGAGGATTGGATCCATTCTCGTGTGTATATTAACATTACCCCAGTAGATTTTTCAAAACTCCTAAACAGTTCAGATTAGAATCTCCATAGGACGTCATATGTCATAAGAACCAAGGGTATAATACAACACTACTTCTTAAATGAAACAAGGCTACGAGGACAATGCCAAGAATCGATAAAACCTATAGTGAAACTAACCATACCAATAAAATGGCTTCGCAATTTTCCTTAAACATGGAGATATTTTCTCTCTGGTACTTATTGTAACTGGTTAAATTTTCACCAAGTATTTTTTTTTTTGAATACCGTAACTGCTCTATAAAATTACAAGATACTGAAACATTGTTGTACCCCCAATACATAATATAAACCACCACTAAAAGTAATAAGCTTCTCCAAACACGTGATAAAGGCACTAATATACATTAAAAGATAACCCTTATGAAGAAAAATTAAAGGGATGAAATACTAAACCAGTACAGCTACCATTTTATTACAAGTGTATCCAATTGGGAAAATATGTAAATATCTTCAAAAGAAAACAACTTGAATTTGAAGAGAAACAAGGGCTATCATCCTTTCAGAATGTATAACAGTAATTTTTTTCACTTTCATTAAGTATATGTATTACGAGGACATCCTATATTTATTGACCAAGATAAGAATTCACATGATAAATAGGTGACGACCAGAAAATATAATAGAAAGTAGAATTAAAATGTAAATTGGAAAATGAACTAATACAAACCTTGTACTCCAAAGAATCCAGAATGGGTAGTAAATGAGGCGCAATATGACCCAAGATAAAACGAACAGAATAAACGCAGTGCTAGCTATTGTTTCAGCACCGCTGTATTTAGACATTTTCCCTATCTCGAGAAACACGTCACTAGCATCATGAATTGCTAAAACAACTGATCCAACACGAGCAAACCTGAATGTATTAACATAGAAAAGAAACAGAATGCTGTAACAGAATACTATCAAAGAAATATATTCAAATTATATAGAACTACAACAACAACAAAGCCTTATCCCACTAAGTGGGGTCGGCTAATGGATCAAATTACGCCATAATGTTCTATCATAAACCATATTTGGATCCAACTCATTAATCTCTAAATCTTTCCTAATAGTTTCTCTTATAGTATTTATAGGTCTTCCTCTACCTCTTGTGATCTGACGTCTTCTCTCTACATGCCCAAACCACCTAAGCCAATCTCTACTATAGGTGCTACCCCAACTCTCCCTCTTTCTCTAATGGTGTCATTTTTAATCATATCTCGTCTAGTCTTACCACACATCAAACGCAACATCCTCATCTAACAAGAGATTCGACAAAGTTTTACGCTGGCTGTCGAGGCCTAACACAACCCTCTCCTTTTACCCGGGCTTGGGACCGGCTATGTATAGCAAGACCAACATAGTCTATTATAGAATTACACATTGTATTATTAGGTCGAGAGTACTCTCACTGTCTCTCAGGTGTGTGTTTTTGCATGTATCTCTCTATTGGTTAAAATTGTGATGAACTTTTACCTTTTGTTTTCCATCAAGACTCAGTAAGTTAAAAAATTCATTGTAGTACGTAACTCATAACCAGCGAGGTCAATCTATGTGAAAAAGCATACTAATCTACTGAAAAACATGAGACAATTGGCACATTCAACTCTTTTGATAAGGAGCTTGAAATGAAGTAAATCCAGTCATATCAAACAATTAGAAAACAATAATGCCAAAAAAATCAAATTTTACAGGAAAAAACTTGGATAGCAAGACATACTTAAGCCAATGGAAAACATACCTAAAAATGTAAGACAGCACAATGAGAATGACAGTGGCAACATGATGACTCATAGAAACCCCAAAGTCCGAGCGCCTTGTTTCCCAAAATATTAAAGCAAAAATGGAGTACGAATAAAATCCAGCAGTATACATATAGACTGTCTTCAATTTCAACCTGAAAGGTCATAAGGTCACACTACTCTATCAACAAGCATAACATTAATATAAAATTCATATAAAGATAAAATGATAACAAATTATAGATTAACATTGCAAATGAATTGTCACATTAACATTGTAATTGAATAAGCTTACTTAATTTTTTGATCTGGCCAGACCTGACTCCCCGGTCCCACCCAAAAATATCTTGTATTGGTAAACCAAGGTTCATCATAAGTTACAGACAGAGCAAGAACCTCAGCTGAAAGATAATAAATACATTTCCAAGCTGATTCCTTAAATTTATTAATCCTCTTTCTTCTATCATCTGTTTGATAGTCAAGCTTCTCATTCCCCTTTCCAAATATCAATCTTCTTGCCACTTTCTGCAAATTTCATTCACTTCAGGTTAACAAAATTCATACAAAATAAATGACCATACCCAACAAAGGGTAATTCAGGCATCATAACATTTTGATAACAAAGCAAACCAAGACTTCAAAATTGAAAGAAAAAAAACAGAAGCTTTTTTTAACTTCATCCATAGACTATTAAACAAAACAAGTAATGAAGACCATAGAGGAAAAAAGAGGGACAAAAGGTTAACATTACACAAAAGCACCGACACTTCTAATCAAAGGTATGTCTGGTGTCCGACACTTGTTAGTGTTTGACTCTGACACAACACTGTCACATGTAATTACATTGAATTATAAAAAAATTTAAATTATTATCATTGTTGACGGGTCAGTGTCATGTCCGGTATAACTAAAACTACACAATGGAAAGAAGAAGAAAAACGAAGCATACATTGCATTTAAAACTTTAAGCTACAAATGGTAAACACTTCCTACATTATAAAAAAATAGCTAAGCCAATTTTGTGAAGATGTAGACTGTGGTAGGTACACTAACATTAAATTGAACATTGCCAAAGTACTGATATGTATACATACATACATAGATAGATAGATACATATAAAGGTAATGCTACTATAATAAAACAACCCTTTTAATGATAGAAAAAGGTATCATAAATGCCACAAAACTTTTCAATAAATTCACCACCACCTCTAATTCGTACAAAAAACAAATTCACAACCTCACTCTTTCAGAATCAGGTGCATAAATTATCAATGCTCTATCACATAACTACTTGTCAGAAACTATCACATATCAGATAGTAGTAAATTAAAATTCACTATAAAAAAACACAAAATTCCAAAATTTCCACCTATAAAAAAATAAATAAATCAATTATAACATTAGTAATCTAAAATGAATGATATAACATGTGTTAGAGTCAGACATCAGACACCTGAGACGTTTTCTATCAGAAGTGTCGGTGTTACAGAGTAAAAGGACAAATGTATTAAAAAAAAATAAATAAATAAAAAGGAAGAGAGAGAGAAAGATTGAAAAGCGTGCAGTGACTAACCTCGAAGAGGAATCTATCAAGGAGGAAGCGAATGGAAGGGAAGAAGAGAGCGAATAAAGGAAGAAGATAGAAATCTTGATAAGCAGGGTAAGATTCATGGTGAAAGTCAATGGAATTGAATCGGTCAATGAAATCCATGGTAATGATTATTATTTATTTATCGAGAATCTGAAAAACAAATGAATGAAGAAGAAAGAAAAGGAAGAGAAAGATAGATCGTTGAAAAGAATAGGTGATGATGTTTCTGTCCTGTTTATTCGGTGTGGTTTTTTGTTTGTGTGGGCGTTGAGAATCATGATACCCTTTTTGGTTATTGTGCTTTTTGAGTTTGTTTATTCTTTTACTAATTTACCCTTTTAAGTGTACTTACTTATTACTATTAGTTGCAAGTTGACAATGAATGGATTGAGAATTTGAGATCACATGAGTGTTTGTGTGTTAGAAATGAGAATGAGACAGTGAGATGTAATGCACAGTTGAGTTGGATATCTGTCAATTCTTAATTCCTAACTGTTACATGTAGTATGCACATCCATAATAGTCATTCAATGACAAAAAATTAGGTGAGTTGGATTTTGTGGCTCATCGAATCAACGATCATTTAAAAACATACTTATAAATTATTTGGATAATAGATAGTTAAGAGGTTCTTATGATTGCGATAGAAGTTGAATTCACAATTTTACGGATGAATCAATTCTTATCTATTATGACAATCTTCATTAGCATAATGATTTAAGAAAATGAAGACCCTTTAAAAAAACATTTCCTATATAAAAAGAAAATCTTACATAAAGAATAACTTTTTTAACATCCTTTCTTTAAAAATAAATAAGTCAATCTACTAAAATATATTATGGTTTTGTTTGATAAAGATTGTGGATAGTTAATAAGTTAGTTTATAGTTGATTGTTTATCATTGATAGCTTCTAAGCTAATTGAAGGCAAGACATAAATTTCAGCCTATGACTTATAGTTTATAAGCTCATAAATATGATTAAAAGAAGAGTAGTGATATATGTACATTCATTTGAAGACAACTTTGATGACAACTTAGTTTTTCTCTCTTCTTATTGATCAAACACAATGGAGAGAGAAAAATGAAGAGAGAGAAAAAGAATATAATGTGAGTATGAGAGAGAAAATTGTTTAAAAGTTGTCACAAAATGGTTGTACAAATATCATTTCTCTTAAAAGAAAGGCCTATTTAGTAATTGATATTTTTACACAAACTTATAGTTTATTTTTATTAGCTTATAACAGTTTATGATAAGCTAATTTAAGTAGATTATAACTTATCACTTTTTATCTCAATTTTACTGCAATCTTAATTGACAAAAATAATGGATGCTAGTTGTTAAGACACATAAAGCAAATCCCTAGTTGTTAAAACGCATGATCAATTCTTGTTAACGGATGCCTAAGATTGAGGAGACAAATTTCCCTTTCTTGTCTCAAAGTTCCGAGATGGACTTACATTCCTTTAGCAAAACTAGGATCCAATTGCCTGAGATGTGGGTTAAAGAAAATAGTTCAGCAATAATTAAGAAGGTGAAATTGAATTCACTTAGACAAAAGGGTTAGTGTCTTCTATAATGTTTGTCCTTCGATAGGAATCAAGCAAGGATCAAACTTCTTGTCCAAAATTTCTGGAAAATTAATCGAAACCAAACATGAAGAAATCAAAGAGGCTCGTTTACACCTTTTACCTCTTTGCCTTCCATAATCAAAGAGGCCCGCTTACACCTTTTACTCATTTGGCGTGCTTAAGCTAATCAATCACGAGATGCAAAGAATGGTATAATGATAACAATTTTCTAGCAAATGTACTAGTGTGTCGACAAATAGTAAAATTTATAGACTTTGTCCCAACATGGATTGTGTTATTTCAACCAAACTACTACAATGATGATTATGATTTTGGCGTCCTTAAGCTAATCAACCGCAAGATGCAAAGAATGAGATAATGATGACAATTTTCTAGCAAGTGTACTAGTGTGTCGACAAATAGTAAAATTTATAGACTTTGTCCCCACATAGATTGCGTTATTTCAACTAAACTACTACAATGATGATTATGATTTATGTAACAAGAGGTGTGGTTGCACTTGACAATTATATTGATTTACTTAAGAGAGAAATTAGAAGGCGACTAGGTCATGTCAAATCACACAACCCACTATCTATCTTTATTTACCATATGGTGCACATAATGATGAATCTTCAGGGATTCCTTTTTCTTTTTTTGGATCTTCTTTTATATACCCTTTCATAAACATAGAATACATTGCAATGATTTTCAATAAATCTCCAAATAATATATTGATTCATAATTGCAACACCTTCTTGGAGTTGAATTCTTTTATGAAATAATAATTACACAACTTTTTTATAAAAATCTTACTTGTTTTAGTGGCTTAACTAATGCTTCTAGAACACCGGTTTCCATTGTCTTTCTTTTATTATGAACTAGACTCTAACCCGTGTGATGCACGGGTATCGCATAGGTTTTGAAGAATATAAATATCATATTGATTATACATTTAATACTATGCTATGAAACGATTGCAAAAAGGATAAAAAAAATGCAAAAAGTACATCAATTTAAGCTATTAACTTTGTTTTCTTACCAAATAATATTACCAGTTGTGTTCTTGAATTTCTTCTTTGTTAATAATGAAAAGAAATTGCAATCAGAAAAGCAACCGCTAGGGCATTTGTGACTTTAAAAAAAATGTTTTAGTACGGTATATCAATTTTGGAAGCAAAAATATATCTATCAAAATGGAAGTGGCTTAGTGGTGAAAATTGTAAAGTGTAGTCATATGGTACCCGATTCAATTCCTTGCAAAACCTTTTTTTCATAAAATTTATTCAGACCCGCCAAAAAGGGTGGGATTAGGGTTAGGTCAGACTGTCTAACATTTATATATATAAAGATTTATCCTGCATTTGAATTACTTTATTTATTTTTAATCAAAATTAATTATTTTTTTAATAAAAAAAATTTAAAGTATTGTTTAAAGAAATAATTAAGTCAATTAAAATAAGAACAACACTGCTACAATATGAGCAACATTATACACTATTAAGAAAAACTTATTTAAATCTTAACTGTCAAAATTGAGATGTCTTTTTATATGTAGTAGAAAAACATAGTTTACTATAATAAAAATATATCATTAATTTGTTTTGTTTTTTTATTTATCTTTTTCTTTAATATGTATGAATGAAGTGATAAGATGACCAATTACGATGGCATGGAGGGAGTATGTTACTGCTTACCAAAACATAAATGTTATGCTACCAGAAAACGTGAGAAAGATGTGGACAAGTGTGGTACCAGCTACCAACCATACGAGAGTCCAGAACGCAACAAATAAAAGATCAGATGGTGACCAGTTTTTTTCCTTAAGACGAAGATGGTATTGATCATTTTTAATTAAAATTAAAATGGATTGAAATATGTAAAAACAAATTATTTTTTCTTAATAAAAATTTAGAATGAGATGGGGATGTCTCAATCCAAAGTCGAGTTTTGGTGGCACTTTGAAAATAAAAAAAAATACAACTTAATTTTTTTTTGAAGTAACTTTAATTTTTTTAAATAGACAAAATGTTAATAAATATTAAAAATTCAAACATATAATAGGGGCGTCAAATTTAAAATTCGGTTACGTTGTTCTATTTATCAATTTTAGTATTTTTATCGGTAAAAAAACAAATTCAAGACATCCAACCACATATATTTTGATTTTATTTTACTTTCATTCGAACATATTAGCGGGACTCAAACTAACATTCTAACTTAAGGACTATTGTTTTACCGTCTAAAGTAAACTAAATCCATGAAATTTATAATTGTGAACTTTGGTGGCACTTGAAAATAAAAGAAATACAACTTTAATTTTTTTTACATTGATGAATGTTGATAGACATTAAAAATTTATGGATACATAGAGGAGTCGAGATTTAAAATTCGGTTACGTTATCCTTTCTATCTATTAATTTTGACATTTTTATCGGTTAAAATAGAAAATTTAAGACTACCAACTACTTTTTGGTTTCTTTTCTAACTGATACCTTATCTCCTTCTTCCTTCTTTTCTTGCCTCCAAACCAACCATGAATTTACCTGTACCAATTCTCCGATCTCCACCCTTCTACAACACCTCACTCTTTCTCATCTTCCCACATTCACATTCCTCCACTGCTTCATCTTCTTCTTCTTCTTCTTCACCTTTCGCCATTGGAGTTACTCGAACAATATTTCCCAAACTTCATGTTGTTTCCGGAGGAGTGAGATTCGACGAGGCATTACCTTTAAACGACGACGACGAAGTTATTTTCGAGCACTGCGTCACGCGGACTCTTCCTCCCGCACTTACATTGGAAGACGGACTTCAGAAATTGAAAGATGCTCTTGAGATTTTGAAGATTGCTCCGCCTAGTTGTGAGACTGGATTCCTTAGGTTTCAGGTATCTCAATCTCTAACCATAGTTCTATCTTCTTCTTCTTTGTAATAAGAATTTGTGTTGTGACAATGTGGAATTAGTAACTAATTTACATGAAACTCAGAATTTATTTGTAGTTCTTGTGTTTTCATTCACATTATTCCATCTACATTTCATGTTACACCTAGTGGAGTAGTTAGTCGTGAAACAAGATTCAATGGTAATCTATAATGACCTATGAAGCGGACAAGGACCTGGACACGACACAAACACTGATACGCCAACACAGCTAATAATTTGAAAAAATCACATAATTCAGTGTAATTACAAGTGTTGGTGTAGTCGTGTCAGTGTCGGACACGCCTAATCCGTGGAGTGTCCATGCTTCATAGATAATGACAAATAATATGAAATGGATAAACATTCTAAACATTGACTTACCCTCTGTTTGGTAAAAAGCAACGGATAACTGATAAATTAGCTTAAAACGGATGACTGATAAGCTAGCTGATTGAATTTGTAGTTTTCGGTAAAATTAGCGGTTGAATTAGTTTATAAACATGAAATGACATAAAAAAAGATATGTTTAATTAATATTTATTTTCCGAATTAATACAACAGGGGTAAATTTAGAAGGAAAAAATAGATAAGTTATAAGCTACTTGAATTAGCTTATCAAAAAATGCTATAAGCTGGTAAAAATACTCTGTAAGCTCATGACAAAATGACAGATACCAAACGGGTCTTTTTTAGTCATGTTAACTTATGAGCTATAAGCTTGCTTATTGTGCTTGCCAAACAAACCCTTAACATGAGACCAAAGAAGCAATAAAGTATCTTATAATATCTCTGTATTATAGTAGAGTATCTTACTTTATTTCCTAGGATTAATTTCTAATTTTCCTATTTATTTATTAAGTTACTATCAAGTTGTTTTTTTGAGAGGAAGTTATTATCAAGTTATTGTAGATTATATTTAAGCTCTTAATATTTATCTTATCATTTTATCTAAAACCCTGTAACTTCAAAATGAAGCCAAATATAGTGAAATAAAATTCTATACTATGATGTGATTGTGATGTAAAGCAGCTGAAAGTTTGAAGGCAAATGTTAGAATGATGATCTTATGTTACGTGGATGTGTGTGTTTGATTGTTTAGGTGATGGTACCTCCGAGTTCTAAGGCATTGAGTTGGTTTTGCTGTCAACCGGAGTCATCAGGAGTCTTTCCTCTGATTTTTGTTTCGAAAAACATGGATGATCCCACTTGTAAGTCACTTTATGTGAATGGAAGCCGTGGAGTTTTTGGCATCGGTACTGCAGTTTCTTTTGTACATTCTTCCCCTGTAAACAAGCGTTTGATCAAAAGGTCAGTTACTTCAACTGGATCTTTGTTTCTTTTGGTTATGTCTTTTCCCTTGGCCATGATGGCTAGAGATTCAAGTTAATATTTATTGACTCTTGGTGGAAATGATGAGTAGACACATGGCTATAAGAATTAGAATGTGAGTGTAGGGCATAATGGAGGGGGCAAAATGGAGGGGAGTGAAGGGATTAAATCTTTATTGTCTGATTTCTTTTCCTTGGAGGGGATGAGAGCAAATTCCCTCGTAACTCGGTTTTGGCTCCTCTCCAATATTGGAGGATTTGGAGGGGAGAAAAGACGATTTTTATAATTTTTAAATGCATTGACTAAAATGTCACATGAAATGTTAAAAAGGGTGTAAAAAGTAACTTAGCATTTCTCTTCCATTAAAATTTCTCCTGTTCTTTAATGAACCCTACAAACGAGGGTTGTTTCTCCTCCCCTCTCGTTGTTTGGACGAAAAAGACCCTAAGAAGGGTTTGGATAAGCGAGAGAAAAAAAATGAAGACATGAATGTGTAGAAACTTCTGATTTGTTTCTCATGAAAGCATAGTACAGGACACAGCCCAGGTTAATTTCATTAGTTAAAACCGACCTTTAAAAATCAGCAATGGATGCAAATGCATAGATGCTGTTCATTGAGACATGGACCCTGGTGTGGTTTGTGGTGGATCAAGGGTAATGGGAAATATTAAATCAGATTTGAATCTTAGCAGAACTTGAGTTGTTGTTCCTTCCATATGTATCAGTGGACCATGGAAACATTTATGTATTTAAAGAAGGTGCCATGGAACTTCACTATTAAGTTAATTGTGATGGTATCTAGTTATACTCGGAATTTACTTATTTCGAACTTAGCAAAGAATGAATTTATTTTTGCAGATTCATCTCAACTGATTCAACCGATATAGTGGCCTATGGTTTTATGGATATTAATTTAGATAATGATTCGGTTAGCATTAATCACGAGGATGGTTCTTTTAGCTTTTTCATCCCCCAGGTATAGCTTTATCTGTACTATAGCGCCATTAGATTAACATGAACTGTTGACTATATATTCTTTTATGCTTCCTGTTGCATTTCTTTCTAATAATTATTTAGCATGTATTCTTATCATTACCACAGTTATAATATTGTTTGATTTGATGGTCTCATAACTGACATTTAAACTAAATTTTGTCACGACAGATTGAGTTAGATGAGATGGAAAGTGTTTCTATTCTGACGATGACACTTGCATGGGATAACTTTTCCCTTTCTAATTTTGGGAAAGCTCTTCATTTGCTCGAAGTTTCTCTAAACCAGGTGCTTGCAATGCTTTCATTATATATTTTAGTTTGTGTTTGGTTAATTTCGTATATACCAGTGTTAAGAGTTATTGGTAGGTAACAGTAACACCATTAATTAGTTAGGTTGTGGGTTACTGAGAGTTAGTTAGAATGTATGAGATGATATGTTATGAGGGTCATGTTAACCGGTGCCCTCGGGGCACTAGTTAAGAAAACAAAAAAGGTAAGTTTTTCATTGAAAATAACATTTTCTACACTTTTAAATATTTGATTACACAAGTTCCAAGAAATTCTTACTATACTTGTTTCCGTAACTAGTGCCCCAGGGGCACCAGTAAGGAGAAATTATAGAGCTTACCATTTTTTTTGTAAAGGAATTTTGAGGGGGAGAGCACCACATCTCTCGAATACCTGGAATGTCAGCCCTGGATTATCACTGAATTATATGAAATCATACGGGCTTGGTCCAGATGTTCTTGTACTGTACATAGTTGTCAGCCCTGGGTTGCAGCGCGGAGTGGCTGACCGCAGTTATGCTATAGTGGGACTGGGACTGTGGGATTAAGGGTAGCGGGGTAACCGCTATTCCGACGATTAGTAAAACAAGGTGGTGAATAATTTATATTATATAATATATTTTTGTTTAAAGACATAAGACCATTAAGTATTAAAGACTTTCATAATCAATACTAAAAATTATAGACATCCAGACAGAGGTGAAAGAATCATTCACAGTATGGACTTGAAGTATGCAAGAAGGTAGGATATTAAAAAAAGAGATCACAAAATAGAGTCGAAGCTTGACATCACTCAATGCTCTGATGCATGAAGCTGGAGAGCAACGGGCTTATAGAAAATCATGTGAGCTGACAGGGAAAGATGCCAAACCAGGCACGAGTCATGCCGAATAAAATAGAAAACAAGGTCCGAAGGAAAGAGAGACAATAAATTGGACAAGATTTATAAGAGGGCAAGCAGTTTATTAAGTAAAAGCTGTTAGAAGGGCATTTTTTTATAACCGGTTGAACAGCTTCCCTCCAATGTGAGTTTGGAACGATCATTTAGAAAAGAAAAGTTTAGGTGAACTCAAGCAAGTAGAATCTCCTAGATCAGGAGATCTTATATCAAATTTGAAGGAAATTTGGAATGCATCATTTTGTAGTTGATTCCATGTACATTAAGTATTTACATTATATAAATTAATACTCATACTTAGTTTTCTTGAATTATGAGTAAATATATCCTAATGTATGAACTCGTATATGTGTCTGATATTATATTTCATTTGGTGTAGGTCATATATCATGTCTGGTCCACTTCTAGCGCTGAGAAATCCAAATGCGTAAGAGCTTCCCTCAGAAAACTCAATCTGGTAGAAGATAGATCTATTCCAAGGGTATAAGCTCATTTCTTTCATAATATGTAAGTTTTACTTGAAACAAGCAGTTGTTAATATTTTTTTTTATCATGTTAATCTTCTGGATTTTCTTTTTCATGGGTCATAACGTCTTGTTAAATGCTAATGCTTAAAGCCATTTGCTTAATCTTTGTATTTTTTGTTTGCATCAATTTGATTATTGAGTATTGCTTGTTTCCTCATCTGAATGAATTGCTAGGTCTACATAAACACTGTTGCACGGGGAGGAACAGAAAGTGTGGGCAACATCATGGAACTGGTATCATATTTTTCTTGCATTTTCCATCTGCATATGTTTGTGCTATCATCTGGATGATGAACAATTTTAATTTTGATCACCTCTATTGCAGAAAGAGTCTCCATCTTCTAGTCAATTCTGTGCCAGGCTTTCAGCAACCCTCACTGTTTCAAATAACATGGTACATTTATTTAATGTATTCATTGTATATCTGCCAAAAATAATTGGAAAAAGACATTCAGGCCTTAGTGATTGAAATAATTTTAATTTATCTGGCTTTTCCTGAGCGTATACTAAATGAAAATGACGGCAAGCCAGAATATGGTTGCAGTACACGAAATATACATTTTTTATTGTGTGCATCAAAATTCTGCTGTGAACACATTTCTCCTCTTGATTCTTTAACTAAAACTTTATCATCCGTAAAATGCATGCATCTTTGCACTTTCTCTTTGATAAAAAAACATGCTTACTAGTGATACGTCAGATTTATATTTTATTCTCTCATGAAGTGGATTGAGGATTTACCTTAATAACACTAGAATGTTTAAACTATGCTGAAGTTTGTTCGTGTTAACATCTGTCTTTTATTATCAGTTGGATCATTCTACTGAATTTTCGCACTCACTGAACGGAAGCGCCAATATCAATGCTGTTTGGGCATCAATTTTAGTTGAAGAATGTGCACGACTTGGTTTAACGGTGAGATTATGATAAATGATAATAAATCTGCTGTTCCCCCTGAATGCAAGATTCTGATTTATTCTTTTTTCTAGTATTTTTGTGTGGCACCTGGATCTAGATCTTCCCCACTTGCTGTTGCCGCTGCAAGTCACCAATTAACTACTTGTATTTCATGCTTTGATGAACGTTCACTTGCATTTCATGCTGTTGGATATGGAAGAGGTTCTCACATTCCAGCAGTAGTCATAACATCATCAGGCACTGCAGTTTCAAACCTTCTTCCAGCTGTGAGTTCCATTATATTGATTTTTCAGTTTACAAATTTGTTTGTCATCTTGAATGCATAATAATTTATTAATTCTAATGATTTAATTTGTATTCGTTCTGTGAGCTACCACTAATACTCGTTACTGAGATAGGCAAATATTTACTGAGTTGCTTGAGAAATCCTCTGTAATCAGTATAATCAACTATATATTATTATTAAGGAAAAGTAAGGAGACTTATTATATCATAGCTATAAAAACAAATATATCTGGCACTAATGAGGAAATACTTTCCAACACTTGTGTCATGGGATTTTATCACATTAGTATTTTATTTTCTAGGATTTGATCAATAGGCTGCTTTCCTGGTTCGTTTCCCCACTTAGTTTTTATATTTGTTATAAATATTGTAAATAAGGTAATCATGGGAAGATCCTATGTAATTATGGTGCTTAGGGCGTTGAGATCGCTTATCGACTTGAGATATAGGCAAAGTAATCCTTAAGGATTGGGCAATCCTCATCTCTTGAGCTAGCTTTTGATGTGGAGTTAGGTTTATGTAGTCAGCAACCGCCACAGTGGCCACCGTCACAGCATTGAAATTTTGATGAGCCACATAGCACCGCAAATAGTGGCCATAGCAGCCTCTATGGTGAAGTCCATTTGAAAATCTATTATGCCCTCAATTTAGAGCCGCTCCCTCTCTTTTTATAGTCATTTTGGTCATTTTCCCCCTAAAATCCTAAAGGACAATGAAATAGGGTTCTCGTACATCTCTCTTCTCATTTGTTTTCATCTCCTCCTAAACAGCCAAACACAGTTTCTCTCCACAGCCCTCTCCCTTTTGGACATTCCGGTGATCGTTTGTTCGACTTTTGGTGGCCCTTCTCTTGTGTGCAGGTTGTTATGTTCTGCGCAGGATCCCTTTGTTCAGGCTGTTTGGACTGAAAGAGGTTGTTCCTCTGTTCTGCTCATGTTCTCCCTATGTTCTGCCACTGTTCCAAGCTTTGTATTCTGACAGTAAAACATGCCTCCATATCCCTCTGGGTTCTGCTCATTATGGGAACATCACATTCCCAACCAAATCCTTAAAGAGATGCTCAATATTTTAAGTGTGGGAAGCTAAAACTTATTTGCTTTATATTGGTTTTGAATATTAGTAACAATGAACTTTGATTATTAGTTATCTATATGTCTAGTTTTGAGTACATTTTTGCATTGTTTCCCTGAACTTAGACATACCGACCATACCGCTACTTGCTATACCATTATAGCCTTTTTGGGGTTTGCTGTTATGCTCTCCTATTGAGATTGACTGCATAGAGTTAGGCCTAATTACCAAATTCTAAGATGGTATTTTAGCATATCTTAGATCTCTCATCGGACCACTTATATTTGTTCATGCTCTAGATGTCTAGTCCTATGCGTATAGGTTGATATTGGACCACCTGCTTTTGTCCATGCTCTAGATGTCCAGTCCTGAGCGTGAGGGGGTGTATTGAGATACCACATCCAACGTGGGACACTTTACTGTTAGGATAAGTGTAAATCCTTGTATTTATGTCTGTTTATAAAATATTTTTCTGTGTTTATTTCAGATTCATGGATTCCATAACATGTCTCTTATGATTCCATCAACTTTAATTGTAGTATTCATTCACCTGAAGGATATGTAGCTCAAGATAGTTGAGATACAAATATTATTTTGTCCACTTTAATTGAGTAATAAAAATGGTCAGGTTGTAGAAGCAAGTCAAGATTTTGTGCCGCTTATTTTACTTACAGCTGATCGACCTCCAGAGCTTCTGGATTGTGGAGCAAACCAAGCAATTGATCAGGTTAGAGCCATCAATGTCTTATATATTGTGGTGCATTGCATGGGTATTATAATATATTGGTTCACTGGTGGTTATACTTATATACAATGCTGAATTAGGGGGTCAAGGGAGAGGCGAAATCTCCAAGATGCATTTATTTTGTCAAATCAGCATAAATTTGCATTAGTTTCTAATTTTCTATGATTTATATTTCAATAGACATGATTCTCCCATTTTACGTTGATATATAATGTTTGATCTCAAACTGTTTTCTGGATGCTTTTTCTTCCTGAAAATGGAATGCAATTCTCTGCTTGTGCACCATACATTGAGGATAGATGATAAAAGCATCTGAATTTTTTTTCTTCTTTAAACTCAATTAAGTATAATCTCTTAAGTCTTAATTTTTAACTTGGATGCGTTCATATGTTTCACTTTCTTCTTGGTTTGTGTTAAAGATTTATTATACAAAAACCCTTCAGCTGTCTTTGTCCAGCAGCTTAAACTTTTTCTCTGGTGGTTCTTGACATGGTTTCCTTTGAACTTATGTATCAGGTGAACCATTTTGGTTCTTTTGTGAGATTTTTCTTTAATCTCCCTGCACCAACAGATCAGATTCCCGCAAAGATAGTACTTACTACTCTTGATTCTGCTGTACATCGGGCAACTACTTCTCCGCGTGGTCCCGTGCATATTAACTGCCCTTTCAGAGAGCCTTTGGAAAGCAGTCCCCTCAGCTGGTTATCAAGCTGTTTAAAAGGATTAGACTTCTGGATGACTAATGCTGATCCATTTACCAAGTATATTCATATGCAATTGTCTCATCCATGTATAAATGCTCGTGGTGAAATGATTGAAGTTTTAAATCTGATTCAAAGAGCCAACAACGGTCTTCTACTATTTGGTGCAATCCATTCAGAGGATGAGATGTGGGCTGCTCTGCTTTTAGCTAAACACCTCCAGTGGCCTGTTGTAGCAGATATCTTGTCAGGGTTGCGGTTGAGAAAGCTTTTAACTTCTTTCTCTGATATTGAAAGAAATTTTATTTTTGTCGATAATCTTGATCATGCTCTTCTCTCAGATTCTGTCAAGAGCTGGTTGAAGATTGATGTAGTTATTCAGGTATCACTTATTCACTGGTCTATTTTGTGCCCTCCATGTGTTTCTGTCTATAATCTTCTTTATATTTATTTCTGTTTCTTCTCATATACATTTTCGGCCACAAACTACTTGTTTATGTCCTACATTTTTGTATTTTTGGTCCAGATAGGAAGCAGGATAACCAGCAAACGAATCTGTCAAATTCTTGAGGAATGCACTCCTTCTTCATATATTATGGTTGACAAGCATCCATTTCGTCATGATCCATCACATATTGTAACCCATCGGATACAAACTACCATTTTTGATTTTGTGGGCTGTTTACTTAAGGTTACATTTCCTCATTCAAGGAGCATATGGAGCAGTTCTCTACAGTTGCTGAGTAAAATGGTATTTATTTCAAGCAATGAAAGTTTCTTCTTGTTCTGATAATGTTGAGAATTTTATACGTTTTACATCTAATCCGATGTATTCTTGTAGTAACCTGTCTAATTTATTCCACATAAAAATATTTCTACCAGAGTCAGTATTTATTAAAATGTTGTTGGAGTGGCGTTCTGTTGAGGTTTATTATAGAGCTGCAGCCATTTTCTTGTAAACTTTCTCTCAGACATTTTAATTTGCAGGTTGAATGGCAGATACAATTTCAGATCACTGCCGAGTCCTCCCTAACTGAACCTTATGTTGCACATGCGATGTCAAAAGCTCTTTCCCCTGAATCTGCTCTTTTCCTGGGTAACAGTATGCCTATTCGTGATGTAGATATGTATGGACATAGTGGGCCCATACACGGTCATAGTGTTGCATCTCTTATGCTAAATTCAGACTTACCACTTACCTTGATGAGAGTGGCTGCTAACAGGGGAGCTAGTGGTATTGATGGGTTACTTAGCACGGCCATTGGTTTTGCTGTAGGATGCAACAAAAAGGTAACCAGTTATAATTTTGTAAGCATCCATTTTACATATGTTAGCTACTGTTTGTTGTAGTTAACAGTCTCTTGGAGGAATATTCTGTTAGTTCAAAATAGGTATTTTTTATAATAAAGAAGTATTCTTGATTGACTCATGTGTCTTGAGGAAATAGAAAGTTTGGGGTATGTGTCCTTCGCTGAATAACTATTTTTCTTCAAGGAGACAATCAGGAGCAGAGGATTGGTTACTGTTATTGAAGACTGCATGAGAAATATGAGCGGGTGGGTAAACCTTTTAACAAATCTGCCTACGTGGCAAGTCAGTTTGGTAATGTATGAAGGTTGGATGAGAGAGAAGTTAAGAAAGAGTTGAGTGTGGGATTGGATTGGATGGGAATGGGAGGTTACTGGTCTCAAGAATGACCTGAATTTACTTTTCCTCTATTTTGTTTCTGTCAGTTATGTTTTTGTTTTCTGTAATGTCTTGACCTGATTCCATCTTTCTGTAATTTGGAATTGGTTTTCATCAGAGTTTAAGTAATGTAATGTAACGGGTTCAATATGGTTTTCAAATTTGAAAGAGGGTTCAAACTCTTGGATCGTGTGTAGACTTGTAATTGAATACAAAAATAGTATTTGAGAACCCTACCCATAGAAAGAGAGAATGAGTAGAGAGAGAAAGAGACATAAGAAGAATGTAATGGGATACACTACAGTGTGTGGGCCTCATATTTATATTACTAGGTCGAGTAAGTAATATATAGGAATAAATTTGGCCGAGCCCATATATTCAAGACTAATTCCTAGTGACTATTATAATAATTCTCAACGCTCACCCTCAAGCTAGATCATAGATTCCCCACGCACTCAACTCAAGGCCTTTGAAAACAAATCTGCCCGTTGTTTACCTGCCCTGACATAGGATGTAGACATATGATTTAAGTTAACCTTCTCTCGGATGAAGCGACAATCTACCTCAACGTGTTTTGTTTTTTCATGAAAAACTAGATTTGATGTAATATGTATGGCAACCCAGTTATAACACCACAATTTGATAGGGCATAAAATCTATAAGAAAGCTAATTATCTACCTCAAGTTGGTGCATGTATGTCGGCACATATAATCTTTAAGAAAGTTTCTGCAAGCTGGTGTCCTATTAATACAACGATGTCATGTAGAGCCCTAAAAACTTTCACCATACGAGGTTGACAATAGTCAAATATCTTGGGGCAGTGACATTGACACCCATGATGTTTTGGATAACCCCATAAAGGCCTACGGTTTCTTAGGTGTTTAGAAACTTAGCCTGCTCTCGAATAGTCTTCAAGTGGAATAAGCATGAAAGATTTGCTTCAAAGATGGATGAAATGGAGGATTTGATAATGGAGTATGGTTGTGAGTCCATCATAACCCATCATGAGCGCTTGTTGGCATCCATAGTCCTACCCACTTTATCTATTAGTGGCATAGAATTATATCTATAAAAATTGTTTAACTGTTTATATTTTGCTTTAGTATTATACCATCTCTTACATTGTCTTCTTAACATTATTTTTACTCCATAATTTCATTCAGGTGTTCTGTGTAATTGGAGATATTTCATTGTTGCATGATACAAACGGTCTGGCAATTCTGAACCAGCGGTAGGATCTTTACCAAATTTTCTCTTAGATTTTTTATATTCACTTAAATATATTGTTGATCCCTCAAAATATCACCACATTTTTTGGTCCCTATTTTTTAAGTTTTTGAAATTCAAACAAGTCCTTCACAAATTGTTTTTGCGTACTGAATTGTCTCTTTTAGTTTGTTATGTTATATCACCGCAAGTTCAAATCAACATCCTTTGTGGAGACATTCGTCCTACTCAACATTACATGTGGTTGTGATGACCACAGTGATGGAAACTCTCATTAGCTACATCTATTTTGAAACTTCCATGATGCCATTTTTTGGAAGCAGGATTTCAACCAAAATCTTGAGTATCAGCTCAAACACAACAAACAAAATGGGATGATTCAGTTTGAACTTCTGGGTCAAGACCCATTATAAGACATGACTGCCAAAATTTCCTATGGGCCCCACATAACACTAGGCATAAAGCATGCTAAGAAGGATTTTCCGACCATTGTTACTCATGGTCCCCATGGATAAAAATTGTGGCTATGTATTTCAACAAAATAGTAGATACTTGGGGTGTGTTTGGGTAAACATCTTAATGAAGTACTTATTAAATAAGTGCTTAACATATAAAAACATATGCATAAAATATTTATATAATCAACTAGGGAATCTGGTTAAACTTTTTTTGTATAAGTTGTAGTAAGCTGTTATTATAAGCTATCTTTGAGATCTTGTTCAAACAAGCTGAAAAACAAGATATTGAAATGTCATAAACAATTTTCTTAAGCTCTCTCAATCACTTAAACAATGTCATAAGAGAAACCCAAATAAGCTCTTCAAAATGCGTATTAGTTTGTAATTGCCAATGAAAAGGTCAATAGTTGTGGGTGCAGGCAACGAAGAGGCTTGTGTTGTGGTTGTGATAGCTAGTAGCAATCCAAGTAGGGAAGAATCCAGTACTTTTTGAGTGGTGGGGCTCTAGTAGGTGATGTCAATGGAGCACCATTATAGATGCAAATCAAGCTTCATTGACCTCCTTCCACAATAGTATACTATAGTTGATCTAGGTTAGTATTGTTATTTTTATTGGTGAATATCTAGGTTAGTATTGTTTATTGATATACTAGTTGCAATTTTCATTGCTTACCACATATGATTTTGAGCCTGGAGAGTATTATGTTAGGGTTTGTGGAATATATGATGAAATTTGAAAATTTCTACCACACCAAAAAGATGATAAACTATAGAGGCCATGCCATCAAAATGTCAACTGAATAAAACGCCTTGTAGGATCAAAGTCTCCTCAAAGGACTCCGCATGCGCACAAGACCATTTACTAAGGAAAATAAAATATATAATGGACATGTTTGGATATTTTTTAAAACGGGGGACCAAACTGAAATTTTGTGATATTTTCAGAGACTAAACACATTTAAGCCTATTATGTTTTTTATGCGTTCTGTTGTAAATGAAAATTATTAGTATATTATTATTATGTATTTTACTGATTGGTAGATAGTCACATTCATTGTCCAGGCAGTAATGAAGCCAATTTTGTGATTAATATAATTAGGATAATTTGGATCCATGTATTACTTTGTATTCAATATTCTCTGTTTAGTTGATACTTGATACACGATTTACACCAAATTATACTTCTCTTTTCTCTAACTGAATACATTCATTCGACTAGCAAGCAAGAAAATAAAGAGAAAATCATTAGGAGCATGCTTTGTTTGCTTTTTTGTTCTTTTCAGTTTCAGTTGATATTTTTCCTAGTTAAAATCATGAAAGCAAGAAACAAAGTGATAGTTTTGCAATTATTGGTTAAAACAAATGCATTGAAAATAGAAGCAAAAAACAAACTGAATGCATCCCTGTTATACTGCGGGTTTGATTAGGGGCAGATGCATGCACATATCTATGGGGGCAATTTCCCTTGTAAGTAATTTTGTATACATAAATACAGTTAATAATTTAGATTTTGTACCCATAAAAAGTAGGTTTTGCCTCCATAAGACAATTTTTTCAAATGACCGTAGAAATTTATAAGATTATAGAGAGAATAAATTGATTTTAATTTTACCCGTTATCCTTAGCACTCTTTGAAGAGTGGAATATGTGCAATCGTACATGAGACAAAACGTTGAATGATTTCTAGGTTACATATACAGAAAATGATTTTTTATCGTATGGACAATGCAAATATATTCAACATCTGCGAAATATGAAAATGCATAAAGGGAAATTGTAGCTTGTAGAAGCTTAGGTATTTTAATTTTCTGTAAAACTATCGTGGACTATTTTCTTACCCCTATTTAAGAATGATTTTGGATCCGTTAGAGTTTAATGTAATTTTTTAGGGATATGTTTGCAAACTGGTATGAAAAGTTATGTTCAGAGACAAAATTGGAAGTCTAATTTTTATTCATACAAAATTAATTATTATTCTTGATGTACTTACTGTTAAATAAAGCTATATATTGTCACTTATATTTGCAATATTGTTAGATAATATTCTGAAAATATATAAATTTTTAGGAAATTGCGCAAACCAATGACGATTCTTGTGGTTAATAACCATGGAGGTGCGATTTTCAGTGTTCTTCCTTTGGCAGATAAAGTCGAACGCAGTATACTGCATCAATATTTCTACACCTCTCACAACATTTCGATTCGTGAGCTATGCTTGGCACATAGGTACTAATTTAAATATTTGATATAAACTGTGTGAAAATGATTTTGTATATTGATTATACTATATGTCATATCCTTCCCTTCATTTGCATGCTTATTTATGTAATTACTGCCACTTAGTTGTTCTATATTTAATTTTTTTGGCTAGCAAAAGCAGAAGACATTAAGTTAGAATATTATAATGTATTTATTTTGCTCTTTTTCTGCGGTCGTTAGTGGAAGCAAAACTTGGTGTTGTGTTACTCACACCTGCTTTATACCCATGACGAAGGGTCAGTGTAGTCTTTCTAGTTTGGTCCATAAAACGTACTTGTAATGGATTGTTATATAATTTACCTTGTAGAAGTAATAGCCGTAGACATTTGAGGTACTCTTAAAGTTATGACTTTAGTTCGGCCATCCTAGTGGACACTCTTGATAAGTTATAGCAGAGGGATGCTTTGTTTGGAGGAACGAACTAGTTTTGTTTTTGACAAATGAGTTAGAAGGTGTGATCCTGCAGGAAGAAGCTAGTTGGAGACGAAAACCTAGGATTAATTTTGCTAGTTTTTTTTCTCATACAGTTGGAATTGATAGAAGAAGAGAGGGTTTTGTCCAGGAAATGGATCCTATGGGAGGTTTGTTCTGAATTGGGGATAGTGCAAATGACATCATTAGATCCTACTCTAACCTTAATTCTGAAGAGAATTTTAGGATGGGAGGTTTGTCATTGAATCAGAGCTAGTACAAGTGAAATCGTCTGTTTATACTCTAACCAATGATTTCTAATATTCTTAGTCAATGCTGCCAATTCTATCTTTTTCCTGAGGAAAAATTCAATAACTTGCAGTATCAAACATTTACATGTGAAGACAAAGGCGGAACTCGAAGAAGCTCTCTGTGTAGCTCATCATGAACAGATGGATTGTATGGTTGAAATTGAGAGTTCCATTGATGCCAATGCCAATTTTCACAGGTTGATAGAGGTTATGGTTTTTCTAGCTTTTGTTGAGTTTATGAATTATTAGCTCTATGCTGACACCTTATATTTTGACTCAGTATTTTGAAACAAAATGCTTTCCAAACTGCACAAGACACCATAAGATTCCTCTCGGTTCCTTTCAATCAATGCTCTATAAATGATGAGTTCTGTATATACAAAATTCATAAAATAGAGTGTTCAAAATATAGGTGAGTTTTTACATAATGCAGAAATTCTAATCCCCTCTTATTTATTTCAGGATTTGATGGTAATATTTATTTCCTTTGATTCTTTTCCTTGGATTGTATGCATTGATTCTGTGGCAGATTTGCATTAAGCGCCCCATCAACAGCAGCATCTGTTGGTGATAATTGTAAAGAATTTTATAGAGAAGGATTTATTTTATCCGTAATTCTTGAAGATGGAAGTGTTGGTGTTGGGGAGGTTCGTATCTGTCTGTTGCTGTACATCATATTTCATATCTGGTTTTACTTCAACGTTTTTGTTTAAGTATGAGGGCGAAATAACTATACGGGGCAGTGGTATATTTCACAAGCCATTTTAATGGTTTGTTTGAATGTGGGCTGTGAAGAATACTAGAAATAAAAAGAAAAATCTAACATCTTAGGATCTGATTTGAAAAAATGTTTGCTGTTTTCACTTTTAATTACAAAACTGTCACATTGTTTTCACTCTTTTTGCGTTCAAATATTTGTATAGGAAACAATGAAAACAAATCTGAACAAAAAAAAATGGAAAATAAGGTGACAATTTTGTAATTAAAAGTGAAAACAAAAAATGTTTACTCCCCAAAGATGCCCTACTTTTTTCTATACAAAATAAAGACATATAGCCCAACCATTGTGACTTGAGGATCTTTCTACTACATTCTTAAGCTGTTGATCAGAAAGACAAAAAATTTACATAGTTTTCATTGGGTGTTGACAGTATTTTATTTTTTTGGAATTACTCAATGATCTAAGGAGAATGAGCGACTGACTAATCAGTCATGTGGTTTACTTAGTTCAAGAGTGATTAATTGCTATACATTCAAACCGAATTAACCATATAGGTGGGTAGTGAGTCCTTAATTTTGAATTATTTTCCCTTGTCTCTGTATGCAACGATTCTTTCTTTTTTACCATTCAATTCCTTTTTCATTTTCCTGTAAATTCTCTTAAATTATCTACCACTACCTGTTGATATATTATTGGCATCAAGCAGGTTGCACCCCTTGAGATCCACAAAGAAAATCTTGTAGATGCTGAATATCAACTTAGGTTTCTTACACATGTGATGGAACAAGTAGATATTAGTAGCTTCCTCTCTCTATTGAAGGGCTCATTTTCATATTGGATATGGAATGAGTTAGGCATTTTGGTAAGCTTTCTAATCTCATGTGGTTTACTCCGTCTAAGATTGGCCTTTTTTGACATTGTATTAGTACAGATTTGAGTAGGAACTTTCCTTAATGAGCACCAGTGACATTTTAGCTTAAATGTTAACTTAGGAGAACTGTTTCCTTGATAATAACATATCAAAATCTTAGAAACATAACGAATATATTTTTTACATTGTTATTGTCTGTCATGCAGCCATCTTCAGTTTTTCCTAGTGTTAGATGTGGTTTGGAAATGGCTATCCTCAATGCCATAGCGGATTCAAAAGGCTCTAACTTGTTGGAAATACTCCATCCCTCAACAAATGAAAACAACAAATATGAAAGGTCATCAGAAATTCAGATTTGTGCGCTAGTTGATTCAAATCAATCTCCAGCTGAAGTAGTTAAAGTTGCAGTTGCACTAGTCAAGGAAGGATTTTCTGCAATTAAGCTGAAGGTGAGCCAGTCTCTCATTGTTTGGTTTCTGCATGATATACTGTCATCTCTCTTCTACATTTCATAGTACACTTGTTGGGGAAGATTGAATGCCAATACGTTAAAATGCTATACAGGTAGCACGTGGTAGGGATCCAGTGCTAGATGCCACGTTAATACAAGAAGTAAGAAAGGAAGTTGGTTGCCACATTATCATTCGTGCAGATGCAAATCGAAACTGGACTTTTGAGGAAGCTATGAAATTTGGCTCTTTGGTTAAGGATTGTAACCTGCAGTATATTGAGGTAAATAAGAAAATAAGACATTTTCCATAATTCTGGGACTTTAAATGCATAATCTTTATTAGTCAACAAAAAAGTTGCGTATTCGTTATACTATCCACAAGTTTATTTCTTAATAATACATGTTTGTGCGCATTTAAAACCTGATTCCAATTACCCCTTTGCAGGAACCTGTTCAGGATGAAGATGATATTCTCAAGTTCTGTGAAGAAAGCGGATTACCTGTTGCCCTAGATGAAACCATAGATAAAATTCAAGAAAATCCCCTGGAAAAGCTAGTGAAGTTTACTCATTCAGGAATAGTTGCTGTTGTAAGTAAATAATAATCCCCATCGATGTTATGGAGTAGGGTAGCTTTAATTCATTTTGGTACTGATACTACATTTCTTACAAAATCCGAATAGTAAAAACTAGATTATCAAAATTAAATGCCTCTTTTCTGTAGAATTGAGATAATTATAGCCAACTTATATGCCTAGGTATTCAGGACTGAGGAAGGCTGTAGATTCATACGACGAGTTAACCACAATAGTTTTGCAGTGCTATCCATAATCTCTAGCTTTTATTATGCTATAGGTATACCACAAACTAAGCAGTTATTATTATTACTAGTATGCAGATGGATACCGACATGCCCGTCTATCTGCTTTTCTCGAATGAAGACCATAGTCAACCTCCACCATAGAAAAAATTAAGATTAAAATTGTAGACACAATTCTATTATTATTTTTAGTTCAATTACTATATTTTTAACTCAAATTTGAATTATATGATTATTTTAGATTTGATTTGTTATGATTGATTTAAAGATGAGATAATATTTGATTTAAAATTAAATTAGGATAAAATTCAATTATTTAATTAGGTAAAGAATGGTAAAATTGAAATAAAGGAGTTTGAATGAAGGGTAAAATTAGAAGAAAAAACTACACCAAAACTTGGTATTCCTATTATATATAGATATAGATTGAGCTCAACTAGCTGAGCTAGAGACATGCTTGCGTTAATGTCTATGAAGCACGGACACCTCTAGGACTAGCCGTGTCGCGGTGTCCGACACTCCTATGACACTTGTCGGACACGTGTCAGAAAACTAAAATCGGTGTCCTAAATAAATAAAAAATTATTTAATTCGACACTCCTAGGACCGGTGTCCGACACCAATATAACACTCATACAAGCCGTGTTGGACAACTCAGACAAATATCTTAAACTTTTTTTCTTCTCTTGCTTCCACATACTGTAGATACAAGAAATACATATGTTTTGAGCAATATTGATCAATTAGAGGGTAATAGACATTATAGTTTATTATAACATTTTTAGCTATTTTGATAGTAGATGAATAAATATAGGTCAAATACTACAATATCTTGTTTTAGAACTTTTTCTAATGAAATAACTTGCTCAAGTTAGATGCTTATATATGTATTTTGATTTTCATTTTAGACCGTATATAAATAAATTAACATATATCTAGCGGTGTCAGTGTCCTATATTTTTTACACTAGCGGTGTCGAAGTGTCCGTGTCAGGTGTCCGTGTCGGAGTCCATGCTTCATAGGTTAATGTTTGACCATTGTGACCCCTGGCAAAAATTGCTCAATATTCAGAATTAGAAAAATAAGAGCTGACTTGTTTAAAAAAAGAAAAAGAAAATATAAGCTGACCCATTGTCTATATAAATGCTAATTCTTTGTCTAATTTAGAATTTTATATTGATTTCTTAGGTTATCAAGCCAAGTGTTGTTGGTGGATTTGAGAATGCAGCATTAATTGCACAATGGGCGCACCAACTCGGGAAGATGGCTGTTGTCAGTTCTGCATTTGAAAGCAGTTTGAGTCTGTCTGCATATACTCAGTTTTCTAGTTATCTTGAAATACAGAGATCAAATACATTCAAATTGTTTGATGTTAAGGAAGAACCTTCTGTAGCTCATGGTCTAGGAACCTATCGTTGGCTTAAAGAAGACATAACGCTTGATCCTCTTTTGATCGGTCGTAATCCACGTAGTGGTTTGGTCGAAGCATCTGTGGAAAATGCTAGTCGGTTGCTAAGTAATTTTCAAGTCGACCAGAATGTCATCTGCAATATTATAGTGGAGGAGAAAGTTTGTCGGTATCAATTGAATGTAGAGCATAACAATTTATCTTGTTCTTTTGAAGTTTGTGAGTCTGGTCTTAAAACAAATGTAAGTAAAGAAGTCTCCTCACATATTAGTAATAGTTACATTTAGTTGGTTGATTATAATTCTTGGAATTATCATGTTATTAAATATATAGTTAGTTCTAAGTAGCTTTGGAACCTTAACACTAGGAAACAAAGTCCAGAGATATTTTTATTAGGATTAGTTTAAAGCACAAAGTCCTTTGGAACCTTCACCAATGACAGCGTGCTCTTGAAACAAACCATGTAAGATATTTATTCTAACAAAGTATAGAGCATAAAATTTGTGAATAATGTGAAGTAGAATATTAAAGTGGATGTCTTTGGATTGCTAATAAGTTTAAAGAGCATAACTTACACTCTTATATCATGTCATATAAGATGGGATAAAATAGTTATCGAGAACACAAATAAGGATCGGGGAAAATACTAGTTTTCTATTCCTGTTACTAGATTATATCACCATATACTGCAAAAACTTGATTTTTATATACAAGCCCAATGATGTAATACTAAATGAACAGATGATATGACGCTGTACTGAATGGAGTAGTATGGCTAGATTTTAAATCCAGACTTTGTACCTTCACTTTCACATTACTCATTAAGGCAAATTTACTGCATAGATGTGTAAAATACTCCATCTTGTATGTTTTTTACCTGAAAGTAAATTTTGATTCTTATATACAGATCTGACTTTGCCAAATTTGGTTAATGTAGGATAATATACTAGTATTTCTTCATGGTTTTCTTGGAAGTGGTGAAGACTGGATTACTATCATGAAGACCTTTTCTGAATCAGCAAGATGCATTTCAATCGACCTTCCTGGTCATGGAAAATCGATATTACATGGTGTAAAAAGTGATGCTGAGGAACCATCGTTGTCGCTGGAGATAATTGCTGATATATTGCATAAACTAATTCATCATGTAGCACCAGCAAAAGTTACTCTAGTTGGGTATTCAATGGGAGCAAGGATCGCATTGTATATGGCACTGAGATTTAGCAGTAAGGTATAGTGGTGACATTCAATGTTTTTGTTTTGATATTTTTATGACCACTGGTCAAACAATTTGAACATTTATGATGCAGGTAAAGGGAGCTGTGTTAATATCTGCAAGCCCTGGACTAAAAGATAAATTGGCAAGAAAAACCCGTGCAGCTAAAGATGATTCAAGAGCACGCTCTGTCACTGCACATGGTTTACAGCTTTTTCTCAGCTCCTGGTATGCAGGAGAGCTGTGGAAAAGGTTACCTCTTTGTTCCTTTCCTTCAGATCAGTGATTTTTGCTTATCTTACTATACTTAAATAACTTATTTCTTCTGCTCTGTATCAACTGTTTTTTTGTCAAACAGCTTAAGAAGCCATCCTCATTTCAATCGAATCACTGCCAGTCGCTTGCAGCATAATGATGTACACAATCTTGCACAGATGCTGTCTGGATTAAGCATAGGAAGGCATCCGTAAGTTAATTAACCTTTAACTAACTGTTCATTCCTTAACTTATCCATGCACGACTAAAAAAACATTAGTCAATAACCAGATGATATACCAACGATTATTGGTACAAGACCAATGATTTATAGTTATACTATTCACATAAATAATAATAAAAAAAGTTCTCTAAAATCAAACGTCGCAGACTAAACACAATTACCAAAAAAATAAGAACATCTCTCTAAAGCATAATTATGAAAGAGCAATGCCAACATAGTATTGAAGTAAAAAAAATTGTCGGGATTAATTAAAAAAAGCAGAAAACATTGTATACTTCAACTAACAATAGGATTTCAGAAGACAGTTGGAGGAATATGGACTGTAAAAACACGACACATGAGAAAAAAGGGGATAGAGACCTGTATACATGAACGGAGAATTGGCCACAAACAAATCTTGAAAGTTTTGGTCAGTGACCAGAAACAAAACTTAGACCAGCCTTCATTTTTTCCGTCTGAAAACAGGGAAGAATTCAAGGGTTTTTGGTCACATTAAAAGCAGGTTGAATTATACACAATATGGATTCATGTGCCATATGATGAATTGGGCATTTAAATGCTTCAGAAGTGTTTTTCATCATTGAAGAAACTACATAACCATTTGGTTGCCTGTATAAATTTATTGAAAGAACTCTCTCTATTGACTCAAATGTTAATTCTGATATTCAGAACAATCAAGTTTTTATTCATCACAATTCACAGATGATTTGTCTATTTAACTCTTGATATTTCTTTGCATGGCAGGCCTTTGTGGGATGATTTGCCAAATTGTAGAGTACCTCTTCTTATCATACACGGAGAGAAGGATAAGAAATTTAAGAAAATTGCTCAAGCAATGATGAATGCAATAAACTCTGGCCTGGGGAGTAAACTTGAAGAAGTGAATGACATACATGAGGTTGTTGAAATTCCTAACTGTGGGCATGCTGCCCATTTGGAGAATCCCCTTCCTCTCATTGCTGCCTTGAAACAATTCCTCACAAGACTATAGAGGTTGTGATGTCGATTACGAGGATCAAATAGTAACAGTTATGACACCAAACCATGTATATCTTTTCGTATCTATTTTTTGTTTTTAAAGTGCTATTTTAAAGTAGTTACTTTGTGAGGAAGGACCGAGTGTCTGGTTCAAATGAAGGACTCTGGTTTCTGTTAGTTCAAATATGTCAAAATTCATGAAGCCAAGAATAGTCTAGTAAGGAAGCCTGAAATTTGAAGTTCTTTCAAATCTACTTTATTACTTGCATTGCATCTCTAATATGTATGTCATGTTAAAGGAAGAAAAGAGGCGTCAATTGTTAGAAGTAAAAAAAAGGACAGTGTATCCCATTTAGACCAATCAGTCTGATTGATAGTATCACTTCATCATGGTCTTCTAATTCCAATTCTCCATTGAAACATGACAGGAACCACTTACATTATGCACACCAAAAGTATGTGTTAAGCCCCTTCCTCCTCTTTAACCAATCTCCACCAGTGAAAGCAACTATTTATAACAGTACTATTATTATCCCATAACAACAATCACTCAGCTAATGTTATTCTCCCTTTCATGACAACATACCTCCAAAGACAGTAACCACTCGACCAATATTATCCCCTTGTAAGTTGTAACAATTCTACCATCCCGACAAAGTATTTCTTATTTGAGACACAACATGCAACCTAAAAAATTATCATTTGTTGTTATTTCAAATGGAAAAAATGAGCTCTTGTGATTCTATTATCATATCAAATAAAAATTGTATAAATGTCTACCTTTTTTTTCTTGACAAATCAAATTCATTTAGATGCACATTGACTGTTTGTCAAATTTTTAAGAGGGACAAATTATCATAAAGAATCCCTTATAGACACCACGAATGTGTCGCAAAAAAAAGAAAGTGATCGTTGGTGGAAGCACAAAGAGCATGGAGAGATAAGTGCAAGTTGTGAGAGAAGCTAAACACTTTTGGATTTGAATTTGAGTTTTGAAAATGATATGAAAATGTGAAAGGGAGGGTAAAGTCTGAGTTGATGTGTTGCAGAAAAGTAATTTTTTTTTCCTTTGCAGTGACTTGTTCACCGTGAAATGGAAAAAAAAAGTTATTTTACTTTTCTCTAACTAAAGAATATAAATGTGTTGTTTACTAATTAATGTTGTGAGAATTTTGTCTGATTGTGTTGTCTAAAAGTTATTTTCCTAACTTGTGACCGTTCATTTGCTCAAGAAAAAAAGAAAAAAAAACTTATGATCATTCATTAAAGTTAAAATTTGAAAGTTTGTGAAAAATATGGTTGTGTTGGGAAAGTTGTTTGTCCTCATGAGCTTAGCTCAGTTGGTATGGACAATGCATAATATATGCAAGGTCCGGGGTTCAAACGTCACCCACCACCAAAAAAAAAATAGCTGTTGCAGAGATTATAAGTGTTTCGTGGGGTGTATCAAATTTTGCTAGAGGATGAAGACAAGTTGTGTCTATTGTTAAGAAAAACAATTCAAAAAATGAAAAGAGAGGTGGTTTATTTTTTTGACTGGAAAATATCTCATTCATTGCAAACAAGAAATTCAGAGAATACAATAGATGAAATGGGGTTAGGGACATTCCCAATCCATGACATACTGCCTACAATTCTAGCTACTCCTACAAGACCATCTGTAGCTTTGTTATTGCATCTTTTAACAGCCACAACACTTGCATTTAATAAACTTAAACAAAATGTCTAAGCAATCAGCAACAACAAAATTAATTTCAACAATGTTTAGCTTCCCCATGATGCAATTGACTACATCTGCAGCATCCATTTCCACAACATTTTGGAGATTTTGAGTCTTTATCCATTTCAGACACCATTTCAATCCTAAAGCCTCGACCTGATTTGGGGAGCAACTCATCCTCAAACTCTTTGTTGCTGAAGCCTGCACAATACCTTGATGATACCTTGCTGAAGCCTGCACATGTGTAGTTTCCTTTGAAACATCCAGCATCAATATTCACCTCGACATAACCCATTTGCGGTGTACAATTATCAATGTTCCACACACCCCGTCAGTCTCAGAAATCCAATTACAAACAGAGTTAAATTCATCAAACCATAGCAGAAATATTTTGTGCAGCAAACAACGCATTAAGAGGTCTTCTATTGAGCACTGCATCGTTCCTCATCTTCCATATGGTCCATAAAGATAGACATAAAGATAGACTAAAGAGTTGAGTAGCCTGGACATTAGAATTAGATAACCATTGCAACATCCATTGGAATAAGTTCCTATGTGTTCGGACATGTAATCCTAGAGGTGACATAAACCAAAAACTTTGGGTTTCTTGACAGTGCATGAAGAGGTGCTCTTGCAGTTCCATGTCAGTGTGGCAAAATGGGCAACTAGTGTCTAGAATATAACTTTTTTGTTCTATCCTACATCTAGATGGTAGGACACATTTAGCAACTCTTCACAAGAAATTCTTGACCCTTTGAGGTGCTCTCACTTTCCAAATTGACTTCTAAAATACTGGTGTTGCTCGCTTATGATGCTTCATGGTCATATTATGACCCCAAAAAATTCAAAAAACATGCACCTGAAAAAATGTTGCAAACAGGAGATCATTTCAGATATGATTTCAGATAACGTTTATGATAACAAGAGATCATTTCAGATAACAGGAGATCATTTAGAATACACTTGAACAGGCAAATCATTTCAGATGACATTGACATAGGAGAATGTTTTCAAAATGATACATTGTTAAAGGTAAAGCAATTCCAAATGGCAAATAAAAAACAGAAATAGAAAGATTCATGACAATGTCTAGCACTTGACAATTCAAGTATTCATCCATCAGTTCCAATTTATGATTGAAAAAAGAATATTTATCATTTGAAATACGTTAAATGATCATTTAGCATACATTTGAACAACAAACAGTTGTAGTAAGATTCATGACAAAGTCTAGCACTTGACAGTTCAAATATTCATCCATCAGTTTCAATTTATAACAATAAAAAGAAGCAATTAATATCCAAAAAGAAGCATTAACCATTTGAAATACACTTCAATGATCATTTAGCATACAAATACAAAAAAGAAGAAAAACTAACAAATAAAAGTGAAACAAAAAACTCAGATACAAAAACATAGACTTGAATACACTCACAGTGCTTTTCTTGTTGCCTTGTACATTCAATTTCACTCTCTTGCTGCATGCTACTTCCATTTCTACCATGTTCTATCTTTCATATGCACACATCAACAAATACAGAAGTTAGAAATCAACTCTTAAACCAAACAAACAACTAAATTAAAACCACAATATATTTGTTCATAGTGATTTTACATAATAATGAACCTATTCAATATAGATTTGAATGCGACATTCTGTTGCATGCAATTTTAGGTGTTTACCGTAACCGTCGCTGACGTTGTCATTGTTGTGTTATGATCTCTGGTTTCGCCGCTTGTTGGGTATTTATATGGGATATTGAATGGTTTACGGTTTTGTCCATAGGGTTTCAGACATGGAGGTGAGGGTATTAATGGGAAAATTGATTTGGACTGTGAAATGGATTTGATTTGGATTTTCTTATGTTATAAAAAAGAAAAGAAGACAATTTCTAATTATAATCTTTTTTTTGAGGGAATTTCTAATTATAACCTTGGTGAGGTATTGTTTTATTTATTTTATTTTTTTCTAAGAATAAAAAATAAAATATATTAACAACGACAGTGAAATCTTAGCATAAGGTGTACTAAAAAGATCACTCCAACATACAATCAGTTAGTCATGTAATTACATAGTAACGGTCAGCTGATACCCAAATATAACAAAGTGGCATTGTTAACTTTAATAGCCATGACGATGTTTCCTTCATTGAAGACCCATGCAACCTCAATTTCGTACCCATGATTCCAATATACATGTTTCAATGCTTACCATCACCAGATTCATTAAGATTCAACTTTTTCTTTCATTTTGCAATTCCAAAAATTGATAAGAGGGGTTGTTGTTAGAAATTGAAAACGAATTTGAATTAAAACCGAAGGAGGGTATTGTAACTGAGAACGAGAATGGGGGAGACATGAAAATGGAATGATGAAAGGAATTAGAAAATGTCAAAAAATGAAACGATGAACGATGAATTAGAAATTTTCTCAATAGAAAAGGATGAAAAATAAAACTGCCTATTTTTTATTGTTAAAGTATAGTAACTTGAATAGCTTGTAACCAGTAAAAGGAAGAAAAAAGAGAGGTGATATGGCTAATTTTAATTGGAGCTTGTTAAAAGGATATGTTAGAGGGTATGACCCTAACATTGCTCTTGGAATAGTATAGTGTTCCAACAATGTAGTTATAAGTTTAGGTGATTTTGTGAGATCTTTTTTTTAAGGCTTTTAATAGCAGCTTTAACTCCTTAATTTTTTCAAAGTTGTGATTTTGGTCTCTTAAAAAAAAGACTACAAAATCGCCCCCTAAGTTTTGCATATGTGGCAGTTTTGGCCTCTAAGGCTAATTTTGACTCGTTCTACGCTGGCGTGGCACCCTAAGTGAGGTGTCACGTGTTATTTTTTTTACCAAAAATTGACATTGGAGGACCAAAACTGCTACAGTTGCAAAACTTAAGGGGCGGTTTTGTTGTTTTTTTTTTCTTAGGAGGCCAAAATCGCAACTTCATGAAAGTTAGGGACGAAAACTGTGATTAAACCTTTTTTTAATGAGGTGATTTTGTGGGTTGAAGTGTGTGAGATTGACTAGGTATGAATTTTTGTTTGACACTTCTAATACCTCGAATAGGCGAGCATGAAGTTTAATGAACTTCGATTATATAACGAGAATCATTAAAATCTGTATCAATAAGTGAAAGAATCATAGTGGATCCTATCTTATAGAAATAGAAGCGATGTCTTGTCAAGGTTGTTTAAGATAATGATCGAGACTAACACTTGAATGTATACAGGTAAAGTTAATGAGTGCTCTAAAGTTTTTGTTTATTAACCTTAATAGAAAGTTTTTGTAAAAGTTTAAGTGTTCATTGTGTTGAAAATTCAAGTTTTTTACTTTTTTTAAAAATAATTTCTTTATTTAGAGTTCTTAAATAGTGTCATTAAGACCGTTGTGAACAAGACACGTATTATATTTAACTTAGAGGGTGGTTTAAAAGTCGATTTTGATTAGTTTTGTGATATAATCGAGTTTTTGGATGATAAAGAACTAAAGGAGTAAGTCTTAGAATTGACGAGTTAAATGATATTAATCAAATATGATTATTTTTTATAGGTGTTATTAAGAAGAAAAAAAATATGATCATGATATTTCTACCTTAAGGTTGAGATATGATTGTGGTGTATCCTATAGAATTGAATTATACACAAGGATATTAAGAAAATGATTGAATATCTTTTAGTAGGAAAGAAGAACATATTTTGTAAGAATGATTATACTTAGATCTAGTAATTGTAAGAACTTCGATCTTTAAAGAAAGTATTTCCAATTACCAGAGTAGATAAAATAAGGAAAATGCTTGGTGTATATCTCATAGGAGTGTATATACACCTGAAAAGAGATAGAGAGTGGTGTGATAGATATGATCAATTGTTGATATGATGAGAGAGCGGGGTGTTAAATGTTAATAGGAAAAATGGAGTGTCCAAATATCCCGGTTGATAAGATAGTAGTCAAGTTAAGTTTTGATTTTGTGTGAGAAATGATATGAATACTCACTTTTTAATATTCTCTTTAACACTCACTTTATCGTTGGATGAAATTCATGTGGGTCTCACCATTTTATGTGGAATTCATTTTCAAAGTGTGGTATTCATATGGATTTCACTAAAAAAGAGAGTGAGTGTTAGAGTGAATTTAAAATTAGAGTGTCCATAACACTCATTTTTGTACTATAGGAGAGTAAGTTTGAAGATTTGAGAGTGCAAGGAAAAAAATGGTAGTATAACAATTGATAAGTTTTGATGATAAGTCTAACCATATGACTAGATTTTGATATTGATATTGATATATGAAACTTAATAACCACCATAATCTCATAATTATCCTTTCTTAGTCTCATAATCTCTTTAATTTTATTGATATATCTACTAACAATATATAAAAGTTGAAGTACAGCAAAATTTCATAATCGTTCTCTTTAAAACTCATGATCTCCTTGATTTTATGTGCATAATGGTCATTTTGCAAAATTTAATTTAATTGTTTTTTTAAAAAATAAATTAATTATAGATAATTGTCATCACAACAGTAACAAATTTCCACGGATAAATATGAAATTAATTAATTTGTTAAAAAAAATTACGGATAATGATCATCACAAGTCTAACAACTTTTCTCAGATAACTATGAAATCAATTTATTTGTTTTTAAAAAATGACATAAAAACAAATATTATTAAACTCGGATATAACAATTTTCCAGGCATATTTATTTTTTGGATGCAAAATTAATAAGTCTTTGAAATATTCTTAATTTTAAAATTTTATTTGTTTTTTTAATCTACTAACAATACATAAGAAAATTCTTTCAAAAAAAGTTATTATATAAAAATTGAAATCCAACAAAATTTCATAATTATCCTTTTTAAAAGCCAATATATAATCATGATAATTAAAAACGACTATCTTTTCAATTCCACACAACAAATTTAAATATCTACTTTTACTACTAATCTACTACTCTTACTATAATAAGAAAATAAGAAAATCTTACTCCAGTAAATTTCATAATTATCCTCGATTAAACTCATAATCTTCTTAATTTTATGGGTTTAATCGTCATTTTACAAAATAAAAATTTAATTTATTCATCTTTAAAAAATTATTATATATATTTTTGTTTATCTTCCTAGCTGAACTTAATCCCTATGTATCATCATTTTTCGGATTTATTACTTCCAAACCTAACTAATTTTCTACATCGTCATTTTGTATATTTATCACTTCGGAGCTTCTATATCATCATTTTGTAGATTTAGCACTTCGAAGCATAACTAATTCTTTTGGCTTATCTTCCAAGCCTAACATTAATTCTCTCAATCTTGCAAATAAACAATTTGTTTCATCTTTCTTCTCCTTATGATGTTTTTTTTGTTACTTTCTCCTTATGATGTGATTCCCTTTATCTTATATAATTTAATTAATTTTTTTATTTTTGAAGCCTACAACTAATTCCCTGTATTTTGCAAATATAAAAGTCAATTTGTTTCTTCTTTCTTCTCCTTATTATCTGATTCTCTTTATTTGTTAAATAAATTGCACAAAAAATCTTCAGTCAGACTTCTAATATCACTAATTTAGTGGGTTTCATGGTCAATTTACTATTACATAATAAGAAAAAACAATGTATTATAGCATAAATACAGGAAAATAGTTTAATCTCATCTCTTTTAATCTTACTAATTTGCATATAAAAAATAAATAATAGAAATGTTACATTAACGTTAATATTTTCAAAATAATCATTGGTTTTTAAAATTTAAGCATATCAACTTTCTCATATCGGTATGCATAAAATTTGATTTTGCAGATATAAGCACATAAATTCTACAATGAGTGTTGTGTAAATATTTAACGTCATTTTGGAGAAAAAAAATACAACAACGTTGATATTTTGGAAATAGTGACAGGTTTTCCAAATTTTATCATATCGGCTATCATATATTGTTAAAAAAAAATCTTCTGCATATATAAGCATATAAAATCCTCAACGAGTGCGGTGCAAATATTTAACGGTGTTTTAAATATAAAAAAAAAGTTATTTAATAGAAACACTACATTAATGTTGAAATTTTGAAAATAGTCATGAGTTTTCAAAATGTTATCATATCGATTTTCTCATATAGTACACAAAAATTTATTTATGCATATACAAGAACATAAAATTTGCAACGGGTGCAATGCAAACATTGAATAGTGTTTTCATATAAAATAAAAACTTATTCAAAGGTAACACTGTATTAACGTTTATATTTTGACACTATTTATGAGTTTCCAAAATTTTATCATATCAACTTTATCTTATATTTACATAAAAAATTATTTTTGCAGATAAAACACATAAAATCTGCAACGAGTGCGATGCAAACATTGAACAATGTTTTGCATATATAATAAAAAGTTATTCAATAAAAATACTATATTAATGGTTTTATTTTGACAATATTAACGAGTTTTCACAATTTTATTTTTTTTTAACAAACTAAAATGATATATTATAAACAACGACTTTTTCATATAGGTATATAAAAATTTATTTTTGCGTATATAAGAAAATAAAATTCACAACATACGCGATTCGAATATTTAACATATTTTTCTACACGTAAAAAAATATTTAATAAAAACATTATATTAGTGTTGATAATTTTCATTTAATATATTTAAACATTAATATTAATAATGTAATTATTTTTTATATTATCACCGCAATGTTATGCGACCCGTGTTCGCACGGGTCTATTACTAGTTGATATATGGAACTTAATAACCATCATAATCTCATAATTATCCTTTTTTTCTCTTTAATTTTATGGGTATAATTGTAAATTCACCACTTAATCATTTTTTTAGGGGATTACCATTTAATCGTTATTATACAATTTTTGGCTATTCCAATACTCGGTCATTATGTCTCATCGGTTCCCAATAACACCTTTTATATCTACAAAGCTGAATTTGTTTTCAAATTATGTTAATCAGTGTCGCGAGGCATTGGTTAAGCACCAAAAGAAGTAAGTTTGTATTCAAAAGTAATGTAATTATTACTTGATAAAAAATGACAGTTTATATTTTCAAGACAAAAATTTTATTTATGGATTCCTCAACCAGTGCTTCGGGGCACTTGTTAACAAGACCGTTTGTTTTTCCATACATGCATATACATGACAAAGTTAAATCATATTTCTCTGTTTAGAGTGTGTTGTAAGTTAGTGACAATACATATGCATCGATTATATATTTTAGGGGCTGCTAATTTACACCCACCTAAAAATATTAAAGTGCAAATTAGTAAGCTACACCCATTTATTTTTTACCAAAATAACCCATATCACTATTCAAACATATTTTAAACACTCTCTTTCATACTCATTCTCTTATTAGTTTAAATCATTGTGAGTCTACACTTTGAAAATACAACCAACATAAAATGGTGGAACATACATGAATTTCATCTAATAAAAGAGTGGATACTAAAGAGAGTGTTCAAAAATGAGTGTTGCTAGCATTCCTCTTTAAATAGAAGAGTAATCTTATAAGTTTCATTTAATAATTAATTAAAAACAACAATTGGTTGGAACATCTGTAACCGCTTTTAACACATGTCACAAAGAATAGTTTGAATAGTGGGACATACATGGGTTCCATCCAATAAAAGAGTGAGTGCTAAAGAGAGTGTTTTAAAGTGAGTGTTGTTAACATTCCTCTTTAAATAGAAGGGTACTCTTGTAAGTTTCATTTAATAATTAATTAAAAACAACAATTGGTTAGAACATCTCTAACCGCTTTTAACACATGTCACAAAGAATAGTTTGAATAGTGGGACATACATGAATTCCATCCAATAAAAGAGTAAGTGCTAAAGAGAGTGCTTAAAAGTGAGTGTTGTTAACATTCCTCTTTAAATAGAAGGGTAATCTTGTAAGTTTTATTTAATAATATTAATTAAAAATAACAATTGGTTGGAACATCTATAATCGTTTTTAATACATGTCACAAAGAATAGTTTGAATAGTGGGACATACATGGATTCCATCCAATAAAAGAGTGGATGCTAAAGAGAGTGTTTAAAAGTGGGTGTTGATAACATTCCTCTTTAAATTAAAGGGTAATCGTGTAAGTTTAATTTAATAATTAATTAAAAACAACAATTGGTTGGAACATCTGTAACCGCTTTTAATACATGTGACAAAGAATAGTTCAACTTTCCTTTTTTTTTAAGGTACTGAGGCTTTTTTTTCTTTGCTCGTAACAAAACGAATAGTTTTTTTTCTTTTAAATTTGTCCTAGAACACTGTAACATGTGAAGCCCGAATACAAGATACGATGCGGATACGATACTGCATTGATACGAAAAAATTTCAAAAATCAAGATATGATACGGCTGAGATACGTTAATAAAAAAATTATATAATTAAATGTACAATATAATTATAACCATTTGTTTTAATATGCAAATATATTAACAACACAAGAAACCAGTCATAGGCTCGTAGCACATCAACATAAATATAAATAATATTGACGATTGAGAGAGATGATTAGTCAACTACAAACACAATATATTTCAAAAAGACCATCATTTGTGCTATACTATATCCAAAAGGAACATTGTTAGTGCTATACTATACCGATTCAAAAAAGAAGCACTATATCCAAAAAATAAAAATAAAATTTAATCTTTGGATACTCTCCTGATACATATCGGGAAGTATCAGATAATTATTTTTTTTTAAAAATAAAATTTAATCTTCGGATACACTCCAGATACGTATCGGGAAGTATCATGCAGGTATTGGTGCAGGATACGCAGGGGAAACGATACGTCGTCTATTTTGAAGTATATGAACTTCACAGACTGTAAGAAAACGAAAAGATGATTTTTTTTCTCAGTTAGAATTTTTTTTCTCGGTTTCTGCTATAATCTTCAAAACGAAGAAAATAGTTTTTTTTTTTTTTAAATAGCACATATGGAATTAGTGTAAAACAAGTTAGTGTAATTACATATTTACATGTTTTTGGAAAAACTTTTAAGGAAACAATATTTGAAATGATGAAAGTGGATGTAAATTAGTGAGGTGAGTGTAAACAATTTGATAAAACTTATAAGAATGAGTGCAAATAATCAAGTGGGTGTTGGTTGCTAGCTTGCACCTTAATGATTTTATGTGGGTGTAACTTGCTAACTTGCACCTTAATATTTTTAGACGGGTGTAAATTAGCAGCCCCATTTTTTTTATACTTCATATTTAAAATTTTAAAGGGTATATAAGTAACTAAATTAATTAATTGCTAAAATTAATTATTAATTTATACCCTATTTATTCCATTTTTTTCAAGACTTCCTTCGGTCCTTTTTATAAGAAACAAAAGTGTCAGATTTTTTTGTCATTTTTATAAGAAATATTTCCAAATTTTCAAATATGTTAAAAGATAAATTTCATTTGTGTCCTTATTTATCGTTACAGAGAATATTAAAAGTGAAAAAGATAGTAGAATTAACAATATTCTTTTGTGGTGGCCGGGGTTTGAACCACGGACCTTGCATATATTATGCATTAGTAATTAATATAGAGGTATTCATTGAATACATTTAAATTTATAGGAGTATTAAATAAAAATATCTACTTTCAATGTGTTTCATTGATCTTGATGATTTAGGTCTTTTATTTCTTAAAAAAAAAAGGACAGGAGAATGAGTATATACTTATTATTTTTTATTTGAAAGAATTATTATTATCATTATCATTATTATTATTATTATTATTATTATTATTATTATTATTATTATTGATACTAGAGGTTGACGGGCAGTCCGTGCCCGTTTATATGCTCTTTTTAAGGCACTAACTTTTTAAAATTATTTGTATAGATGTTTGTGACTTATTATAAACTCTTATTATTTTTAATGACACCGACAATATAGTATTATTATATTAAAATTTGTTTAAGTGTATAACTGAAATAATGAAAAATTCAACCCAAAAGGGAAAATTCTGATTGGATTCAAAGTTTCTTTGAATCGACTCAATCTTCATTTGGAATTCTTTGAATCGATTCAAAGATTCTCTGATTTTATTCAATCTTCATGAAAAGTTGGATTTCATATTTTACACTAGTGAATCGATTCAAGATTTTTTTTTTTTTTTTTTTAAAATGGCCAATATTATTTTCGTCGAGTAAATGCAAGACGCATTAAACCTAGTGGAAAAACGGGAAAAAAACAAAGAGGTGTCGCATATATACGTAACACCAATATACCCAAAAAAAAAACTCAAAACCAAACGATGGCATCAAACAAGACTTTTCTGATTCGATTCAAACCATTTTTTCAGTGTTATTTTGGCCAAACTTACTCCTATCTCACTTACCTATATATACTTGGCTAAAATGCACTTTTGGTCCCCAAGTTTCACAAACTTGCGATTTTGGTCCCCCAACTTTAAAAATAGCACTTTTGATCCCTTAAGTTTTACCCCCTTTGCAAATTCATGGGCCCCCTTAATTTTTACTCAGTCAAAGCTGACACGGCGCTATTTTTTAATGTTTTTTGTTGATGTGGATATTATTAAAAATAAATTAAATCCAGCTCTGATAATTGCAATTTATAATAAAAGAAAAAAGCATAAAACAATGAGAATTCCAAAGAAAAAACGCAGAGAACTCAAAATTCCATTTAATTGCAATTTATATTAAAAACTATGTGCTTAAAAGGTCACATGAGCTCTGATAATTCCATTTCCAAATCAGAACTCAAAATCAAACTTGCGATTTGGGGCTTATTTCTCATTCTCATCTCAATACAAAATCTTCTTTTTTTTTGGATTTCCAAGCACAGATGTTGCTTAAGACTTAATTAGCTTTTGTTATCTAAATTTGTCATGCAAACACTTACGCTGCAAGCCCTTTATTTTTTGTTGTTAATCTGGTTCTAATCAACTTATGTTATAATCATATTGCAATCTATTTCATCATTTTTGGTGTGGGTTGTGTTTATGTTTTGACCATGTGGAGTTACCAAAATTGGACCTGCATAATTTTATGTGTCAACTTGTTTCTGAAAAAAAAAACGCCATGTCAGCTTTGATTGAGTCAAAATCAAGGGGGATCATGGATTTGAAAATGGGGTAAAACTTAAGGGACCAAAAGTGCTATTTTTAAATTTGGGGGACCAAAATCGCAAGTTTGTGAAACTTGGGGGACCAAAAGTGCGTTTTAGCCTATATACTTCCATCCACTCTTTTTGTCATCAACAGAATCAATTTGCAAACACACTCTAAAGTCTCCTACGTTTGTTTTTCTACAACTTTCTTCAGATTAAACACTTTTTCTATGAACTCTTGTAGGATTTCAGATCTAGATTGTTAGGGTGTTGTTGGACTTGTAAGTTTGCTTTCTTTCAAGAATCTTGGTGGTGGATCAAGGATCTAAAGGAAAAGAAAGCACTTTTAACCTCTTAAGGTAATTGTGGGGGTTGTTTCTCAACAGTTCAATGTTCAAGGGGATCGAAGCGGAGGCATAACAAAGACGATTTCTTGAAGTAGAAGATCAAAAAATTGCATGCAAGCTTGAGATTCGAAGATCCTGTGGCTGTTCGATTTCAAGAGGTTTTGAAGATTTGATCTTTCGTGATTGCTTAACATGGAAGATTAGGAATCGTATGAATTTTTAACCATGCACTTGTAAACATTTTCATCATAGTGGAAGCTGTAACACCATATTTCCCGATAATAATTATTAAATAATAAGAATAAATTTAATAATTAGGATGTTACAAAATTTCACGTGATATAACATAACAACATAAATTTTCTTTTTACAATAATAATTTCAATAGCGGAAGGACAATCTTATGATCTCGTTAATAAAATATTCTCTTGTCATTCAACATAGAGTTAGAAATAACAATGGTTCTCAAGATTTAAACTTAAAGATAAATAAGTCCAACATCAACCCCAACCCTGGTGTTACATATTAAAGCACATATTCGACTACATGTCTAATCGTCATTAAAATAAAATTGACGGAAGATAATTTCCGTCGTGAGCTTCAAAGCGTCCTGCAACTAGATCTCCTCGTCCTAAGTATCTGTACCCAACGGGTACAGACACCATAAATACAACAACAAGAAAGGGGTGAGAAATTCAGCCATAACATAAACATAGGGGAAAACATGCACATTTAATAAGCATCAAAAGAATATAATCTCTATATCACATTGTCTCAACAACCATCATGTGTAATCTCTTAATTTCTCATATCACAACAACGCATCATTTTCACACATAAACACCAAGCACAAACATTCACATATACATGCATATGGACTCCCCTAATGACCTATATTAATGTGGTACCACACTTACTCATCATTTTTCCAGAGATATATTACTGGACTTTTCTCCCACATAATTGCCAGAAGTATGTTACTGGACTTTTCTTCCACATATGCAAGACTTATGCTCTAGACTCTATATGAACGCAAAGAATTAAATTCGACAAGTATTACATGTATACACATAATCACATAATCTACAAATTAATGTAAGATTGTCCCTAAAATGCACGACTCTAAGACAAACACACAAGTCATCATCACTCGCATCATCATTATATATATATATATATATATATATATATATATATATATATATATATATATATCACTCTCATAATCATAATAGTATAGTTATCGATATTCTCATCATCACTAAAATATAAACACTATCATTCTCATCTTCATTATAATTTAACCATCATCATGATGTGTTGTAAAATTAAGAATAAATTTTCTCTATAAATAATAATCATTGTTAAAATAAAATCATCAATTAAATATTAAAGAGAATAAACAAGAGAGATAACAATTAAACTTATCTTTCTTGAAATTGAGTTATTTGTGTTTGCAGCTCGTGTTTGTGTTTTGATGAACCTTATGACTGTGTTTTGTTGTTGGTGATTGCAGTTTCATGGAGCTAAGGAGATTTGTTTTGTTCTGGATTTAAACGATATAGATGATATGAAGATGCTGATTTTTTTTGTTTTTGGATTTGAAGATGGTTAAAGGATGAAGATGATGAACTTTGAAGATGATTCTTTTTTCTTTTCTTTTCTGTATTAATGGTTGAATGAAGGCTAAATTTTGTATGTTGGAATTTTGAACCTGTGACACGTTTTTTATTGTTTTCAAAAGAATGGATTTTTCTTCTTTTGATTTTGGGATGGTTATGGTGGAGTGATTGATTTTGGGTTTGAGTTGATGACGATGAAGGAGGGTGTTGATGATGATAGATGAAGATGACAATGATGGTGGTGTAGTGATTAAATAGTAGGTTTAATTTTTTTTCCTGGGTGAATATTGATGAAGGATGAATGTAGATGAAGATGAGGGAAGAAGAAGAAGAAAGTAAATAAATTAGGTGTTGGTGATACACTATAAAATCTGATAGACCTTCGTAATCCAACAGTCTATTTTTTTAGGGGATTAAAATTATCAAAATTGGACCAAATTGAATAAAAGAAATAAGTTAAGGGACGTGTTTGAGAAAGTTAAGACTTATGAGACCAAATTGAATAAAAGAAATAAGTTAAGGGACCGGCAGATCAATCGAGCCATTAATTTTTTTATTGTTTTCTAAACGCACAAACAAAATTGATGCAATAATAGGAGGATGTTGATCTAGGAACAAAACCTCTAAGAGGTCATTTTCTACACAACTCTAAAGACTCAATTTTTTTGTTTTAGTTTTTACAAAAGTTCCAATTACTTTTTATTACCGAATAAAGTTTTTTTGGATTAAATTGGATCGCCCATTTTTTAAGGGCTAAAATAGATCTTCACTCTTTTTTATTATGTATTCTTCTTCTTATTATTACAAAGATAATAGTAATCATGAAGGTAATCACCACAACCTACAATGGGTTGGATCACACATTAGCCTACAATGGCCTGGATCATCATATTAAACTAAGAGTAATCACACAAGTGAGATTGAAGTCAAACCATCATCCAAAACATTACGACATTATGTATTTTGCTCATTTCACTTATATATTTCTCAACACCAACTCTTGGATCAAATGTGAAAATGTAAGTCACAATTGACACATTAACATATCTCCTTTAAGTTTGAGACTCTCTGTGTCTGTGATCTGGTGACATAGTCAAATAAGGTGAGACGGCGAAACAATATGGTAAAAAAGGTGGGTTGATGATAGTTTCACACATGGCACGTTAACATACATCACCATGTAACTGTGAGACTTTATGTGTCTATAATTTGGTGAGATAGCCAAATAAGGTTATAGAGACAATATTGTAGAAAATATGGATTAGTAGCGGTTTTATAAAGAGATGTTTTTGTTCCTTTCACGAGAAGAGAGAAAACAAATTAGAAAAAGAAAGAAGATGGAGAAGGAGAAGGAAGAGCATGAGAGAAATTATAAGGGAAGAAACTAATAAGTGTGTATTTTATCAAAATATTAGACTTGCTAAAAAATGTCACGTCAATTTAAAATGTCTAATAAACATGTATTTTATAAACTCATCAGAAGACATCAATATTTTTCATTGTCACATCCCACCAAATAACAAAAGTGTAGGAATTTAAAATAATAGAGGTCGAATAAAAAACTACATGAAAGCCAATTACACCCAATAAATTAAAATTTAAGATAAAAATATAAACAAATGACAAACAAACAAATCATCATAATGTTGGAACTTTCGTGAGAGCCTACATTGGGATGTATCATCACATTATGTTAAGAACAACCACATAAGTGAGATTGATGTCATATCGTCCCCCAAAGTCTTAAGATATTAGGTATATGTGTCATCTCACTTATATGTTTCTCAACATCTACTCTCTATGTACCTGATCCACCACCAAGACCCACTCCCACTCCTCCAAAATGTTGAATTGGGATATGATACCAATGTTGGGCCTCTTACGGAAGCCAACACTGGTTGGATCAACACATTAAAGAAAGAGAAGCCACGCAAGTGATAATCTCACATCTTCATCCAAAATTTTAAGGCTTAAGCATATGAATTTTTACACTTATTTGTAGATCGACTTCCATTATTTTATTCAATGTCCGTCATTAATTGACACTTGCTATATCACAATATTATTTTCCTCAAATATTAAGAAATTCTAGCCCGTGCTTGGCACGGGTGTCTAAACTAGTACTACATATTAGTTTAATTTAATCTATTTTGTTACTATTTTAAAGATAATCAATCATTGTTATTCGTTACTATTAATTTTTAATAAATCATATGTTATATTTTGTACCAAACCTATAATTTTACCATATTTTCTATAATATTATTATTAATAAAAAAGTTACAATTTGTAATATGGATATCCAAAAATCGACCCAAATTAAACCGCGTTAAATTGGACCGGATCAGTTTTTAAAATTAGTCATCTAAAACCAAACCGAACCGCATATAATTTTATCTTTGGATTGGATGAGTTTTTGCCTCAAAATCGATCCAAACCGCACCGCGCACACCCCTACTAAAGAGCATGAAAAATACCCAAGGATTCTCCCATTGCTACAGGATGAACTGAATCAAACTGTAGCACCTTCGCCAAAACAAATGTCCTGGTATCGTCACACAAGCATATATCAATACCTGTCCGATGGAATTGATCACCTATATATTCACTAGTGCAAAATTGACATAAGAATTATTTGTATTATACCTATTTTATTAAAAAAAGGTGTGAAATATAAATAAGGTGGCAGTTTTGTAAATATATTGCAAACTTTGTTTTAATGAGTAAGTTTCAAAACCTTATTTTTAAGAATAAATGGGGTCAAATATGAAATAAAAACAAGGTGGCAAACTTGGAAATATTATTTTATATCTGAGTGAAATATTAGTATATTAATTATTATGTTAATATTCTTATTTCGTTGTCAGGATTCGAACCCTTGACCTCCAACTTTTTTATGTTTAGATTAAAAACCAATTTAGCTATCTAACCTCCTCAATTAATTTTTTTTTTTCCTTTTTCACACGTAATCGTTAGGCCACCTGCCATTCTTAACGTGATATATACCTTTCTTCAATGTATCGATCAATATGTTTCATTGTTTCCTTATTAATGTACGCGCCTCTCTCCCACTCTCGCGTTCCTCAATTGATCTGTTTCACTGTCGAACTCTCCCATCGATTCCTAATCAAACCCTTCAATCGAAAATCTGAATTTGAAAAGGGTCCGATTTCAACTCGGACCTAGTCTTATATTTTTCATCTCTTTCGAGTCTTTGTGATTTACCTCAAGGTACTATCTTTTCTCCCCTTCGATTAGTGTTGTTTCAAATGTATTTGTTATTTGGTTGAGAAACATGAAAATCTGAATAAATTTGATGAATTTCATTTATCTATTGATGACCCATTTGATCATAATAATTGTTAAATTTTTTTATTTTGTTTTCATCTGGCTATAATTTTTAAATTTTCAACGAAATCCACATAAATTTTCGTTCTTTTTTCCTGAAGTTATAGTTATTGTTTTAAATTTTGTGATCAGGAGGACAACTATCAGGTTTCTGCTTTTAGTTTAAATGTTTATCTTCTAGTTTTTTTTTTTTCTTCTTCTTTTAATAGAGAGCGCACTGGAATTGGTTAACAAAAACACAAATGATATAAAAAGAGGGTATGAAAAAGCTGGTCGCTACTTGAGAACATTGTCTTCTGCTAATGTTATAATATAATGATGCATTGTGATTATCTTCTTGGAGTGCATAATGATGCTATTGATACCATGAGTGATCTAGAGAGAACAAGTTAAGTATGATGTCAACTTTTATTCAGGGGGAATTATAAGCTCTTGAAGAGTTGATGGTTACTTTTATTTAGGAGTGATATGTATCATATAGACCGATTTTTAACTTCTTTATACTTATTAGACTTAATTGCAATTTTCCCCCCTCTAGTTTAATAATTGTGCGATTTTAAATCCCTAGTTTTCAAATGTGCGATTTTGGCGCCCTAGTTTACCCCTTTCTAATTTCATATTCACCCAATAATATGTTGACCGGAGAGTGTTGATGTGGCATTTTAATTGCACTTTTTCCCTTATCTTTTGCTAATTGTGCGATTTTGCACCCCTCTTTTTTTTGGAGTGATTTTGCACCCCATCTTTTTGCCCCCTTTCTGGTTAGACGAACCTTCTTGTGTTTAATTGCACTTTTACCACTATCTTTTTGCCAATTGTGCAATTTTGCACCCTATCTTCTTCTTTTTTGAGCGATTTTGCACCCATATTTTGCCCCCTTTCCCCTCTTTTAATGATGATTTTGAACAAAACACAATTAGCAAATGATGAGGTGCAAAATCACTCCAAAAAAAAGGAGGGGGTGCAAAATCGCACAATTAGCAAAAGATAGGGGGAAAAGTGCAATTAAGCCTTTTTTTAATGACAAAGTAAGTATAAATATACTCATCTAGATAAAAGTAAATTCAATTCAAATATTAAAATAAAAGTGTATCAAAGACTATATGAGTATATATATGTCCAGTGTTTTTCCTTTATCCTTTAAAAAGTGTAACAAACTAGATGAATATATTTATACTTGCATTTTTATTATCTCAATTATACCCTTAAACAACTTTTTTATATGCCAAAGATTGTTTTTGGTGTCATTAAAAAAATAACAATTTAGATTATATCTTTTGTTATATTGTTGGTGTCATTGAAATAGATAATCATGATTAGTTTGATTTTTTTCTAGAGAGGTTAGTTCGATTTGTTATAATTTAAAAGCAAAAAACATTCTATTTTTACTTTTAATTAAAATCAAAATTTCATAAAAAAAACATTGTTCATAATTTTTAAACGTTAGCGCAATAAAAAGATCGGAAAGACAGACACAGGAGTGTCCGTCTTTTCGCTAGTAAAAAATAAAGAAAATATCCCGTTTTAGGCTGACTTTTTCTCTTTCCTAAATTACACTCAACTTTCAATACAATTAATACATAAAATAGATAAAAGTAACACAAAAATGGATCAAGTATATCATGCCAAAAGCATGGTTTAGATCTGTTATAGAGGTCTTAGGCCTAAACAATGCAATAGTCTTATTCTAAATTATATTTTTCTTTTTATAATTGATATTAGTACAACTTAATTAGTACAATATAGGAAATGAAATTGCTTTGAAAAGTGGTACTTTTTCCTTTTCTTTTTTCCCTGTGTTTTTTCCACGTTGAATTGAATATTTCATTTCATTTATAGGGAAACAAGTGATTCCTCTGCATTTGTAGGACCGCTCCAAATTCATTGCATTTCAAGAATGTAGGACCCCCCTTAATTGAACATATATTATGAGGTAGTATTAAAGCTCATGTGGCTATACCCTTGTCCACATTTTTATCAATCAATACAAAAATTCAGCCTTAAAGAAAAAAAATTAAAAAAGAAAGTGACATCTCACTCACGCATTATATAATTATAGGGAACTGAAAACCACTCTTCTTATCTCTTTGAAGATGAGGTAAATCTATCATTTGGATTTCATGAGCTATTTTGGCCCTTCACTCTAGATAATGATATATATGTGTGGATAACACTATGTGACACTCATCATTGCTATACTCAAAATACTATATACTATATAAAACATATATACTCAAAATATCTTATGTACTTTTTCTCTTTGTTTGCTTTCTTCTATTTCTTTCTTTATTCTATTTGTTTTGTCCATTAGCAATAGAATTAAGCACAATGCATGATCACACTCACCAATACCCTCTTCCTTGTTTGTATTGTCATCCACATAGCTATATTAGAATGGTAATATTAATCTACTTTATATTATAATATATATGTTGAGCACTTTTTATAATTTACTTTAAAGAATATTATTATTATTATATGGTATGTGTTTCCTTGTTTTCAATATCATAATAATCTCCAAAACTTTCATGCATGGAAAATGTAGGTTCAAAACCTCATAGAGAGATGCATGATCTTTCACATGAGTCAAGACCAATGCATAAAGGCACTAGAAGAACATGCAGGGATTCAGCCACTTGTTACTCTTACAGGTCTTAATTATAGTCTTTTCATTACTCTTGAAATTTATGTTACACTTTGGGAAACATATATGGTTATGTGAATTAAATGTATATTCATTTTGCAGTTTGGAGAGAGTTGCAAAAGGAGAATGAAGATTTCTTTAGAGCTTATTTGCAACAATTTATCCCTCCAAGCCCGTTCACGTACGTAAAACAATTTAATGATGTGCAAAGCATATAAAAATTTAACTATATTATAAGCAGGAAAAGTAAGTTGATTACCATTAATCTATTTATAATTAGCCTTTAACTAATGCTATATGCATCCTATTGATTTTTGAAAAGTACCAACTGTCCAAAAGCAAAATATCATACATATATTATGTAGATGAATATCTGCAACATATAATATATAGATGAATATCATTATATAATGATATAATTCTTATTTCATTTACTTTTCAGGTAGTCATTTTGAAAAGAAACATTGGAAATGATCAACCAAGTGAGATGGATGGATGAAGTTTGTCCCTATTAGTTATTAAAGATGGATGAAGGATTAACTATTATTGTTGTGTTAAATATTATAATGGTGATTGATTAGAAGGAAGAAGTTGTATATGATTTGTTTGGTTAGTATTTCCATTAGACTTTGTGACCATATTGCATATATATATATATATATATATATATATATATATATATATATATATATATATATA
>Ga0228710_1000348_pt1 | contig 54338 bp, 24 predicted proteins | sample MedpolnodulmetaG_FD_177995 | JGI IMG/M metagenome (GOLD analysis project Ga0228710, IMG submission 177995) | Root nodule microbial communities from Medicago polymorpha collected in Santa Monica, California, United States - pink nodules | ecosystem: Host-associated > Plants > Roots > Nodule... | reverse complement strand
ATATATATATATATAAACTTTTCAACTACCCTTTCCTTTTATAAATATGTTTTTGCAGAATTGAGATGTCGCTGAAAATATTTTAATGTGTTATGAGAGTTGACTCAATTGGTAAAAAATTGACTCATCCGCACGATTATGGATTCGTTGAGCCTTGAGGTCTATCATGGCCGAGTTCCACCTAAGTGACTTTGAATTTTTGTAATATTGGTGACTCTCTCTCTCATTCTCTCTAATCAAAAGAATTTATTTTAATCCTACATCAATCATTATATCCCATCAAAATACATTAAAGTCATCAAAATTCAAAGACATTCAAGTAATTTTCATCCCGACTATAGTAAGCATCAAACCTCAACTCACTTAGGCTTTCTCTCATAAGAAAAATATTTAAATGTCGTTCTCTATTTTTCTTCATAAACTATTTTTTATTTTTTTGGGTACAATCTTCATCAACTATTCTGACAACTAATATTTTTATTTTATTTGGTCTTCTATATGTCTGTCCATATCGCCTGCGTTTGGTTGGACCCTTAAACCTAACACAATGACAATATTAAATAATATTAAATTGAAGGGGTAATGTTGATTGTACCATTAAGTTGTTTTGTAGAGCTCAATGTCATATTTTATGATCTAAACTATAAAGCTTTTGTTTGCAAACATAAAACATGTCGATGATTTCAATTTAAGCCATCTTGAAAGAAACAAAGTTATATGAATTAATATATATGTCATTCATTTTCATATATATAATAACACACAAACACACATTACAGCTGATTATCCATGACTTCGCTTATTGCTCCTTCCAACCACTCTCCAGTCGAAGATGCAGAAGCTCTCCAAAGGGCTGTTAAAGGTGATCATACCATATCCATTTTTCATTTCTTCTTTTGAAAAATTCATTATTGTTTTTTATTACATCTTGAAAATTCGTCAAACCTTTCATTCACACATAATATTTTTTTTTAATTAATAGTCATTATTCTTTTCCCAAATTTTAATTAATAATAATTAACTAAGATCATGTTTGATGCGATCTCAAGTTAGCTTTTAATCTTATACAAGTCATCACGATGTTGTCCTTAGTTAAAAGTTGGTTCACTGAGTTGAAGAGAGTAAACATATAAACTATTTAATCACGATTTTCAAATAATGTGTGACTTTTTGTTGTACCGAAACACTAATAGCCTTCCATCGAAGGTAATGGACTAAAGGGTCTATAATAAGCTTTGCGCATAGCTTAGACCCTTTTTCTGGTGCCAATATTCTGACATGTTGCACCATTTTTCTAACGTATTGTTGTCTACTTTGAATCTTACATGTGCTCTTACGATTTTGTCATTTGTTAAAAATAGTTTACGTAGATTAAACCATCAATATGTTATAATGGGTGAATGTATATGGGATATTTTTCAAAAGATGTGCAAAAAGATATTGTAATATCTTGAAATTGATTAAATTACGGGAATTCGAAATTTTGTAGGTTGGGGAGCTGATGAAAAAGCCATTATAGCAATATTAGGTCATAGAAATGCTACCCAAAGGACTCAAATCAGACAAGCATACTATGAACTCTATCAAGAGGATCTCATCAAACGCCTTGAGTCTGAGCTTTCAGGTGATTTTGAGGTACATACACGGTAAAAAAAATGTCAATTTAATATATTAAGATTGAAATTTTGTTAAAACTTTATTGGGCATGTTGATGTTTTTAATGTATACATTAATGTATTGTTTTTTGTCAAGTAAGTCGGTGATTGGAAATTTACTTTTCTAAGGTGAATAACTGAAGTGTCCGGAGTTCAAACCGACATTTGCATATATTAACGTCCGTATCAACTGAGTTAAACTCACGGGGATATACATCAATGTATTTTATTATGTTTATATTGTCGATATACACACACAATTATCAGTAAAAAATAATTTTTCAACAATTCTAGTTTTTTTTAACACAAGCACATAATAATAACTAAATTAGTGACGAGTTTTTGAAAAATATTGGTTACCAAATTGATCTCTAAAACTAATCTTTGAATCAATTTCTAAAACTAGAACGACAAACCGATCTCATAAAATCGGTTAGTAAAATCAATGACTTATGAATTTGATGTGGTTGCTTTAGAGCCCGTTTGTTATAGTTTTTTTAAGGAAAAAATCACGTTTTTTAAACAAATAATCACTTTTAAGAGTTTTGCATCCGTTTGTTACAGATTTTTAAAAAAATCAGAATCTAAAAAAAATCTAAAAACAGCTTCAAATGAGAAGGTGTTAAGAGCAGCTTCTAAAAAAATAGATTTTTTTAGAGGAGAGAGAAAATATGATTTAAAAGATTAAACTAATTTTGTAACAAAAAATCCCTTTTATACAGTTGTATCCAAACAAACTAGATTATTTGTTTAAAAAAAGTGATTTTTGTTACGGCAAACAAACGTAAAATAGATTTTGATTTTTCACAAAATCTCTAAAATATAATCTCTAAATTATTTTATGTCAAAATCATTTTTATTTTAATCCGTAACAAACGGGCCCTTAAACTCAACGTGACAATCATCAGATTTCTTTCATGATCCAATATGAAAGAATATTCATTTATATAGGGAAAAAATATATTTAATAAAACCAATCCTATTTCTGTCAAAAAAAAAAACCAATCCTATTTAGTTTTTCCAATGACATTCTAAAAAAAAACGCTTCTTATTAGGAAAACTTTTTCATTGCTTTTTATTATGAAAACATTGCTTTTTGATTATAGTGAATTTGACTTGTTGGTATGTACAAAACAGAGAGCAATGTATAGATGGATATTGGAACCAGCAGAACGTGAAGCTTTGTTGGCAAATATAGCACTAAGAAATGCTAACATAAACTACCATGTGATTGTGGAAATTTCATGTGTCTCTTCACCTGATGAACTTTTCATTTTGAGACGTGCTTATCACAATCGATATAAACGTTCCTTGGAAGAAGACGTGGCTACCAATACCAATGGCCATCTTCGTCAGGCAAGTCATAATATACTTCCATCGGTCTTATTTATAAAAGACGTTTTGTTCAACAAAAACTGATGTATCTATTTCAAAATTTGGTTTAGATGTATCAACTTTTGTTGACCAAAATTTCTCTTTTAAAACCGATTTTATTCATAAGAGAATTTGTGTTCATAAAAGGTGTTGTGATTATTTTTTGAGCAGCTTTTGGTGGGGTTGGTGAGTTCATTTAGGTATGGTGGGAGTGAGGTCAATGCAAGTTTGGCACAATGTGAAGCTGATATGCTTCATGAGGCTATAAAAAACAAGAATCACAATCATGAAGAAGTAATTAGAATTCTTACAACAAGGAGCAAAACACAACTTGTAGCAACTTTCAATTGCTATAGGCATGACCATGGCATTGCTATCACTAAGGTACACCAATATCCTTAAATGATTTTATAATAATGTAAATATATAGTTTCAGTTGATAAGATAGACCTAACGAGGTTGGATTCATATAGTTAATGAATTTAACGATAAATAGTTCAAGAGAGAGATAGTATAGAGAAGAGAGAAAGATAAGAGAAGTCTAGAGATTTCTCTTGTTTGGCAAGAAGAGTAATTGCAAAGAGAGAAGAGTAAAAGATGGGTGCCATACCTTTCTATTTTCTCTTCAAAAGGGAGAAGAAAGAGGGAAGAACACAAAAAAGTCTAATATACCATTGATTTTTTCAATTAATCATCATAAATTATAAAATTGTCTTATCAACGTTATTTTTGTCATTAATACCAAAGTTGATATTCTTATTGAAAAAGTCTAATAATCTTATTTTAATCACAAAAAGTCTAATAATCTTATTTTACCCTCCCATGCATGATTTACCATTTGCGGGGACCAAATTGCTTGCTTTTTTAATTGTCTCAATATTCCTTCCCAATTCCCACAATCTCACGTGTTTATCTTTTACCATGTCGGTGTTTTTACCCTTTTCGTACTTTCATAGAATTTTGCCTAACTTGGTCAAACTAAACCCACGAATGTTGGTGTTCTGAACAAAATTGACAAAACTAATGGTATGCGTTTGTCCCACAATGGTTCTTAACCATATTTGACAAATTATAAAACCCTCCCTTTTCCAGATTTAGCAACAACTTTTATATGAAATACAGACAATTTTTTTTTACAATAATTATTTTTGAATTTTAAAAAACATTTATCTTAAATTAAATTTCGTAAAAATAATGAAAAGGTGGTATCAGTTTATGAAAAGGTTTTCAAAAAATAATATTTAAAAAAATAATGAAAACATTTATCCTAACACTAAAGAACACGACTCTTGGTGGTATCAGTTTATGAAAAGGTTTTCAAAAAATAATATTTCAAATTTTGAATCAACATGTCGCTTCATTTTGATTAGGTTGCAACTATCGAAGTCATTTGCAAAAAATTCATAAATAGTAACACAATTTCATTGCAAGTCACTATCAATTCTCTCATATACATATACACATATACATAACCATGAGCGGCAAAGTAAGCCAAGGAGATAATTTCTCATTCTCCAACAAAATTGACAGAATTGTTGAAGAATGAGAGATTATCCCCTTGACTTACTTCGCCGCTCATGGTTATGCATATGTATATGAGAGAATTTATAGTGACTTGCAACGAAACTATGTTACTATTGATAACTTTTTAGCAAATGACTTTGATGGTTGCAACCAAATCAAAATGGAGCGACATGTTGATTCAAAATTTGAAATATAATTTTTAGAAAACCTTTTAAAAAACTAATACCACCTTTTTCATAATCTTTTTCTTATTTTTACGAAATTTAATTTAAAATAAATGTTTTTTAAAATTCAAAATTAACTATTGTAAAAAAAAATTGTATTCCATATAAAAGGTTGTTGCTAAATCTGGGAAAAAATGGAGGGTTTTATAATTTGCAAAATATGGTTAAGAACCATTGTGGCACAAAAAGCATAACATTAGTTTTGTTAGTTTTGTTCAAAACACCAACATTCAAGGGTTTAAGTTGTTCAAGTTAGACAAAATTCTATGAAAGTACAAAAAGGGCATGTAACGATCCGAATTTTTGAGACATTAACTTGTGTAATTCTTAGCGGAAAAAAGGTGAATATTTTTGTTTTTCTAAAATAATAACAATAACATAAAACTCCATGACTTCAAAATAAAAATAAATGAGTTTCGCTTTGAATTTTCAAAATAGTAAATTAGAATTGTTTTACTTCAAAATACAAAATTCCTAAGAACATAGTCATTGGCCTTTCACTACCCAAAACACACCTTAGCTAGTCTTAACTTTGAACGCATGTAGGCATGAAAACAACAAGTTATACTCACAACCAAGCAATCCAAAACCAAGTTCACATAGTATGTAAGCATATGGTACAATACATAAACATGAAAAAAAAAACATCATTTTAACAACAAGTAAATACATATATAAAATAAAAAAAATGGAGCGACCTTTCCCTTACCTTGACAATAGCAGCATTTAAATTTCAATCAACGGTCCTTGCTCCACTACCTTTATACCTTCACAAGTAAGTGTTTACTTAGATTCTAATTCCTCTTCTAATTCTTACTCGACACTTAGGTTTGGTTAAGATATGATTTACAACTAAATCCAATATAACCATTTTGTTAAATTTATTTTCTTAGCCACAAAGACGTCACAAAAATAATTCCCAAAGTCAATGAAATAAAAATTGTTTTAAATATAAATAAATCTTTCTAAACATATACTAGTGTAAAAGAAAAATAATGAGTTTCAAACCTCTATATTTTCTTAGAAATTCTCGGCCTGCGCGTTCAAGTGAACTCTCATTATCAATTACTATAAACGCTCGACCCGTGCGACGCATGGGTCTTATGTTTTAATATATGTTAAATAAATAAACATTTCATTAAAAACATACAAACACTAAAAAAATAAATTAACAACTTATATTGTCATACCAAGACATCTGTTTAAATTGCACAATTGGAGTATATGATTACATGATTTTTTGAATCATGTGTGTCCAAAAAACTCTTCATTTGCTACTAATATTCATGGTGTTAACATATTTGTCTATGTTGGAAAATGTGTGTGGATCAAATGCTACTACAAAAATAAATTACAAAAAATTAACTCATAAAAATCAAAACGAATATCAACTCAGATCGAATTAAAATTACACGTTGGAAGTAAGCAAGATGTGTAAAGATATCATACCTTTCAAATAGTGATATATATATATATATATATATAGAGAGAGAGGGAGAGGGAGAGGGAGAGGGAGAGGGAGAGGGATATAGATTACTATTTTCAATTCTCTTAAGTTTTTCTTTAAAAAAAATAAAAATACAATTCTCTCGAGTTTTAGCAAATCCCATTTATGCCTGCTTCCAAATAGATCATTATCTTTCTTGAACAATAATAGCTTCGACCAATTAATAGTTCATGAAAAGAATTAACTTCAGCCTCTAAAACTTTCATGATTCACACAGTTTGTCTCTCTAGCATTCTATTATCATCCAATCATTTTATACATAATCTTCAGACCAAAAATTTGTTTTCTAATCATTCCACTATTATAAAATCATTTCAGCCCTTAAATCATTCCTAAACATTTAATATACATTTATATACTACAAAAAATTGCTTACGTCCATATTGTTTAAAGAATCTATCTACATATTTAGGGAGAATTTTCAATTGAAATTTAACATAAGAACATAAACTTACTGCTTTCTAACAAGAGGTTAATAATGAGAAAGAAAGGCTGGAAAATAGTTTTACTTGGTGATGAAGTCTAATTGCTAGTCCTTAAGGTTGATCCTTCATCCTCTTTTCTACCTCCTCCAAGACATTCTCTAATGTTTCCTTCCGTTTCTCTATTTTCTAAGTGTAGAATTAATAAAGTGATGAATGAATAAAATGAGGGAGATAACCGGTTGTTATTAGTAGTGAAATACTCCTACCACTAACTCCTAAACGAGTGGCACTATTCTTAAGGAGTGGGAAGTGAATCTGACCATATAACTAGGAAGGAGGTTGCATTGTTTTCTTTTTAAATTCATGTCCCCATTTATTTTCTACAATTATGGACCAATTAATATATGTAATTAGTTTAATAGTAACATGATATAACAAGAGGCTTACACGCATTGAAAAAGAAACAAAAAGAATGAAAACCAAAGCCTAGTCATGCTATGATACTCTAACTACTAGTACATGTGGTAATTGAATCAAGACCAAGCCATTTCCGTTTACCATGACAATAGGCATAAAATAAAATTTAAAGGGTACACAATAAAAATATTTAACTATAAAGCAACAATATATTTAGTCAAACATTTATTTGCCACATAATTTTTTTTTTTAAGGATTGCCACATAAATTTTGTCGTCCACTCCTTACCTTAACACAATTTGTCATGCTAGTTAATTAATTAATTCATTAGTCATAGTCATAATAGCCAAATAATTCAACCATTTAATAATTAGTAGAAATGATTTGACTATGTCCCCATAAGCTTAACTTATTTGGTAAGGGATAATTAGCTCACTTATTCATCCTTAAGGTGAATTTCTCTAACCACTAAGCTACTTGATAAAAAAAAAGAAATGATTTGACTATATAATTCAAAAAAACATAAGATAAAACAATCACTTAATAAATCATAAACACAATATTGTAATAATCAAATTATAATAAAATAAATCAGAATTAAAATGGTGAATTCTAGGGTGAGGGTTCAATTAAGTCCTTCACTGATGGACCACTTACAATAACAAATAAGAATCATTAGATTAATCAAACTTATACACCCTATTATACACCGTATGCGTTGGATCACACACATCTTTTTCCTCACTCTCCTCTGCTACCAAACGTCCATCCACCATTGTTGCCGTTGCATTAATATTTCTTGGGCTGTTTATGATGGCAGCCATGGAGAAGAAGAATCAAGGTATTTCCCCAAATGAAAGATCTTGAAATGTTATTTGGACCAATATAAAAAAAATAAGTCCTTGATTCATCGACACACCTTTATTCATCAATCAATTTTTTGTTTAAGGAAAAAGTAATAATATTTGAAAAGATGTTGCAATGAAATGGAATCAGAAGAAATGACAATTATTGCTTACTGCTCACTTTGCTTTATTTTTGATTCCCTGAAATTATTAAAAGAAATTATCTATGTATATGTTTCCCATTGTTGCCACATGGCAAGGCATCAAGGACACAAACACAAAATTCAATTTGGGAAGGTTCAATTTCATTTTCTGGCCGGAACAACATCTTCTCTATATGCTTAACTTACGTCACAACCGTGTATGAATTATTCAGATGTCCTATGAGTATTGTGGAGGATGTGAGGGGCATGATTGTGTGTAGCAATCTCTCAAACTTCTATTTTTATTTTTAAAAAATCCCAACCTTTCATCAAATCCGACGATGAATAAAAAGTGTCCACCAGCGAGGGACTTAATTAGACCCTCACCCTAAAAGTCATCAATTAAAATAGATAAAATATTCATATATTATAGGGAAAAAACACCAACATGGTAAAAGACAAACACATGGGATTGTGGGAATTGGGAAGGAATATTAAGGCAATTAAAAAAGCAAGCAATTTGGTCCCCCATATGCCATTGTTTTTGAAAAAGTTAAAATTTATATTAAAATTCGAATTGTTTGATCTTGATCTAACAACCATTGATACACCGAATGTGTGAAAATCTTAACAACCGAAAATTCGATTTCAGTCTTTAGACACCAAAGCAAAGGATAAAAAAATCCATACAAACTTGCAAAAAGAAAAGAAAAACATGAGACATGAACTCAGTGAGATTTATTAAAGATTTGTGTTGCAATTTGCGAGTTGATGAAATCAACTAAGCAAAAAGTTAGTTGTTAGATTAGTGGTTATTAGTTGTTAGTAAATTATTAGTTATGTTAGTTTTAGGTTTTGAATCGTGGAACTCTCGGTTATAATTTTTTCAGCGTCCCTCAACTTATTAATTAAGCTGTTTGTTTGGGACATTTATCTTTTTAGGAGAATGTTAACCGGTGCCCCCGAGGCATTGGTTAAACACCAAATAAAGTAAGTTTTTGTTAAAAAGTAATGTAATTATTACTTAATAAAAAGTGATAATTTATATTTTCAAGACAAAAAATTCTATTTATAGATTTATTCACCAGTGCCCCGGGGGCACCGATTAACAAGACTCATCTTTTTATACTCCCTCTGTTTTACAATGAGTGTCACTTTAACAAATAAAATTTGTTTCAAAATGAATGTCACTTTACATTTCCAATACAACTTTAATTTTTTTTCCAACTTTACCCTCAATAAATACTCTAACTTTTCTCACACAATTTTCAATGCAACTTTAAGTTTGTCTTTTTCTTATAAAGTAAGGGCAGTTTAGTAAAAGTGTTATATCTAATGATTATTTTATTTTATTTCTTAATCTGTGTGCCAAAACTTTAAACAACTTTCATTGTGAAATAGAGGGAGTATAAAACAAATATGTAGATTATAGTTGGATATACTATAATTTTAACACTTTCTTTTTGTTTTTCCATATTTCTTCGGTTGAGGTAATATTATTTGGGCTAAAATGCACTTTTAGTCTCCTCGTAGTAATTTTGACCCCCTAATAAAAAAAATCACTTTCCAGCCCCGTAACTTCACCCCCCTTTACAATTCATAGGCCCCCTCTAATTTTGAAGTTAGGGGGCTGGAAAGTGATTTTTTTTTAATAGGGGGCCAAAATTGCTACGGAGCCAAACATAGGGTGCCAAAAGTGCATTTTAGCCTATTATTTGATGTGTGTTGCACACTAAATGTGATTATCTTTTTCAGCTGAAATTCAAACATTTTTTTTTGGAAAGTAATCTAGTGGCTAAAAAATTCACCCTTTAAGGTCAATATATGTGGAATCCGAAGTTTCAACTCCATTTACATATATGTTCCTACCAACTAAGTTATGCTTACTCATGTGAACCTGAAATCCAAACCATTGCTCGCCAAGTTGTAAGATTATAGTCTCTTATGTTAGACTCAACCCTTTGATAACAATATGTATATTTTAATTCTTTTTTTTTTTTATTGGAAATTGAGAGTATACATTGCTAGTCATATTTTACCACTTGTTCAAGTTGTAAGAGTATAATCTCTTCCGTTAGACTCGACACTTTGATAATAATTTGTATTTTAATTATTTTTTTATCGTTAATTGTTCAAATTAACCCTGTAATATACACTGAAAAATAATCATATAACATAAAAAACACATTTAACTCATGTAATTTGAAATTCTTTCAATTTTTTATCATTTAATATAGGTGAAGTCAAAAAAAAATGACATAAAGGTTGAAATATGTCTTCCAATTAACTATAAATAATTCAAGAGAACTCAAGTTCAAAGTCTAATTGAGACAATTTTTAGTCGGATTTTACTTTATCTCTTGCCGTACTCCAAATTACCAAAACCAGTTTGTTTGCGAACATTGTTAAGATTAAAAAAAAAAAAAATCTTGTTTGTGTGTTATGTAGTTTTCTTTTTCTTTGCAGAAATTGTCCGATGAAGGATCTGATGGCTTTCACAAGGCAGTGAGAATAGCCATTAGCTGCATCAATGACCATAATAAGTATTATGAAAAGGTGAGATTTAGAAAGAAAAACAAACATATACATTTTTTAAACCAACACTATACAATTTTGAAAGACATTTTTCAAATATAAATAATTTTGGGAATTAAATTAACAACACTATACAATTTCAAGGAACAAATTGATAATTGACTCATAATTGTTACTCTGAATCTATTATATGTAGGTTTTACGCAATGCGATGGAAACCGTTGGAACCGATGAGGATGCACTCACCCGTGTGATTGTTACCAGGGCTGAGAAGGACTTGGAGGACATAAAAAAGGTCTATTACAAGAGAAATAGTGTCCAACTTGAGCATGCAGTGGCCAAAAAAACTTCAGGAGATTACAAGAAATTTCTCCTTACTCTGATGGGGAAAGAAGAATGATTCATGTCCTTTTATTCAAAAAAGGAGAGCAATAAATGTACTTCTTGTGATCCGAGTTAGACACGAAGAAATTGCAATATTAATATCACATTTCTATTGAACTGAGCTATCATAATAGAACAGTTTGCATCAGAAGCTAATTTTACTGTAAGAATTGAGAACCTCGATGAACTTCTTTACAAACATTTCTTTGTGTAGTTGAGAACTGCAATGAACTCTATTTCAAGCCTTACGGATTCAATAGAAGTTTTAAGCTACGCGCAGAAATTAACATGAATTTATATTTGGCATATAACATGAATCTAGCAGAGCATATTGAGGAAATTCTCGCAGGAAACCACTGTTTAAGGCTATGTCAATAGAGAGCTATGCAGTAGCCAGTGCAGAATGTTATCAACCACAAGGAATTGTATTAAATCTTGTTGTAACGACAAATAGAAAACAACAGAATGGTATTACTCAAATAACACACTCCTTTTAACAACACAAGAATAACAAATAGGTGAATATTCATTTTCATTTATTTATGATTTTATGAAATGGTTAAGAAAATGATCCAATCTCAATATATCATTTCACTTCAAGAAACAGCAAAACATAATTGACTGAAGCATCAATGTAGATTGGTCCAGTTTGTTTCCTTTATATTTGATCATAGGAAACAAATCATAATCAAAATCCTTTTTCTGCTTTAAAATTGTTTAAGAATCACTCTACTATCAAAAGTGATTACTCAGTTCAAATTTTACACGTCCAATATATATTAGCAAATTTAATGTTTTACTGTTAAATTTGAGATAAGATAATCACAAATTTCAATAGTGATATAGACTTGGAACAGCTCACTCAAAAAGCTATATTAAAATGAAAAGATAAAAAAGAAAGATGTCTGTAAGTGTGTGAGGTCATTGGTGATCATGATTCAAGTTCATGATACCCTATGAGATTTATCACATATGAGAAGAAGTGCTAGAAATTTGAACCAACCAATTATTATTGAAAATTGAATAAATATGTTACAATCCAACTGTATTAGTTATACTTAGTTACCACTTACCAATCAAAAGGTTCTACAGAAACCCAAGCTTACATCAGAAGCTAACCAAGATGAGCTAATTCATCTTTGAAGAAATGGTATAATCAATCAGAACATTTGAAAAAGATGGAAACAGTAGTAACAGTAGTAACATTGCATTGCAAATCCAAAGAACGGAAAGTGCTAATGATTCCAAAGTAGAACAAAACAACATTTGAATTAATGGTATAATCTATCATCACTCTTAAAGCTACATTACACTTTCCCTATTAATCTATTACAGTTCATTACAGTGTCGGCTTATTGGTTTCCCTTCCCCAATCGCTACCGCATTCTTTCTACTTTTTCTTACATAAAATGTATTACAACTTTCTGTTTCTCTTCCTCTTTACAGCAGCAGTTAACCCATGATGTGTACAACAATATCAAAGCAAAATGACCAAATCATCACCTACAATAGAATTCCACACCAAATTAGTGTGATTCATCAATATAGCTTTTCATAAATTAAACATGTTTATGATTCATATGATTGCTTGCTAGTTAGCAATCACATTAAGAATCTTAGCACAAAAACCGCACATTTGGATGCATCAACATCAATTAAAACTTCAAATTTAGAAGATATAATATGGACTATATAATTTCTAGTTTCTGCAATTTCTTGAAAAGTGCATTACAGCATAACCAATGCAGAAGTTCAACACTCACATAACTATTGAGTGCATACTCTTTGGATGGAGAAGTTTGGCACCTTTTCTTCATGTCCTGTAAAAGTCAAAAAGTTTAGTGTTATGCATATACTGATCAATACTTATTCGGCTTGTTACTCAGTACAAGTCTGAGACACTAGCATTGTCCAGTATGAAATACACCCTCTATTCCATTTCTCTTTATGTTTACGGTTGAGACATATGGATTAAGAAACCATTAAATGATAATCCATCCACAAATATAAGAAAAATTTGTCAAAGAAAGTTGATGTATTTGGGGAGAAATTTGGACCAAAGACATCAACTTTATTAGACTTATTTTTGCTTATATTTGGAGACGGAGGAAGGATGTATTTTGACTAAAGTATCACATTACTGTATTCTTTAATATGTCAATACTTGCATTGTAGTTTTCTAAGTTCTGTTTCTGTAATTAAGAATAGTTGGAAAAAAAATTAGACTTCTTTTTTTGTCGACTAATAGTAATAGATATTAACATTGGAATATTAAAACATCAATACTAGTATTTTGAAACAAAAATGGAAATGCTAAAAAACAAGAGATATGGAATAGAGGGAAGTAGAAAACTTTGTTGCATTTCTACAAAAGAAAATAGTCAAACCTCTGTGTAGTAGTAACATTTCGGCACACTCATGTATGAATATTCACAAAGGGGATGTGTGCGATATTATGGCATTGTAATAATGGACAACCAGAAATGTTCAAAGTAGAAAGGGATTCGGGTAGACCCTCTCCTGACAAGTGCTCAAGAGAACAGCAGCGAGAAATCCGTAAGGACGCGAGAGATTTGAGGTGGAGAAATCCCCTGTTGTTGATTATTCTTAGCTTTGAACACTCTTGCAAATGAAGATAGTTAACATTTGGTGGCAAAAGATTCTCTTTTGGAAAGTACTCCATGAAGTCATCACTAACTTCAACTTCTTTTAGAGAATCAAGTTTCATCAAACCTAAATCCTCTATCGAAGCAATCAGTTTTGGGCATCTTTCAATTTCTAGATTTGTCAGACTCAAAGGTAAGCCATCCCCAGAAAACGACTCCAGCAGTGGGCAATTAGTCAACCAAAGAGAATGAAGATTGATGAACGAGTCCCATGCAAAAGGTAAAGACGAGGAGTGCCAGTCACTTATAGTTAGAAAGCTGATAGAATTACAGCTACTCAAATCCAAATTGGCCCATTCTTGATTCACACCATTGAAGTCCGACACACGTAGCCGTTCAATAAAGACATTGTTCAATAGAAGTTGCTCCAGATAGGACTCAATGACCTGAGTTCCACCAATGAAGACTTCTGTCAAGTTGGATGGCAATTCATCTATCCAAATGTTATCACATCCGCGTAGAATTAGTTTCCAAATATTATGAGACAAGGGAAATGGAGCCTCCAATTCTTGGCAATCGTCAATAATCAAAATTTGCAAAGAAGGAAGGTGTTGGGGTAGAGCTTTTTTCAATTTGGGGCAACTTCTTATAGAAAGCTTTTTAAGCAAAGGGAAACTTTCAACACATAACCATTCCTTCCAATTGGGCATGTCCTCAAATCGCAAAATTTCAAGGAACCTGAATGGAACATTTATTGAATTAATGATCTCTATTCCAGGACACCTTGAAATACAAAGCCTATTGATATAGGGAAATTTCTCAAAAGGTGGTAACTGAGTAAAGAAATCACATTCCTCTAGATAAAGAGATACTAAATTGGGTAAATGACATTCTTCAAGCCAATTTGGAAAGCTGGTGCCCTTGTAGCTTTCAATTTTCAGCCATTTGAGGTTGCTATTTGGTTGTAGAGCCTCCAAGACAGATGCATCCCTCTCTCTAACTGAGCCATTTGTTTCTCCACCTTTATATGTGTATGTTTCTTCAACTGTATCATACGTCAAATGTAATCCTTCTAAATGTTTTTTATCTTTTAAATTTGCTATCATGGCATCTTCAGGATCAATGACTTTCAACCCATAAATGTGAAGTTTTCCTTGAAGATGGTTTAGTTCTGCCAACTCCTTAATGTCAGACCCACTGTCCTCTGTTACAACAAAATCAGTCAACCTACGTAGATGGATTAGTCTCCCTATATGCTTTGGCATTTTCTTTATATAAGTAAATTCCAAAGATAGATGATGTAAGTTGACGAGTTTGCAAAAACCTGGAGGGAGCTCAGTTAATTCACATAATTTCAATATGAGTGTCTGCAAATTATACAACATACAAATGGAATCAGGTAAGCTTGTTATCCCAGTGGAAGTAAGGTCTAGATAACGCAAAAGCTTCAAGTTGCTTATCTCATCTGATATCATCGTCATATTACCACGTGCTAATGATAACATTCGTAGATATTTCAGTCTTGAAAACATTTGATGTTGTACATCGTTGCACATATTGAAGTTGCCGAAACAATTTACCAACAGACTTTTTAATCCAACAGTCTTACAAATTCCCTCTACTATTTTATCCGCATTTATTGTATCAAGGGAGCACCAAATGTGACGCGTCCTTTCAGGGATATCTTGCACCGTATCATGCTCTAACCGCAAACAAAATTCTCCTGACACTGATTTAGCTAAATCATTGACAAGATCATGCATGACATGATGCTTATTTTTCCATCCTATTAGTTGGAAAAATGAAATTGACTCTAGATCATTGAAGAAGTCATTACCCAACTCATCTTCGCTAGTGTCTTCTCCACAACACTTCAACAAACCTTCTGCCATCCATAGTTTGATTAGTTCATCCTTGTCAAACAAATGACCTTTTTGAAATATGGAACAATAAGCAAAACAGCGCTTCAAACTTGAAGGAAGATTATGATAACTTAATTTAAGTACTGGGTTAATGTTACTGTCAGCCTCTGATAAACGCCACAAATCTGTCTCTAATATCTTAACCCATTCGCGTTCGGAGAATTTTCTTCTAAGGAGACTCCCCAATGTTTTCACAGCTAAAGGCAAGCCTCCACACTTGTCTACTATTTTCTTGCCAATTGCTTCAAGATTTTGATAGTCACTTGCAATCCTTCCATGAAAAGCATGTCTCACAAAAAGACTCCAACATTCACTCTCCTTCAATTTCTCTAAATTAAGCTCCTTGGTGGACTTCATGACAGATACTACCTCCTTGTTACGTGTTGTCACAATAATTTTACTTCCAGTAGATCCATGGCATAAGGGAAGAAGTAAGCGCTCCCAACATTCCTCACTCCCATTCCAAACATCGTCTAGAATAAGCAGATATTTCTTGTTGGCTAGTCTCTGCTGCAGTTGATGTTGGAGTAGATTAAACTCTTCACCAACTGTTGAAGAGTGAAATGACCCCAGAATTGCTTTGGTAAGTCCAACAACATCAAAAGTTTCTGAAACATAGACCCAAGCTTTAAGTTCAAAATGCTCCTGCATCCTGTGGTCGTTGTACGCAAGCTGAGCAAGAGTGGTCTTACCCATTCCACCGAGACCCACTATGCTGATTATTGGTACATGGTTGCTACTGTCTATGTCAGACAGTAAAAAATCGATTAACTCCTCCTTGTCATCATCTCTACCATATATGCTCGATTCATCCACCAAAAATGTGGTTGGCAATCTATCTAAGGGTTTCCAACTAACGCCACCTTCACTACTAGCAAAAGTGTCATGTTTCAATCCGAGCATATCCTTTTGCTTCGCAAGAAATTCTAGCTTCTCTAGCAATTCTTTGATCCTAGATTCAAATGGATTAGTGAAAGATGAAAAGAAGCTCAATACCTTGCTAGTAGAAGGTTGAGATTCACCTTTCAACTTCTTCAGTGGTGCATCAGTTGCAATCTCATCTAACAGCTGGTCAACCTCATATGCATAATGTTTAAGATCATCAAGCCATTTCTTCACGTACATGCTTTGGTATTGCTTCATCTCGGCTTCTTCCAACACATGGTTGATAGAATTGAGTGTTATTAGAAGTTTCTCTAGCAGATTAACATCAAGTTTGCTTCTACGGAAATAGTCGATGAAATCATTGGAAGACAACTTCTCAAGAGCCACTTGAAAGAATGATGAAAGGAATGCTCCACAAACCAACTCTGCCATGGTTTTTTTCTTCTTCTTTTCTTTTGTTTTTGAATTGTGGAAATTGATCAACAAGCCTAAGAGACTCTCCGCAAGATGATGGTAATGTATTCTTCAGTCTGTAGAAATGGAAGAAAAAGCATCTATTATTCAATGTTTGACAAATACTGATTAACTACTATGTGTTTTTAGTGAGTATTTTAATTGATGACATAAAGTACAATAATTTTTCTTATTTAACAACATGGACGGCAGAGCAAGTGTCCTGATTCCATTGATTTAATTCTCCTTAACTAACTAATTTAGCAACATGCAATTGTTTGTTATCCTACTTTGATTACTTTACAATAAAGGAAGCTAACGCGAAATTTCCTACGGCCTTTATATAGCATTATCCAATTAAAGTAGTAATTTAGAGTAGAAAAAATTGTAAGATTATCACTGTCTTTGATGTATATCAGTACAAATTACTCTAACTTGAGAGTAGTTCATTTCAATAAAAAAAGGTGTATATTTTATAGGAGAGAATACAACTAATCAATCCCATAATTTATGGAATGGCATAATGAAAAATAAACGGGTCCTGCTATCCGGTGCCCCTGGGGCACTGGTTAAGCATACCATAAAAGGAAACTGTTTTTGACTTTATTATAAATTAATTACACAATTTCAATGCATTAACTACTATATAATTTCCTTTTTCATATCCTTAACCAGTGCCTCGGGGGCATTGGTTAGCATTTCCCAAAATAAACAACCATTAAAATAGAATAATATTAAAAGGATATAACATGAATTTCAACATCCCCTCAAGTTGGTGCATAGATATCAATCATGTTCTACTTGCTTATGAGATGCTCAAAACTTGTCCTTGCTAAGCTCTTGGTCAAAATATCACTTGTTTGCTGATTTGAAGGCACAAAAGGTAGACAGAGTATTCCAGAATCTAATTTCTCTTTTATAAAGTAACGATCAATTTTAATATGCTTTGTTCGATCATGTTGAACTGGATTATGAGCTATACTTATTGCGGTCTTGTTGTCACAATATAATTTCTCTTTAGAACTCGATGAATCCAAAGACCCTCACAAATTCCTTGGGTCATTACTCTAAACTCAGCCTCTTCATTGCTTCTAGCAACCAGACCTTGCTTCTTACTTCTCCATTAGGGGTGGGAATGAGCCGGGCCGAGCCGAGCTTTACTTAAATAGGCTAGGCCTAATTGAAAAAACTAAGGCCTAAGCCTTGGCCTTTTAGCTGTCAAAGGCTTTATTTTAAGTCTGCCCTGGCCTTTTTAAAAGTCTGGTTTGGCCTATTAGCCTGTCTAAAAGCCTAGTTGGTGTTACAAATTTCAAACATAGTCTGTTCATCAATTTTTCTTTTCCTTTCAATTTGTGCAACGTACTTAATATAGAGATAAACATTAATTAGATACAAATTAAACTAATAAAACACAATTGTAAAATGTATAGATGGATATAAACTCAAGAATAATCATGTCTGATAACAACAAGGATTTAAAACTTAATCTAATAACCATACTTGACATTAGGCATATCAGCAGCAAGACTTAACAAATCACACAAACCAAATAACCATATCAGTAATTCTTTTTGATATATGTAAATAATAAATGTGGAAAAATGTAATATACTCATATACGAGTTGGCCTGATAGGCTTGATAGGCTTTTTTTATAAGCTTAAGCCCGACCTAATTAAATTAATAGGCTTTTTAAAAAGCTCAAGCTTGACTCATTTATCAAACGAGTTAGGCCGAACCGAGCTTTTAGTAGGCCGAGCCATAGGCCCCTGATGGGCGGCCTGGCCTATTTCCACCCCTATTCTCTATGTTACCAAGTCTCCTCACACGTAGGTACAATCACCCGAAGTCGACTTTCTATCTGTAATGGATCCTGCCCAATCAGCATCAGTGAAAATAGCCACATTTCTATCATTGGTTTTGTCAAAGAATAGGCCTTTTCCGAAGGTAGCCTTCAAATAACTCAGAATTCTATAGATGGTGTCAAGATATTCTTCATAAAGGGGCATGCATAAATTGACTAACAACACTAACGGGGAAAGCAATGTCAAGCCATGTATGTGTTAAGTAAACCAATTTCCCAACTAACCTTTGGTATTTTCTGTGTCGACAGGTGTGTCCCCCTTATCCTAAAGTTTTGCATTTGGGTCCAGGGGAGTATCAGCAGGTGCACTTATACCTGTTTCTTGTAAGAGATCAAGAACATACTTCCGTTGCAACTGATGTAGTATCAAAAGTAAGTATTTTTGTTTATCGTCTCCACAGGGACTGGTGCGATATTCTAAGTCGTTCAACAATCAATGTCGTTTTGAGCTAAGGTTTCACAATATTTTGTTTCATAAACTATAAAACTACGAAATTGTAAAAGGTTAGAGAGTTACCAGGGAAATGATTATGCTGGGATTAAACTTCATCAACTTACTTATACGTATTCTCGGATTAGTGTTGCGGATTCTAATTATCAATTGATATTATCACATATTGCTCGGCAACATCATTCGTGTCCAAATGATGTGGTGACTTCTATTGGGTCGTTCAATCGTCGATTTCCCAAACTATTAAACGATCCAATAGTTGATTGTATCGTTGTATAGCTGATTTCCCAAGCTATTAAACGATACAAAAGCTTTGGGTTCCAATATTCAAAGTAATTATCAAAACCTAAATTCCATGTCTAGAACAAAAGCTTTGGTAGAAGATATTCTAACTTAGATTCAAAAGGTATTTTTCAATACAAATCAAATCCATGAGATTAAAAGCATGGAAAACAAGAATAACCTCAACATCATGAGATAGTTAAAATCAAACAACATCATAATCAAAGGGAATACATACCAGTAGAGTTGATTACATTTAATCCCAACAAAAAGAGTCTAGCTACTCATTGTCATGGTAACCTTACAAGGAGAAAAGAAGAGATGGAATGGAAGCAAGCCATGATGTCTCAATGATTTTGTGAATCCCTTCAATCCTTGTGCTCCTTGCTCCTTAAGGGTCTCTCTGTGTTTTCCCCTGTTTTTCTCTCCCTAAGATGACCTAAGATCTGATAATAATGTTTCTGAAATGAGAAGATAGGCTTTTATACTTTTGCAGAATTTTGCTTTCTTGCCAGGCAGGATTTTTGTCGCTATGGCGACATCATCTTTCTTTGCCAGTGGGTTTCTGCCACGTCATCATCCACTTGCCTCAAACCGCCTTTTCTCACCAGGCAGGGCATTTGTCGCCATGGCGACATATGATCTTGGAAAATATGGCTTCTGGAACTTCATTCCCGCCATGGCGACATTTTGTTGCTCGGGTGACATCTTGCCAGGCAGGATTTTGTCGCCATAGTGACAGGTTTTGGTCAAACAGGTCAGAGGACATGTAATTCTCGTCAGGCAGGAAATGTTGTGCCTAGCAGGAATGACAGTTGTAGACCAAAATTTGCAGGTTGCTCCTCTTTTTGTTTTTCTTTCATTGGTTCATGTCTTGATCACTCTTTTCCTGCACAATTGGGTTAAGTAAGACCTAAAAAGCATAATATGCATTTTGTCACTTTTTCATATATTTTTCTTGGATAACTTGAATAACAAGTAACCAAAAGTGCTTAATATAAATCATAAAACTAACACGTTCTAGCACTTATCAGCGACACCAATATTCATTTCTTTGATCTAGCTACTTCCATGTTGTTGAAATTTGGGGCAAAACTCATCCTTACAAAACTGACTTGTAAGGTGAGGATTGCCTCCTCTATATAAACTCTTCTCATGAGTCCTATCTATCTGATGTGGGACTAAATTCACCCCCTCAAAGCCAACACAACAAAGGTGTTCGAGGCTGCAATGGAGGCTAACGAAAGGTCGCAATATAGGTGACTAGGGGTGGACTGCAATTAAGGCGGAATTTCAAACACACACCCTCACGCTTCAGCCCAGCCCTATGTGCCTGAAGCGTTGAAGATGCGGGAAACCCAACGTTACTTCTAGGATAGGCTCTGATACCATCTTGAATATGAATATTTCTCACATTATTGAAAAGGTTGAAAACCAACTATTTATATACGTGAGATATGATCTAAATAGGAATAACTCCAAAAGATACTAACAAATCATACTATAATAAATATCAATATCTCAACACTTCCCCTCAAGGCAGGGCATACATAACATATGTATCCATCTTGTCACATATGTAAGTTATCCAAGGACTTCGTAGAGATTTAGTAATGATATCTTCAAGTTGATCCTTAGAATTGACAAATGAGGTTTTGATGACTCTAGAGAGAATATTTTCCCTAATGAAATGAGAGTCGACTTCTATATGCTTTGTCCTCTCGTGAAAAACCGGATTGGAGGAGAGGTGTAACAAGAAAGTACTTTAGAGATCCCAAGTCTTTGATTTCAAGCTCAGCTACAAGGTTTCTCTTTAGCATTTCCATTTCTGTCACATCATCTCCAGTAAGAACTATTTAATAGCATTGGGATTGGGATCACAACATTTATATCCCTTTTTGAGTGGGGAAATATCCAACAAAGACACATTTAATAGCACGAGGTTCAAGTTTGCCTATTTGTTTGTGTTTATGGACAAATGCACTACATCCGAATATTTTTAGAGGCAAATCGGCTGAAATAGAGGCAATTGGAAAGAATTTTAAAAAGGTTTAAAACATGAGATGGCATACAATTTATTAAATGTTCAGCAGTTAAAATAGCTTCACACTATAAGTATTTTGGAACTTTAGTGGAAAAAGGTAAGGCTCTAGCCACTTCAAGAAGATCCCTATTTTTCCTCTTTGCGATTCCATTTTGTTGGGGTGACTTAACACATGTACTTTGATGAACTATCCCATTTTCCTAAAAAAAAAGTTTTCAAAAATCGTGTTAAAATATTCAGTTCCATTGTCAATTCTGAAAACTTGTATAGTGGAATTAAACTGGGTCTGCACTAATTTAATAAAATTCTTGACAATTTGTCCTACCTCTGATTTTTTTTTTAATAAATATACCCAACAAAGTTTAGTATGATCATCAATAAAGGTGATAAATCATATTTTGTTGGATAAAGAATTAATCCTATTAGACCCTCAAACATCACTATGAATAATAGAAAAAGGTTTTGAAGGTTTATATGTTTGGGCAGGAAAAGAATTTCGGTGATGTTTTGCAAGTTCAAATATTTTACATTGGAAAGAAGAAAAATCTTTATCAAACAAACAATTTCAGAAATACAGTTTTTAAATATTTGAAACTTGGGTGGCATAATCTTAAATGCCACAACATAACATCATCCCTATTATTTGAAACAAAAAAGGATGCAAAGAAAGAATTTATTTGTCCATGTTGGTGTCTAGTTTCAAGTTCATCTTCAAGTTAGTAGAGTCCTCCATTCTTCTTAGCACTGCCAATCGTCTTCCCCGAGATTAAAACCTGAAACAAATAGTGAGTATAAAAAAATGTGTTTGACACCTTTTATCTCGGGTTAATTTACTAATAGACAATAGGTTACACGACAGATTGAGGACATGTAAAACATCTTGAAGAGTTAATAATAGAGAAATAATGATAGAACCTTTTCCTTCCGCGGCTGAAAGAGAACCATTGGCAATCTTAATTTTTGAATTACCTGCACAATGACTTTATGAAGAAAACATACTAGACTCTACTGAAAGTTGTTTGAGACTCAAGAAGCTTGTACAATTGTTCATTGGTGAACAGAAAGTGAGTTTGAGGCAGATTGTTGCCCTTGATCAGAAGTATTTTTGAGGGCACGACTTTCGGTTGATGTGTTAAAAATTGTCTTGCCCATCATCACCCTTTGCCACGTCATTCATCGTTTGGCCTTAGATTTATTCATCCCCTTTCTATTTTCACTTTTTGGTCCGACTCAAAAACTGCAAGCTACGATTCAGAGTTATTTTTTCCCAATGAATAGTGCGCGCGTGAACAGTAACCACGGTATGGACAGTGATGCCTAGGTGAATAGTGCATGTGTGAATAGTAACCGCGATATGAACAATGACGCTGAAGTGAACAGTGCACGGTATGAACAGTTCTTCAAGTGAACAATGTTTGCTGGATATAAAAATCCAGAAAAACAAAAGGTACCGTAATAACGGCAGCTGGGGTTTATGCGGAAGCAAGGCCCCCAAAATCGAGGGCTCTGATGCCACGTAGAAATTACTCTATAACTTGATAGTAGTTTATTTCAAGAAAAGTGTGCTCATTTTATATGAGATAATACAATTAATCAACTCCTTAATTTAAGGAGTGACATAATGAAATATAAGCAACCATTAAAATAGAATAATAATAAAAGAAAATAATATATATTTCAACAATATCATACGCAACATTGCGCCAAAAAAAGTATATGCAACTTTATTTGTTTTCTTAGCCTTCCTATTTCTTGAAGAAGAGGTCCTTATAATTTGGTGTTCAATTGAGAGCAGTGGCATATCCTAATAACATACAAAAAATTATTTTTCTACAAGAAAAACATACTTGATTTACATCTATCCTCTACCCAGTTTCATTTTCTGAAACAGTTGAATAATCAACTCAATATCAATATTGTTGAACACATATCTCTCAATATAAGACATTTGCTATTGTACAATGATCATTGCACGACACCAAGTGTTGTAATTCCTCTCACCGAGCAATGGATGGCAATATACGAGAACAATTCCAGGACTTTCTTGATTCGTGATGAATCATGGATTGGTTTGTTGATTAAAATCCTTGATGAAACGATTTTGAAGATAAAATTAACTTCAAGATAAAGAAGAGGGATATAGCATGCGAAAATGGAAAGAGGAATGACCAAGAAAATGTGAGATAATTGTGGCAGGGTTTTCTTCCGTCTGATATCATATCAACACCAATCAAAATTCCTCTTCTCTTTATTAACTAAATCAACCAAAGGGACATCCTTAAGCAAAGAGAGGATCTTCTAAGTTCCGTAGTATTCCGACCAAGCCTTGATTTATTTTAATTTTTTGACCGAGTAAAATCGTAATTTTTTCCTAAGTGCACGTCCATCTCGGGTCAAATTTTCTTAACTGAATTTTCAGATTTATACTTGGCTTCATTTGATATATTTTCCTGGCCTGTTCCTATCTTATTGCAGTGATGTATTTTGTGACCAATCTTATTGCAAATTTTACAAAAAAGTGGCTGTTTTTCATACACTACCTCAACATTGAAGGCAAATCCTTCTCTTTCCACCAAGATATGATTGAAGGTTCTTTCTGAAAGATCAATGTCGACTAGCACTCTTGCATAGTGCCCAAATAGCCTATTTCTAGTGTTCTCATCTATAACTAGGGGAGTACCAATTGCAGAGGCTATTTCAAGCAGGGTCATAGATCTCCAATACTCTTGTGGTAAGTCTATGAGTCGAATCCAGATTTGTGTGAGTTTGCTTTTGGTTATTTGGATAAAATCCTTAGTCCATTTAGAGAATCTCAATAATCCAGGGTTTAGGTTAATCACCCATAAAGCCCAAATTTTCCGCATATCCTCGGTCGATGCAAATTGTTAGGATGAAAAACTTATTTAACTCTTGTTATTATTTGTCATTTTTAAAATTTGTAACATTAACTATTTCTTTAAGTATATGTCTAATTATTTAGTGCTTAAAATGATTAACAAAATGATATGAGGAATCAAAAATAAAATTTATTGATTTTCTTGATAATGTTCCAAAACCATACTGAGTTTAAAATGTTTAATAAGCTGCAGTGATTAAATTTTTTAGCAGCATTTGGTGGGGTTGGTGAGTTCATTTAGGTACAATGTGAAGCTGATATGCTTCAGGAGGCTATAGAAAACAAGAATCACAGTCATGAAGAAGTAATCAGAATACTTACAACAAGGAGCAAGACCCAACTTGTTGCAACTTTCAATTGCTATAGGCATGATCATGGCATTGCTATCACTTAGGTACATTCAAGGAATTAGATCCTCCTAAGGTATCCTTAATTGTTTTATAATGTAAATTATAATGTGAATGTATGGTTTCAGTTGAAAAGATAGACTCGATGTGGTTGGGTACGGATGGTCAATAAAGACGATTTGTTCGAGGAATCCAAATTCAAATTATTGATCAGACTTAACTTAATCCCGGAACTGAACTCTAAATTATGAGAGCGCGTTTACCTTTACCCTAGAACAGGAGAATCAAGACAACAAGTGTTATGAATCATGGTAATAAAAGAGGGTTGACGCCCTCTTAACGGTATTTTAGTTCTCCAAATGATGAGGGTTTTATATTTTGTAGAAAAATAAACCTCCCAAAGCATTCTCCTTCCAATGTTTTCTATTTTTTTTCCACTTACTCCTTTCTTTTTTAAAACCCTCCCCTCTCTTTCCCTCTAAACTCACAAACAAAGCCTTAATATCTTAATTTAATACATCCTTGTTAGTTCTGGAATGGGGTATCTCCTAGAAACATGCCTTCAAACATTCATTCACATTGACCGTTTGCGACGGGTCACATATAGTATGTCACAAAATAGTCATTTGAATGTTCAATGTTGGGGTAATAGTTAATTTTGATCCTAAGTGGGTAACGAGTAACCACAAGTCTTTGTTTGTATCAAAATTTTAAAATAATTTTTAATTGTGAACTTTGTTAATTAAAATAGTCCATCCCATTAAAATGTTTCGTTATGTTATATTTGATTATTTAAACATCAATAACTATTTTGACACATTAAGTGACAATTATAACTACTCATTACACATTTAAGAACTAAAATAACTTATTTTCCGTTCAATGGTAAATCTTAGTCAACATCTCTCCTTCTGCCTTTAATAAGGAGTAGACTTTGTACAGTGAACCGATAAGGTTATCGAAGTGTTCCGATTTTTATATGATACATGATAAATGATCTAGCTGGAATTATTCTCAACATCACTTAGAATAACTTCATGTATTGCCTATTTGCCATTGTTTGTTCGTATTTTTAACAACCACTAGCTAGTTATATATGGAGTGGACTTTTATTATGCCAGACCTATTAGTATGATCACTTCTTTAAAAAAAAGAAAGAAAAAGAAAAAGCTAACACTCTGTAAGTATTTGAATATGTGACAAAAATTGATTCTAAATGATTTTTTGTATATTTAATTTTGATTTTAGGTCTTTTCAATACAAGGACTTGTTGGAATTATTTCTAATAATTCATCAATACAAGACATGTTTTGCTATTTAAAGATTAAAACAATAATCATACTTTAGTGCGGAAGAAACAAATGACATGCATATAAACTAGGATATACGACAAGTTTGAACTATTAAGGATATTATTCGTAATTAGAAATACCGAGATGAACCTTCGATGGTAGCCTCTCGGCAATAACTATCCGAAACAGAGAGAGACAGTGATATGAAACACATGACAAAAGGGTAAGTGGTGGCTCTCGTGGTTTTTCCCCAACCTAGACTCATGATGCCTTATACACTGTTCAGGTGGGGAGAAGAGGCAATGATATTGCAGTCTGTTTGACATACATGGGACCATAGCCTTATGTAGTGTGATGACGAATTAAAGTTTCTCGTTATTCCGTTAATGGATCATCTAGACATACATTCATGTTGCACTCATATCAATTAATTATCCAATTAAAAATCTAATTAGTTTTACCACTTCATTTGGTCACTGAGGAAATAAGGCTCATAATTGATAAATTACTAATATAATTATTATAAAGATATTTGTTCACTTAATCAACTTAGAATAAATTAAATAATAAAACATTCCAACCTAAATTATTAAAAATCAATTCTAAATACAAAAGTTTCAAATTCAATCTTCTAGTTAAAATAAATTTGGTTGCCAAAATCAATTTTAAGATGTCATCAAAAAAATGAAACCATAGACTTAATTCATTTCTTAGATGAGAATACCATTGAAATAAAATTATAAAGCAATAATTATTTCATTTTTTTTGGTCAAGAATTAGTTTATTCTTTAAATATTAATTTATATACAAGCTGAAATTAAAAAATATATATTATAAGGTTTTTCTAAAGTTGGAAACAGCATCTATCTAACTATATATATTTTGTAAGCTTGGAAGCAAATTCAAGCCCCATATTTTAAAATCCTTTGACTCTTAACCCTCTATTTTCTTTAATTTTTCAATAATTTAACGGGCCAATAAGCTGTTCGGATCTATATAAAATTAAGGGAAGTTGAGTATATGGAATAACAAGAGAGGAAAATTTTCAACTTTCAATATATCCAAACTAGTTTCATTATCTAGCTATAACTAAACTTTATGGCAAAATCTTCCAAGTCCAAATCCTCTACTAGTACCATACCTCAAGAAACACACGAGGTGTTCCTTAGTTTTAGAGGCGAGGATACTCGTAAGACATTCACAAGCCATCTCAATAGTGCATTAAGAAGGTTAGATATTAGAACTTATATAGATGACAATCTTGAAAGAGGTGACGAAATATCACAGGCTCTTCTCAAGGCGATCGAGGAAGCCAAACTATCCGTGATTATTTTTTCAAAAAACTTTGCAACTTCAAAATGGTGTTTAGATGAAGTTGTGAAGATACTTGAATGTAGAAAAAACAAAGGGCAAATTATACTGCCCGTTTTTTATGAAGTTGATCCTTTCCATGTTCGATATCAAAGGGGAAGTTATGCTGAGGCATTTGCTAAGCATGATGAACGTTATGCGAGTACAACGAACAAGGTGCAAAAATGGAGGGATGCTTTGGGGGAAGCAGCCAATACCTCTGGGTGGGATTCCTTGTCCAACATCAACAGGTAATTTTTCACTACTAATTTATTAGCTATTAAATATTAGAGTTATAGTAACAAAAATATGGTTTAAAAGTGAAGTTTGTCTCTAATTTTGTTATCATTAAGTTGTGTAGCACAATTGGGACGATATTTTTTGAAACGAAGAGTTAACTTATGCTACAAGTTTCTCTACTTGTTTTTCTCTTTTTTTCTTTTTGAGGAATCTACTTCTTATAACTATTGATTCTTATAACTATTTGATAAAGATATACAGTACAATCAAACATAAAGTTAGCAACTAAGATTAGAGACGGAATCCCCTAAAATAAAATAGAGACGACATCTCCATCTAATTTTCTTGTCACAAACTTTAATTGCTGAATTTTATATTTTCTTTGCTTATAGAACTTGATATTTGTATTATTGACCTCTTTTTTACAGAACAGAATCTGAACTTGTTGAGGAAATTGCGATGGATGTGCTGCGAAAGTTGAATCATGTTTATGTTGGTGACATAGATAAGCAAATTACGAAATTAGAGCAACTTGCAGCACTTCAGCTTCAGTATTATAAAAGCATAATGACTTACAAGAATAAAGAAAGTCATGACGCAACGGTTGAACGCATAACTGAACTGAAAATGATAAGAAGTGTTCGTATGCTTCGTTTGGCACCTGAAATGATTTCATATATGGAAGGTTCAGAAGCTTATGAAAAATTATTTTAGTTTCATGTTGCATGCACTCTTTTTTATAATTATCAATGTATCTATTGTGGAATGTTGATTATCTAATAGTTTAACATTGTGTTATGGAATGTATGAACCTATATGAACTGCTGTTATGTTTTCTTTAACATCATATTAAATGATGAATGTATTTTTTTTCTTCTAGTTACACCAATTAAAATTCTGATTACACCCTAAAATAACCAAAATATCCTTAAATTAAAATTCTAAGCTAATACTGAATTTATGCAAGATCAAGATTCATGACTATATTGTTAAGCAAGAGAATTAAAAATGTTCAAACTTGAAACTCAGATAGTGAAAAACTCAAGATTGTGGCAACCAATACTCACATATTTTAGGGGTTATTTTTATGCTCTTTTTCAAAAGTTTTGTTTTCTGGAGTTTTTTGTCACAAGGGTGAACATTAACCCAATTCACTTAAACTTAGGCAAATGCAGTTTACATAAAATATGAATTTTTAAATGCACGTAAACTTTATTCAATTCACAAACTCAACACACATAAACTTCTCCAAACAAAGTTCGTGTAAACTTATACGAACTCAGTTTACATACAACGTGAATCTCAAAATGCACGTAAACTTTAATAAGGAAACTCTTAACATATGCAATATCGTAATAATGGAAGCTTTGTGATTCTATCGTTAATCATTCATTTTGTTTCATCATATATTCATGGGGTGGATTCTAGGGTGAGGGATGTTTTTGAGAGAAGGGAGAGGAAAATTTTAGATAGAGATGAAAAATGATTTTTGAAAAATTTATATGAACAAGGGCAATTTTGGATAATATAATTAAATTTTACTTTAAATTTGGGTAAGACCAAGGACAGCCCCAAGTTACGGAGAATGTAGGCCTCGGCCCTCACTATCTTTTGGGGGAAAATTGAATACTTTTGTATTATTTTTAACTAAAATAATGATATTTTTTCTATAAAAATAAAAATAAAATAATGATCTTTGTAATATGATATATACATAATAATCGCAAGAGAATGATTATGAAGTATATATTTTTGGAAACAATTATGATATATATTTGTGTGCGTGCGTGGATGGGTGCGTGCGTGTATTGACCTCACTACTTAAGACTTATGGATTCGTCTCTGATAACACCCAATCAGAGAAGAGGACAATGACGACTGAAACAAGCGGTAATCGAAAACACAACATACTTCAGTTCACCTCACTTCAATTTAATTGATAAGTGAAGAATGGAAAGGAAAAAAAAACTTGAACTTTAATGTTCCATATAGAAAGACAATTCTCCTCTACACATGAAACTTCCTCTCTTTACTCATTCTCCAACCTTGTTTGTTTTCCATCAAATTGATAAAAAAAATTTGTTTGTAAATTGATAGATAAGTTTGTAAATTTTAACTACAACATTAAAATGCTACAGGGGAAAAAAATCATGCAACCACAAGTTCCCACTTGAATGAATAATCACACACAAAAATACAAATGTGAAACTTAGATATTGAGATAACAAAAGTATGGTTGAAATTGACTTTAAAATAAGCAACTCTTGTGTAGCATGTTTAGTCATTTTGTAATGAAGATAGGATATGTGACCTCTCTCGGTCTTGGCATTAGTGTTTTGGGAATCACTCTGAAAATAAAAATAAAACAAAAATTAGTTGAGTTTAATAAAATATATAACACTAGTACATATTTAGGTTAAATATGTTTTTGATCCCTATAAATATATCAATTTTTCGTTTTAGTCTTTCTAAAATTTTCCTTCAACTTTTAGTCTCTATAAAATTTTTAATAACTACTTTTGGTACTTATTATTTAGTTAATTTTTGTATTTTTTAATAAAATTGTGCAGAAATGTGTAGAATATTGTAAAAAAAATTCCCCAAAAAAATTAGAATTTTTTAACAAAACATAAATTAATTATCGTAATTAATTTATGTTTTGTTAAAAAATTCTAATTTTTTTAAAGAGAGATTCTTATAATATTATGAATTTTTCTGCAAAATTTTATTAAAAAATATGAATTCTACATATGAATTCACTTTAAAAGAGGGACCAAAAGTGAAGATGAAAAATTTTATAGAGACTAAAAGTTGAAGGAAAATTTTAGAGTGATTAAAACAAAAAGTTGATATATTTATAGGAACCAAAAACATATTTAACCCTACGTTTGAGTCACTACAAATTCGACGAAATCACAATGGCATACCTTACTGATTCCGACTAACTCACAATTAATACAAACATAGAAACTCTTGACTCACCCAATTAACATGTCGACCAACATCGTAAACAGCTTGAGAGATCAACACCATCAAACCAATGCTGCCTCCTCCACAAGCTAAATCAATATTTCTTGACACCTTTTAAAATATCCAAAATACAACAAAATGAGTGATCAAATTTGAGAAAAGCAAAAGTATATTTTTCAATTGAGTTCGTGGATGATGATTGGTTGATATTTGCAGTGGTCAATAGGCAAAATGGAATCTTAGGCTGATTTTAGTTTATATTTAGTGTTCACTGAACTTGTGCACTAAGTCTAATATCTAGTTTTAGATTTGTGCAATCTAATACCCATAGCATTTACGAGCCTACTAGTTTGTATTCTAACACTTATTGTACATACAAAACTGAGAAAAATTTCATCTTAAAACGCTTCTGGTTTGAAAAAAATTTCTTCTTTCCTTTTCTTATGTGTGAACAAACAATTTTCATTCATTGTTTTGTTTTCTTTTGCCATTCAATTCCACCTTCCCCTATTTCACCCATTTTTTACGTGTGCTTTTTTTTCTTTCCTTTACTTCTACTTCTAGCTCTAGGCTCTTGTTCTAGTAACATTCATATTCTTTTTATTAACTCTGCAACCAACTACTTTTTTGTTGACCAATTGGATTCATCATGCATTTTAATAATCAAATTATGATTTTATTTAATATCTAACCTAATTATTTCACTATTCTTAAGATTGCTTCCTTGTGTGTAACTCACAATTTTCAATCCTTCTTTCTTTTTCTTTTCTTGTATACTCATATATTCATGTGCCACTTGATTTTTTTTTTCTATATTCTAGTTCCAGTAATATTTATTTGATAAGAAAACAACACATTTTATAATGAATGAAAGAAACATTTATTTAAAAATGCAATTTTTTAGATGATCAATTATTTCACTTAACAATAGATTTATTCATGGAACACAATATCTTCATTCCCTAAATTAGTTTTTCACGTAATTTCAGAAGTATGTTTTATTTCGTATTTATCCAGCCATCCCCATTCAATTCAATTCAATTCCACCTTCCCCAAATATACCCATTGTCTTATGTGTACTTTTCTTTCTTTCATATTATGATTATATTTATGTTTTCAAAATTAAAGTAGTGTGTGCGCGCTTGCGTGTGTGTCGGTGGGTGCGTGCGTGTATTGATCTCACTACTTAAGATTTTTGGGTCTGTCCCTGGGTAAGACCAGATATATTTTTGGTGTGACAAGAAAAAGTCAAATAAATGCTTTCATACATTGATCAATGATTCAAAATAACGGGTGAGAAAATAGTTAATAATAAATATAGTTTTTGGTGGTAGCTGGGATTTGAACCCCAAACATTGCATATATTATGTATTGTTCTTACCAACTGAGCTAAGCTTGTGAGGACAATAATAAATATAGTTTAAATGTACTTTTGATCCCCCTGTTTTTTTTTTAAATAAAAAATGAAGTTTTGATCCTCCTATATTAAAATTCAGTTTTTTTTATCCCGCTAATTAACTTTTTTCTTCTGCTGAATTTTTGTCTCTTGTCTCATTTTTTGGTATTTTTATGTTGTGACCTATTTATTTATGACGTGGCAAGATTTATTATGCCACGCTAAATATCCATGTGAGCAAAATTATGCCTAATAAGCACCGGCAAGTTTTCTTAAAAAAAAAAAAAACTGGAAAGTTATAAATTTATAAGCCATATCATAAATAAAAGACCCAAAAAATATTATATAAAAGACCAAAATTCTAAAAAATGTTAAATAGGGGGACCAAAAAACTGATTTTTAAACCAGGGAGATCGAAAACATAATTTGATTGAAAATAGAGGGACCAAAAGTCTATTTAAGCCTAAATATTAAGTAAGAAAAATTTAAATGATTTTGTATTTTGTTTCCTAAATCTCACAATAAATATTTATATGTCGAAATTCCATGGGATGCATGCATAATTTTTTTACATTGATTGACGATTGTTGTCAATCTTCAAAGTTAGCCTAGTGATATAGTAATAGTTCTCAATTGTGATTTTTATTGCCCTTAAAACGATTACACTAAGAACTTTGTCCCTTAACTACGTGTTCGTTAACTCATCCAAATGGTGTGAACTATAGAGTTGGATTTTAGTGAGCTACTAAACAATGGCAAATATTAGGATCCAATCCCTTTTGAATTTATAATTGTAATTTTAGTGAGTTGCAATGTTTTGATGTAATCTTTTATTTATCAAATGTACCTCAAAGCAAAGTACTTCGCTCATTGACCTTATACATTAATTTGTAGATTTTTGACTAATATGCTTTTTAATCAAATTAATCAAACTCTTTTTTTAAGAAGAAATTAATCAAAATCTTATGAAAGGATTTGACTTGTCCATTTGCTTGAGCATAATTGCTCCGACTTTCATTCAACCTTGATCCGCTCAACCTGGTTAATCCGCCCGTTTCGGTTTAAACTGTGCGGGATTGCTCAATTAGGTCGGTTAGGCATTTTTTGTCTAGCCAGAGTGCAATCCATCAGCATGCACATGTTCATCCAATGACGTCCTGATTTCTTCATATGTTCCGGGGTAAATCAAACTTGCCCACATAGCTTGAACAGATTTACCAAGGTAGTGTCTAACTCGACAAATCATTTCGAACCATATTGATCAAATATATAGAACATGGTTCTCACATCGTCATTGTTGTGGAGTTTTATCTTGGTGAACCAAATGCGTCTATCGAAAAACAACGATACTCGACACTGGCCACTATTCTTGTGTCGCCAAAGGAAGGATGGTCACCGTAGGGAGTGGTCCCACAAGGACAATCACCTATAGGTAACAATGAATTCTTCTTCACATGAATGGGAAAGAAGAATAATTCATGTACTTTTATATTCAATAAAGAGAATAATTAATGTACTTCTTTTAATGATATATATGTAATTTGTTTACTTTAGAGAAATTGCAGCACACTCTTTTCAACACACTCTTCTATCAGCTGAAATTTACTAGCCTCTTCAAATTTATGTGAAACCAACAGGATTTAGTAGAACCAAGATTTAAAATAGTGAAATTCATTCAAATCTCTATCAAGGCTTTGAAAGGCTCCTGTGTGTGAATTGTACATACAGTTTGTAACTAAGCATCATCTGTTCCTCACATGTATAATCTTACAAAACAACAATGAAACATATAATGTAACCATTTACCAGAACAAATTATTTGGTTTTCAAGGTATTCAGCAAAGGTTGAGCTCTCAGAACAAATTGGAAATGTTTGACATAACATGCCATGGGTGAATGTGGTGCACCTGGCTATAATACATCTCCTTTCATCCGCCAATCAATCAATAGATACATTAGGGATGTGACAAATTGTATGCCAACTTTCTCCTTCCTCCTTTTGGTACTTCTGCTTAACTATTGGACATTCACAAATGTACAATGTAGAAAGGGAGGTCGGAAGACCCTCCTCTGGCAATTGCTCAAGACAAGGACAATATTCGATGCGTAAGAGTCTGAGAGATTTGAGATGAAGAAGACCCTTGTAGTTGATTATTCTTAGCTTTGAACAATTTTCCAAGCGAAGAGAGTTAAGAGTTGGTGGAAGTAGATTCTCCTCCGGGAAAGACTCCATGTTTTCAAAGTCGTCACTAACTCTGAACTCTTTCAGAGAATTGAGTTCGAACAAACTCCACTCCTCTCTCGATGCAATCAGTTCAGGGCATTTGTTTATTCGGAGGCTGCTCAGGCGGGACGGTAAACCTCTTTGTGGAAACGATTTGAGCTGTCGACTATCATACAAATCTAGAGAATGAAGATTGTTGAACAAGTTCAGTGCAAAAGGCAAGGATGAGGAACACCAACCAGATATAGACAAAGTGCGAAGTGAATTACAGCTTCGCAAATCAAAAGAGAGCCATTCAAGATTTTCACCATCGTAGTCACCAACATTCAACTCTTCAAGAGAGGAACTGTTGAACAAAATTTGCTCTAGAGAAGACTCAATGACACGAGTTCCTCCAAAGGTAAGCCTTTTTCAAGCTGGTTGGTGATTCATTTATGAAAATGTTTACACATCCGTGTAGCTCTAGCCGTCTTGTATTGGCAGGAATTGAAGCCTCCAACTCTGGACAATCATAAATCACCAATCTTTCCAAACAAGGAAGATGTTGAGGGAGTGCTCTTTTCAATTTTGGACATTCTGTTATTAAAAGGAATGTCAGAGAAGGGAAGCCTTTAGGACATAACCATTCATTCCAACCGTACATGTTATAAAATCTCAACCTTTCAAGGGAAGCGAATGGAACAGTTGATGAATTATAGCCATAAAACTCTTCACCGATGATCTCTATTCCATCACATTCTGAAATAGAAAGCTCCTTAAGAGAGGGGAGCTGCCCAAGTGGTGGCAAATGGGAACAAAATCCACATCTATTCAGTTCAAGGGATACCAAATTGAGTAAATAATAGTCCCCAAGCCAATGTGGAAAGCCAGTGCCTCTGTAGTCCTCGATGATGAGACTATTGAGATTGCTATTTGGTTCGAGAACCTCCAAGACATCCCTCTCAACTATTGAGCCATCAGTTGTTCTTCTGTAACCATACCTCATATGCAATACTTCCAAATGTGTCTTATCTTTCAAATTTGCTTCTACAGCATCTGCACGATCAGTGACATTTTCCAACTGTGAAATACAAAGTGTTCCTCGAAGATGGTTGAGTTTTTCCAACTCCTTAATATCAGACCCGCTATGATCTCCCACAACAAAATTCATCAAAGTCTGAAGATGGGTTAGCCTTTGTAGTTTCTCTGGCATCTTTGAGATAAGAGTGTTTTCTAGATTAAGATGACGTAAATTGACGAGTTTGTAAAAATTTGAAGGGAGCTCAGTCAATCTACATCCTAGCAATAAGAGTGTCTGCAAATTATACAACACACAAATGGAATCAGGTAGGCTTGTAATCCCAGTGTAAGAAAGGTCTAGATAAGGCAGAAGCTTTAAGTTGCTTATCTCGTCAGCTAGCTCGGAGAGATTATTACAACCATAGAATGTTAACATACGCAAATATTTTAGACTTGAAAACAGTTCAATTTGCACATTCTTGCATATCTTGAAGCATTGGTCATCAGAGGGTTGTTCTTCTAGCTTCAGATTGCGTAATCCCTTAATCTTGCAAATATTCTCTAATTTTCTATAACCACAATTCCAATCAAGAGAGCAACAAATATGGCGTGCTCTTTCAGGGATATCTTGCAGCCTATCACCCTCTATTTGTAAAGAAAATTCTCCTGACACTGATCTTGCTAAATCAATGACAAGATCATGCATGAAAAAGCGGTGCTTATTATCAAGCCCTGGAAATAATCATTGTTGTATAAACGAAATTGACTCAAGATAATCAAAGAATTCATCACCCAACTCTTCTTCACTCTTTTCTGTTCTACAACATTTCAACAACCCATCTGCCATCCATAGCTTGGTTAACTCATCCTTGAATAAGCAATTAGCTTTGGGAAATATGGAAAAATAAGCAAAACATTGCTTCACGGTGGAAGGAAAGTTATGGTAAATCAGCCCCAATATCGGGTAAATGTCAAGGTTGTTGTCCTCATCCATATAAGGCCACATATCTGTCTCCAATATCTTGATCCATTCACATGGAGAAAATTTCATTCGCAAGAGATTCCCCAATGCTTTTACAGCTAAAGGCGACCCTCCACACTTGTTTACAATTTTCTTTCCAATTGATTCAAGATTTGGATATTCACTTGCATTTTTTCCGTGAAAAGCATGTCTCACAAATAAATTACAACAATCGCTTTCCTCCAATTGCTTCAAATGAAGTATCTGGGCGGATTTCATTACTGCTACTACCTCTTTGTCACGTGTGGTCACAATAATCTTACTTCCAAAAGATCCATGGTTAAAGGGAAGTAGTAACTGCTCCCAACATTCCCCGCTCCCATTCATAACATCCTCTATAACAAGCAAATATCTCCTGCCTGTTATGCTTTGATGCAGTTGTTGTTGGAGTAGATTCAAGTCCTCTCCATTCTCTAAAAAATGACCTAACCTATCAATTATTTCTTTGGTAAGTCGAACAACATCAAAATATTCTGAAACATAGACCCAAGCTTTATGTTCAAAATGCTCCTTAATCCTATCGTCGTTATACAAAAGTACCTCCGGAAATGAAGTTGGCAATTTTTTTGACAATTTCCAGCTGATGACACCCTCGTTACTAGCACAAGTACCTCCTTTCAATCCCAACACTTCCTTTTCCTGCAAAAGAAGTTCTAGCATCTCTGTCAAATCTTTGATCCTGGATTCAAATGTTGTGTTAGTCACAGGTTCAGATTCATCTTTCAGCTTATTCAGTTGTGCGTCAATAGCAATCTCATCGAAAATTTGGTCCGCCTCATATACAGCATGTTTAAGATCATCAAGCCACTTCTTTACATATCTACTTTTGTACTGCATTTGTTCTGCTTCTTCCAGCACTTGATTTATAGAATTGAGTGTAATGCCAAGTTTGTCCACCAGCCCAACGTCAAGTTTGTATCTGCTGAAGTTGTACCGGAAATGTGCTCTTCTTTTTTTTTGTTGAGGGAAATGGTAATGTGCTCTTCTGTCAATTGAAATAATTAAACAGAAATTACATATAAACATAATGGGGAGATCAATATCAAAGTAGCTCTAGAAAATTCAAGACATGGACATTGAATTCAATAGCATAAACAAATTATTTTAAATTGAAATTTATATTTAAAATTTAATTCATATCGTATGTTACGATCAATCGACAACAACTGTTAGATCTCTTTTTATAACTATATCAAGGGTAGTTTGGTCATTTTAGACTTTAGAGATTATATTCTCTATTTTTTTTTGTAATACCAGGACTTCGTATTTGGTAGGATTGATTGGAGCTATAGCCTTCTCATTCTAGATAATCACCTTTAGTATATTGGTTTATTACCACTTTGTGAAAGACTAGTCCTTTCCGCTAGACCCAATCAATCCTACCAAAGACTAGTCATTTCACAAAGTGGTAATAAACCAATATTCAAATTCTATCAAGGAGAGGACCCATATTTATCGTCTAACACATTTAGAATATAATCACCTTCTGTTGGAGCAAAGATATGGCAAACAAAAAAAGTAGTTAAAACAAAACTCTCTAACTAACAACTCCATAACATTTTGTCTAACAAAACTCACTTAGGTTGGCTGGTGATGTTGGTTTGGGTTAGTTTGACTTCTTAAAAACAAAAACATAATGTCTAACAATTAACTAAATGATTTAACTCAAGTGGGTTAATTAGCCCTTGTCAATTATAGATTATTCGGAAGAATCCAAGTTGAAATCCTAGATGTTGATAAGGATTTCATATATTTTAACATATTTTCAATTGATTAAAGAACGGAAAAGCAGGAAAATTACTGAACAAAGTGAGTGTGGGATCTTCCAAAGGAAAGAGTACAAACTAGTTTCAGGTTTAATTTGAAGGCAGCACAAATATTTGGAACAAAGGAATGGAAGAAGGTTGTTGATTAAGAGAAATAGAGCAAAAAACACTTGTTTGTATCAAAATCCAACACGACTCTGTCTTGTCAGTCTAATGGAACACAGACAACACGTTGGACATAACATACTTTTCAACCATTTAATAGGAGCCCTTGGATATCACACATTTTTCTAATAGAAACTTTGTTATATTAATAATTAATTAAATTGATAATTAATATTATATACACATGCACCGTAAAGGGAGCTTATTTTATTTTTATTTGTCAAAATTATTTAAGTTGGGTATATGCCAAAAATATATATAATCAGTTGCAATAAAATAGATATAATCACATAATCAGTTGCAAAAAATATACACATGCACTATATAATTACGTGCAATAAAAAACGGATGTGCCTGTCTTTCTGCTAGTGTTTGATTAATGGCAATTCAACTTGAATTTTCATTTCTAACTAGGGATCATGATAGAAATGCTTGTATTCTTCCAATGATATAAACAATGCAGTAACCATCATTTTGAGTTAATAACTCATAACTATGAATAATATGCAAGGATACAAGGATTTTACAAACATCAATAAAATAAAACCTGTCATATCAAACCCCATCCAAAATGTTGTCTATAGCTTTATAAAGAATGGAAGCAACATTGGCATCAGATTCAGCAGTAGTAATAACAGTACTGGTTTTTCCAATCTCTATCAAAGCTTTGTAAGGTTCCTCTGTATGAACTAGACAAACATTTTGCGATTCAACATCATCCTTAACAAGTTCCATGGATGCGTTAATTCCCATCTTTGATAATTCAGGTATAAGTTTATGGTAATCTGTTAAACCACATCGTACCAACGAACTATTTCTTAAGGAAGTTTTTTTGTCATTATCCAAGAGCAAGTGGTGTCTACCATTTTCCATTAACAGCTTCCCCTTTAACTTTGTAACATTAATTCCTTCCTTTCTAAAGGTTTTCCAATAAAACTGGGAAGCCAAATACTCTGAAATTTCCTTTTGACAAGGTACTTCTAAAAATTCAGCTTTGGTATAATGCGAAACTGAGAAAGAATTTTCATATGGGAAACTCATCTTCAACTCTGAACTTTCCTTTTGACAAGGTACTTTTAAAGTTTCAGCTTCGGTATAATACGAAACTGAGAAAGACTTTTCACATGAGAAACTCATCTTCAATCTCAAATCTTCAGGGAACTACAGAATAAGAAAATTAAAAAAATAAATAAATACATCACGTGTACAATCTTAAAAAACAATAATGTAGTGCAAGTAAAATAACATTTGTACAATTACCAGAACAGTCTTAGGCTGCAGCGTCTTGAGCAAAGGTTGAACTTTTTGCAACCTACAAATATGGAGATCAAAATACTTCATTATGTCAAATTACTTCCTATATTCCTGAGGCTACTCAATACTTCCAGTAACATATAGCCTAGATCTTTTTCCAGATTTAGAAAACTATTTGCAAGAACATACACATACATTATTGGGAATATAAGAAGTAACTAAGGTCTAAGGTCTAAGGAAAAGGAAAACCTACCCTAATCCAGAGGGAAACAGACATTGAAGAACCTTCATTTCAACTGGCTTGAAAGGTAAGAGAGCTAGCTCAGGATTGACCATATCCTACACAAAGTAAACTCATTGGTTAATGCAATTTCAACTTCATCGAAAGGATGAATCTTGCATGACCAAAATTTGAAAGATAAATTTCTTAAAAAGAAATAAAATCAATAAAGGAATAAAATGACTCAGATGAAGCATTGTTTTGAGGAATACAACACACCTCAAGGATAAGCAAAGATTTTGGATCACCACACCATCTTCGAAGCAGATGGACAACGGGACCCATACGAAGACTCCAGTGAGGACAAAATACAATGCAGGGTTCTTGCCAATCCTTTCTACAAGTACAAGCAACACGTCAGAGAGAAAATAACAACAAAAATGTCAAGCAAAACCATCTGTCATTTATATATTCTGAGGCTATTAATGAATACTCAAACTCTGAGTAAGGAAACACAAATTTTCCCAAACAATTAACATTGTTAGAACGCGAGATTTTGCACTACAAGGTGCAAAAAGACACTAAATTTGATTAATTATTTCCATAATCAACGATGGTTCTTTGTCATAGAGAAGAAAAAGGGAAAACAAGAAGAAAAAAACTCTTACAAAAGTTGATGTAAATGAATATTGGGAACCACGCAAATCTTTTTCTCTTTTAGGAGCTTGACATGATCAAACAACGGTTCCCCTGCAAATAACTGCAGTACCAGTTCTGATGTCAAAAGATGGACCAAATTCATAATTCATTAATTTGCTAATTTTAGTATGCAGCGCAAAGGACCAAATTCATAATTCAAAAGGTGCGTACTCTTTCTTGCCGCTGTTTACAAAGCCACTCTGGTATGATGTTAAGCAATGCTAGTAACTCTTCCGCAACTGAAGAAATTATATAGATTGGAACCTACAAATTGAAAGTTGATGAATACTTCAAAGTCAGCAAGCAGAAATCTCAGATTTTGCTACAAAAATCCTTTTGTAAGTTATGTTTATTGACTCTAGTATAGTTTACTTGATTTTACTACAAAAAATCAACAATTTTGAACAAGGAAAATTTACTACATCTACAAAACATATTACTTATTTCCATTATAGTTTACTTGATTTTGATAATATCATTAATTTGCAGAACATATCAAAACAAGAAAGGACACCTCCATAGCTGAAGCTTCGAGTAATGTTGCCATTTCCTCCAAAAGCTGCAAAATTGTTCCAAGTCGGTTAATAGGAATAAGAACTGAGCCACCATCTTTGACGCACTCAATAGCACATGAGCATATGAAAATCAGTTTTTCCTTTTCTTCTAAATTTACATCGGAGTCAAGACTGAATCCATCCGAATCTTCAAAACTGCAGTAATAGTCAACACAAAAGTTAATATTAACAGATGAATATTTCAATCAATTTAAGCTTATGACAACTTGAATTCTAGAGCAGCTAAAAGTGAAGTGTCTAGATATAACTTAGAGTTTGTAGGTGAATAATATTTCAAAATATCATACCTTGGAGGTAATAACTTATCAGAAGTTGGATCAGTGCAATTATCCCCATCCTCCACATCTTGTGCATCAATCAAGGATGAGAAATCTGAATAAATTAATGTACAAGTCCTCTGTAGACTGCGGTAATCAAAAGCCATTGCATGAGCAGAAAAGAAGCAGGAGCTTGAAAGATAAGCAATATCGCCCTTTGGACCATTTAGAATCCAATTACAACTGCCTATTTCTACACCAGAGCTGAATGCTTTTATAACCAATGTACCATTGTAGCAAGCTTCCTGTGCATAATTAAGTGTGTTGATCTTTTGTATACAATCCTTCACATCAGCTGCACTGAGAAATTCCACACATTACAACCTTTACGACCAAGATTTGTTATTATTTTCAATGAATAAATGGACAGTACACAGAAGAAACAATTACATAACATAGAAAGTGATACCTTAACTACGTCTACACTAACAAGGAAGGACTATTTAACACAAACTGAACTCCTGTATATATAATCCCAAAATGGGAGTTCAATGCACCCATCTCTAACCAGTATTGAGATGCAGTGATTTTGTAGTCTTTAGCAACAAACCTCCCAGCAATAAAGAAGTAAACAGCACTTGGATGTGAAAATTTTATAATTAGTCAATCAGAACATAATAATAAGATAAAACCAGTGCAAGCAAGAGTGAAGCATACTGCTTTTTGGTTGTAGAACATTTAGACTATTGAAAGTTTGTGACAAAATGAAAATTACATGAAGAGTGTATCACCTGTACAAGGGCATCCAACCACCCAACTCCACTCCATCTTTTCCTACCAATATCTCTTTCAATGCTGAAGGAAGTATTTCAAGTCCTTCCTGCCTCAGCCATGGAGGAAAATTAGACTCCTCCAGTCCGTAAAATTGCCTAAATTCCGCATGCATTGATACAAGATCCTCCATCATTAGCTGGCCTATTCTTGCTGATGCTTCAGTTACATAGATCTAACCAATCAATCAAAAAATACTAAGCAAACAGTATTCAAAGACAAAAATGGGCACATAGTTCAATTAATAAAGGAAAACTACCTTAGCTGAAAAACCCTTCTGTCGAGTAAGATAGGGCAATCCCATAATACCCATTGGACTGGAGATTAATATGACATCAATTAATGATGCATTCCATAGATGTAATTTATTAACAGTCTTATACCAAGGTTCTGCAAAAACTAAGCTTTTAGCATCAAGGAGATCTTCAATTTTCTGTCTCTTCTCATCGTTCTTGCTTTCTTCAAATGACAAGGCATCCAAAAAAGTAGGTACAGGGGAGAAGGCCATAAGAGCAGAAAGATCAAGAGGGCAATCGAATAAGATCCTAATCCCACAAAAATTCAACATGTGACACGGTGGGAAGTGAAAGCCTCTTCCTTTGCTCAAACATGTCTGCAAAATGGCAAGGAAGATAACAAAAAATTAAATCACGAAGATAATTGTGTACAAAAAACATAAACAGAAGACTCTTTCATATGCCACCACAGGAAAAAACAGATATAATGACTCACAAGCTTCATTGTTGAAGATGAAACGGATAACCGCTTGTAGCTTCCCGCAGAAGGTATCTGTTACGATCCAAATGGCTGTTGAAAAAAAATAAACAAATTGCGTCAGTTTGCATGATCTCTATACAAATGAGAAAACTAATCAAGTAAAGGCTATGGCTGCACGTAATTCGAGACTCAACTATGTATAGTAAATAGATTACACTGAGGGCCTCTTTGAATTGGCTTATTTGAGTTTATCTACTGATATAAGCACTTGTGAGATTATATGGGAGAGTTCAAGGAGAAAACTTATGAAAATGCCATAAGTTGTTTTCAGCTTATTTCCATAAGCTCTCCATAATAGCTTATAATTTTATGCGAAATCAATTTGACCTTATTTGATCTTTTGCTATAAAAATAGCTTACACATTAACACTAATTTATACCATAAGCATTTAATTAAGTTATTTATCCTAATACATCCACCCTAAGCTTGATATCTAATTTAACATTGTGTTTGCTTTCTGAGACATTTCATCAAACAGTTTGTGAGTGCTGAGTTTCACAAAGAAAAAACAAATTGAACCCCAATACGAGTATTTATGAAAAACGATAAGTACTCTAGTCAAATTGAAACCTCGGTTTGCTCAGAGAGAAAAACGTGAGAGAAGAAGAGAGAGAGGTCTTACCTGTGGAACCCTCAACGATGGTGGCGGCGAGTGAGGGAGAAGACGAGAGAGAGTTTGAGAATTTTTCTTCTGTCTGAGAAGAGGAGAGTAGAAATTGGCTGTGACTGGTTTTAATTATTTTTGTTTCTTCGTGAAAGTTTGGTCTTTGAATTGGATTTTTGTTTGTTTGTTTATTTTATAGGTCAAATACCTTCACGAGTCCTTCAAGTTCACGTTTGTTTTAAATAACTATTTTAAGTTTTTAAGGTCTCAGATAAGTCATTTAAGTTTCGAGTTTGTTTCGAATATGTCATTTCTATCAACCTCCGTTAAAGCAAAGTTGTTCTGAGACAAAGTTGATATGTCTGTTAGAGGGGTGAGGTGGTTCAGCCAAAACCACGTTTCAAGGCATGCCCACCGTTGAAATGAAGAAGGAGTAAATAGGCAATTACTCCCTGAAATTGTATGTTTCGTCAATTACCCCCTTGAAATTAACAAAATTTCAATTACCCCCTGAACAATCAATTTATCCCCACCCGTTAAATTTTTCTATTAGTGAACATGATGTTCTGCAAACACCCCCCTGAAGTTTTGCACTTATGTGCAAAATGCCCCCGACTTTAAAAATTTATATTATTTTTTTCTTAAAGGCAAACAATTAACAGTTAAATATTAAAACTAACTATTAATTTTGGAGTTTGGGAAAACTACATGCATATATACATCAAAATAGGCTTGTACCTGTTTGCTTTTCTCATAGTTTTTTTTTTTAAATACTAGTGTTTAATTTTGGAGTGTGCACCATCTTCACAAGACAAGAAGAAGATTAGCACATAATTAGATGTGAATTATTTTTCCTGTATAAAATATGACACAAAACCTTTTTTTCATTTTGATACTAAAACAAGCCAAGAACCTTGGAGCATAACTCACACTTCATAGAATAATATAAAGTCTTTCCATTTTCCAAATAGTTCACATGGTCTAAGATTTAAGGTCTATGCATTTTCCTCTAATATGACATGCAATGTGAAAAAGAAAAGACCAAACCTCAAATTAGTTCCTATTTTTAAGATGGTATCATTCATTCACTTCTCCAGATTAAATTTAATAAATCAACCATCAAGGAAATCACTATGTTACCTTTTTATCCTATTTCCCCCCAAATAAATAAATAAAAAAGAAGAGCAATAGTTCTCATTACACAAAAATATATAAATTTTCAAGTTTAGGGGGCATACTTCAGGGGGTATTTGCAAAACTTCAGGGGGTATTTGCAAAACTTCATGTTCACTAACAGAAAAATTTGACCGAGAGGGTAAATTGATTAACGTTGTGCAATTTCAGGAGGGTAATTGAAGTTTAGTTAATTTCAGAGGGTAATTGAAGAAACTTACAATTTCAGGGAAGTAATTGCCTATTTACTCAATGAAGAAGCTAGGAAACTGAGCTTCTAACTGAATGTGATTTCCTACGGCTAGTTTAAAAAAGTAAAAGTCATACCAAACATATTCTATATCTATCCTCATAACTTTTAGCAAATTTGATACTTTAAATTTTATAAAATTCACTCAACTTAATAACAATATTTTTTTCTAAAAAAACTAAATTGATCCATCCAAATTGAAACTTAATAACAAAAATAACATTTCAAATATGATAAAAAAAAATACAATTTATGGATAAGCTAGTGTACAACATGAAATATTGAATCTTATGGCATATTTTGTAAAAGAAAATTCACAAATGTTTTACACATCATACAAACAGATGGGTGAATGTGATCTATACCATTTTCATCTGCTAATTATCAGTCAAGTTATCCTCACAATAGGGATGTGACAAATTTTATGCCAATGTTTTCCTTCCTCCTTTTGGTACCGTTGCTTAAGTAACGGACAGTTATTAATGGACAAAATCGAAAGGGAGTTGGGTAGACACTCCTCAGGCAAGCTCTCAAGACGAAGGCATCCATCAATATGTAAGGATTGGAGAGATTTGAGATGAAGAAGACCCTTGTAATTCATTATTCTTAGCTTTGAACAATATCTCAACTCAAGATGGTCAAGAGTTGGTGGAAGCAAACTCTCCTCCGGAAAGGACTCCATGTTTTCAAAGTCATCGCTAACGATGAATTCTTTCAGAGAATTGAGTTGGAACAAACCCCACTTCTGTCTCGAAGCTATCAGTTTGGGACATCTGTATACATGGAGGATGCTTAGGCTAGAAGGCAAACCTTCACAAGGAAATGATTCTATCTTTGGACAATCGTCCAACTTTAGAGAATGAAGATTGGTGAACAAGTGTAGTGAAAAAGGAAAAGTGGAGGAGTGCCATCTGCTTATAGATAGATAGCGAAGAGAATCACAACTACGCAAATTCCAAGAGTTCCATCCTGGATATGTACCATTGAAGTCCTCAACAAACAAATTTTCAAGAACGGTATTGTTGAGTAGAATTAGCTCCAAGGAAGACTCGATGACCTGAGTTCCACAAAGGAAGACATTTTTAAAGGTGGACGGCAATTCATTTACCAAAATGTTTTCACATCCTTTTAGCTCTAGCTCAACAATATTATCAGCCTTGGGAATCGAAGCCTCCAACTCTTGGCAATCACTAATCGTCAATTTTTGCAAAGAAGGAAGATGTTGAGGCAGTGTCTGTTTCAACTTGGGGCAGTATCTTATTGACAGCTCTTTCAGCAAAGGGAAACCTTTAACACATAACCAATCTGTCCATTCAGACATTTTCGCAAATCGCAAAATTTCGAGGGACCTGAACACAACATTTGATGAGTTATTGCCGTAAAACTCTTCGCCAATGCTATCTACTCCATGGCAGCCTGAAATAGAAAGTTCTTTGAGAGAGAAGAGTTGCCCAAGTGGTGGCATCCGAGAGCAAAATTTACATTCAGTCAGCTTAAGAGATACCAAATTGGGTAAATGACTGTCTCTGATCCAATTTGGAAAGCTATTGCCACAATAGCCGACGATATCAAGCTTATTAAGGTTGATATTTGGTTGGAGAGCTTCCAAGACAAAGACATCAATTTCTTTACCATAAGAAAACATCATACGCAATTCGTCTAAATATTTCTTACTTTGCAAATTTGCTGTCACTGCATCCACACGATCAATGACATTTTCCAACCCTGAAATACGAAGTGTACCTTGAAGATGGTTGAGTTTTTCCAACTCCTTAATATCTGACCCTTTTTGGTCTCCCACAACAAAATCAGTCAGTGTTTGAAGATGGTGTAGTCTTCCTATATGCTCTGGCATCTTCTTTATACGAGTGCCTTTGAGAATAAGATGGCGTAAACTGACAAGTTTGTAAAACTCTAAAGGGAACTCAGTCAGTGGACAATGAATCAATATCAATGTTTCCAAATTATACAACATACAAATGGAATCAGGTAAGCTTGTTAGCCCAGTTCGAGAAAGATCAAGATAACGCAGAAGCTTTAAGTTGCTTATCTCATCGGCTAGCTTCTTGAGATTACAAAACCTTAAGGACAGCATCCGTAAATATTTTAGTCTTGAAAACAAATCATATTGTACTGTGTTGCATATCCTGAAGCGTTGACCACCATAACCTGCTCGAGCCATCAAACTGCGCAATCCCTTTACCTGATAAATTTGTTGTGATATTTTATCACCATCTTTTAATTCAAGAGAACACCAAATGTGACGTGTCCTTTCAGGAATATCTTGTTCCCAATCACCCTCTATTCTCAAACAAAATTCTCCCGACACTGACTTTGCTAAATCATTGACAAGATCATGCATAACAAAGTACTTATAATCAACATATCCCGATCGTTGAAAAAATGAAACTGATTCTAGATCGTCAAAGAATTCATTACCCAACTCTTCTTCAGTTTTGTCAATTCTGCAGCACTTCAACAAACCTTCTGCCATCCAAAGCTTGATTAATTCAGCCTTGCAAAAAATATAACCTTTTGGAAATATGGAACAATAAGAAAAACAACGCTTAAGATTCGAAGGGAGATGATGGAAACTCAACCTCAAAACTGAATTAATGTTACTATCACCCTCTGATATACACCACAGATCTGTCTCCAATATCTTAACCCATTCACGTTGAGAGAATTTTCTTCGCAAGAGATTCCCTATTGCTTTTACAGCTAGAGGCAACCCTCCACACTTTTCTACTATTTTCTTGCCAATTGATTCTAGGTTTGGATATTCACTTGCATTTGTGCCGTGAAAAGCATGTCTCACAAACATACTCCAACATTCACTCTTCTTCAATTGCCTAAAATTAAGAAGTTTGGTGGACTTCATGATTGACGCTACCTCCTTGTCACGTGTTGTCACAACAATCTTACTTCCAGTAGATCCATTGTTAAAAGGAAGAAGTAAGCGCTCCCAACATTCCGCACTCCCATTCCAGACATCATCCAAAACAAGCAGATATTTCTTGCTTGTTAGTCTCTGCTGCAATTGATGTTGGAGTAGATTCAAGTCTTCACCATCTGCCGAAGAGTGAAATGACCTCAAAATTGCTTTGGTAAGTCCAACAACATTAAAAGTTTCGGAAACATAGACCCAAGCTTTTAGTTCAAACTGTTTCTGTATCATGTTGTTATTGTACACAAGTTGAGCAAGGGTGGTTTTTCCCATTCCACCTAGACCCACTATGCTGATTATTGGTGCACGGTCGCCACCATCTATGTCAGAAAGTAAAAATTTTGTTACTTCCTCTTTGTCACCATCTCTGCCATATATGCTCGATTCATCCACCAAAGATGTAGTAGGCAATCTTTTTAAAGCTTTCCAACTGACTTCACCGTCATTACTAGCACAAATGTCTTGTTTTAACCCTAACACGTCCTTTTGCTTTGCAAGAAATTCTAACTTTTCTAACAATTCTTTGATCCTAGATTCAAACGGATTAGTAAAAGATGAAAAGAAGTCGAATACCTTGCTAGTAGAAGGTTGAGAATCAACTTTCAGCTTCTTGTGTGGTGTGTAGGTTGCAATCTCATCCAAAAGTTGATCTGCTTCATACACAACATGTTTAAGATCACCAAGCCACTTCTTCACGTATGAGCTTTGGTATTGCTTTGTCTCCGCTTCTTCCAGCACATGGTTGATAGAATTGAGTGTAACTTGAAGTTTCTCTAGCAGTGTATCGTCAAGTTTTCCTCTACGAAAATAGTCTATGAAATCATTGGAAGATAACTTCTCAAGAGCCACTTGAAAGAATGATGAAAGAAATGCTCCACCAACCAATTCTGCCATGGTTTTTTTTTTCTTTCTTTCTGTTTTTTGAAATGTTGAAATTGATGTAAGAGGTTCTGTCCATGATTGTAATGTATTCTTCAGTTAGTTGAAATGGAAGAAGAATCACACGTAATGACAAATTGTTATTGTTGAATAGAGGTTTATTATATTACATATATAAGGCACAATAATTTTCTTATTTAACAATAGAGACGGCTGAGGAAGTAAGTGTTCCATTAATCTAAGCCACCTTTACTTGGCGTGATATGCAAGTAAGAAAATACATATTTAACCGGCAAAGTTGAATCTAGCAAACAATGTTAGACTCCCACAATGCGACCACATGAACTTTGAATCATAGAATTAATTCAAGTAGAGAGAATCTATGGGGTAAAAACAATATGTATGTATATTTATGTAGATGAAGTGATACGTTCCACTTGAAATTCAACGAGGTCTTAAATTCAAGTTTGGATGGAAATATTCAACCTAACAATATATCTATAAATAGACAACATGACAATAGTAATTGAAAACTCATACATATAAGTGAAAAGCCAGAGTTTGAACTCCGATTACGATGTCAAACCTAACAATTTCAATATTTTTATTAGTTGAGCTAAGACGTGTGGACATTCATTTATATTGATTTTGGTTGAATCTATTTTTCATTTCTATATATCATTGTAAAAATAATTCCTATAAATATATAACTTTTTAAGTACATACAAAAAATTTCTTAAAATTTTATTTAGAACGTTAACATCATAGTGGGTAGCAATTTCTCCTACTTTACAATGGAGTAGGTGCACTAATAATTCTATTCTATTATACTATAATACCGACTCAACATCACTAAAAGTGCTGTATAAAAAAACACTAAAATGCATCGTCTAATAAAATAATTTGTCATCCCACTTCACATATTTCACATCGGATCGGATGGTTATATTTAAACACCCCTAATTTTTTTGAGTCTTGCTAACGTGTTCCTCTTGAGTACAAATTTTAAACCAAGAAATTATTTTTTTAAAAACTCAAAAACTTAAATACTTCAACTTTCAATCTATTAAATACACAATTTTTTTTTATAAAACCTTACGATTTTAAGTGTTTAAAGAGTATCTCAAGAGCACTTGTTATCATTTTCCATGATTTACACAACTATTTAACTTTTTTTTTTTTTAAGGAACAACTATTTAACTATTATTATCTATTTTATACTATATATAAAGAAAATTACCCCTTTCAGCACTTTTGGATGAATTTTTCTTTCCAAAAATACCCTCAATTTTCAATACAAATAACACATGTAACAAATAGATAAGAATAAATTTAAATATTAAAACAAATGTAACAAACACGATATGAATATATATTTTTTTGTTTTTTTCCTTTATCATTTAAAAAGTGTAACAAACTAGATAAATATATTTATACTTACTTTTTCATCATTCCAATTATACCCTTAAAAATCTTTTTCTATAATAAAATTGTTGTTGGTGTCATTAAAAAAGAATTTAGATTTTTTTTGTTATATTGTATTATTGTCGATGTCGTTGAAATAGATAATCTTGGTTAATTTGATTTTTTATAATTTGAAAGCAACAAACATTTATATATTTTTTTAGTTTTTAATCAAAATCAAAATTTCATAAAAAAAACACCGTTCATAATTTTCAAACATTAATGAAATAACGTGCTCGTCTTTTCGCTAGTTAACAAAAAAAAAATATTATCCATTTGTCAAAAAAAAAAAAAATATCCGTCCTTTATAATTTTGCATCCAACAAATAAATTTTTGACAAAATTATATTATTTAGAAATTTTATACATCATTTCAACTCATTCTAATATATTAAATTCCTATGCGCTTCCCTCTTCAAACATAATAATCGTTTGCACAACGTGCAGATTATTCTAATTAATAGCAACACATTCATAAAATAAATAAATTAATAGCAACACATTCATATAAGTTTTATTTAATTTCTGCTTACAAGGCAGGATCTTGATGAAAAAACCAATAATTAATTAGTTTTTATCTGTTTTATCAATTTCAATATGTACATTTTCATTTGGTGAAGAACTTGGTACTACAACAGCTCTTGATTGAGCCAAAGTAGGATCATCAACCATGATTGTTGATAATTCTGCAGCTGCTACATTTGTTTGTGGTGAACATGGCATCTCATTCCTTTTACCCCATAAAAAGTAGTACAATCCTACTATGATCAAAACCATGCCTAGCAACCTGTAAACAATTATCGAATTAGTGATTGAACCGATTAAACCATGATCATGATATCTCACTGGTTTGATCTTTGGTTCGATTTATAATTTTTTATTTTTTTATTTTTTTTTCATAGAATTTAAAGGAGAATTGAAAAATGTTATAATATGAAGAAGGAAAAGTATTCATACGTTCCAACTTTCAGTGGTTCACCAAGTATGAAAGCTTCTGATATTGCAACGAAAATTAGAGCAAGTGGGTTGAACATTGGAGGATAACTAGGTCCCTTGATTATAATTGCCCATGATAGTAAGCAAAATGTTGCAGCAGTAGCCAATGCTCCCTGCATAACATTAAATCCAAATCATTAGTGTCAATGGTCCTTATTCAGAATACACATTCTCAAAACAAATTGCTTTATCTAATTTACAACGTTTAAAAAACAACCTAATCTTGAGAGTTTCACATCCAATAATAGTATTGCCCTAATTAGGGCTATAATCTTGAGAAATTTACCTATTAGAATAAAACCATTCTGGCCTTACATACTAAATTTTAAATATAATTTTCAAAGTTGAAGTATATCCAAATAGTGTCAATTGATCATCCTATGTATAAAAACTTCCATTTGAAGGTAAGCATAATTTAGTAAAAAATGATCTTACCGAATAGAGTATAGTGATAAGTTGTAAATTCCACCCTAATCTCCAAGCAACTTTACTGGAATCTATGCATAGGCCTATTACTACTGACTGAATTGCTGCCATAATGCATGACAACATTGTTCCCCAATACCTCAATGGAAGTACTTTGACCATCTTCACCTGTTTAAATTCAAAACACACACACATATATATATACACACACACACACACTTAAATAAAATATTACAATTTTTTCATCACAAAACTGAAAAAGTAGACTCCAAAATCTAGCTGGTTATGAATATATGTACATATGAAAAATGCCTAAGTTTGGAATATATTTTAGGGTTAACATATGTTTATCCCCTGCAATATTAACGATTTTCAGTTTACCCCTGTAAAAAAATTTGTTTAGATTCCAATCATGTAATTTGAAGATTCGTTGGTTTTGGACCTTCATGAATTTTGACCGTACAAAATCGATGATATGGCAGGGGGTAAACCAAAATTATAGGGGGCGAAAGTTCTTTAAATTTTGTAATTTGATGCCATGAAGGTCTAAAACCAAATAATCTTTAAATTACAGGGTTAGAATCTAAACAAATTTTTTTTCCTGAGGGTAAACATGTATAACCCTACAATATAATTGAGAAATGAAAAAAGGGAGCATATATACATACTTGCAGAATAAACCAAGCTGTGTAAGAGCAACATGATCCAACCAAAAAGAAAGTTCCACGAAGCATATGAGTTTTGTGTGCTACAACAGAAATGACCCCTGCAGAATGGTAACTATGATGATGAGGACCAATATAAAATTCCTTCCCTTTGTAAAGACTTGTAGCTAATGCTCCACCAACACACAAAATTGCCCCGATACCCTTAGCCCTACCAACCCATGTTCCAATACTCAAATTCTCCATTCTGCAGTATAGTCATTCACAAATTTATACATACTAGTATATGGTAGATTAATTAATTTATGTAGCTAAATTAATTTTTTTTAATTAATTTAGATACCTGCATATGATAGAAGTCAAGAATGTGCAAATGGGAACCAAGTTGAGAAAGTTGACAGCATAAGTAGCAGATGTGTCTCGGAGACCATAATAGAACAATCCAAAAGCCATTGTCATCCTGTGATACATATAACACTTTGATAGAAATTGATGTAAAATTCACTTGATTTTTATAATGTCGAAACTATATACCTTGTTAATTTATAAACTATTGTTAAAAATATTTGATTTAATCGCAACTGATTTGAATGAGACACATAAGATAATTTGTGATTGATTGAAATTGTAAATCACATTGTAATATAGCAGTTTTCTTAAGGGATTCATAACTGGGATTCATTTATTGGTTTCCCTCGTATTTGAAACTTCCATATAGACTTCCATCTAGAGGTTCATTTCCCTCGTATGTGATTTAGAATTTCTATAATGAATGGAAAAGTGAGATAACAATATAAAAGTGAGAAAATCCATAAATCAAATGTCTTAAGGTTTTGAGTTAAGATGTGGTTTCCAGCTCATGAATATGATTGTTCTCAGCTCAATGTGGATGATCCATTGCCTCCCTTCATGACCCAACGTTGGTGTCAAAGTCAATGGTTCGACGAAGAGTTCAATCGACTCTTTATGATGGAAGTCTTCCGAAAAATGGTGGTCAGACGGAATGTTCCATTGAGTGCAGTGAAAATGATGGTGCAAGTTTTATATGGATGAAAAAAATTGTGCTTGATGGGAAGCATACAAGGTGAATGGAATGGACTCACACTCTAGGGAGATTGTTGTGTAATTAACAACTGCGAGTTAGAAGTCCCACATTAGATGGAAATGACTCAAACTTGATGGTTTGGCGAAGAGCTCAACCAACTCCTTGTGTCGAAATTCTTCTTGATAATATCATGGTCAGAAGGCGTATCATGTTGAGAGCACGAGCAATGATGGTACAAGTGTATGTGGATGAACAAATTTCTACATGAGGGGGAGCATACCATTAGATAAATTAATGGAACTGAATTCACAGTTGAGGAGGGAGATTGTTGTGTAGCAAGTGTGAGGTAGAAGCCTTACATTAGATGGAATGAGATTGACTCACAATTGATCCAACAATGGTATCAAAGTCAATAATTCGATGAAGAGTTCGATTGACTCTTTGTATCGAAAGGCTTCCCGACAATGGTGGTCAGGCGGCATGTGTTGTCGAATGAAGCAACAAAGGCCGTACAAGTGCATGTGAATGAACAAATATTCGCTTGTAGGGGAGCATAACAGATGAATGGAATGAACTCGCACTTAATAGGAAGATTGTTGTGTAGTAAATATGAGTTAAAAATCTCACATTTGATGAAAAAGTGAGTAATAAATAATATATAAGAGAGGAGCCATAAACCCAACAATTATACTTTATGTATCATTGAGTGCTAGCTCAAATTTCAATTTAAAAGAGAAGTCAATCTAGTTTTCAAAGAGAAACATGAAATATTGTATAAAAAAAAGGAACAATAAGCTTACCCCACTAATCCATTAAAGAAAAGCCATAACCAAACTCTCCAATTCAACTTCTTCAACACTCCTCTGCAACAAGTAACGAACAAATAATATCAAATCACAAGAAGAATAACTAAATCGATTCAACAGTTATTGTTCAAGCATTAGTATAAGATTACAACTAATGGATTCATCCGTTATAAAATATAAACAAAAGTGAGTAAACAAATACTTTTGTATTTGGTTCAAAATTTGATCTAAATATAACCATTTTCTCACCCATTGTTTTTTTTT
>Ga0228710_1000347_pt1 | contig 54359 bp, 21 predicted proteins | sample MedpolnodulmetaG_FD_177995 | JGI IMG/M metagenome (GOLD analysis project Ga0228710, IMG submission 177995) | Root nodule microbial communities from Medicago polymorpha collected in Santa Monica, California, United States - pink nodules | ecosystem: Host-associated > Plants > Roots > Nodule... | reverse complement strand
CAACCTTACTCTTATTCTCGTCACTTGAGAACTGAGATAAATTCCAATTTATAAAAAACTAAATCACTACAATATTTTACCTACTTCAAGATGAGTTGTAAACAATTAAAACTCTATTATGACAACTTTACAGTGGGGATATCAATATGTCAAGTTCAAGTGGAGCGTGAGGTATGATGATTTATTATTATTGTGCTAGCAGCATATATATAGGCATAGAAATTACAGTCAGAATTTGGATACGTGGCAATTGCCATCTTTATCCATACTGGACCACATCTTCGTTCATATGAACAAAGGTATTTCCAATTCCAACAAAATTAATGTTTGTGGAGAATGGGATTCCATTTAGGATAAAATTGTGCATTTGAAACTTTGACGTAATATGCAATGCAACAACAAATATGTCGTTAAAGGTGACTCTACCATGGTATAGTATTAAAAAAAAAATTTGTATATTTAAATTGGAGATCTGGACCCATTGTAACCCCGGTAATACTTTTAATTAAGTTTGATTAGGCTCTATATAGTTCAAAATTAGTTTGTGAAATGCAAGGACAATTATTGGTGTATCTTCTTTTTTTATAATCACAGAATCTGTATTCTGTGCCCCTTCAATGCATTAGGAAGACAGATTAATGAGGTTGGGCCATTTTATCAGAAAGAATGTACTGTTTCAAAAAGAAAATCAGAAAGCATGTTAATATATAACATATGTTTTTAACATAATTTTATAACTAGTCTAGTGAAAAAATTATACACTTTAATAAAACAAACACTTTTTATGAGACACATATATCAGATTTTTTTATATAAAAATAAGTATCAGAAAGAAATAATGTGTTTCAATTTTGCTATCTTCATCACAGTTTTGTCTATAGTAAATAATCACTCTCACGGCTTCGGTTTAAACATTTACACTCCTTTGTAATAAACGTAATATCTTGATTTTAGATTTTGGTTAAGCTCCAATGAAGCTGATCATACACCTTGTGAAAGAAACAAAGTAGTTACAACTGAAGTTAACAGGTAGATTATTAAATGTTACATACCTCAGCAATTACTATTTGATCCATTATTATTATTAATACTTACTACTAAGGTTTATTAAACTTTCTGCCGCGGCACAGTTACGTGGCCCTAGGACTAGGAGTAGTAACCTTGGGTTAATTAATTCAATATTGTTATTACTAGTACTATATATTGATAAATAATCCAACCTTCGAAAGGTTGGTATGTGGTTAATGGGTGCCGGATTGGCAGTAATTATCAATGTTTGTGACGTGAATTTTAAAGCATGTTTATGTGGATTTTAGTGGACCAATTTTGTTTCTTTTTGTGTTTGCTACAAACAGTAAACAAATGGGATAGTTAAATTACAAATTTCAGAGCACTCACCTGCATTTTGTCACTGTTCTATTGGTACAGCACAATTGAGTTGTTTTGTTTTTCCCTTCGGTTTATACTGTTCGTTTTAGAAGTCTCATTTTGGATTACACTTACACCAATTCCTCTAACAAAAGAAAATGAATATGCAAAGAATGTCTAGTGACTTGTTAAATTATAGTATATGCGGAGGAATTTTGGCATAGTCATAACTCATAACCATTTGAACATAATATTTGAACACACTTACATATTTTAAAAAAAGTAAAGAAAGAAAAGAATTAAATAATATGTATTTTTGAAATAACTAAATGATATGTATTTTGAGGCGTGTTCAAATAATTAACCATATATATCCGCACACACTTGCATTCCATGTAGTAACTCTACATATCCTCCATCAATAGCTTTATTTCAAAATGAGTCGCTTAAAAAAGCAAAGAGCAATAGTTATAGGCATGGTAGTTGCCAGTTGGATCGTGGAATCGCACAATTCTAGGATCCACGACATTGTTTTGTGCTTGGTGCGACAATTTTTTGGTGGGATTGTGTGTGTGGCTTGTTTTCTAGCTTAGGGTAGGGTTTTGCTTTGTTGGAGAGTTCGGGGAACACGGAAAAAAAACAACATGCATGATGCTCCAAGATCATAAGAGAGGGAGATGATTTTATGCATTCATAAACGATGTGAAATTTAACCACTCACACTTGAAATCCAACATGCTTAAATGACCCGTTTGCGCTGCACATCCTCCTTACGCCACTGCATGTGCTCGTCCTACCATCTATTACTCTCCCTCCTTGTGAATTCTCGGACACCGAGAGTTAATGTGGCTCACGATCTCTCAGTATTGATTTGTAGAACTATTTCTTGTTCAAGTGGTAAAAAGAGCTTGTTATTTATTTCTGTTTTAGACTTCTGTATGTTATGACCCTAACACTCTTCCAATCGAATTCATTCTCTTGTATTTTTAAATGTTTAAATAAAGTATAACAAAAAAGTATAATAAAAAATAACATGATAAAAGAAATAAGGGTCATGTTAACTTGCTTGTGCCTTTAGGGCACAAGATAAGGAATCCAAAAGTAGAAATGTTTCCTTAAATTTTGTGTATTCTAGTTATTATAAATTCAAAAAGTAAATTGAATGTACGCATTCCAACAAAAAGTTATTATGTTAGGTTCCTTATCTTATGTCTTAAGGGCACAAGTAAACATTTCCCAAAAAATTATTATTATAATAAAATAATAGGTGCAAACAATGATATATAAATATAAGGGTGGCATTTAGCCCGGAATGGGGAGTTTTTTCCCACCATTTTTTCCCACCATGGGAAAGCTCCCCTTTCCAGGACACCTGTCAGTGAGTTACCTCTTTGATAAAAATAAATAAACAACTGAGAATTGTTATTTAATGTTGTTTGTTTTTTCTAGTGCACCTCCCCCTGTTTACTATTGCTTCACCTCACTTCCATTATTTTCAGAAGACCACCTCATTCATTTCCTTCGTCCTCCTCTCCAACAGCTTATTTTTTTTCTTTGACAAGATTAAAACTCCTTCTCTCCAACAACTAAAAATGAAACTCAACACATTCATGGAAAAATAATCCAAATAGTTTTTCAAACTAAAACAACTATATTCAATCCAAGAGTCTCAATTTACAGCTCACACATATCAATAATTCATTTGGATCTACAGCTCAATAAAATCCAATCCAAGAATTTTTATAAATTTGATTCATATCTATAGATTGCTTCTCTCAGTTTTCAATTTATTTATTCTATAGAACTTTCTTTTTATTGTTGCAGATCTGATGAAAAATGAAAATGAATTATTTTTGCAGATCTGATTAAAAATGAAAATGAATTATTTTTGTGGATCTGATTAAAAATGAAAATGAAGGAGGAAGAATGATGAAAACTCTCGAGAATGAACGAAAATGAATAGAATTAGAAATTTTGGGGGAAAAAAAATCTGAAGTAAAGGGAAGAACCCAGAGGTGAGCATGAAGAAAAAAGAACTGAGATGAATTTTTAGAAGAGAACTTCAAAGCCATCGAATAATTGACATGCTGGAGTTTATTTTTTGTTCTTTGAAGGAGACATGCTGGAGTTTTCTTATTTTAATTATCTTTTATGTTTGTATTAATTAGTAATTAAAAGAGAAGTTCTAGAGTATTCTTGTTTTGATTTTAAAAGTAATGAAAAGTGATTTTGATTGATTTTTAACTTTAAGTGATTTTAATTGAATTTTAATGCATTTTATTAATAGTCAACAAATTTATTTTATGTCACACAAAATGGTCCACACACAAAAAAAAAATGTCACGAAAAATGGTCCACATAAATTTATTTAATGTCACACAAAATAGTCCAAATAAATTTATTTTATTGACTTTAGTTATCATTTTTATCTAATTTTAACAACTGATTAATTGCATATCCCTTTTCTAATTCAAATTAACATGGAATGATTAAAATGAGATGAAAAAGGTCCAGCACAGTCCGGTATATTTGGCTTAGAAACAACAAGCCCAAAAAAATTTCCAAATCATGATTTATAAAAAAAACAAATATATCAAACAAATGAAAAGTGTTATTTAATCATATAGTGGGGTACACGTTTTGCTCAACAAAAAGTAACAGCAAGTATTAGGTCATTGATCCTAGCCATCCAAATAAAATACCATTATATCTATGGTTGTGGTTAAACTTTTTCATGGTGGGAAAGAACTTCTCATTCCCATGCTAAATGCCACCAAATGTAAGATGCAACCAAAACTTGTACGTAGTATCTCAAGTTTGACTACACGTTTATAGGTTAAGATCATACACATACATGTACATAACAATACAAATTATGAAGTTTTCATCTTTTTATTTATTTTATTTATTATTAATTCAAATTTTATAACTTGTTACACCATCAGTGTACACAGTTATATCACTCACTCGGGTACCAGCAAAATAAATTCCTAATATATCAGTAAAATCATCTCCTTCAGTACTTTTCATTAATCTGTTGATAAGTAAACAACTACTTTGATAGGAAAGATGCCAAGGTTTTACTACATGAGTTGCATTCTTCACAATTTTCCTATTTTAAATTATATATACTTTAACTTAATTTAGAAAGAGATAAACCACTAGTTTTGAGGTCCTCTTGACATAAAGAAAGTAACCCAAAAAAAGAAAGAAAGGAAACATTAGAAGAAAAGACAAGAAAGTGAACCAATAGCTACTCTTAGGAAACTGAATTCCTCCTATTTCTGGATGGTGTAGATTTAACTTCTTCAGGGTTAACAGAACCAATACTCTCAGATGAATCTGAGCCACTATTTTCACCATGTCCTCCTTTGCTTGCCCATAGCTTAATGAAAGACTTCTTTGACTTCAACAACCCTTTCATTTTTCCAATAACAGCCTTATCCATGTTTGGTTTAGCATCTCCATCTTTGAAACTGTTTCCAACTCCGTTGCTTTGTCTCAACGACGCAAGTTCCTTTCTTAATGCCTTTAATTCCTCGGCTGTCGCCGTACCATCAGTGTCATATTCCGGATTAGTTGTTCCCGACCTTGAGCTACCGTTGGATCCAATGCTCAAGTCTTTGATTCCTTTAGCTATGTCTGGAGTGCTGGTACCCGATGACGCAGCGGTTCTGACCTGCTCGAAATGTAGTACCTGCACAATTACACGTGTCGGTAGCCTCTCGTTTTGCACGGCATGCAAGGATGCATCAACTGATAGCTTTCTGCAATCCATTAGCTGGCATATACTCTTCTTTTCACCTTTGCTGATACCAGGGTGCTCCTGTAGTGTTTCGAAGCATTTTAGTGTAACGGATAAAGCATTATTTGATAATATGCAGAGAATTTAAATTTTAACATACTAAGACACAACAACAAAAAAGCATTCTCTATACTGAATTTAAAATGGACTATGCAAAATGAATCAAAGAATTAATTTTACCTTCAAATATGTGTCAATAGCCCTGTAAAGGCCATCATGAGACGGACGAGAGATGCTAGAAACTAACTCAGCAAGATTTAGGAAATCTGACAATAGTAAATTAGGATCCTTCGCGATTTCAGCAAGGTATCCATCTATGAGTTTTGCAACCATCAGCTTAGAGGCATCTGATAAAATTCCCGGCTTTCTTATCCCTTCAAGTTCGCCACCTCCAACCAATTCAATCTCGGAATTGTGATCTTTCATAAGAAACTCCCTTACAATTTTATGTACTATACCGACATCATACATTGTAATCTCTCCATCTGGTGCTTTAATCAAAATATCATTTACCGAAGCCTCCTCTAGTTGCTGACCAATTCTCTTTACTAGCACATCTCTGGTCCTATCTTCTGATTCTACAAAAATGACAGCTTTCAATAACTTGACCAAGAACCTACACGAAACACTGCCTTTCTCGGAAGGCAACAACTTCACTATAGTTTCAACTATTAACCGATGCTTCGACACATCCTCACATGGGATCATACCCTTGCTGAAATTTGGCAACTTTCTGTAAGCATAAGCTTTCAAGGCTTCACCAATTACATCATTAGATTGAATTTCCTTGGTTTTGATATTTGTTATAACAGATTTGTACATGTCAACTTCAAGTTCGCATAAATCTTCAACCCACCAGTCTTTTGGCACATTTCGAGTTCTAACTCCATTCTGGTTGGACTCAAAGCCATTTTCTTCCGGAAGCTTTTTTCGGTTATAAGTGTAAGACCAGTCAACTTTAGACACATCGACGCATGCCTTATTTGCTATAGATTCAATGCAACGGTTGACAACCTTTTGCTCCTCATCCAATGGTGACAAAGACTTTGTAGTCTGAAGAAGGATAATGGAATCCTTCCAACTACGAAAAATGCTAGAGCTTAGGAAAACATCGATCTTGAAAAGAAGGTTTCCTTTCTCAATGTTTTCATGCATTCCAAGATACTCTGCTGCACATCTAGTAGCAATCACATTGTAAGCATTGAGGGTAACAGTCATGCCGTAGCAAAACTTAGCACAAATCTCAAAGGCACTTGCACCACCAGGAATGTCTGAAATTTGAATTTCGTCGATGTTTTCTTCATTATTGAGGGAGATCAACTTCTGTAAGTGAGAACTCTTTGATATGAGAGGAAACTACAAATAAAAAGATTTGGAGTATCAGTAACATAAAATGAACACTTATAGTTGAATTGATTTAGCTGTTTATTTGTGAATAACATGAAGCAATCTTTCCCAACCTGAAAATTTCAAGTAATGGTTGTCCGAACCAGATTTTCCATAAATCTAACCCAATTTAAACTCACTGCACGTGAAACTTACCCATTTAGTTGAGATTTTGATAACTAAGTTAATAACAGTCCTTTCCATTTCTGATCCTTAATAAGGTCATGCATTATGATTCACTTATATATCACATATGAGTAAACAATTAGTTTATTTATTGGGATTTTTTTTCATTGGGATTTTATCATCACATGGCTTTTCAGCACAGGTTAAGGAACAAAAAAATAGAAACTATTAAATAGAAAGAAAAAAAATACTTGAAATCCAAAAGGCAAAAGGTGATAAATGTAAATTTCATTCCTTTTAGTGTGGTGTAAGGGAAATAAACATAAAAATTGAGTTGTATTTATCAACCGTAACTTTGCACAAATTGCTATTAAATTTATTAGGCATGGTAGAAGGATTTGAGCATACCTTGTGTAAGTAAAACTTTGTATCCCCTATACTGACAATAATATCTGATGCCAACTCACTTGCAACATACCTGCACATGAAAGGCATCTTGTTAGAACAAACTATCTGAAAAGAGGGTGCCATAAAATGAATAACAGACATAAAAAAAGGGTAGAATGCTAGAATGGTGGCTAGATCAAGAATGACTGAGAAATAAATGCATAGCTATTCTTAATTAAATTTCTTTCCCAATCTTCTATATTCGAAAAGGGATTTGAAACAGTCTAATTGAAAAGTAATAATGGACATTGTGATATATAGTCGCTAACCAATAAAGGCAGCTTCAAAGAAAAAATGCAAGTGAATCTTGCTAAGTTCGATCACATCAGTCATACATGAGCATAGTAATATTTTCAACATATAATGTATAAACACTAGTGTGTTATGATAAATCAGTTAAAAAAAAACAGTAATTTAAGCATTGAAGGAAAATTGATGGATAAATAGAAGGACAGAATATAAACATAACAAATTTTCAATATGAATGTACAGGTCCTAATCAGGTCAGCAACAATAACAGTTATCATTCATATTTGACCTACATTTCTCAGCATTAATCTGTGTATCCTTCATTTAGATCAAGCATTATAGTCATGAAGAACATAGAAGGCGGAACCTTTCAGAAAGATTAATTTTGTTATCACCAACCAAAAAAAGGAAGACGAAAAAGGAACTGAACAGAAACCATTTTCTTAATCATCAAAAATCACCTAAAAGATTACATTACATAAAGTAGAAAACTGGAAATCAAAACTAGTAGGAGTTTTAAAAAATTTCAGTTATCACTATAGTGAAGAAATATTAAAAGAAACTGTTGGGTCATTGGGAGAATGAATATCATTCTTATGAAAATTTCTTTATATTAGGAACAAAGAAAAGTTGAAACAGTAACATATCAACAAATGTAATTCTCATGACAACAAATTTTTTAGATAGCAAACTAACAATTAAGAATAATGTCTATACTAAAAGAAAATGTATAACTGTATAATATTACCTAACATTGTTGTTCCCATCAGTCTGAAACGTATCTGGCTTGGAACCAAGTTTCATAAACTTCATCTTGACAATATAAGATCTACTTTCCTCTAAGAAGATGGTAACTCAAACAAAAAAAGCTTCACTACTACTCAACCTTGGATTCCTAATTCAAACATCCCTACATATAAAACATATCCCAAAAAAGGAATGAGAAGACAACACCAGCTAACACTGAAATGTATCCAAGTTTCTTGGCTTTAAGAGAGAAAAGAAAAGTTTCTAAAGGCAACAAGGTTAAATACTGAAAAGTATAACGGAATCTTGACAGCAAACAAGGCAGAAGGTGAATATAAAAGAGAGAGAAAGATAAATGGTCTAGATTGGGATTATCCCAATTTTTTAAGCAAAGGTTCTCTTAAATGGTAAGAGACTCTAACAAGAGATTGTTTCCTTGGTCGGCGGCAAAGGCCACGGAGTCCGGGCGCACCGAGTCAGCTCAGGGAACATAGCCAACAGAGTACTAACACTAAACAATTCTAAAACCAGAGACACAAATCTGACTCCACCTCACTTTTCTTTATTTCTTTATCCTTCACTATCTGATTACACTGTTTCTTTGTTTTTCTTTTTTATGATTCATACCATACCACCAACACTTTTAAAAGCTTCAAGTTCCAAATCCAACATGTGTATACCAATCTATCTATATTTATATACTATATCTCTAAATGTTTTATTTTTTTTCAATTATTTTCATTACCGTTGAAGTTTGAAAACCTGCAACTGAAAACAGCATCTTGGTATCAGTTGAAAAAAACCACCAAAACTGTAGACAACAAGAATCTTTTGCCAAGTATGGAATAAATGAACAAGATCACGAATATGTTAATTAATGAACAATCATACATCAACAAGTTGCAATAATATAAAAACAAAACTCAAACTGAAAATCTGAAGAATCCACCAGAATGTAACAAACAAAAATCTAGTAAAATAATGTTAGGCAAGATCATAATTTTATACTATGTGGTGTTAAAATCTCAACCACACATGTAGAAAAATATGCTTTAGATCCACTACCAAATCAAAATAACAACTACCCAAAATCACTCTCCGTGTAAACACCAACACCACCCAAGACTCAATTTTTTTCCCAACTCATCACAATATAAAAAACTACACGCATAACCCACTTGAGTCATTGTCTAAAAAAATATAAAACGCATCAAAATACACATACCCTTGTCAAATTACTAAGAGAAAAACACACAAAAACTAAAAATCACATTCACAGCACAACCATTAAGAAAGTAAAGATCTTACACCAACATGGAGTTTACTAGAAAAAGATGAACAGGGGTTGCTATTGCTATGACAGTGTAATAAAGTTTTAAACTTTGAGGTAAACCAGAAGAAGGGTGAAGAGAAAACAGCAAAAATATTCCATACACAAAAAACAAAACAGTTAAGAAATGTTTTGTAATGCTATTGCATTCAACATTACCACTTTTTTTTTCTTTTTCTTTTGATGTTGTTGCTTGCTAAGGTACACTTTCCTAATACATTAGTGTCTTTAATTTTAGATGAGAAAGTATGTAGCACAACATTGAATTTCTGGGATGGTATGCACTGTGACACAAACACAAAACAAGACACACACAGTTAACAATACATACCACGTTGTTAAGATATGCACGCCAAAACTGACACTTGAGGTTGCTTTTTGATATGCAAATTAAATGAAGGTAATTAATGTCTTGGTTGGTTCAGTTGAGATCAAATAATAGGATAGAAATAGATTAGACCATAGTGTATAGTTTGCTGTGTGCTGCAATGCAAACTAGTTACTTACTACTTCTCTTTACCATTTTTTCATTTTCATCATCACTTGTGTTTTTTTCATAAGTGGACAGTTGGCAAAAGCAATTTTTGCTTTGTATCCCCACAAAATCACAACTAACTATATTAGGATAATTCTATTTCTTTTCAACTGTGTCTATAGGTTGTGTTTTAAATTATACTTTTGTTCTTTTTGAGTTTTTTTTTTGGTTTCTTTCATTAAATTTTTTTGTTTTTATTTTGTTATTTTAAGTTACAGATAATAGATAGTTTGGCTTTTTCGTTTGAGTCTATTAAATATTTTTCATGTGATCACATTTTGTTGATAAGTGTTTGACTCGTTAAAGAGAATAAAAAAACGTATATTCTTTGATAGACTCAAATGAAAAATCCAAAGAAAACATTAACGAATCTAATGTTTGAAATTTAAAAATTATTAAAATGAAGCAAACAAATTTATGAACTAAAGTATTAAATATACTTTTGGTACTATATCTTTTAACAAAAATGTGTTTTGCTTCTATATCTTATTTTTAACTTCTTTTTTTTATTTTTTTAAAAAGATTCACGTTTGTTCTTAAGTGAATTTTTTTTTTCTGACTCTATTGCCAAAAATATTTTCAAGTCTGACCCCCTTTGAAAAAAAAATTCTAAAATGACCCACTTTCATTTTTGGGGGTTATTTTTTTTGTCGTTTCCCCATTCCCCCCGTTTCAAATGGCGGGAATGAGCCAATGCCTGACACGTGTCCGTCCGTCACAAGCTGACGTGATTGGACGTTTTTTTTTTGAATTTTTTTTTCGTTCCCGCCGTTTGGAATGGCGGGACTGACTTTTAATTTATTTTTTTCGTTTTTTTGGCACAACATATATATATAATTAAAATAAAATAAATGATAAATAAAAATTAATTAGTTTATTCATAAGAAATAAAAATAAAAACTACTTTCTCCGCGCTAACCAATTACCTTCGAGTTCGATGTCATCGTAATATTTCCTCGGCGCCCCCAACCATTGAAGATAGCTTAAGGTCAGCCGGATTATGGGACTTTACTAATTTAAACAAATACAACGTTGATAATCGTTTAATAGTCGCGTTATGTGAAAGATGGAGGCCGGAGACACACACGTTTCTTTTCCTTAAATTATGTGTTACGGGAGGTCATAGTTTACATTGGTGTAATTGGTTACCGCGGAGAAAGTAGTTTTTATTTTTATTTCTTATGAATAAACTAATTAATTTTTATTTATCATTTATTTTATTTTAATTATATATATGTTGTGCCAAAAAAAAATGAAGAAAAAAAAATTAAAAGTCAGTCCCGCCATTCCAAATGGTGGGAACGAAAAAAAAAATTCAAAAAAAAAAGGTCCAATCACGTCAGCCTGTGACGGACGGACACGTGTCAGGCATTGGCTCATTTCCGTCATTTGAAACGACGGAAATGGGAAAAACGACAAAAAAAAACCCAAAAATAAAAGTGGATCATTTTGAAAAAAATTTCAAAGGGGTTAGACTTAAAAATATTTTGGCAATAGGGTCAGAAAAAAAAAATTCTTCTTAAGTTATCCAATTGTTAAAGAAAGTTGAAAATTAAACCCCCATGCCTTCCACCTTGTCGCACGTGTTGTAGCAATTTAATCTTCTCTAAAGGTGTTGCATCAAATCGTTCTTCGTTAAATGCATCGCACCAAAATCTTCTCCAAACACTTACGTTCTTGTTTTCTCTTTTAGCATTCCTTTCCGTTATTAAAAAAAACGTTGTTTATTCCTCTTCTATGTCATATGTGTTTGTGTTAACACGGTAATTGTCATGTTTTACACTTTTGTTAACTTATGTTATGATTTTTATTTTTTGACGTTAAAACAATTTTATTAACAAAAGTCTGACAATAAATCAAATGTCAAGATTGCAGAAATACAAAGCGGAGTTTGTTCGATCCATATGCAATCTAAATTTTTAAGAGCATATTCAGCTAAATAATGAGCAGCTTGGTTGGCTTCACACCTAACATGCAAGAAATTTAAACTACAAAAACTACCTTTAAAACTAATACAGTCTCGAGTAATAGAGCCAACATAGTTTGGAGGTTGTTGGTGGGCATTCAACGCTGAAATCACATTAGAAATATCTGATTCTGCTATAACATTCAGAAAAAGACATGTCTTTTGCAAATTCCAAACCCTTCCGCATAGTTAAAGCTTCTGCAACCTTTGAATCTGGTAATGAAAAGACTTGCCAAAACCTAGCACCAACAACAAACCTTCATTATCTCTCACCACAACACCAATGTCCCACTTATCACCGTCTATCGGACTTCGGACCTGTTGCATCAACATTAAACTTATAGAAACCACTAAAATGAGGTGTCCAATGAACATCAGATATTGGCAAAATCAGACCCCACTTAGTGTTACCACCAACACCATACTAGCACTCTTAAAATTCTCAATAGATCTTTATGTATTTTGAACAATAGCAACCACATCAACATCGGCCCCCTCAAAACATTTTTTCATAACATTTTTTGAGATATGGTGCGATAGAAATAAAAAATGTTATGATTTCTGACTAAAGTACTAACACGTGAATCTTTTTTTTTTCTTTCAAGAAAATGTAAATCTTTTTGAAAAGATAAATGACTAAAATATGTTAAAAAAGACTCACGAAATCAAAGTATTAACCTAAATAATGAAAGATGTAATTTATCCCAAAGTGTATGCCCATGGTTAACACTTTTTTATGATAAATTTGTCTTTTATGTTAAAAATGTAAACAGTGTTCTATTAAACTTTATTTTTTATTCATGTATGTTTTTTTTTAAGGAATTTATTTATTTTTTTGTATGTTAACAAATCTTGATTATTGTCAATTTTATTTTCAATTCATCAACATAACATCTAAAGTATATTATAATTACGAGTATAATATCCAATCCATCAAAATTAATATAATATTTTTAGTTAAACATTCTTATAAGTTAAAGAACTCAAATATTTAGTTCTATAATTTTAAATTAAGTTAAAGGACTCGAATATAGTTTTTGTTAAATATTTATCTGGGAAAATAAACATAACCATCTATTTTCAACATCGGGTTTCCATTCCTTCAAAACAAAAAAAAAAAACATCGGGTTTCCATTCAGAAAAACTTCTCGGATTTTATTTTTGAAAATATGCTACTTGTCACATAAATATGATACTTGTTCAGAGCTCAATTTAAAATAGTAATTCATTAAATGTAAGATCTTTAAACTTAAGTATTGAACATTTTTATCTATTTAATGTGAAACTCGTAACATATGTTCTCCGCTAAATAGAAAATTCAACACTCATAAATGATTTGTGTAATATATTCACGATATGTTTGTGATGATAATATTTGTGACAAAGAGCATCGCCATTTACTTATTTTAAAATAAAGACTCGAAATGGTCCCTGAACTTTCATTTTCTACATTTTTATCATTAAACAATCAAAATTAACTAAAAAGTTCCTAAATGATTCCTTCATCCAACTATTTATTCCCTCATTTTACAAAATTGGTTATTTATCATAATAATTTAGTGACTAAATTGATATATTTTTCCTAGTTTGGGGACTTGTAATATTTTTTTAAGGACGGGGACTTATAGTTAATCGTAATAGTTTAAAACTAAATTGCCTAGAGAGTGATATTTTAGATTTTTTTATTACTATTTATTCATTTATTTTAGGTTAAAGTGTGTAAAAACATTTTTTTGAGAGAAAATGTGTGTGGGTCGATGGCATTAAACTTCACCGACGTGTATAAATTGGATAAAATCCCCAACTTTTTAAAGGAAATCCTTAAACTGTGATGCACTATACAAAGATTACTTGAGTTCCATCACACCTTTATCACAATGATACCAAGGGATTTTTTTTTTTCTTCCCTTTCTTTTGACAGATCCTACCAAGGAAATTGATCCTGTAATTATATAAAAAAGGAAGTGAACCTTTAAATTGTTTAAATTTTAGAGCCAACGGTATTGCAATAACGTTAAAATGTCATAGAATTATTCAGATTGGATATATAAAAGTAAAAAATGTTGAAAAGTTGAGTCAACAACTTGATATTTTAAACTATAAGAAAACTTTACAGTGATAATTGATTATTCGTGTACTAGTTTGTTGAGTCCAACATCTTAATTTACACTGCTTCAACCTGTTGACAAAAAATGCTAAAAAATCCTTACTCATCCAACATACACATTGAAGCAGATTGTGTATCATATCATAGATAATAGAACCACCAAAGAATATATCATATTCCCATTTGAACACATCCCAATAATAGTGCTACATTTCTTTAAACAATAACTTTCACTCATGCACATGTTCAGGTCCCCATTTTTATGCATGTTTTCACTAAAGTCTTGAGAAGGTGCCTAAACTAAACTGATCTTACACATGGTGCTGACTGTATATGGAAAGATTCCACACCTTGAAATATTTTTATATATTTTGGTATATTCCTTCATTAGCACTTGATTCCTTTAACTTTGAGACTAATTAAGCTGGTTCAAACTCAAAGATGGTGTCTAGATAAACTTGTCCAAACACATCGTATGTATTCTTTCTAGTCATATTCCCCAAACAAGGAAGTTAGTCAACGGCTTATACCAAAAAGTGCCCAACATTACCTAATTTTAACCATTAACATCTAAAAAAATATAACATGTTATAATAGTACATAGTTGTAGAAAAAGGATGCCCTTGTACATGAATTTCAATTGATGCTTTAAAAATTGGATCAAATTGTCTTTTGAATCAAAAATCGATCACTTTGATAATTGGTTTGGTCCCGCTTTCAAAATGTCTGGTTGAATCAAATTGAACGTGTGCGATTCAACGATTTTACTTTTATGCCTATCTATTAATCATTCAATTCAACTGAGTTCAACCGACTAACCATGTGATTTGAAGATCACACATGTTCCATATCCTTTTATTTAAAAGCTTTGACTTTGACCTTATATTTGCCAAAAGCTATCTCTTTGAGACAGTAATGTTTAGGCTAAATAAACTAAAGAATAATATCTTGATTTCTAGCAGTAACAACCATTTCTTTAGGAAATTTCAATCTGCTCTAGTTTTCTGCCCATAGAGAAAGGGATTTGTGGGGTGCAGGGACAGTGTAATCATAATGGAGTGTGAGAATCCTGTAATGGTTTAATGCTACAGATTTTGTGCATAAACCAGTGATATCATAGCTAGCAAATGGTACTATTGATTCCCTTTTAGACTAATTAAAATAGTCATTGCATTTGGAATTCATCGTGTACAAACTAGCCACAGAGAGAAATTTGTACGGAAATTTAATTGATTTCTTTGAGTGCCAGAATTCACATGGCTTACAATTACATGTTTGCACCAATCAGTAAAAAGGTTTTCAAAAGAACAATCATAGCACATAATTATAAATGTTAAATAGCATATACTTTATGTTAATAATAGAAATATCTTAAGATTTAAATCTCACAATTAAAAATATACATAAAATAAATTTGGCATTACGTTCATCCATTAATTTGGAAGAGATTTATAGCATAATATAAATTATAAAAATATACTTGTTGAGTTAAAAGAATGCAAATAGAGTTGATACTCTAATCATGGCTATCATCTTTAAAGCGATACCGTTGTGAATTCTGATAAAACTTGCACCAATACTTATATGGTAAAATTAGCAACAACCAAAATTAAAGTGATCAAACAAGCAAAAACAATAAAATATGATAAAGGAGAATAAGGAAAAATACAATAATATTTGTCACCATGTTTGACCCAAATTTGACTTAGGCATGAAAGAGAAAAATCTCTTAAATTCACTATCAATGAGTTTCTTATTAAGAGAAACCAAAATGTTACAACAAAATCGGTTTTAACACTAACAACTATAATTTCTACTATTTGCCCAAATTTCTTCCCATGGTCAAAAGACTCAATTATTTCATTCATCAAATGTGTTTAAATTGTTTTCCAACCATAGAGTATATTCTTCCTTCAAAATATCAGAGTATATTCTAAAAAGTACTTAATTCTTAGTAGTTCATCTCCTGAGAATTCCCCTTTTGGATAAATCCTAGTTTGTCTCACACCTCTCACTCAAAATTGTATAAAATTGTCGTTTTATAGACCTGGCCGCATGTTTGTGTTTGGGCACAATTTTGTGCCTGGGCGTGAACTGGTAGAATGACCAGAAAACTGATTTTCAGGTACTTTTCGAAAATTCTCCATCTTGCCTTTAAATCAATAATGATGTCTCTTTAACCATCGACCACCTTATTGTTTGTCTATCTATATTTTGTAGTCCCACAAGATTTAACTTTTACCTCTACAAACCTCAAAACTTCTTCCGTCTTCTTGAAAATTTTGTGTCCAACTACCTTATGCCTTTTAAGCGGCTTCACCATAACTTCTTCCACCTCCAGAGTGATCATTTCCATTATCCTCAAGATTCACTTGCCACTAATTACCTTTAGGTTTCTGAGGAAATTCCACAAATTATATCATATCCTCTTCAACCTTTGAGGTGTGCATCTTTGTCCTCTTGGTTCTACAATTAATTCCACAAAGGGTCTCCCTAGCTATACCATTTTGGTTCCACAATTAACTGGTGTCCCATCCTAGTCCCACAAAGGAAAAACTCCTCCTTAAGTTGAGCTTTCTCTGCCTCCTCTTTCAAAGTGTACATCCACCTCTAAGACTGGCCATGAGTGTTTTTATCTCCATTTTGTCAGACTGGCCTTGAGTATTATTATCACTGTCTCTCTAGATTGATGTTGAGTGTTTAACATCTCGCCAAACGAACACCCCTTCTAGAAGAATGTCAACTTAGATGTGTCGATGTTTTCAAGGTGAAATACTCCACATTTTTCCTTCCTCTTACATGACACCACATGACCACTCACATCCTCGTAGTCCTCCAAGAAAACTACAATTTGTGTGGATTCATAAATATCATAAATAACCTTATTTATGATATTATAAATAAATAAATAAATGAAAATGTTAACAAATGCTCACAGGACACTCTTTAATCACTTTAAATGGTAAGTTTTTAATGAAAAATAATATATTGAATACATTGGAAATTGTAATAGTTGACTATTTAAAAGAATAATTATTAAATTTGAAATGTTTAAAGAGTGATACAGAGACACTCGTTAATAAGACTCATAAACAAACTATAACTAAATATGTTAACGATTTATTTTTTGAATAAAATATATTTACGATTTGAAAACGTACAAGTTTTTTTGAAACAAAATGTTCACTCTAAATGAATCAGTTTACGATCGTAGTGATAGTTTAAGAAATTTAATAAAATGTGGAGGAATAACCAATAAGTATGGGTGTATTTGGATCAACAATACAATGTAGAATAAACGTGGGCATTACATTGAACTGGGCTTAGCTTTGACTGACCCTGGGTTGATAATTGCTTTTCTCACTTACCCAATTGCTCTCCCACATTAGTAAAATATCATTATACTCTCAACATGGCAGATAAATGCGTCAGATTCCGGATGGCAATAAGAGGTATAACGGTCTTTTACTATTGTGGAAGAACAATTGGGTATGTGAGAAAAGCAAATTTCCCATGAGTTTGGTAAGGCATTTTCCCTTGGGCTTGGCCCTTTTAGCAATTATAGTAGATGAACAATGAGAGAATTGCTTTTCTAACATGTGTTTTTTTTCTCCTAAAAACACATGGAAAATACATTTTAACCTCAGTGGTAGTTAACTACCGTTCAGTTTTTCCTAGAGATGTCAATGGATATCCATGGGTACGGATAGTATGATACCCGTCCCCGTCCCGTTGGATAAATATGATACCCGTGCCCGCCCCGTATCCTCGTGGGTACCCATGGATTTTTGAATTTATTTATTTTTTGGTACAGATAATAACTTTTTTTTACTACCAAAAAACTCAAACTTTTAAACATCCATACATAATCCGTTCAAAATTTCATAAATCATACATCATCAATAGGAAATTATGAATCTTACATAATCTATAAGATATGTTTTATGATGTGAATGAAGTGGAAACGATGAATTAAAAAAATAAAAATAGGTTATTAATGAGGAACCTCAGGTGGGCGGTAAATTTCCTTCAAATAAGGGAACAACTTTAAGTAATAAGATTATATAAGGATATTTTAGTAATTTACTTAATTTATTATCGGGTATGAGTACCCGTGGGTATGGTACAATCAAATATGTGTATGTATGCATATAATAATGGGTAGTCAAATACCCGTTTCTTATACCTGTGGATACGCGTTTAGCTACCCGCCCCGTGCCCGTGACGGATTTTACCTACGAATACTCGTGGTGGGTATTTTTGCCACCCCTAGTTTTTCCGGCTGCAGTTAACTACCGTTGGCTCAGCTACACTTAAGTTCGGTTCTTGGCAGAGCATTAATTGCGATTTTGCGCGTTTCTGTCGAAAAAAATAATTAAGACTTATTCGGAATGCTAAGGAACTTTAAAAATCCTCTATATGTAATTTTATAAAGGTGTCTGTAAAGTTTCGTAGCATTTCGACTAAGTCTCAATTTATTTTGATGTTTCGACCGAATCGTACAAAATCACAATTTTTTTCCCGGTGCGAGTCCGGAAAAGTGAGCTAGATATTGAATTTTTTCACGATTTTTTGCACGCATGTTTAGGACAAAAAAGCAACATCTCCCACAAAAAAAATTGAATTTTTCAACAAGGGATGCATTAAATATGAATTTTTAATGCGCTAAAACTCAACACACCAAAACATCAACCTAAAAATCGAATTTTGAGCTGTTTTTTTTACAAACACCTTTGTAAAAATACATACAGAGGATCTGCAAATTTACATAGTATTTCGACTAAGCCTCAATTTATTTTGATTTTTTTACCGAAACGCGTAAAATCGCAATTATTTTCCAATTGTGCGTCCAGAAAAGTTACATAGAGATTGAATTATTATTATTTTTGCACACATGTTAAGGAAATAAAAAAAATATTTCCCACAAAAAATTAGAATTTTCCGACAACGGCCGGATTAAATATGAATTTTTAATGCGTCAAAAACTCAAGAAACCAAAACATTGACCTAGAAATCTAATTTTGAGCTAGTGTTTTACAGACACCTCTATAAAAATACATATAGAGGATTTGTAAAGTTTCGTAGCATTCCGAATAAGCCTCGATTTATTTTGATTTTTCGACTGAAACGCGTAAAATCACAATTGATTCTCTGCCAGGAACTGCATTTAAGTGTAGCAAAGCCAGCTCTATAGTTAACTACTGCTGGGAGTAAGCGGTAGTTGGTGGCAAAAATGTATATTCCATGTGTTTTTAGAAAAAACACATGTTAGAAAAACAATTCTCGAACAATGAACATTGCTCTTTAGACTTCAAAGCCTGCTATCATATACCAGGAAATAACCTTCGATACCCCCAACTACAATTAAATGCAATTCACGTTTAATTTTTCTCTTTGAAATGAACGGTAATTAATTATCGTTGGAGGTATTTTGGTCATTTCTAAGTGTGTGATAACAAGTATTTTAGTGTAAACAACAATTTTCCTAGTAGATTCATACCCCTTACGCCAGAAAAAAATATCCCGGAAACCCAATTACAATACAACAATGTTTCTTTTAGAAAATTTAGTTTTAGTTATATAAAAACTTAGTCACGAAATAAATCTGGATGTTTTCTTTGCATATTTTCAGTAGAAGTGGATCACTTTGGTTTGGATGAAAATGCATAAGAGACTCATTAGACACCTGCAAAATATAAGCACAGCAAACCAGTTGGGTGAAAATCCATGCCATATGTATACATAATAAGAGAGGCGTGGAGTCCAAGCTTTGTGGTGCAGGTTCCGAGATAGACGCTAGTCCAAGGCTTAATTCTAAAACTTTCATCTTCTGGTGTTGTCTATCGGCCGGTCTCTCCTTTGTGAGCTCCAGTGGTGCTTTTCTGGGTATTGATTCTTAGTTAGGCTATGTTACCATAGGACATGATATGTTAGATGTAGGAATCAGGAGCAAATCTTATATTTAAGTAATTTCATACTTTAATTACCTTGTAGTGGGTAGTTTTTTAGATATAATGTAATGTAATCACTAGTTTATATAGCTATCAATACTTATTGACCAAAAGAAAATTATACACAATAAGATTGCAAATTGCTACAAAAACGAGCATGCAGTGATGCGGGTACCTTAGTAGCTGTTGGAATATTGATGCGAAGATGGAAAGAAATTGGAAGGTTGGAAGATTAAACACTAAATTAATAAACTTTGATTTTGTGTGAATTGAAAAAAATAGAGTGTAGGGTCTCACATAAAATAAAACATTGGTAGTGTTTAAATAGTGATATTTAATTTTAAATACCTGATAATGATGAAAATAATTATTATTATTATTATTCTTTATTCATGAATATCACTTCCCATAATTTTAGGTTATGTTTGTTGTGATAAGATTGAGAATCCAACTGAATTTCCTATCTTTCCTTTTCGTGGGTTTGTTTCTTTTTGAACTTATCCGATTAGTTTGTTACTTGAGCTAATCTATGGGTTGCTTAATTTTTAGATTTACTTAATTTTTAAGTTTCTCCAAATTAGTTACAAACTCTTCCTATAAAAGGAGAGCTCAGCTAGTTCCAAAATTACACCAAAGAGTTTCATTGAGTTGTCGGGAACTCTTTCTTCTCTTCATCTCTTTTTTCTGTCCCTTCGAAATTAAGAGTGTTGTTAAGACCATAGTCCCTTTTTCGGTTTAATGTTTCTTTGGAATTAAGAATGGTCTTAAAAACATAGTTCATTCGATAATATAAGTCCCTTCAGAATAAAGAGTATTATTAAGATCATAGTCTCTTTTTGAAATAATAATGTCCCGTCGAAATTAAGAATGATCTTAATGGTATATAAATATTCTTTCAATATTTTAATTGAGGAGAAATTAAAAAGTGGAATGGATTTTAATCTTATGTTTATCAACTCGTTAGCCTATTTTAATACTGATATGATTACTTATTTAAAGACGCTTATTCGAAATATGTTTTTAAGTAAGTTAACAGCCTATGTCAGATTTTTAAAAATATCAGACTCACATGAAAATAAACATATTATATGTATAAGTCAGGCCTAAGCATTGAGTTATTCAATCAAACTGAGATTAGAAGTTGCAAAATCTAATTCTACCCAACCTATTCTCGCTTCAGCTTGCGGTCCTCCTTGGTCTATATCTAAAAACGATACTCTTTAAACAAAGAGAAATGGTTTATTGTTTAAATATTTTATTTTTGTTTAAAATATTAAAAGTGTTTTAGAAACCCAAGATACAATTATATTTCTAAACACTTTTTATGAGATTATTTATAATTAATTTTTGGGTTAAATAAGTTTTTTGTCCCTATAAATATAGCGAATTTTGATTTTAGTCCCTATAAAATTAAATTGAATGTTTTCATCCTCACAAAAAATTATTTTGTTTTTCGTCTCTAATGGATATAATTTTGACGTGCTTTTGATATTTTTTTAACATAATATAAATATATAAATGTCGAATATAATAAACGGACATAATATGGATACAATTTGAACATAAAAGAGTTATAATTTTGACATTTATATGAACATAAAGTAGCCATTAAGGACGAAAAACAAAACAATTTTTTTGTGATGATGAAAACATTTGGTTTAATTTTTTAGGGACTAAAATCAAAATTCGCTATATTTATAGAGACGAAAAACTTATTTAACCCTTAATTTTTTTAATCGAAGATTCTTTTTGTTGGGTATTAACCTCCAAATTTTAGGAGAAAAAGTCTTAATAATTTGTAGTTCGGTCAGAATGATAGTAAAATCTGGCCAATGATTATTTTAACTATGAATTGAATTCGGATTCTCGCAAACAATTTATCATTTAATGGAGCTTTTTAACTACTTGAAATTAATCACTTAAATTAACTAGAGATTATTTATTGGTTAAATATTTATTTTCTTTACATCGAAAAACAAGAATTTTTAAATTAAAGAAATATTGACATCACATTTCAGCTTTCCCATATATCCTTGAAAAGTTGATGTGGACTAAATTTTTAACCATATACATTGACTTTTCAAGTATCACTTTTGCTCATATTTTCGATGAAGTAGTTTTTTTTCATTAATTTCATTAGTTACACGATTGGTGTGTAATTATTTTACACGTGCATCCAATGATGTGTTGTCATATTAACTTATAAATATAAATATGAAAACACATGAATTGTCATATTTATTAACTAATGTAAGAACACATAATTAGATGCATGTGTAAAATTATTTTACATCGATGTATAGTAATTAAACTCTTTTTTTTATCAAGAATAGAATACTTCCTTTTATCATTTTTTTTACGGCATGAGTTCCTTTTACCAGCTTAATATGTTGATGAATTCACATAACCTAAAAATTAATTTCAGACAATTGAACTTTCTCGGCTCATATGATCAGTTCATAAATCAATTTATAAGGGAGTGAGTAGTTCAACTTACAATGTGATAAAGCATAAATAATTTTCGTATAGGCCAAGATACTCATCTCAAGCAAAGTACTCCTGAAAACTCTTAGAGTGTGTTTGAATAGGGGAATGTTTTGAGGGAATTCAACTACTTTAAGGTGAATTTATAATTCACCTTAAAGTAGTTGAATTCCCTCAAAACATTCCCCCATCCAAACACACTCTTAAGTAAATCTAAAGATCAGCAAGAAATATGCAACTACATTTTTTTATGAGCTCTTTTTTTTGAGTTGCAACTACATTTGCTTTGTATCCAGATAAACTAAATCATATAGCAGTTCGGAAAATTTGCAAAAAATTTCTTGCAAATTAGAATAACGGCAATTAATAATATAGTTTTATTTAACTCGTTTCATGTATAGAATTTTCGTTGACTGTAAAAAGCAGTACCAATTAAGTTGCAAACAAACACATGTAACTTCAATAAACAATGAAGGTCTTTCATAAAAAAGGATAAACGATAGAAACAATGAAGGACATTCCATTACAATTAATTAATTTTGATGTAAATTAAGTTATTTAAGGGAGTGGCAATTATGGATATTGGATCATGTATTTGGACAAAATACTACCGTGTTTGGAGGAACCGACTTTGACAACACGACACGCATAGCATATAGAATTTCAGACTCAAACAAGTCACAACCTCTTAATCATATGGCTTGTAATATAGCCACATAACATATTAACGCGTATAAGGCTACTTTCGCATTCAAAAACTTGGAAATTTAAGTTGTTCACAACTCAATTAACGTACCCTGGCTTACTTAATTAGTTGAATGAATATGCATTATTAGTAGAGAGTTCCACGTTGAAGCATTCCCCACACGTCTTGCCAAATGAAACTCAGTCACGAGAATATATACGAAATATACTTCCTAGAAAGAGTACATTTGTTGCACTCATTCCTTCATATTGTAAAAAGAAGCCACTCTGGCCAAACATATTACTAATTAAGTAATCGAATAAACTAAATTAGCTATTAATTTCAACTTATTAGGTCATAATACTAATAATATACTCATAATAGTTATAGTAAAACGTCGATAAACTTTCTTAGCTTAATGGATGAATGAATCAGTGTTAGCAACACTCCTCCAACGTTATATTTTCAACCCCTCTTATAGTGTAAAATTTATACGGTCCTACCATATATTTTAGAAATGTATCAAAGCGTTAGAACTTACGTAAATTTCTTCCAATAAAATTATAAATGCTTAAAAGAAAAAAGTGTTGAATTGTTGTTGGCAGCCCATCACTACTCATCATAAATGAACTCTTTAATTATATTGTTTATCTATACAGATTTAACTAAGAGAGGTTCACCTAGCTTGGTTGAAGATATATTATGATTAAAAATATCGATTTTGTTTTGAACGACTATTGTTTAGATGTACATTGATATTAGTATTTTTTTGAAGAGAGTACATTGATACTAGTATTGTCTCATTGGGTAGTTCCTTTTACTTCTTAATTTATTTATTTGATTTCATAATTCGGTAAAGTGAACTATCCATATCCTTTGAACAAAAATTTTAAAATAAAGTCTTATTTGGACCTACCCTAAGTCCAATGACGAATCCTGAATATTTTTATATTAATTACACAAATTAGAAAGTAGAGTTTGGGGGTGCTTTTGCTGTTGCCAAATCTTAATTATCTACAGTCGAGAATACAAGATTCTGGATAGTGGTGGATACATACAGAGACTTAGTAGTATTAGTGGGTAGATGGATTTGCCAACCCAATAACAAGTGTCCTTAGCCACAAGATAAAGCGGTTGTAAATTCGGTATAATGATACCAACATGTGCATTAAAGGCAGGAACCACATGGGAAGGTTTCGGTTCAACCCACCTTACCCATTATCCTAAGATGGCACTTCACAACTAATTAGTATGTGTAATGTAGCCCTTCATTAGTATGTTTTTGTTTGTCCTCTAATTTTTTAATTTCACTTTAAAATATACGAGTGGATATAGAAGACTTTATAACAAGATACTAGTGCTACTAATAGTTAGTGTTAGTAAGCCTACTCTAAAACTTCAATTATAAGATCATTAGTGTTGGAGACAGATCATTTAAGCTGTCAAAAGGACTTTCACAAGAACAATTAAACATGCACATTTCCATTCCTTGTGTCCCTGCGTTGTTCACGCGGCATGCAGTGGATGTTTTGGGTCCAAAGAATACCCCTCACCATTTTGATTATTTTATGGGAGAAAGACTGACCCAATCCAATTAATCTTATTAGGGTTACTAGTATACTACTAATATATTTTACATAAAATATATATAGAGCATTGATTAGGATATATCAGTTTTGATTCTCTTATAGGGCTTTAAGTTTATAAGAATTATTCGTCAAAGATATAAAAATTAAATTGATTGTATAATATCGATATGCATTGAATAAAAGAATTTGATAATTCTTTTATAAAAAATAAAAAAATAGAATTTGATAATTTTTATACCTTATTAAGATATTTGAGTTCAGTAATAAAGATTATAAAGGTTAGAAAAGTATATATTTAGAATTATAATTAAACTATTGTAATTCATTCTTCTTCTTTTTTGAAGGGGTAATGTAATTTATTCTTTTGAACTGTAATGATATGCATATCATAAGTATTAGAATGTAAACTTTTATAACATTTAAAATAATGGGAAATTTATCACATCTAACATAATTTAAATTCAGTTTTCCATTACACTTTTTCGGAGGATCCAAGATTCCAAGTCGTTTACAATTTGTAATACTAGTAACAATCTTTACAAATATGAGAAAGTTTATTGAAATAATCAAAGTTTATTTTTTGAAGCAGAGGAATTTCATATTATCATGTGTGTGCACAAAATGCAGTGAGTGTGGAGTAATGCGACCAACAAGTCAATGACAAATGATATCAATAACTTTTAATCAAGTTGAGTCAGATCAAACTTAATTTTGTTACTCTATTTAAAAAGGTCATTTAACATTTAATGCCATATTTTTTTCTTACACATATAGGAGTACTCCAAAAAAAGTCTCTAATCATTAATGTAATCAAAGTATAGTGATTTAATTAAAAGGCTTTTGAAAGTGAAGGTTAAAAGTGAATGAACAATTGAATGGATAATGTAAAAGTAGAATAAACAAATTGTTAGATTGAATGGATGAGTATGAAATAAAAGATCCCAAAAGCAATCAACAAATTTTGTCTGTACAAATAAAGAGTGAATCGAGAAATAGAAACGAAATCTGAACCTAATCCCAATTACCCTAATCCAATTAAAAAGTAAAAAAAAGAAATGAAAACTAGCTAGCTAGTGCGTGCTAGAAGAATATGTGCGATTCATATTCACTAATAAGCAACAAATTCAATCCCCAATTAAGAAAAAAAATAAGATAACTGTGTGTCAATGAAACTACGCCGTTTCATCATTGTCTTCACCAGAAAACAAACGCGGTCTTTTAGCGGTTACCGGCAACGGACTTTCTACCTCTTGTTCATTGATACCAGCGAGATTAACATTAACCTTGGTTTTCTTGGAATCTCCACCACCGAATCCAACCGGAGACCAGAATTCAGTGAGAGGCGCTGGTAAATTGAGGTCAAATCCACGGTGGCTGATGGAAGAAGACGCGGCGCCGCCGTCGGAGACTGTGATTCCACTGCTGTTATTGACGTTGCTGTTACTGACGTTATGATTATGGTTGTTGTTGATGACTCCTTCATAGTGGCATCGTTTGTGTCCACCAAGAGCTTGACCAGTTGGAAAGCTCTTGTGACAAATGGAACACTCATGCATCTTGCCGGTGACAGTTGAGACGGAAACAGAGACGGTCTCGTTGACGGCGGTGGATTGGTTTTCTGATGAAGATTTGCGGTGGCTGGCTTTGTGACCACCAAGTGCTTGATAAGATGGAAAAGCTTTGTTGCAAACACTGCACTTGTGGTTCAGCTTCACCGGTTGTTGTTGTTGTTGTGAAGATGATGATTCAGAGATGTTGCTTTGAGAGAGCATGATGAGACAGAGAGCAAGATATTCTTCTTCAGTTGGTGGGTTACCAATACGCGGTCGTTTTGATCGTTTCTTTTTAACCATAGACTCACGATGTTCTTGAATCTGTTGATTATCTTGTTGTTGCTGTTTGAAGTGTGGGAATGGAATAGTAGCTCCTCCAGTGGGAGAAGAATTCAAAGCTTGTAACTCTAAAGCCATTAAATTAAGAAAATGAGTTGTGTTGTTATGTGTTGAGTGATGTGATGAATGAGAAAGTGGAGAGGGTAAGGGGGTGTTTATATAGGGAGGAAAGGAAAGGAAGTGAAGTGATTGAGTTGGTGACTTGGTGAGGGGGAAAAGGAGAGTGAAGTCGGTCAACTAATGAAAATGAATTGGATGAATGACTTTTTCAAAGTCAAATCAAAACTAGTATGCTTTTGCTTTGCTTGCTACTACGTGATACGTCTGCGCTACCTTTCCCCTTCCTTTCTCTTTCTAGGTGTCTCATGTCATCAGTGATGTATGTGTGAACTACTACTAGTAGTAAATTACTTATTACTTACCATTAACCCCCACACTAACAAAGGTAATGCTTTTGGTAAGAGTAGTGGGAATATGATCACAAAATCTTAATTTTACTACCTTTTTAACTAATTATTTCAAAAACAATATTGTTTTGCTTTTTATGTCAATGTATCTAAAATTCTATAAAAGACCTGTTTAGAGAATTATCTCGTTAAACTATTATTTTAATCAACGCAAATATATTATGCTATCCAATTTTGGTATTAGTAAAAAATGTTGTTTTTACTATTTGATGTCATAGGTGGTTTGATTAAATTATGTCACTTCATCCGACAAATGTAAGGATTAAAAGCAATAGTTATTAAATTTTGTAAGGATTGAATCCAAATAAAATAACTTACAATTGTTATTAAATTCACTAAAACTAAGAATGGATTAGCAACCATACAATTAACCACAATTTTCCTTAAAAAAGTGATTAACCGCAGTTTGAATTATAAATTTTATTTAAACTATCAATTGAATTAACTACATTCTTCATATGCTCAATTATATGAGACAGGTTTAAGAAAATCAGTTGTTAATAATCTACGAGTTTAACTAAGTTGCTAGGATTAAGGTTTAAAATCCGAATACCCCTAGACCAAAAAAAAAAAATAATCCGAATACCCCACTTAGAACTTTAATTTCTATCCACTAGCCTAAAAAAATTGGTTTGCTCAAAAAAAAAAAAGCCTAAAAAAATTGGTTGTTAATAAAACATTTTTGTTTTGGTTATCAACTAATAAAAATTAGAGGAATAATTGTACCAAAAATTAGAAGAATAAAGATAGTGTGGATGGATATGTATGGACGTGGCTGTGCCAATCAGAATTTTCGTTTCTTAATCCGTGTATCACACGGTATTTTTTTTTGTACAAGTATAACACGGTTTTTATTATAAAAAAAAGTTGCTGTAGTGTAAAGGTTTTATTCATTCTTTTCCTTTTTTTCTTTTTGAATATTACTGCCATACTGTTAAACGGTGTAACTGGGATTTTCAGTCAATAATTTGGGATTATTAATTAGAATTAGAAAACGTGTGAATCTTGGGCTGTGCCTCTCATTATTGCCAGCTTGGTCTTTCAAATGTCAATGAAATATATCCTACCTGACTAGTTCACAAGAGTGATTCAAGTTTTTTATTTCATTTGTTGATGGTAATCAAATCATGAAAATGCTATTTACCGTTTATTAATTCTTCGAATGGTTTTAAATTTTCCTTAATGATAGTCGATTTTATTTATCTTCTCACGTTTTTCAAAACATATATTCTTTATTTTCAAATTTCATTAATTAAATAAGAAATTAGACTTGTAAAATTTAATAAATTCTACTTTAATTTTATGAAATAATAATATATTGCTTTTTTTAGGGAGTATTAAATAATATACTGTTGTGCTGACCAACTTTTTTTTAGGGTGCTGCCTTTTCCTAATTATTATTTTCGGTGACCGAAGTTTGAACCTCAGACTTTACATATATTATGTATTGTCCTACCAACTAAGTTAAGCTCACGATGACCTACCTTCTTCTGAATCTAAAGACATGAACATCTTTTTCTGAATTTAAGTATCTTAAATTTTACGGAAATGACTAACGTGTGTCTTTAAGGCACATGTTAAGAAACTTAAATTAGAAATTTTGTCTAAAAAATTGTGCTAATTTATTCTCTTTGAAATTGAAAATTAATGTTTTGTAATAAATATGGAGAATGTTAACAAGTGTCCCCGGGACATTGGTTAAGCACCAAATGAAATAAGTTTTTATTAAAAAGTAATGTAATTACTACTTAATAAAAAGTGACATTTTATATTTCCAAGACGGAAAATTCTATTTATAAATTTCTTAACCAGTGTCCTGAGGGCACCGGTTAACAAGACCCAATAAATATTTACCATTTATGGAATTTTGAACATGTGCCCTAAAAACATAAGTTACATGACTCTAAATTTTATAATGTCGTTAAATTTATTATAGTCCTCTTAAAAAAACAGAACTTTCTAAATTTTAATATCTTAAAGATATTTTAAGTAGTACTATTTAAAATAGTTAAAAACACGTTTAAAATATTTGCTAAAATTGCACAACATTTCCTTTCAATTCTTACAGATGCATGAACATAACTTTTACATCCGTATCCAACCTAGTGTTGGTAGAGTGAAGGACTGGTATAGTAGTGGAATAATTTTTGGTATAAGAGTATATAGTGTTGGAATATGATTCAAAAAGAACCATATATACTAATAAAGACGTAATTGACTGTATTCAGATTATTTTGTTTTATGGAAAAAATACATATTGACTCACTTTTTTTATATAACACGAGAAAGAAAATATGAAGTAGATAGAGATGCCTCGTGGCAATGAAAATGTATAAAATCCTTGCACGTCATGGTTTTGATCATGATCAATATATTGGCTTTCATTGTTTGAGCCACAACTTTGACTGTGCCCACTTCACTCACTCATCGTTCATTCGTTGGTTGGCACATACATACATCTACTGCTCATAAACCAACCTCACTTCGCGCCACCTTTGCTTATTAGTAGTATAGATATTTCCAGCGCAATTCACACAAATCATGTTCAATAGATATTTATAAAGATATTTTAAAATTCAACTTTAAAAATTAACGTGTTGAAGTGATTTGATTGGAAGAAAAAAGTTTTACACTATTTGATTGTAAAAGAGAATATTATGTTATTAGTTTCCTTTTTAAAGAGCATAACTGTGACACGTATTAATTATTGAAAATTTAGTAGATTAATCATCATCCTAAAGATATTAAATAGTATATTTTAGGTCATTTTCAAAATGAATTATATTTATATTACATGTACCGATGCACGAATGTAGTCTAAAATAGTTTCAAACTAGCATTTGGAAAAATCGAATTATTATCATAAATTTATTTTATAATCAGAGCATGAAAAATTATAACCGTAAAAATAATTAACTATTCGAGAAGAGATATACATCGAGAATTTTACACGTCAGTAACAGAAAATAAGCATTTAGCTTATCATTTCAAAAATGCAGTATCATACTTGCGAACTTGGCATCTATTTTCAAACACTAGTTCAGCACTTTCCAAGCGTCTCTTGAAGAAACAGTGAAATACTTTGCAGTGATTAGTTATTTTTTCAAGCATTGTAACGATTAAATAATATAAAAAAATTATAGTTTTGATATTTTAGGTTTAATTAAGTTGTTTTTTAATCATTTAAAAATTAAAACGTAAACACTATACACTTCGGTTCCTTAAAAAAATCATATTATTTTGTTATTTAATTTGTTCTTTTAAGTCTCAAAGATTGTTATTTTGATCTCTTAGACCATCCATAATGGTGGGTGTTTAACCTATTTAACACCACATTAAATAGGCACCCCCATTGTAGAGTAAAATATATAAGTGCATATGGAGAAGAGTGGCTATGAAAGCACCCTCTCTCTTCATTTTTTGTTGATCCTATTTAATAAATCTTAATAAATTAAATAAATTTTGTTGAAATATAAGAATATAGAATTATTTTTAGGACTTATTTATTAATTTCTTTTGAGGTGTTGGGTTGGAGAAAAATTGTGTTTATTAAGTATTACCGTAAAATTAATGATGTAAATACATGTAACTCATTTAAGCACCCAATTTAGGGTGTTCTGTTGCGGATAGTCTTAATGCTTAAATATTAAATATGTTGACCTTTTTTATTTGTCGCTAGGAAATCAAAATATCTAACATTTATACTATAAAAGGCTAAAATTTCTAATATTTAAGTTAAGCAAATAATAGAAATCGTTGGTCATTTATTAGCCTATGACCACTCTTTTTTGGATTACCTCTTAAGTCTTAAGAAAAGAAAATATCACAAGCAAATAATTAACAATATCATCTATGAATGATCAATGAGTCATTTTTCTCAATTGAAATTGCGTGTTTTGCATGCATTTTTTAAAAAGAAAACACATATGTGCATTATATATTATATAGTGTATACTAAGTTCTAGAACTATACATTTGTAGAAATATTGAAAGGGTTTCACCAAAAAAGAAAGACAAATGAAGAGGAGTATGTGTGTACGTGATATTTTTGCACACAAGAAACAAAGAAAAAAGAAATGAAACGTGTAAAGTGATAAGTGTGAAAAAGAGTGAAGAGTAAGAGAAGAGAAGAGAAGAGTGTGGTAGTGGCGTGGAACTGTGGAAGTGTGGAAGAGAGACACTAGAGAGTGATTGCTTCACCGACGCAATAAAAAAATGTGTGGGCAATACTGACACGCAATGCATAAACCAAATTGTTGAAGCTTGTATCCACTTTTTATCAAAAGAGTAACTCATTTTTTTATCAAATTTCATTACATACAAAAATAAGTTACAAACTTATAACGAAATGATAATATCTTCCAATGGAACTACAACTTAGCATGTATTATTATAATTTTACAATAGAACTATAACTCATCAAGTTTTATCACTAATTTACAAATTTCCTGCAAAGGGATGAACTTTTCCTTGTGATTGAGTTCACCACATCATGTATCATCTATGATGGTACGTCATTAGGTTGATTTGTTGTTGATAAGTATCAATCCTAGAGAATTCAATTAATCTAAGCACTACATTCAATATCAAAGCTCTCATTTTCACAACTTTCACGGATGTGTTGTTTTTATCAAAATCAACTTGCTAATCAATGGACCAACCAGAAAATGCATCAATGTTAATGCTTCTATATTGAACTTAAGAAAATAATAATAGAAGGTAACCAAACATGTTATTGCAATGAGCATAGTCCATTTTTTATTATTACTTGTTCAATGGCTTAATGAACAACTATATTTGTTCTTGGTCCAACTTTTAATTAATCATAATCTAACAAGAATGTAAAATCTTAACACAAAGAAGCATCATTGATCGAAGGAAGTAACATACCTTTTTGTTCTGTTTCACGGTTCATGACTAAATGAACATATTGAAAAGCTTGAATAAGTAATGCTAAGTAAAGAAAACTACATCCAAATAAATTCATCATTGTGTAAACTAACAGCAGGACTTAACATACAAAACTAAACAAAAAACAGGTTGGCCGGTTGTTCATGCATCAAGAACATGTTTATTGGACGGTCGTCAATGAAATTAAATTGAATTTACACGTTTTTTTATAAATTTTTACGCGTTTTTTGACCTCATTAAGCGTAGTTAAAACCTATGTTACCCTAAACCACCTATAAATACCCTCTTCATCCTCACTATTTCTCACATTCTCTCCTCCTCACTCTCCTCCCTCCTCTTCCTTCTAAAACAACAATGTTGTTTTTTCCATCTTTGGTCTTTCATAGAAAGAGACATCTTTGAAGATTTCGAGAGGTTGCTTTGAACTGGAGATGATTGGTGACCAGTCTTCTTGGGGTTAAATGAAGTAGATGTAGTTTTACCCCAAGAAGGTTGAACAACCTACTTGGGGTAAAAATAAATCTGGTAGGCTGGTTTTCTTGTGGTTTATTTTTTTTAACCCATATTTAGTTTTACCCCATTGTAAATGTATCCATTATATTAATAAAATGAGATTTTATGCCTATTATTTTTGTTCCTTCATTTTTTTTATATTTGAATTTATTTTATGATTGTGTATTGAATAAATAAATTCGAATAAAGTGAATTCTAATAAAAATTGCGTATTAAATTAATAAATTTGAATAAAGACTAAATAAACACAGCGTGAATTCTAATAAAAATTGCGTATTAAATAAATAAATTTGAATAAAGACTAAATAAACTCAGCGTGAATTCTAATAAAAGTTGCGTATTGAATAAATAAATTTGAATAAAGACTGAATAAACTCAACGTGAATTCTAATAAAAATTGTATATTGAATAAATAAATTGGAATAAAGACTAAATAAATCCAGCGTGAATTCAAATAAAAATTGCGTATTATAAAATCGAATAAAGTGACACAATTACGCAAAATCAATTAAACAAATACACAATTTTATTTAGTTTTAATTTCATCAACATTACATTATATCCTCCCTAAATATATATGGTATCATCATGATGTTGGATTTAAATTTAATTCTTGAAAGTTTGCCGAAAATGTCGGAATTGAAGTGTCACATACTTAGTGTAAAAATTTGCTAGTTTGTTTGAAAACCCAAAAGAATGAAGAGAACAACACATGTATCCTACAAAATCATCTATATAGGTTTTCACATCGAATTTCCTCGTATAAGATGAGTCATTACATAAAGGAATGCATTCCAAGAGGTTGCTTTGAACAACTGACAAGTTTCAATTGGCAGAGGAGCATGATCTAGCTCAAAGAAACCCCTTAGAGGTGCATTCCTGTCATCACATAAAGGAATGCATTCCAAGAGGTTGCTTTGAGCTTAATCTTATTGCCCTCCCAACTGACTAGTTTCAATTGACAGAGGAGCACGATTAAACTCAAAGGAACCCCTTAGAGGTGCATTCCCTTCCGTGGCACTCATCCTATACAAAGGAATTCGATGTGAAAACCCATATATTGATTTTGTAGAATACTTGTTGTGCTCTCTTCATTCTTTTGAGTTTTCAAACAGACTTGCAAACCTTTACCCTAAGTATAAGACACTTCAATCCCAACATCTTCAACAAACTAACAAGAATTTAATTTAAATTCTAACAAAATAAAGACACTACCTAAACATAGAACTTCGCGGTGAATACTTGAGAGTTGTTGTTTAACAGGTTTGACCTTATCTAATTTCAGAGGTAAGACTATTGTTGTAGTTTGAATGCTGTTACCTAATCACAATCTTCTGGCGGAATCAAACTTTTGAGAATATCTTCAGTTGATCTCTGCAACGTGCCAAACATATCGATCCACGGGAACATGTTGTGCTGCCAAAAAATCGAGAACATGCTCCTCACGTCGTCGTCGTTCTTTAATTCTAGCCGACTGAACGTTATTCTCCCATCGTCCAACGTTGAATGTTCATACCAAATGTGGTCCATCCTCCTTGTGTCTCCGAGGTTGAGTCCTTGATTGATTTCATCCAGTTGATCCTTAAGACCTTTTAACGTGACATTTATGTATCGAACCTTGAACATCTGAGGATTTTCACCGTTGAAGCGTTTGCTAACACTGAACAAATCTGTCATTGTTTCAAACCTACACCATAAAAAATTAAACAATTAATGAAAAACTCATTCAAACATTTCATCAAACACTTGGAGTGCAAAATATAGATAAACCCTAAAACTCATAACTACATCATAAACATGCAACACATCTAAACAATTAAGCAATATAAGTCATTTACATGTAACATGGTATCATTTCTTGCCAAAGAAGTTAAAATTTAAGCAAAACCCTAAAACAAAAAAAACAAAAAATTAAGAGAAAAAATCTAACATAAACATGCAAATATGTAAACAATTAAGCAATATACGTCATTTACATGTAACATTGTATCATTTCTTGCAAAAAAAATCAAAATTTAAACAAAACCCTATGGCTATGTTTGGATTGATGGAGAGTGGTGGAATGGAATGGAGTGGGATATAACCATGATCCATTGTTTGGTTTTGTAAAAAATGAATGGAATATATTTATCTATATATCTTTGTAAAGGAAACTTGAGTTGTTCTAAAGCAAGCTTTATGATGATGTGGCACCCTAGAAAAGCTTCCTATCATTTCTCAAATCTCTTAATTTCATCTCTAATTAAACACACCCACTATATTTTATATTTTAGTAGTGCTTTATTGAACATCCCTTCATAGTCCAATCCAACCTAAAATTCCAGCCAGGAAAACAAAGAAATATGAGGACATATCCAAACGCTTGATCTCCAATTCTCCCCAAACTCCCAATCTCAAAAGAAATTAGGGTTCTTGTAAGAAGGAAGAAGAATGGGAAATTTTTGAGCGAGAAAGAAGAAGTTCTCGACAAGGAAGGAGAGGGAAGAAGGAATGGAAAGCCAGGGGCATTTAGGTCTTTTTGCGCGTCACTGGGTTCATTAAGGGCAAAAATGGAAGTTCAGATTTGAAGAGCTAAGTCAACAAGGTGGTTACCCAGTCAACTGATGCCAAGTAGGCGTTACGTCAGTAATCACTTGACACATGCAAACATAAGTAATTAGAACCAAATTTCAAGTGATAAATAATTGCCGGGAATTTTTTGGAGGATTAGTAATTACATGACTAAAATTCAACCAAGTCTTATTAGCAACTATAGACATATTTAAGACTTAAGAAAATCACCTCATTTTAAGAAGTACTTCAACATGCTGTAGATCAATTAAATTAGGTTCATGTATTATTACTTTTGGCTTAATTGCAGTTATAGTCCCCTAAGAAAAAAAGCTACAAAACAGCCCCCTAAGTTTTGCAACTGTAGGAGTTTTGGCCCCCCAAGGCCAAAAAAAATTAAAAAAAATAACATGTGGCACCTCACTTAGGGTGCCACGTCAGCGTAGACCGAGTCAATATCAGCCTTGGGGGCCAAAACTGCTACATGTGCAAAACTTAGGGGGTTGTTTTGTAGTTTCTTTTCTTAGGGGGCCAAAATTGCAACTTTGAAAAAGTTAGGGGGCTAAAACTGCAATTAAACCTTTCTTTTTTTACAATTAAATTATGTTGATGTTTTACTTAAGCATAGATGCAACATGTGTTTAATATATGTGTTTACTTTAAAAATTCATGAATTTGATCATAACATTCAATTTAAAAATACATACATATATATAGGACCCGTTTGTTTTGGATTTATTTATTTTTTTCTTTAAAAAAATACTTTTTTTTCATTTTGAAGTGTTTGTTTAGGATTTTTTGGAAAAAACATGTTATAAAAAAATCTATTTTGACCGTAAAATTAGCTTTTCTCAAAATCTTTTTTTTTTAAAGCAAAGAGGTAACACATGTACACGTTAAAACTCATTTTCTTTACAAAAATGGATTTTTATGGATAGTAGACAAACAAAAATAACTTAAGATTTTTTTAAAATCTCTAAAAATTAGTCTTTAGATTCTTTTAACACAAAATTTATATTTTTTTTAAAGATAAAACAAACGCACCCATAAAATAGTTTTTTTAAGGTGAAATGATGCTCGGAGTCCAAGATAGGAAAACATTATGGCTCACATAACACTTCCAAACTCAAATAGACTATTTAGCTTCTCCAAATGAACAAAAGAAATGTAAACATGAAACTTACAGATTCAAGACCGCTTTTTATTCTTTTATTACTAGATCAATCGCTTGAAAATCAAATAGACATCTATATGGAAAATGTGAATATCTATCACAGCAATAAAAAAACAATAAAATAATTAACCATAAATATCCTATAAAATATGCCCGTGCATCGCACAAATAGACGTCTAATACATATATGATATTGAAACTACAAACCACTACAAGAATTTCAAACTTCGGCATATTATTCGCAAACGAAAAGAAAATAGGTTGAAACACAACCCATAAATAGCATAGTGTACAATATGCAAGTTACTCAACTAGAGAATAATCTACTTCATAATGCAAATTTCTAAAACACCAATCGACCATCAAGCCCCTTGTTTCTTTAGGAGCTGGAAGCGTAATGCAATTTTGCAGTTTTTTATCATCCCATGAATACACATTGCATATAGTAGATAAAAGACTGATGGCATACACACAGTTGCTCTCATATCCCAACCTGTTCGGGTTGCTCAATGCATAACAGTTTCTCTTAAAACCATTTGAAATAGAAAATAATGCAATGTCGCCCAAAGTTTCTAGTTTAACATAATTCATGGTTGAGAAGTCTATCTTATACACATTCCTTATTTCCTTGGTCACTAAATCAACCACTAAAAGTTGCTCATCACAATTAACCAACCTAAGGTACAAGGAAGATGTTACATTGGGAGTACTCTTCAGTTTTAGAAATTTAATATTTGCAGAATTCAAGCTGAGTACCCCTATGCTGGCCTTGTTAGTAACAACATATATTATATTATGCAAAACCACAAAGTCAACAACCCACTCTTCTGGATTTTCCATTGTCGAATAAGTAACCCAACCACAATTTCTAGATTGATAGACATGCAAACGAAGCTTGCACAAAACCACCAAGACAGATTCCTCAAAGCATTTGAAAAATGCAAGCAAGGCCCGGTTAGTTAAAGAGCAGCTAACTTCAGAGGTAGGAGTATTGATTACCTTCTTTATTCTTCCAAAAGGATTGATTAGCATAAATGAATTATTGTACTTCGTCATAATAAAATATCTGCTAGAAGATGTAACATAGATAGAACGGGGGAAGTGCTTCATCATCTCCAAGTGACAAACTTCTTGGTTGGATATGTTAATAAAGGAATATGATTCCTTAACATGGTACGATATTTGAAGAAGTAATGGTTTTCGGGATGCCAAGAAATCTGTCCAATAAATTTTATGAAAAGCCCTCCAATTCTTGGACACACTGGAAAATTGAAACAAGTCGTCAAAATCTAGTGTTTTGGAAATGATGTTAAGCACGTCCCAAGGAAGTTCACATTTCTCTTCACCCTTCTTCAGCTTTTTCCCTTTGTATCATCACAACAACGACAGTGTTAGGTGATTTCTAAACACATGCTTTTTTATTTATTTCTAAAACATAAGATATTTTATTGTTTATCCGAGTTTACATGATAATATCATGGAAAATGAGGATATAAAGAAATATTTATCACCAAAGTTTCCCCAAACAAAAATCCAAACCAGCATAAAATACAAAGAGAGAAATATTTATCACCACAATTTCCCCAAACAAAAATCCGAACCAGCATAAAATACAAATACATGTGATGATCATTTATTTTTTCATGTGACTAGTTTATTTTCCCATTTTTGTGATCATGGACCATGCCAATGCATAGCAAACAATAGATATCCATTTTCAACATCATAGAGATTAACATTCTAATTGAAAGCATTAAATATTAGGCATGAATTTTTATTAACCCCTACTCCCAAACAAAAAAGAAAAATGGAAAGAAATATAAGACATATGGAAAGGTCAAGCAGTAAGGAAAAAACATTGCCATGCAATTCCCCTATAGTCATGTGAGAAAAACAATTATACCAAGAATCAAAAAAAGATACCAGAATTAAAATTTTAGATTAATTTTTAAACATGAAAGATACTGGAATAATAAACCTAAAAAAATAGGAATAGTAAAAATAAATGCTACAAATAAAAACAATAGAGTGGAATTACTGAAGGGTTGAAAACAAACAAATAAAACCGTTTATCCCATCAAAGACAAAAATGAATTATCTATAAGGTGATAAAGGTTTTAATTGCATGAACAGACATAGATATTTATGAGAATACCCTTCATTGTATTGAGATACTGTCAAATAGCTTCCAAAGCTCCAGATCTATACCAGTATCAATCCAATAGATGTTTATGTGAGTACATTTAGTATGATTCGATTTCTAAAAGATCTATTGAAGTAAGTTTTTGAACCTTGTGTTTTTTTCAATCCCAAACAATCATGACATTAACAAATATAGTTTTCATACAACAGTAAAATATATAACAACCAAGCCTTATCCCACTAAGTGCGGTTGGCTGCATAGATCTAAATGCCACAGTGCTTTATCATATACAATATTTCTATATCTTTTTTAATAGTTTCTCTTGTATTTTTTCTAGGTCTTCCTCTGCCTCTAGTGATTTGACTACCCTCCATTTGATCTACTCTCCTTACTACTAGATCCACAAGTCTTCTCTCTACATGCCCAAACCACCTAAGCCTAGTTTCTACCATAGGTGCTACACCAACTCTCTCTATAGTCTTATCTCACAGCCATACTGTCGTAAAATATAGTCTTCAAAATTGAACTGCTACAATTACAATCAACAACAAATTTTCTGACTGCAGGGGTGAATAGAGTCCCAGATAGTGTGTAAAGTTAACACCAAAATAAGTTAAGATGATGACAAGGGTTTAGGACAGACATCAACCCCAGTTACATCACCATAGATGCTGGGGAAAAATTAGCATCCACCCACCCTTTCTAATGCTCAGATAAAACAACAGACAGAAAGACACCATAGTTTCAAAATAAGTCCACCAAGTACAAAAGATGTGGAACCATGTCACCTCTCTAAACCTTAATACATTCCTTTTAGATTTTTTGTTTATTTCCTTCGAAAAAATATTCATGCAAATTATTAAGTAAACATGTATACTATGAAGAAGGAAAACACGTGTGAGGTGAGAACAAGTGGACAAAGTTAAAATTGGTGTGGATGCTAGGACCACAAGTTATGTTTATTCTAGAAAGAGATAGCAAGTGGCACACGAGATAGATAAACGGCATAAGAGGGAGGGCTGAATGAGAAGTATGATGAGTTGGAAAAAAAGGGAAAATAAAGAATCCAAACAGAATGGGTATGGAGTGATAAAGGTTAAGGAGACGAGAGTAGTGAGGTAGGGAGTGACAAATTTTTTGGTATGTGGTGTTATAAATAGGGTTGGTTGTTCCATGGTAATTTCTTATTTTACAACAACAACAATCAAGCCTTATCCCACTAAGTGGGTCAGCTACATGGATCAAATTACACCATAATGTTATATCATAAACCATATTTGGAACCAACTCAATAACCTCTAAATCTTTCCTCAATAGTTTCTCTTATAGTTTTCCTAGGTCTTCCTCTACCTCCTCTCTGAGCTGACTCTCCACTGTCTGATCTATTTTTCGTACTATTGCATCATCAACAAGTCTTCTCTTTACATGCAAAAACCACCTAAGCCTATTTGCTACCATCTTTTCTACTATAGGTGCTACCCCAACTCTCTCTCTCTCTAATGCATGAACCCCTAACCATGATAATCTCTTCTTTTAGTTGATGTTTTTTTAATTGTAAAGCTCTGGAATATTGTCTGGCTGCACAACAATTGTTACCCGTGAACATCAATTTCCCGCAAACATAAGCACCCTTAACTACTATTTGAATACTCTAAAGACAAAGATATAGACTCCATCAGGTCATTGCATAAAAAATTTCTATTATCATTAAAGTTCTTATACAACAATGCAGAGTGTGACAACTTAATCCATCAATAAATTGTGTAAAACATCATCAAATCAGTCACTAAATTAGGACTCCATTTGTCTGAATCCAAAAAAGATTGAACAATTTAAATATGTAACTATATATAACTATGATGGACGACGACAAACCAAAAGTCATGGCATTACAACGTATAGCAGAAACATGGCAGATATATTGATTCAGTATGATATATGAAGAATACAAGTTAAAGAAAAGATGCAAAGATGAATGTTCCCACTTTCGAGCAATGGGTGCTCCTTGAATATTTAGGGGATAGTTTGATTAAATTTCTTCTTAATTATTCATTTATTTTATATAAGTATCATATATTATCATATATAGCAAATAAAAAAATAGAATTGCAATGGAAAAACAACGAACCGGTTGGCATGGAGGTGTTGAATCCCAAAATTAAATCCGCATGCCCTTTAAGCAGCTCTTTCACTGTTGCTACGGTACCTCTTATATCAATTCTTCCGGCCCTCAAATATTTTAGGAGTTTTAAAAACTGATCATACTTTATCCTATTATATTCAAATGCAACTCTTACTACCTTAAGATGATTATTCAGTATAGCTATTAATTGCAAAATCAAAACAATAAAACCAAAAAAATAAATGATTCGAGGTGCATACCATTGGATTGGTTTTGAAGGCTGGTTTGGGTAATTGAGCGGCGGCGGCAGGGATTAAGAGTGTCTGTGAACCCTAATTCTGAAGCGGCAGCGATTGTCGAGTTCTTTTTTGTTGTTATAGATTTTTTGAAAGATTGTTGTTATAGATAGATAGATCTTGGATACTGATTCTCTGCAGTCAAAGAAATCCTGCATTCACACAGTCAGGTAAATGTGAGCCGTGTGATTCATCTAATGGTTCAAATACAACATGTTACAATGTTCCTCTTTGATAAATTCACGCAACATTTTATACCTCTTATCTTTCTTAAACAAACGAAAAGTGCATCAAGAAATCTGAATTTGCAGAGGAGGATATGGTGGGTTATTATTTGGAGAAATAAACTATTTTGGTACAACTTTTGTACAACTTTATCTTCATACTTATATTATTTTTTATCCTCTCTCTACTCTTTTCTCACTTTATTGTTTTTGACCAATGAGAAGAGAGAACAACAAAGTTGTCTCAAAGGTTGTACTAAAATAGTGGTTCAAATATCACTACTCTATTATTTATCATTCGTTCGGTAGACTGCTAGTGCCTGTTGAATTAAACAAGAACAAAGATACAATTTTTATGGAAACAATTTTGAAATAGATCTGATACAACATTCTTATAGTTACTTTACCTCATCGGAAATTGGATTGATAAGCTTTAAGTGGCAAACTTATCCCACCGAAACCTTGCTTTTAAATTTGGAACCCCAAAACCCATTGAGTATAATTTTCTTTCAATCGAAACACATCGCACAATTTAATTTCATAAAATACAAAATTCAGAGTTGAAATTAAAACAATGCAGCGCTGGCGGAAGGGATGTGGTGGACGGTTCGTTTCTTCCGAGAGAAGATGTTTTGTTGTCTTGGTAAATACAGTTGAAAACGTTGCGAAATAATACACGGTTTATTTTTTTGTAGCATGTTGTATTTGAACCATTAGATGAATCACATGGCTCACATTTGCCTGACTTTGTGAATGCAGGATTTCTTTGACTCCAAAGAATAAGTATCCATAGATCTTCTGGAACCCAAACGATGCCACTAACAAGTTGGCCCAATAATAATATGCCGCATGTCGGTACAGTTTGCCATTGAATATTTTCTTTTTTATGTGTACTTTAAATAAATTAAATTATTATAATTTTTTTAGATAATATTATTTAAATCTTTAATTTTAAAATTAGTTAAATTCTTTAAAAATAGAAACAATTCCATTATTTTTTTATAACAAACAAAAATGAGATATATTATCAGAAAGTAGACATTCTACTTTCCAGCATAATGTGTGCAAGGAAAAGCATAACAAAGTACAACAAAATGTCCTAAATATATATATAAAAAAAAAAAGATAGTCAACCAAAGAAACAAATAAAGTATATATTACTAATTCCCTAAAAAAAGTTATATATTTCTAAAAGTAAGTAAGCCAATCAATTATGCTTTATATTTTTGTGATGGCCAAACCTTGGATCTTGGATATATTATGCATTGTCCCTACCAACTGAGTTAAACCAATCAAATTTTTTAATTTTTTTCAGCTATATATTTCTACAAATAGGTAAGCTAATCAAATTTTATAACATCACCATCTTTTAATATGTAAGCCAATTACAATGCAACATGTGGTATCTTTTATATAATAATTGCATCGTTGGGTTTATTTGCATCATACTTTTTCATTTTTTATTTATCCAACTTGTACTTTACTTATACCGTTTACATATACACACACATACTTTATGTTTCTTCATTCATTTCATCTTCCTATTTCTTTATCATGAGGTGTTGTCGAACTCTAAAAAAATTATTATGGTACCAAGATCTCATAACATCTATGAGATCAATCCGGCCAAAGTTGCTTTCATCCCTATTTTCCCTCATGGTGCCTATAAATAATGCTACAACCTTATTCTCTAAATATCATATATTTGTCCTTGGTTCTTGATTCCTCTGAGTTTGCAATATATTAAAAATCATCGTTGTATATCCAAGTCTCTTTCTATCTATAGGTATTTTCATACTCTTTTTTGTTCAATTTTCTTCTTCTTTGGTAAGGAGTGATATATGTTGGTTGTTCTTCGATCAATTATTCTTTGGATTTGACAAAATTTTATTGTTTTGTTATATCTTTTTTACATTTATGCATATTCATTCAAAGATTGAAGCACGAGACTGCAAGAATTGAAGTTAAATACTACAAAGATATTTTTTTAGGGACACTACAGAGATTTGTAGAGTTGTATATTTTACAAAACTAATTTAAGTTATATAACCTCTCAAAAAGTTTTGTACACACACAAAGTTGTATATTTTAATGAATCTTTACATTGTAGAGATGTATATTTTTAAAATTGGGTTAAAGTGGCCAATGGTATTTTACAGTTTAACATATGGACTACTGTTTGCACTAAAATTTTAAAGATGTTAACTTTAATAGTAATATTATTGCATCCGTCTAACTAATCACACTAATGAATGACAAGCTATGGGTACTCAAGTTCAAACCAATAAAAAAAAACTACAAAAGTGATTAAAAAACATAAAACCGCACAAAATCCAAAAAAACAATCAAAAGCCCCATAAGAGTAGCCCACATAAGAAGTCATTACAAAGAATACCCATAAATTGCACCAAATTGAAGATCTCCTCCCAAGGACCCAAAAATACTATACTCATTAGAAAACCTGATCCACTGAATAACCTTAGTTTCTTCCATGAAAACGGTGGAATTCATACTTCAGAGTCCACGTCAGCTTCATAGGCTTCTTCTTCGTCGATTCCAACAACAACAACCTTTTCAGATGAATCATAAGTGGTTTCTTCTTCTTGTTGTTCTAACAGAGGTTGTTGTTGTTGGTGAGACATGGTGGTGGATAATGGTCGGCGTTGCAGTTGCGCTAGTGTGTTGTGTTTTAAGAGGTTGTAAAAGGAGAGGTTTGAAAATTGGAACTAGTCATTGTCAAGTGTGGAGTTTTAAGTTAAGTAAATAATACATCAAAATTGAAACACCACTACACTCTGTTCTGTTTTCTGTACTTTGGTTCCGGTATATCGATGAAAGAATAAAATTGTAAATTAATTAAGGTTATAAACAGTTCTTATGGTCCCTGAAATGGGAATTCAGTTACGATTTTTTTCTCCACTTTTGGTTAAGCTAAATGGGGGTTTCAAAGAATTTTTTGATGAATTTCTAGTGGAGTGATGTTAATAATGATATTAATGTTTGTTGATGATTTTATGGGTTTTCTATAAAGTTTGATGAGGATGTGTTGAAGATCATGAAGAAGAGGAAAGGAAATAAGAAGATGAAGTTTTCTATGAATGTTTAGGTTTTGTCCCTCTGCGAATTTTGTTTTTTGACTTTGGTCCCTATAACTTTGAGACTGAGCATATGGAGCGACACATTAACGTCGTTTACCACATCACACGTCGCCACATCATCGTCCGTTTGCCACATATAAGTTTTTGTAACAGATGATGACGACAAAGACGAAAACCAAAACATTTATACTTACAGTTACAAGGTTGTTTTAGAACAAAAAAGGATAGAAGGACGAAGACCAAAAAACACAAGAACATACAAGACGATTTATATATTTAAGCCTTAGATTTAATTCAGTAAGATATAACTGGTGGACAGAGCATACTCTTAACAACTTTTGGTTTCAATGTCCTTTCATCCACGATTCAACTACTCGTTATGGAACCAAGCTTCTTCCTTTTCCTTACGCCACTGCCACACGCAAACCCCGATGCTTCAAGTCCTTTTCTTTTAACTGCTTCCTCGACCACATCCCCAAAGAGTTCAGACAGGAAAATCTCAAAGATGGATGTTAGTTTTCACTCACTCTCTTTTCTATTATATTTTTTTTCTCTTCTAATTCTCCTAAGGGCATGGTTCTTTGTCGCGTGCAATACTTCTCAACTTTATTATCCAATTGATGGATCAACAACGTCCATCCTCTACAACCACCACCAGAGCAAATTTCCAATCACAAACTCTTTCGTCTCAATCTCGGAGTTCCGCCTTCACCACTAGTTTTGGAGCTTTTCCACCCTCACCATGCTCGATCTACTTCCAGTGGGGTTGAGATTTTTTTACAAGCAAGAATTAAAGAGAGAAAAAGGAGGAACAAATGTTGGCGAGAGAGAATGAGCTGTCATGTAAACGAGATAAACTTCACTTCACAAAATTTAGGATTTTATATCATTATATGTAAGTTATAACTTTCACGTAATCTCCACATTCAAGAAAATTATCAATTACAAGAGTCTTAGAATATATAATTCTCACGTAGTAGAAAGATTAGAATACATAGAAACATCCCTGAAATAAAAAAAAAATATAGTAGAAACAACAACAATGATAACTAGACACAAATTTAAACACAAATACAACACCATGGACATTTTCGAAATTTCCAATCAAATGCAGGGGCATAATTGATTTTTCAGCTGTACATTCTCACTCTCTTTCATCTTCCTCTTTCTCCTCTCTGCGTTTTTCCCTAACCACCATCGACCTTACAGGCTAACACCACCATCATCCACAACACCACCGTCATCCTCAGCACCGCACTCACCACCATCAATCTTCTCAGATCGGTTCTCTCTCATGCCACCGACGACATCCTCACATCCCTCACGCTACTGCTCAGATCAGTTATCTCTCATGCCGTCGTCGGCGACATCCTCGCCTCCCTCACGCTACCGGAGACCCCTTCAGATCACCACAACCACCTGGTGACGACTTTCTCGCAACACTGCCTTCCCACCATCTCCTCATGCCCGTGGCGGCTCGTTCGGACCTGCAAGTGACACTGACAGTGGCGATGAGTATAAGATTGGAGAAAGCCAACACCGGTGACGATGCTGGTGGTCGCTAGAGAGAGGTGCGTGAAAGAAGAAGGCATGGAGCGATATGTTGAAGGCGGAGAATAAAATGTTTTTATTTTTATTTTTAAATGTAGGTATAAAGGAACAATATAAATGGTGTCTGTATTGTGTTTGTATTTCTGTGTTCATTTATCATTTTTGGTAGAAACAATACTTTGAATCTCAACAACACATAGAAGATTATATCAGTTTTTCATTTTTTTTTTGTGATTTTATTGGGTTATGTTATAATATTAAATTCTACTATTCTTTTCTTTAAATTATTAAAATTTATTTATGTTTCTATGCATTTTTAATTCAAATCATTAATTTCTTTCTAAATATTAATATGCTTTTTTATTCATTCCCATAACTATTAACCCATCTAAAAAACGCAGCGCAACCATGCTACCCCTGTTGAGCACGGGTCTCTCGACCAGTATGATAGAGAAATTTTATGGAAGAGACACAACCATTTATCAAGTTATTTAGTAACTTCCATCAAATCACTGATATTTATAGAAATTTAGTTGCACAATTTCACGAATAATCCTATTATTTCACATAAATACATACATTCTTTCACACAAGTCATCATAATTTAAAATTAATTAAAATTATCCTTGAAATAAAATTATTTGACATGTCCATGTATTTTACATGAAAATGTATTAATTTAATTTAATTGAGTGTAAGAAGATAATAACTGGTGGACACATCATACCCTAACCAGTTTGGTTGCAATGTCTTCTTCGCTCTCACCATCACTCTCTTCTCCATTCATCCACGATTCTTCAACTACTCGCCATGGAACTAAGCTTCTTCCTTTCCCTCACGCCACCGCCACACGCAAACCGCGATGCTTCAAGTCCTTTTCTTTTAATTGCTCCCTCGACCGCATCCCCAAGCAGTTCAGAAAGGAAAATCTCAAAGATGGATGTCAGTTTTTCACTCTCTCTCTCTTTTTCATTCCATTTTTTCTAATTCTTATTTACTCTATTGGATTATGTCTCGATTAGTATAGTGATTTATGAGATAAATTAAATCAAAAAAAATGCAACTTTTAATCTGGGTCTGAATTATTTTAGGGATTTTGTATATGTGTGTTGCAAAACGAGTTTGATTATGATGCTGTTATTAGTGTTTATTTTTATCATAATTTTCGTTTTTGCCTCCATCAATTTTATTGTGGAATTGATATTTTTTTTTTTATGGATTTATTAATTCAGTAGAGTCCTATAGTTTACATCTGTTAAGTTTCAAAAGTAAAAATTGGACTAGTATCCCCTCAAAACCAGTAGCATATTTTGCTGAATTATGTAGATAACATTATCGTCTCCTCGTGGAAATCAGTAGTACAGAATATAAGATTATTTCCTCCTCTGGACATCCTTGTACCTTACATGAGTGGCGGGTGGAACCTGTCCTGTGTTGGGGTCGATGGTGATGTATGAGAGGGATTGTGCTAGGTCTTGCAGCGCGTAGGGGTGTGTGTGTGGGGGTGGGGGGGTCTATCTTCCGTCTTCCTCCTCCCCTTTTGAGTGCTTTGGTTGTCAGTGCAGTTTTTGGAACTTCACTTGGCCCGTCTTTGTTTCCTATTTAGTTTATGTTGATGTTCCTTTCTTGATGTTATTTTGTTGGAGCTTTGGCCTTTTGTTTTTAGTTTCGTAAAAAAGAAGTTTGTGAATTATTAGCATAAGTTGCAGAAAGGGAAAATAGTGAAACATCATGAATTTTGCTTGTAAACACAATATAGGGCAGAGTTATGTGAAGTTTAGGCTAATCTAATCACACTTTCAGTGTTTCTAAGATCTTCAATGCGAACAAGGGGGATTAAATGTTAAAGTTTACTTAAGAAGAATTGGGAATGGGAATTGGGTAAATGTTATTATGTAAGGCTTGTAATTGGTGCAGTGCAATTAATTTAGATGAGAAAATCTGGAAGGCAGAGGAAAACTAACCCAAATGATAAATATAGTCAAACAAGTTATTTTTTAAGTTCAATTGAATAGTTTGAAACTTGGGTGCCTAGCCCTAACCTTGACATTTTATCTTATGTATCATATGCAGTGATGGACAATTACAAGAATGCACCACAGTTTCTATATGGTCTTAATCCCTCGCAAATGGACATGTTCATAAATGCAGACAATCCTATTCATCAGATGTCTGAAAGAGTTACAGAGGTTCTCATCATTTATATCCAGCTTAATTGCATGTTTGGTCCCTTATGTTTATTTTAGGTTTCAAGTTGGTCCTTTATGTTTTAAAAGTTTCAAGTTGGTCCCTTATGTTTTAAAAGTTTCAAGTTGGTTCAAAACGTTACTCACATTTGAATAAGTTAATCCCTTTCGTCACTAGATCGTATAAAGATTTGGGTTAACAATGTGGGTGATGGAATTTAATTTATTTAGAAAATCAATTTTAAAACATTTTTTTTTAATTTTTTTGTTTTATTAAACTCAATATCATGTCGCGGAAGGGACTAACTTATTCCAACGTGAGTAACATTTTGGATTAACTTGAAAACTTTAAAATATAAGGGACCAACTTGAAACTTTTAAAACATAAGGGACCAACTTGAAACCTAAAATAAACATAAGGGATCAAACATGCAATTAAGCCTTTATATCCATTCGATATTTTGTTAACTCACTAATATATTTTGGAAATTTGTCTAATTATTGATTGTGGAGTCAATGTTGCTAAGCACCCAAATTTCATCACCGCGTGTTTAACTGTTCAGAAGTGTTCTTATAGTGTTAGTGATTTGACAGGAAAGCATTTCATCTGCCAAAAGTTATTTGGCTCATAGTGGGAAGGGTAGTGTATCTAGCATGGATACTAATGCATCTTCAAGACACAGCATGAGTGTTAGTATGTATAGAGGAGGTAGGGGAACAGGAAGGCCTAGAAGTTCACCACCGGATTTGCCTTCTTTGCTCTTGGATGCTCGGATATGTTATCTTGGTATGCCGGTAAGTATCCTGATATGTTTTGTTTTTATCTCAATCTTGGTCCTTGATGATTTCATCTTTTTACTGCCTATGTATGTAAATATATTTTGTCGTCATCTTGATTTTCCCTTTTATGATTCGTACAGATTGTACCAGCCGTGACAGAACTTATTCTGGCTCAACTTATGTGGTTGGATTATGATAACCCTGCCAAACCTGTTTATGTATATATTAATTCGTCTGGGACTCAGGTAAGTGTTAAAATCATTGTTCTAAAATTTCTCCTTGTAATGTATAATATGTGGTTATTTATATAAATGGTCTTTCTTTCCTCTGTTTCCGGATTAGAATGAGAGGAATGAGACCGTGGGATCAGAAACTGATGCTTATTCCATCGCTGATATGCTTGCTGTAAGTTACCATGAATCACACACTCGTTTTACCCACATCGCAATGTTGTGTTTTGATTTATCACTTTGAACTCACTGTAACTTGTACTGTTACTAATTTTTTTTTCCCCCTTTCAACCTATAGTATATGAAATCTGATATCTACACTGTGAATTTGGCCATGGCGTTTGGCCAAGCAGCAATGCTTCTGTCTGTTGGAAAAAAGGGTTATCGTGCCTTGTTGCCACATTCATCCAGTAAGTATCCTATCTAGGTAAACTTTTGAAAAATATTGCTTGATTGCTCTTGAATCTGAATACGGAATGATTTGTGGATCTGGGCTGTATTACATGAATGATTTGTACAATAGCTATGTACAAGGCTGAAGGAATCAATCCCAAATGTTTAGGGATTAGTCTTAGAATCAGCTAAGGAAGCTATCAAATCAAATCACTTTCTCCACTAATTTGAACAATATCATAACAGTTTCTTACAATTATTTATCGTGTCTTTTTGGAACTACCATCCAATGATTCCTTCTAGGTTTTATAAATATGATTCATGAATATTTTTGGAGAAAGGACTAGTGTTCATTTCTGCATTGAGTGTTAATGTATAGGCTCCAAAGTGTTCATTTCAGTGTTGCGTTTGAATTAGGGAATAGGGATATTTCTTCCGTTTCGGTCAGTTTTTTGTTTTTTATTTTTTATAAAGTAGCAAGATAAATTATTGTATACATATTTTTATCTTTACATCTTCAGTGGAATGTAAGGATGCATGATTTTAATCATTGTTTTTTTCTTACTGCGGGTTATAAATTTTTTCTATTTCAGCAAAAGTATTTCTCCCGAAAGTCCACAGATCAAGTGGTTCTGTTGCAGATATGTGGATTAAGGTATGCGAACTGTGTACATGTTTGTTGTCTTCTCTCACTGTACTGTCTCTATTATTGTTTTGGACATTCTATTTATTGATTATATTCGGGAAATGCATACAGGCAAAAGAGCTGGAGGCAAATTCTGATTATTACATTGAGCTGTTGGCAAAAGGAACAGGGAAGTCAAAGGAAGAAATTGCTAAAGATGTCCAGAGGACTAGATATTTCCAACCACAGGATGCCATAGAATACGGACTCGCTGACAAAATAATGTATTCAATGGATTCAGGGGAAGGTGGTGCATATGAGAAGCGGGTAAGAAATATCATTGATATAAATCTTTATTTTCCATAATTATTTCATGCATTATATGTATTTATGATTACTTTCTTGATCAGAATATTGATGAAATACGTGCTAGAAGAGCACCGCGGAGAGGTGGTGGGAACCCTCAAGCGGCTCCTTCAGGACTTTAGGTAATTTCACACAAAAACATTAAGTCTCTTGTTCTGTTATGTATCCAATGCCTTTAAAGGTTGGTGTTGATGCCTAATATAGAAAGGTCAAGCAGATATCTTCACATATCAAGGCCAAATGGAAATATCACCATTCACCAGTTAATGTTTAGTGTCTGTATCTGTACACTGGCTCTGGGGGTTTATCTGTTATGTACTTGTATTACTTGAATTACCCGTGCTTTGTTTCAACTAGAGAAAATGACTAGGCCTTGGGGATTATTTTCTGAAGTTGTAAATACCAAACCGTTATCAATGTGATGATGAATGAACTTCATGGTTGCATTAGAAGATTCTATACACCTTTGTTTCATTATTCTTATTACATATTGGGTGGAAGCCTAATGCACGCCTTGTTCCCCGTATTAGAAGATTCTATACACCTTATTCTTATTTCAAATGTTTATGCTGGGAATAGTAATATCTTTTTTGTTTCATTACATGAATTTCACCAAAAAGTGGTAATTTTTGTCATAAAAAATTAAATCTATTTCAAATCTTTTTTGTTTTTGTTAATTATAGCAGGACCAATAATTGTTTCTTTCAGAAATCAAACTTGGGTTCTTTTGAACGATTCGTTGTTTGGTGAATCTCATTAATAAAGTGCAAAATTTAAAAATATACAGTTTTTTTTTTTAAAAAAAAAACACTACTTCAATTAAGCTAGTCATTTGGCTGCCAACCAGCCTGGTAAGACTAGCAATCTAGTTATCCAGCTACTAGAGGAGGCCACAAATCATGCTACCTTTGGCATGATATTATTTTTTCAGAGCAACAAACAAAGGTGTAATGTATTCGATCGTTGGAATCAAACCAAGAACTTGCGATATCTAATGCTGCCTTTGACATATTCGTTGCCTACTTGATGAATATGGTTGGTTCTTACATGCACTTAACGAATGACAACATCATATTCCCAATGTTCGTGAAAGTGAGTGAAGCAATGAATATGTCATGCAATCTGGAGGCTTAATATAATTCTAAATAAATGAGTGTAATTTTTTTTATTTTTTTTTGGAATGATGTCTGCTATAAATTTAAGTGTGGGATCTCTCTTAATCACAATTATTCTCAAATATGGACCCCCTCCTTGGTTAGTCGTAAAACAAGGGAATGAGGGATCTAGTGCCTCTCCATTGAGCCAATTATGACGCACCGCTCTTCATGAATTTTGAGGTAATGTAGATTATAAAATTGTACTCCTATAAAATATAAACACAAGTGAGTAAAAGAAAATTGATGTATGTGAACCAAATTTGAAATTAAATACATCAATTTTGCTTAGTTTATTTTTGCTTATATTTTTGTAACTGATGAATTAGTGGAAAAATTGTTAATTTTCTAATAAGGATATCACTGTGGCTTGTGGCATAATTGTCTAGATTTGACATATCATCTTAGCTATGCCTGAAATATTGAGTTCACTTTGTGTAAGCGTTCACCAATTAAATAGAGTTGCTACAAGTTTAGCCATCCATGCACCTTCTTTTTTTTTATCACTCCATAATGTATAGCTGTTTATGTTTCGAATGAAATAGTGATTAGCTTTATGTCGCAAAAAAAAAAGTAGAAGTAAAAAAGCAACACACTATGGCTCTAGAAAATTGTTGTTGACACATATCATAGGTTTGAGACACACGAGTAAAATACGAAATTGCCTCTCGGCAGTTAACTGTCAAGAATTTCAAAAATCGGCTGTAGTTAACTACCGAGGAAAACCTTGGCAGTTAACTACCACCAGTTTCCTTTTTCCTCGGCACTTAACTGCCGATGATTCCTGAAGCCATAAAATGGCAGAACCAGTTTAGGCAAAACCTGTTACATGTGTTTTTACACATTGTTTCAATGCCAAATCATGAAGTTAATAAGCGAAAATTACCAACATAATTGAAATTGAAAATATGATACGAAAACGAACAATTGTCATAGAAATATATCATCGAAATACAAACAAAGTAACAAATGTCATGAAAATAAAACGGAACGAACAAATGTCATGAAAATATACACCGAGTCCTAAATAGAAAATACTACCACTCCTGGTCCTGCTGATGCTGGTGTTGTCTCCTCCTCGGCCTCTGGCCTCGCCTCCTGGTCATGATCAGCGTGATATGCTCCCTAACATTTTGCAAGGCCGCATACAATTGCTGAGGGGTCATGCTCATCACCTCCCGACCCAAATGCTCATCAGCATAGGCAACAACGTCACTGACCATGTTATAGGTATCAGGCGAGCCTCTCGCCTCGTACCGCTCCCATTGCTGTGCAACGATCTGCTCTTCATTTGCTGGCCTGGGAAGATCTCCTGGAAAAGGTGGCAAAATCTGAGGGAGAGACACTGTACTGTACCATAGCACATAGCCATCCGCCATCCGCCATGTCTCCTCTCCTGCCGTCTGACCCCAATCGGGCTCCTTAAGAGTGTGAGTGCGAAAGTCTACGAATGCCTGCACAATCTGAGGCGGTTTCAGCTTTAAAACATCCGTCAGATGTCTAGGGACCCTCTGTACGTATCCGTACTGCCTCAACACCCTTTCAGGCAAGTGACAGTACACCTTACGAACACCGCACATAATCCAGCCTGAATACCAGAAAACCTCCTCAAAACCCTGCATCTCCCTGTGCTCTTCGTACAGCCTACATCATACGTCATCAAACTGAATACGATCAAGCAATGACTGATACGTCAACCCCTCTCCATGACCCTTCTGTAGCTTCCACCTCGCCGCAACCGGATAGTTTTCAATATAGTCGGTGTTGGGATCAACACTAAAAAAGCCAGGAAAATGCGCCAAAAACCATGCCTGCACAAACCAAACAAATCACATTTATAAATTTTTACGCACGAAAAATATAACAAAAAAATAAAAGTTAAGGTTCACATTAATAAGTTTCTTACAGTGAGCAGTGCTACGCTTCACCCTCTAGGCAAACAGGCCTCAGCTAACTTGGCGTATAGGTATGCCAGTGTCATCCCTCCCCAAGAATAATTACGCATCCCCGCGTAGCCCTCCTCCATGGTCGTCAGATAGACCAACTCGATGCGTTTGTTGCTTCTATCACCAAACAACAAGCATCCTACAAGATATAGCAGATAAGACCTCACACAATATTTCCCAACCCTCTCCAACTCCTCCAGCTCCTCTTGATCCTTTGTATCCACCAATATGTTAGCCCTACCAAGGTGCCTCGTATATAATTCCTTCAGCCTTGGATAACTAATGTACCCACCATACTCTGTACCACAAATTTTCTCTGCATCCGTCTACGACACACCCAAGTGCCTCACCAACAGTGCACAAGCCTCATGTCTCAACATCTTCTTTGGATGGCTCAACATCCGCCCTTCAATTAGAAGATGCATAAGACATGCGACATCATCCAAAGTCACAATCATCTCCCCCAACGACATGTGAAAAGTGCTGGTCTCGGGATGCCACCTCTCACATAGAGTCATCAGCAAAGCATGAGACACAGTGGCGTAGCCCAAGAAAACCAAATCATGTAACCCGCTCTCCCTAAACGGATCCCAAAACCATCTCTGATTCTCATTTGGACGTCCAAGACTCAAAATCTTATTCCCATGATTAATCGATTTTACAACACGCACCTTACGAACATGAAATAATAGAAAAATAAACATAGTTTAAACAATGTAAACATCTAAATAAACAAAATAAAACTTAACACATGCAAAAATAAAAATCACAAATTTAAATTGCCGCACGTATTTTTAACATAAGACATAACACATGTAAAACTTAAAAAAACACATAACAAAAACAATTTAAATCATAATTAAACATAAAGAAAATAATAAAAGTTGAAATAAAGAAAATAATTAAACATAAAGAAAATACTTAAACAAAAACACATATAAAAGTTGATATAATAATTAAACA
>Ga0228710_1000346_pt1 | contig 54379 bp, 27 predicted proteins | sample MedpolnodulmetaG_FD_177995 | JGI IMG/M metagenome (GOLD analysis project Ga0228710, IMG submission 177995) | Root nodule microbial communities from Medicago polymorpha collected in Santa Monica, California, United States - pink nodules | ecosystem: Host-associated > Plants > Roots > Nodule... | reverse complement strand
TTTTTTTTTTTTTTTTTAACTTTAATAAATTCAATCATATTTCAACATGATAGCATTATATAATTTCTCAAAATATATATGTTATAAATTATGATTTAATATATGTGAAAAAATTATGTTCTTGCTTCCCTGCATAATTTATAAAGTTTATTAATTTGAAACATATTTTATGATTTTCATTTAATTCTACATGATTCCACCCATGCTCCATTTTAATTCAATGTTACTTTGGGACATACATGAGTTTTAAACTATAAGCTAACTCAGTTCTTTTGTTTCAGAAAGGGAAGTATCCCATGATAAGAACAAGCGGTCAAAGAAGTCGGTTATTGTAGGTATGTATAAATGTAAAAAAGAAAAATTAAGAATATGAAAATTTATTTGCTTTAATCGAACTTTACTGATACAATAACCAAAAAGAACTTGATTGATACTAAGCTAGTGTTTTGGCCATGAATTTCCCTCTAGCTGATACTTTTATTAGATAAAATTGAATGCAAAACTTAAAATATGTCTAAACAACACATACTCTTTCTATTTGATAAAACACGTTAACACCTCATGACTCGCATCCCATAAGTACCACTCATATGGTAAAATGTTATTGGGGTATTTGATATGCTGACGTGCGGGTCTAAACCCGCAGTTCTCCACTTATTTGTACTTAGTGTGAGTTTTGCAATTAACAGCTCTCAGTTACACTCACCAGTCACCACTACCTTTTCATAATCTCCTAATTTATTGCGAAAAATGTGTAGGATTTTCATCAAGTCTCGGATCCATAGGTTTCATCATTGGTCTATGGTTATTGCACAAAGATATGAAGAAAAGAATGATAAAGAAACGAAAAGAAAAATTCTTCAAAAGAAATGGTGGTTTGTTGTTAAAACAGAGAATGTCTTCAGGAGAAGTAAATATTGACAGAACTACTCTCTTCACCTTAAAGGATCTAAAGAAAGCCACCGACAACTTCAATAAGAATAGAGTTCTTGGAAAAGGAGGTCAAGGAACAGTTTACAAAGGCATGCTAGTAGACGGTAAAATTGTTGCAGTGAAAAAGTTTAAGGTTGAAGGAAAGGTCGAAGAGTTTATTAACGAGTTTGTTATTCTTTCACAAATCAACACCAGAAATGTGGTCAAGATATTAGGATGTTGTTTAGAAACAGAAATTCCATTGCTTGTTTATGAATTCATTCCTAATGGTAACCTTTTTCGGTATTTGCATGACCAAAACGAGGACATACCAATGACATGGGACATGCGTTTGAGAATTGCTACTGAAATTGCTGGAGCATTATTTTACTTACACTCAATTGCATCTCAACCCATTTATCATAGAGATATCAAATCAACAAATATTCTACTTGATGAAAAGTATAGGGCTAAATTAGCAGATTTTGGAACATCAAGAATAATTTCAATTGAAGCTACTCACCTTACCACAGTAGTTCAAGGTACTTTTGGTTACTTAGACCCTGAGTACTTTCATACTAGTCAATTTACCGAGAAAAGTGATGTGTTCAGCTTTGGAGTAGTTCTTGCTGAACTTTTAACCGGTAAGAAGCCAGTATCCACTATAGAATCTGGAGAATACCAAAGTTTAGCTTCCTATTTTATTGAGTGTATAGAGGAGAATATGTTGTTTGACATTATTGACAAAAGGGTCACAAAAGAAGGGGAGAAAGAACATGTCATTGCAGTTGCAAATCTTGCGTATAGATGCTTAGAGTTGAACGGAAGAAAACGACCAACTATGAAAGAAGTTACATTAGAATTGGAAGGGATCAGGGGATTGAATAAGAAACTTGGTGCACAACAAAACCATGAGGAAATTGAGCTTCCTGAAATTGAAGAGCACCAACCTTGGGATGAGTTTTCTACGTCAAATTCATTGCAAATTGTTGACAGTCAAACATACTCCACAGACTCGGAGGATATGCATATTATTGAATTAAAATAGTTGGTTTGTATAATTTTTTTTTGTTGAATTAATTTTTGTAACATGTATAATGTAATATAAACAAGAGTTTGCTTGGCTTTGAATATCATATGGGGCAATGGTTATTGATAATGAATTACACTGAATTTTCTTACAAGTTAATCTTTAACTTGTGCTTATTCTTACACCTATTTAAAAATGTGTTATGTTTCAAGAATGTACTTATGTTGGTTAAGAAATAGGCCTATACTAGAAATTGTCATTTCAATTCTTGGAAAGTAGTTTAAGTGAACGAGATCTTTGATGGAAAACGAGACTGCAATGTTCTCTAGGGTTTAGATAAAAACGTGATTATTATTCGATCCTAACTATAACAAGATCATCAACCTAAACAAGAACTACTATTGTTTTAATTGTGGCATGTCGAACAAATAATGAAGAGTTTTCATCAATTCTCATGAAACCAACTTCTTGAAGAGCATCACTTAATTTTGGGTGTCAAATACGTGGAGAATGTTTAAAGATTTATATTGATTGCAAACCAAGAAAGCATCCGAAATTTGTAGATTTCATGGAGGTGAATTCATGTATACTTCTTTAAAATCTCCATATAAAAGGTTTTTCTTACTTCCATCTGGCTCATTGGCCATCCACGATTTATAACTACACCATTTAGGGTTTAGCAATAGAAACAAAAATCTCCTTATTGACACACACACACATCTAATATATAAAAAGTAAGTATCAATTAATACATGTAAAACATTTAACCATATGTGTATTAGTGTAAGAAATTGGTTTGAAGTTCATGTCCATCATGTATGCTTAATACAAATAACTAGTCATTTCCATCGTTAAAAAAAATTACCCTTTTTTATAAAGTCAAACCTTTCCCTTAATACTATTGAACCCAGCAAACCTTTTTGTCTTTGCACATCTAAATGGTCATGGATGCTGGAATTTGGAAGGAAACCTTTTCTCTATTTGAATGAAAATTCATGTTCTAATTTGAGATGATAATGAATTTGGCAGCGATTGTGAAGGATGCAAGATGCTAGTTCCAGATTTTGAAGAAGAAGAAAATGTTTAATTAAAGGCTTAATAGTAGTTTTAGCCCCCTAACTTTCCCAAAGTTGCGATTTTGGCCCCTAAGGAAAAAACTATAAAACCACCCCTTAAGTTTTGCACATGTGGCAGTTTTGGCCCCCAAGGCCAATTTTGATTCGGTCTATGCTAACGTGGCACCCTAAGTGAGGTGCCACGTGTTATTTATTTTGTTTTTTTGGCTTGGGGGCCAAAACTGCTACAGTTGCAAAACTTAGGGGTGGTTTTGTAATTTTTTTCTTAGAGCGACAAAATCGCGACTTCGTGAAAGTTAGGGGGCGAAACTGCTATTAAGCCTTAATTAAACCACCATTTCAATTAAAAAAAAAACATCAACCACCATTTCAATCAAAAAAGGATGTCGGTCCCTAATAATCCAAATTACTGCTTCATTCATACATAATAACAAACAATGAGGTTTTGAGGATGATGAGTTTTCAATGGTTTCGGAAACAAGGATTTGTGAAAATCCAGCAAAACTCATTCAACAAAAAATAAATCCAAAAAAAACTCATAGTTGAAAAAGAAAAGGGTAAATAGTGTTTTACCCCCCGTTATATATACATTTCCGGTTTTTCTCCTTATAAAATTTTCTTTTTGGATTTCGTCCTTGTAATTTGAAGTTTTTTGGTTTTGGACCTTCATAAATTTTGACTGTACAAAATCGATGATATGACAGGGGGTAAACCAAAATTTTCTCAAATTAACAGGGGGGTAAACTGAAATTTCCTCAAATTATAGGGGGCAAAATTTTTCATGAAGGTCTAAAACCAAAAAATCTTCAAATTACAAGGACGGAATCCAAAAAAAATATTTTACAGGGGAAAAACCGAAAATGACCTATATTACAGGGGGTAAAACACTATTAACCCAAAAGAAAAAGAAAAATCCTCTTATTCTTCATTTGTGTTCTCGCGTCGTCATCCACGTTTCAGATTTGAAATATAAGGGTTACGAATTTGAGAAAAAATTTGGTTAAGAATTTTGAATCTATTAAATTTCGTTCCGAGTTATCAAATCTTAAAAGATCATCAAATCTTGTGTTAAAAATCTGAGTTTTATTTGTTGTGATGAATTTGTTGAAGAGATGAATTGATGATTTTGAAGAGATGAATCAATGTTGATTTTATTTTTTTAGATTTTCTGGATTTTTTCTAGGATATTTTAGGAATGTTGATGAAATTGATACGGAGATGAAGAGCAAGTGGAATGAAGAAAATTAAGAATAGGAAAAAAATATTAGGTGTTGATTGTTCACCGTAATCTACGATAGACCTGCATGATTTAACGGTTCTCCTTTTAAAAGAAAGATCAAATGATTAAAATTGAAACAATTCTTAAGGTCTATAGTGGACCATATTTGATGTTAGTTAACCTTACACGTTTAATGTTAAAATTAACGGAATAGGACCAAATTGACTAACGGATAACAAGATAAAGGACCAATTTAAGACGTTTTATAGTTATAGGACCACTTTGAAACAAAGAATTAAGTTAAAGGACGGATGGTTTAATTAAGCCTATAATTTATGGTATAAATCATACACAAGAGAAAAATTTAAAGAAAACTATAAAACACTTACATCGGACAAAAAAGTTTGGTAAATAAGATTTAATTATTATAATTATAGGTGATAGAAAACAATTTTTCTCTTCAAAAAATAACACATTTAATTATTAATTTAATGATGTAGTGTACCAATACACTCAAATTTATGGGTGTACCATAGAATTTGCCTTATACTCCCTCTGATCACATTTATAAGTAAAAAACCATTTTTAGGTTCATTGAATACCTAATGTATTTGATATATATTATAGACCAAATACATTAGGTGTTGAATGAACCTAAAAAATTGATTTTTTGTTTATAAATTTACAACATAAACAATTGCTGGAATAAATGTTTATTTATAACACTCAAAATTAACTTAAATAAATTCTCAAGACAGGGTAATTTGGAGTTGAAAACAATAATGTATCAGAACAAAAAAAAAAACTTGATTAAATACTTGAAGAATATATTTACATCCATATTGAACTAGAGTCGGCTTGTGATTCAGTTCTGACTTCTAATTGAATAATTGACGAGTTTCTCTTAGACTCCTCGGTTCTCCAATGAACTAATACTAGAAAAATTAACAAAATGAACTAACTGAGATGATACATTATTAGTTAAAAACTCATGGCTAAATTGTATTTTTTGTCTCTTAACTATTTTGCTAGTATCTCTTTGGTCCTTTAATTAAAATTTGATTTATTTTGGTATCTTAACTTTCTCTTCGTTACATATTTTGGTTCTTTACGTTAGTTTTAATTCAAAAACATTAGGGTTTTTTCATCTTCTTCCCCTCTTCTTCATCTTCATATAATCTCCATCAACCTTCAAAAATTTCAAAAGAAAATGTGTTATAAGAGATTGTCCATATGCATTTGGCACATTTGCTCATGTCTGTCAAAATCATGATAAGTGAAACCTGAGTCTTTTGTATTTTCTTAGTGGCTAGTCAAAAGGAGTAAAATAACTATGCTTCAAGCTCTGGAAAAAGTGAAAACAGGTAAATCTTAATTAATATAGCACTAAAGCTTTATTTTAATATCAATTTATAATAAATTAAATATTTATATTATTTTAACTTAGATCAATTATTTATATTATTTAATTTTTGTTTTTGTTTTTGTTTTGAAGAGCTCATGATCCTAGGGTTTCTCTCTTTGCTATTAAATCTTGTGGAAAGCTTGATTGTACGATTATGTGTTCCGGCATATATGGCAAACAAAATGTTGCCATGCCCGTACAGAGATGCAAGGAGGCATTTGGCAGAAAATTTTACCCATCAATGCAAGGAGGTATATATATGTTGTCATTCTTTATTTTTCTACAATAAATGAAATCTGAAATGTTACCCGTTGCAAATGTAATAGTTGTTTGTTTGTTTGGTATAGGGATCAGAGCCCCTTATATCAGTTCATGGATTGCACCAGTTGCATATCCTCAAATTCATCTTAGCCATTCTCCATGTGGTGAGACAAACTTTACTACTAAGTATGTAGTTTTATGTTGGCATTTAGCATGGGAAATTGATAAACTTTTCCACCATGAAAAAGTAATTTTTTTACCATTAGATCAAGTAGCACCACAATTGTTATTATAGTCAGTCTATCCATTCCACACTAAATATTTGTTCATATCATCTTCAATATTAACTGCTCAAAACTCTATACCCTTCAAAAACAAAATTCAAAACTCTATAATCACTAATGGAAATTACATCTTCATAATCTATTCATTGTAGTGGAGAATCTTGCATATAGATGCTTAGATCCACATGGAAGAAAACATCCTACTATTAAAGAAGCAACATTAGAATTGGAATGGATCATGGGAACTGAACTTGGTGGAAATGAAGAGCACCAACTCTTGCATGTGCATTCTACATATTATTCATTGCCAATTGTCAGCAATGAAGAGGACGAATCCTGGGATAGGTATTCTACGTCAAATTCATTGCCATGTTTCAGCAGCTAATTAAAGACACTCCTCAAACTCAGAAGTTTTTTCATAATCTTTCATTAGAAAATGAGTTTGTTTAATTGGTTTCGTTTGTATATTGATTATTGTATCATGTCTTATAAACAAGAGTTTGCTTAGGCATTGAAGATCAAATAGGAAGATGGGTTGTGACTTATATTGGATGTCTTTAATAAATACAGGAACACTTGTTCTTGTTCTTGCTTTTTTATTTTTTCCTTTCTATCTTTCTTTCTCTTATCTAGTTTTCAATAGCCTTTTTTTCAGCAAAATCTAATTGAGATTAATAATTTGGGATGTGTTGATATGTTTTTTAAATCTCTTCTCTCCTAGAGGTCCTTTCACTTTCCAACCTTCTACATTGTCCACACAAAACAATGGACAATCGGTGGCTTTTAGGGTACACAAATGCATTATTAGCCATAGATCTATAGTATTAAAATTCAATGAACCAGATTTTGCTAGAGCAATTCAATGTACTTCTCACTCCTTTCATTTCCTTTCCTTTTTTATTTCTTATAATGGCACACATAACATTAAACCATTGTAAAACCGTTATAAAATTAAACCATTATAAAATTTACTCAAAATTAAATGTCATTCTTTTAAATCTGAACCGTTAAAGCTGTAAATAGCAGTACTCTTTCCTCTCTTTTTCCTTCCAATGGTACACATTAAACTAATATTTCAATTATTAATTTTTTGGATAGAAAAATTATAATATTTTTCCTTCTTAATCAATGATACATTTTTTGTTCTGTATTCTTTTTTCTTTTTCTTTTTTGTAAATGTGCATATTCATAATAAACCTCACAGGCGAACTTTGATATGTATTCATTAATTTTGGGGTGAACTTTGTTACATATAAAATTACTTTTTTATTTCTTAGAGAAAAATTTATAAGGAAGATGTACCACTTATTAGTTTTGTAAAAGAAATGAATTCGTAAAAAAAAAAAATTAATTTTTTATATCTATTAATTGATTTAAAATAATGTTTCAAAGCATTGAAGTATTTTTTTGAAAAGAAAATTATTCAATTATTATTTTTAATAAAAAATTATTTAATTATTAATCTGTAAAAAAAATAGAGTTTGACACTAACACCAATCAAATATAATCTAATTATTTTAATTTAATTTTTTTTTAATTCGTGATTTTTTTTTATGTATATATAAGTGCTACTTTTATTTCCTTGAAGACTCACTAGTTCACTACTAAGTTGACATTCTTAAATCTAAGCTATTGGATTTTTAAACTCTTGAATCAATAGTAAAATGAGCATTTGTGTATGAGTACACAAATTTAAGCACTTGTGCACCTTAAAAGTCACCTAAGACATACTCTTCTATAGCCTGTATTATTTTTGTAACGTGATTAGTACATACTAAAACTTTATGAAAATGATGTCCTCTCTTTTTTTTGACAGAAATTTTTTTTTGACAGAAAAAAATGATGATGTCCTCTCTATATTAGTTTCTTTATAATGTTAAACTAATCATACATTGTTTAATTATTGTGACATTTTATTTGGACATGTTTTCAACTTTATTTGGACATGTTTTCAAGAATTTATTTTAATTTAAAATACAAACTTTCTAAGATTTTTTTTTTTTGCCAAGTAGCCTAGCGGCTAGAACTCACACATTTTAAATGTGGAGAAGTGGGGTGTCCGGGGTTCGAACTCTTGCATATAATATACAATATCCCTACCAACTGAGCTAAGTTCACGGGGGTAACTTTCTAAGAATTTTGTACTTCATGTAACACAAAACAATGGATAATTTGAACATTGGTACCATTATCATCTCCACAACTTTGAACCGATTTTGAGGGTAAGATTAAAACATTCAGGGAGCCTAGTTTAATTCAGATTAAAACTAGCAATGTACATTACTGACAAATAGGACCCTATATAAGGAATCGAGATAATGATATTCACTTGTGTTTATTTTCACAATGGTCTATCTTTCAAATAAATTATACAATTTATCGGGATTAAGAAAGGGGGGTCAAACGTCAAAGGGAAAATTGCCAGTAGATAACTACATGTTGTTATGCCTGGAAATCAAATTTATGCTCAAATCATGAAATGCTTATATTCTCGTAACTCAACAATCTAATCTTGACAACAAGCCTGCGATTCTTAAATATAAAAAAAACTTGTGAACCTTGTCAATGCTACTTGGGTTGAATCTATTGATCATCTACTTAGTATTGTGAGTGGGGACACTCAGATAAAATTTGGTATTCTTGAAGTCATCCAAGAGTGGGTTGTATCCATCTTTGGTTATCGTTTTTGTCGGCAAACCAAACTCTTCCATGAAAGCTGATGTTTCCAGCTACGTCAAATATGAAAGAAAAAACAATAAAAATATATCATGCAATGTTTCATTAGTGAAAAATACTCCAAAACAAAAGTCCGGGATTTTCAACTAAAACACTAGCATATTAAGCCACATTGAAATATTTAAAAGTTTTTATTTCATTTTTTATAAAAGACTAGTACTATTATGTTATCTGTTTTTCTTTAGAAGATTTGCCATTGAAAACCATTAAATAATTAGGTGGAAAATAGAATGTAGTGCACTCAATCAACGAATACACATCAAAAAAGGATTTGTTTTGAGACCCAAGCACTGCAACTTTTGTCTATCATTTGCTTGAGGTCTTGTGTCCAAAAGTGTGATAATAATGTTAATGATAATAATGTTATAAAGAATGAGACAGTAGCACTAACCGTAATTGTTCTCCTTTTCTTTCCTTTTTTAGATGATTGATCGTCTTGAAGTTTTAGCCACCCAGAACAATAATGATCAATCCGTTCCAAAAGCCAGAAGTCTGTAGGAAAAAAGATATCAGCATCACCCTGCAGCAAAAAGAAAAGGCATTAGCTTTAGTACAACCAAGTATGTTTAGAAGTTTAGAAAGAAATTATTTTATACGATAGGATCATCACTTTTATACTACAGTAGGCATTATTAGTTTTGCACTCCTATCAAGTAACTAGAATAATTGAGCCTCGATAGTTTCTTGGTGCAAGTGGATGTAACAAAAAAGTGTTAAATTTAAGCAAGCTTGTTTCAAGCTACAACATCCGCTAGTCATGTACAATGTCGGCCAGATAGACACAAGGTAAGGGATAATAAGAATGAGGAATGTAGATTGAAAAGGAGAAAAATCAGTGCTAAACAAAACCTTAGCCTGCAAATAATCTTGGTAATCTGTGCTGCTCCCATCTTTCTGCAATGCACAAGGAAAAACTATTAATTAAGACTATCAATAGAAGCTTTTATTCGATTTGTTAAGGGATAACATTAACTAGTTACTTCTGAAGATGATAGAAAATTATCATATTTGTATATACATCGTCACAGATATCAATATCATGCATGAGATGGAATAAGTAGGAGCTCAACTATGAACGTGTATATTCAGTTTACAACAAAAATATTCTGTTTATCCAATAATCCAATTAGTCAAGTACCACGATCAATAAACAAAAAGGTTTTTCAGAATTGAGTCATTTGAGATCTAATTATAATAACAATCCAATAGGATAATATAGCGAAAGCTTATCAATAAAAAAAGGTAAAATTGATTCAAGTACTTTTAAGAAATAAACGTTGCATGAACTATGCATACAAGAAAGATGGCAAGGTCACCAACATGGCAGTTCCTCAGAGCTATTGAACATTATTTCATAACCATATCACTCGTGACTTGTGCAGTGTAGAAATGATCAGTCAATACACAAAGCAAATGGATAAAGACTCCATTCTAAGAATTATTGCATGATATGTATTGTGTATGAAATGAGAAGGTAGACAACTGTAATGTTTAGGAAAAATATAACAAGAATATACTTTAGTTGAAACCAATGGGGCTCGTTCACCAGGTATCTTCACATCTGGTAGGTAGCTGAAATCAGAAGCAATCAAAGACATCTTTGGTAGCACCTCATGGAGAACATCAAGTAATTTCTGAAAGAAAAAAAAATGAACATATGGTCAATGTAAAAATCAATTTGTTTATCAGGCTTAAGGATAATTTAAGAGACTCTTACCAAGCAACCAGTTGGCAGCCAACATCTACGTGGTTTTGGGTAAACTTTAGACCAAATACTTTTAAGTATTGATGCTGCACTGCTTTGTGTTGTTTTGGTTTTATCCAAGTCCATGATCTCAACACAACGTGTAACAAGTGAGTCTTGTAATGGCTTGTATAACTCACCGAGTGTTTCTCTATGAAAAGTAGAAAAGTGGTTGACATGTCAATAAAAGAAGCCATAAAATTGCTTTAATTTGATAATCACTCAACAGAAAACATTTATTAAAACATTTTTTTTTCAGTGCAATTAACTATTGAATCCCTAGAATGTAGTTTGGTGTATGTAGCAACAGTATAATCTTCATCCACACAAACCTACCGGTCATGCTGTTTCTCAACCCAGACTTCCATCCATGAGGAGATTTGACTCTCTGAATAGACAACATCATGTGGAAGATTATCAAGTACCTGCACAAAATAATATAAGGATATGCAAAATATCAAAACAATAGTAGTTAGAGTGCAATATAACATTTAAATCAGAAAATGGAGAAAGATAGTTTCTATCTCCAAATATTCACTATTTGGGTCATTAGCGGAGCCCACATAATTGTTTCAAATTTTAATGATGCAATTATAGTGGCAATGGCAGATGGAAAAAAAGTCGGGGATTAGCTTCTAAAAGGAAACTTCCAGCATGAGTGTTTAGGGTCAATAGATGTCAAATGGCACCTGTTTTCCTTTGGAGAACAAACTGGGTGTGCAGGGTTTCCTATAGTGGTCATAATCATACAAGTGTGACGTCATCTTAGCAGCTCCAAGATGCACCCGAATGCTTGTGGCCAACTGTCTCATTATAAACATCTCACACTGCTGATATGCTGGTAACATAAGTTAATCAAGCTATGTTTTCTTTTTCTTTTTATCTATTGTTCTGTAACGTAATACATGTTCTTATGTTTCTTGTTCCATCAATCACCAATTACTTATTTTTACTATTTCCTAGAAAGACCCAGTCCTTTTCCATACGACATCATCACTCTCAAAGCAGTTCTTCCTCTTCTTTAGTAAAAACCAACTAGCAATAATATTGATATAGCATGTCAACGAAATAGTTTGGAGAATTAAGGGATATGAAAAACAAGGTGTGAGCTTTTATCATTGCGGCTGCTTTCTTCACAGAGGAAGGTGCACCCTGATTTACAATGCCACTATCATTTATGTTTTTCATGGGTGAGATCACAAAACTAGATCCACCATCAAGAGAATTTTGTTTTCTTAGAAAATACATTAAAAAAACAACTAACCAAAATATTTGAGCAGGAGGAATAAAATCAAGTCATTATAGAACATACCTCGAGCATTATTACCCAACACGGTTGTTGCTCCACATCCCCTGTAAAGGAGGGAACAATGATATTAGCATTATTTCATAAACTTCTATCCCACATAGAAGTCCCCACACATCATCAAAAAAAGTTTCACAGCTGTTGAAATTGAACATTTATAGGAAAATAAAGAATATAACCAAGTCCCACAGACCATTCTGATATTATCAAGCTATAACAGGCATATGAACTTGTTTAGTTTCCAAACACACACCATCAACCATTCAGCATACCACTTTTCACTAATCTCTTCCTCAGTTCATCCCTCCCTCCAGATCAATGTTGCCCCAAGTAAAATCAGAAGTCTAGACTATTGTATACATATTAGACAATATTTAAAATGAAAAAAATAAATAAATAACAAGCACTAAATGATTCCAATTTAAGCATTACTTATTCAGATTACTAATTCATTCAAGTACAATTACCCAAATGAAAAACTAAACTTTAGACAGGGCTATTACTTCCAAAAAGGTTTATCTAGAAGGAAGCTTTTATGGTTAGGACTTGGGGGATTCATATTATACTTAAAAAAATTAGCTCCTTCCATAACCCCTTGTTTGCAACACTTTTTTGTTCATAATCTATGTTACCAGGCCCTACTACACAGGGTAATTCAATCGTCAGATTCTTTACCACTTTTAGAAGCCACAATAAAATTTATGTAACTCAATAGAGGAAATATTTAATAGCATCCTACCCCATCCACTCCGGTCAGCAGCATCACGACATTCTACCCTGAACTTCGGAATATGGCTGCGCACTTCGCCAACTGTTTCTTTTTGCACCTCAGCAAGTGAAGGACTAATCTCAACTGAGCTGTATTTAGAAACAGGATATTAACTGGGAATTTAATCATATCATACACAAACAGTAAATCTACTCCAATTCAACTCATTAACAGCAACCAATAAGACATTCATAAGACTGATAGACGACTATTACAAACATGAATAAGAAGATATAAAACCAAATTTTTAATCAATTATACATATAAGAAGAAAGACCGGTACGAAATTGAGACCTGTAAATCAACAATAGACCATTTGTATAATTATTAGTGCATATAAAAATGAAGGTCCAAACCCTCTTGTTCACATTAGCTGAGAATAAAATAATCAAATAAAACCAGAAGGCACACAGCCTGCTAGTTTTTCACTTTATCTTTCATATTTCACATGTCAAATGTCAATGGAAGTGAAACTACAAAATGAAAGAATGACCCCTAAGTTACGAATAGGATATTCATGCAAACAAGGAGATGAATTACACAGATAATAAAAGTACGGTAAATTTAAGCACAGCCCACTGTCTTACAAAAAAACTTAAGAAAAGAGTGGCCTTAACACTATAATTTGGTTTTATTAAAAAATATATCTAATATTGAACATCTAGGGCTTTATTAAAAAATATATATTATATTGAACATCTAGGTACGTACGTGTAAGTCATACTGTTATAAACTTTTGGAGGAGCATTCAACATTATGTAATCCATTATACCCTTGGCACATGTTCCTGATCCACCACCAATTTCATAAATCTGGTTGCAAATTAGAGGATAGTATCAACTACTGATACAAGTAATAAAAAGTAACACACTGTTTAAGCGACATAGACCTATAATGCTTGCTCAATTTTTATCAAAAAGAAAATGATGCTTACTAAAAAAAATATAAAGCAGGTGTGAGACGTATTTGTATAGAACTGAAACATTATAATAAGCGGTTAAGTGCAAAATAAAAACACAATGCAGGGCTCACAGTCTAGCTGCTTGAACATGAGAGATGTTGTTCTTTTGGGCTATTATTATAAGCAGATTTTTCAAGAAACAAAGGGAACAATATTCGATATGGATGTATATTAATGGTAAGACTATTAAGAGTAGACGTGTATATTAAAGACCAACTACCAGACAAAATACATCTTTAAAGAGTTTCGAAATTCGTCTGAACTCTGAATTATTTTTCCTCTTCAATGATTGATCTATGAGAATCGTCTTATATGCATGATATATTTCCCATGCTGTTTAGAAAGGTTTTAAGCAATGACATTTCCTTAGTTACAATGGTTAGTTTGCATAAAAAAAATGGAACTGAAAAATAAAATAAAATGTGTATCAAAAATTTATAATAAAAAATAAAATTACATTTAAAAACTAAAAAATATGAACGTGTCTGAACAATTACAGAAGTCTCCTGATATTAACATTTGTCAAAGAAGTTTAGATGGAAAAGCTGAAACAAAGATCTCATGTATAAATTGCAGTACGCTTACTTTTAGAGGAACAGAGAAATTTGCAGTGCGCATGATGGCTTCAGCAATCGCATGGGCATACCAAGGCTAACAAAAGAAGAAAATAAATCAGAACATGAAAGAGCTAAAGCAATGCATCAACTCATATGTTCAAAGAAATTAGAAATACAAGTATAAGATTCCACAGCAGTTTCAAGCAAATATTAATTTCATTAGATTTTAATACATTAAAAAATAAAACATACATGGGGTCCAGAAAAATTGCATACCGAAGCTCACGCCCAATATGTGCTTGATTTGATTGTGCACTTAAACAATGATCAATTCCACCCCCAAAAAGAGGATAAAGTTTAGCATCCCAAGGTATACTATCCTGCCCGCAGATTATTAAATCAAAATAAAATGAAAATACTTTACAATTTCTGTTTTAATCGATGAAAACTTTACACTTTCAATAAACATAATGAAGTGCAATATAATGTATTTCGCAAGCCATGGTTATGCTTTATATCATTTATGGGGTGGGGATCCAGTATTTCTTGTTCTAATGCCATCAGTACCACCTAACCTTCCTAGCCAGCAGTTAACACTCTTTTAAGAACAGCTAACTCAATGTTCAAACAAATATCTTTTTGAAAAACACAGCAGGCAACAATCTCATAAGTGACACAATAAGTTCACGAAAAATACCAATGAGGAACAACATGACAAAGTCTGTGTTAAATTTATTGACAGAAATTTGATTGGAATTAGGTACCGTTCAGTCTGCAGTTAATATAAATATAATCGTACAGATACTCAATGTAGTCAGGGTCGAGTGCCGGGTCGTACGATTGTACGATCTTACGCGCCACGGCACCTCAACTGTGCTTCGATTTCACATACGATTGTTTTTGCTCTGTTTTTGCTCAGGATAGTATAAAAAATCAAGCTGGGCTGGTTTCCTCTGTTTTCTCTGTTTTTGTCATGGTTCCTCTGTTTCACCATTTCAACTTTGAACCTTCAACTATATCAACAGCCTACTGATCCTACTTAAGAATCGTGTTACGACCCTCGTGTATTCGATCTTTCACCAGCCTACCAATCCAACTTAAAATCTCAACCCTGACTACTTTTACCGACATAACTGATGTAGCATAAACCAAATGGAGAAAAAAAAAAATCTATATCAGTCCAAAGAGATGATGGTACGATAAGGACACTAAGGTGTTAAGAACGTTTTGGTATAACAGTGGTTTGTTATGGTTGCTTCAACTTTCCCCTCGACCTACACACTGTATAACCCCAAATTTGCAGGTATTTCTCACAGCCCTGAAAAACCAATTGACCCCTAAAACAAATTATAATTTTATATTGCATGCAACAGTAAGACTGAACTTTACCACAATAGGCCAAATGCATTTTGGGGTCTTTAAGTTTAATATTTGTACCAAATTAGTGCTTTCAGTTTTTTTAGTTTCAAATTGGTCATTTATGTCAGTAAAAGTGAAAACTTAATCCTTTATTATTATTATTCTGTAACAAATTAGTTCCTTCTTTCATCTAACTTTGTTAAAAAGCGCTTACATGACCATTTAACATTGAGGTGGAAGGTCCAAAAAGTGCTTATGACACCAAACATGATTACTTACAAACATTTTTTTTATTGTTTCCCAATTCAATCCTAATTTTACAGATAATATTTCATCAACAACATCATAAATCAAGTAATCAATCAATTTTGTTTCAAACCAAGACTTAATAATACACCTATGAACCCTAGTTTCAAGAGCGATGAACAACATAGCATAAACGTCCACATAAACATTTTTTAACTAAGTTTGATGGAAAGAGGGTAATGTGCATATTTTTTATGACTTAGACTAGATGCATACTTTTATTGACATAAAGGACCAATTTGAAACTAAAAAAACAAAGACCAATCCGGTACAAAAGTTAAACTTAAAGGACCCCAAGATGCACTTCAACTATTAACTATCAAAGGTTTAAAGTTCATAAAAACTATAAATTCTTGACTAAATTAACAATTTTCTCCCTCCCAAACTGACAACTATTATAACCACATTTGAATCATATTATTATATATGCTAAATAGAAAAAATTTATCACGTGGAATGTTTACCTTAAAAATCTCGACTGGAGTAAACCATGATATGTCACTCTGCTTGTAAATATTATCCAAATATTTCATATAAGCTTTTCGGCCTGAAATTTTTCACCACTATAACATTAGAAGTTCCAACATACTAATGGAAAATTATAGTTATTAATATTTAATAGTAATGTTTTCAAATGTCTTCAATACACAACAATAGAAATTTGGTTGGAAATTCTAAAATGTTCATCTAGAAAATGAAAAATATGTCCAAACAAAAATCATCCAAAAGAAAAACACAAAAGTCAATTTCTCAAACTCATCACTTATAACCAACAGCCAAAATCACCAAACCAAGTGTCATTCATTCCTAATAGAGTATTGGTATAATAAACAAGGCTTAATAGCAGTTTTAGCCCCCTAACTTTCCCAAAGTTGCGATTTTGGCCCCCTAAAAAAAAAACTACAAAACCGCCCCCTAAGTTTTGCATTTGTGGCAGTTTTGACTCGGTCTACGCTGACGTGGCACCCTAAGTGAGGTGCCACGTATTTTTCTTTTTTTGTTTTTTTTTACCAAAAATTGGCCTTGGGGGGCCAAAACTACTACAGTTGCAAAACTTAGGGGGCGGTTTTGTAGTTTTTTTTCTTAGGGGGCCAAAATCGCAACTTCGTGAAAGTTAGGGGGCGAAAACTGCTATTAAGCCAATAAACAACACTGGCTCCATTCACTTCTAGAAATCACAATGAAACAAGAGGATATCATTATTTTCTGGCTATAATGGGAACAGCTCCATTAGAACAAGATCATAAAGCGGTAAAATCACATCATGTAATGTAAGCCAAACTTTCTTCTACTTTTCAATTGTTACCTCCATTACTTTCTAGTTGCTCCTTTATTTCTCAAAACAACATCACCACCCTTCCTACCTAAAGCAATGGAACTGTAACCGTAGTACCGTACTATAATCTTCACATTCTTGCAACAAAATTTGGTGCAAGTATTAGAGCCTCAAGCCAATTTGGTTCACATAGGTTTGAACCTTGAAATCAATGGCAAGCTACTACATAATCGCCAATGCTTCATAATTCCATGAACTAATTTGTGAGCCTACTTGCATAGCCTTATTTGACATCATCTACTTACATAAGCATTTGTGAGAGCTTATAGAAAAAGCTTACGCGATATCCATAATTCATTTTCAGCTTATTTTTATAACCTCTCCAGGAAAACAGTTTAACTTTATATAATAAGGACCTGTTCGAAAAACAACTTATTTTCAGCTTACAGCAAAAACACTTATCATGATAAACACTTACATATAAGCTTACATAAGCTATTTCTATTAAAAAATAATGAAATAAAGTTAAATTTTTTCCTATATATTATAAGCTGTTTTCATAACCTATCTTGAAGAACTTACGAAAATAAGCTGTAAAAAGCTTATGAACAATATCATAAGCTGTTTTCAAATATTCTCCCAAACAGTCTCACAGACCTTATGTCAGTAGATAAGACCAAATAAGCCAATCCAAACAGGCCCTAAATTCTTAAGCAAGTGCTTATTTAAGTTGATTATCCAAACATAACCTAAATCCAAAATGTCAGCGTTTTACTCCAGGTTTGAGTTAACAAACACTGGCATTCGAAATTGTTGAATTTGGGGCCTAACTCAACCTTACAAAACCGGCTTGTAAGGTGAGGATTGCCTCCTCTTTATATACTCTTCTCAAGAGTCTTGTCTATCCGATGTGGGACTTGGATTTTTCCCAATACACCCCCCTCACGCCCAGCACTCTTTGGGCTTGGTGCATGAATAGGTTTAGGTGGCCCTTGAATTTGACAAGCTCTGATACCATGTTGAATTTGGGGCCTAACTCAACCTTACAAAACCGGCTTGTAAGGTGAGGATTGCCTCCTCTTTATCTCTTTATATACTCTTCTCAAGAGTCTTGTCTATCCGATGTGGGACTTGGATTTTTCCCAATAGAAATTAAACTTCATAAACAAGATTAATGAACATAATTATAGTTACATTATGAATTAAATTACTTAAATAATTGATTAATTAACAAAAATGAAAGTGAATAAGGTGATTAACCAAACCTTGAAGTTGATTGAATTTGATAGTATTGGGAAGAACACCAACGGAGCAAGATTTTTGGGAGAAGTAACCATGTAATGGATGGTAAAGTGCAGAATGAATGAAATCACGAACCTGATTAACAACAAATTAAACAAAGAAATTGAATAACTGATTTGATTCGAAAGATTTACGAAAAGAGAGAAAGGATTCAGTTAAGAGTTACCAGAACGGGTTTATCGCCGATAATGTGAGTAGAATACAAAGCTGAAAATAATGAAGTTCGGTTAATGAAATCGGAAAATGAAAGAGAAATGAGAAAGAAAGAAAGAAAGAAAGAAAGAAAGAGAGAGAGAGAGAACCTTTGGAGGAGATAGAAATGAGAGGAAGAATTCTGAGATTGGTGCAGCGAGAGAACAACATGGTTGAATAGTGGGAATTGGAGGGGAAGAGTGGTGTTTATGCTTTCTTAAACCCTCCTGACTTCACTGTATTCCTGGGTTTTGTTTAGATTCTTATGTTAACTTTACCTTCATTCTTTTGAGTTTTGACTCATTCCTAACTATGAAAATCATTAAACTAAAATTTATACGATTTAGTTTAATTTAATTCCATTCATATACATATGCAATTTGGGAGAACCGAGTTTATTCCATTAAAGATTTGAAAATTTCCAGTAAAATAACAATTCTTTGATTTTCAATCGATGCATCTGACTATATACTTAAACATATGTGGCGTGCTGAGTCAACTTATCTTGATTACGTGCCACCCTGAATGTATAATTATTTTAATTTTTAATTTTTTTATTACATCTCACTATGTTCTTTTTTTATTTTTTATTTACAATTAAAAAAAAACCTTAAAAGGAGGAGGAGGAGTATTAGCAGTAACAGTAGCAGTAGCAATAGTAGGAGGAGGAGTGTGATTTTGAATGAGAGAGGGATACGAGATGAATATGTCGGAAAAGAAACTTGTAAAAAGAATAAGAGTGTAATTTTTTAAGTTTTTTTTTAATTATAAATTAAAAAAATGACATATGAGTGAGATGTGATATAAAATAAAAAAACAAAATTAATTATACAGTCAACGTGTCACGTAGTCAAAATCAGAGGATCTTTAAATCACAAGGGGAATCTCAAAAAAAATAAAAAATTATAGGATATAAACCAAAATTTGCTCAAATGGCAGGGGATAAAACCTTGTTAACCCATTAAACTGTTTAATCAAACGAATCAATCTAGGGATAGATGATTGTTAGGTTGTGACAATATATTAACATTTACAGTCTCACCTAAGAGATTAGGGGGTTGTAATCTTAGAAGAGAGCTCCAATTTAAGGGATTGATCAGAGCTAATTTTGTTAATCAACGTAAAACTATAGGAAGATTTTATGGTTTAGGTACAGTCTAACAAACAGTTACAATCAGAGGATTCGAAAGACTTGATCCATTTCTTTAATTTTCTTTACAAATCCTTTTACAAGTTTTTATTTAATTTATGAAAATTAAACCAAACCAAACCAAATGCCTTGTGCACCCTCCCAAATTTATACATCCAACATGATAGTGACATTGTCGAGTAGAGATTAAAACAGTTCGTGTGGATTTGAGCATTATATTACATCGATTACTTTTAGTACACTAGTTAAATTTCTATCAGTCAACCACTCGTTTTGGTTCAAAAATTCGAACGATACCAAAGAATGGTTAAAGAATTGCGTTATTGCATTCAATTGCTTCAAATGTGGAGTGATCATTGTTGGTCGAATCATCGAAGGATTCTAAATAACTAGTAATGTAACTTATGGAAGACGATTTGGTGTAGTCTATGTCAGAAGTGGTTATGTCCTCGATTTTCAGAGAAACTCCATTAATTGTTGATCATCGGAGTGAGAACTGGATTGAAACAATCCTGAAGAGTCTGGATTGCAAACAAAATGTCACCTCATTGAAACAAAAGTTAGGAAAGCTTCATTCATTTGTTTTAAAGAGCGATGGCTAAGATGTTCCAATGAGTTTTCTGGAGGGGGGTAGCAGTACCTGCAAAACAGCACACATTTTGATGTCCAAGTTGGCAATTTCTCTAGAGAGGGAAAAGTGTTCAAAGTTTTGCTTTGAGTTTATGACTTAGTATAAAGTGATTATGTACCTGGCATGGCAGGGGTGTCACACATATATAGGCATCGGGATCAATACGATGATATTGTAACTGAGGTCCTAATGAGACCTCGTTCCGTTCTGTGACGAGTTCGAATTGCTTTGAGCGAGCGACCTTGAGAAGCATTGTGCCCGTTTGTGTAACGCCCTATTTATTTATTTGATTTATGTTGATAAGTGACATGTTGTTGTGTATTAATATTTTATTAAGTGGCTTTATATTATTATTTAGTAGGATATGTTGGAAATTAGAATAATTAGACGATATGTTGGAAATTAGAATAATTAGACTTTAATTCATCAAAGGGATGAAACAAGTGTCCCCCGTAAATTTGGCAACTGATTTTGTTTAATATAAATTGATTTCTTTAATTATTTAGTAATTTTAATTGGTTTTAAAGAAAGAATAGATCTCAACCGTTGGTTTCCACTTATGTCACATGTCGTTCTGCAAGGCAAGTAAATGTCGATCCCCATTTTCAAAGGAAATGGAGAGGATCCGGACTCATCTGCATGAGTCTTTCTGAACATAATAACCCTTCCATCTCATTCACGGCTCTCATCTTTTCAAACTTGTCATTAAATTTCACAAAACCATAACCCTTAGAAACTCCGGTGATCTCGTCGATTCCAACTTTAGCCTCCTTCACCAAGTTGTAAAAACGCTTAAAAGTCTTCTCAAGAACAAAATCATTAACATCCTCAGACAAATTAGAAACAGAAATGACATATTTGCCATGATTGTCTTCAGGTATGAAAGTTGGCCACTCCAAGATGAATTTATTTTCACCATCCGGCATATAGGCTCCGTTGTACATTTTAAGCACTCTCTCAGCAAAATCATGGGTTTTAAACTCCATAAAACCATCACCACCTTCGAGTGGACCAGTGTCGTCATTCTTAATCACTTTCACAGATGTCAACTACATTAATGACACCAATAATAATATAAATTTGATTTGGAATATAAATAATGGCACAAAATAAGGGTCATGGAGAGAAGGGGGTTATACCATTTCGGTAAAAGAGAAGCAGTTGAATAGAAAGTTCTTGTCCATCCAGTACTGCAAACCACGAACCTTGAGCGTACGACTAAGGACATCTTCGTCAGTGATGGCTGGCTGCTGCGAAGGCTGGCAAGATTGGGACGACATGGCCGGCTGAGGATGTGTATATATAAGGTAAACAAACAAACAAATCAAATATTTTTATAAGAAAAATAAATCAGATATTGATGCCATCTTTAAGATATAGCAACGTACCTGTAAGGCAAGATAAGATGAATAGAGGAAAACCAAACCGTATTAAAGAAGAAAACGCAAGATTGAGTGTGATCCTAAACTCTTGCTAGGCTCTCCATTTTCTATGGTCTCCATTTGCTCCATTGAGATATTTTTAGACATATAAATGCAATTGCATGACATTAAATGAGTCTAGATTTTTTTAATACACCCCAGAACACTTAGAAGGCTATAGTAATGAAACAAATGGGAGAGATGAAATAGAGAGATCCTAAACTCTTGCATGGACATGATTTCTATCAAAAGATAATATTACAATTTTGGTATTCTTGGTTTACATATTTATGACATCGATTCAGACTTGATAAGATTTTTTGCTTCATTTTATTTTGAGGTGTTGTTTCATTTTTTCTGTTTTGTCTTAATTTTAATTTCCCTTTATTAATTTCCTTTATTTGTTTCATTTTAATTTTCTTTTACTCGGATTCTAAAACTTCTTACATAATCATCAACTTGTTCGGCTTAAAGGTAAGACGGCGATTCAAGCCCTCGCTTTAGATTCCAAATTTTGGCTCAAAATAAAAGCCTCAAAATTAACTATTTCATTTCTATATATGCATATAAGATTGGTAAAACATTTAACTTTGAGAATTTTTTTTATTCCATATCCCTACATTTATACCTTCACCGTTACAAATCACAAAAAATTTCAATTTTACCCCTTTTTTCTTCATCCTACGAAAATCAGAAACAAGAGAACTAATCCAATTTCAAACCTCTCCGAATGAACCCTTCTCCTCTAGCTACAAAAATTCATCAAAAACAAGTCCAATTATTTCAATCTTCCGTTTTCACCGCCACAAAAATAATAGGTTTTTTTTATTTATTTTCCCCATTTTTTTTGATTATTTTGGATTAAAAGTTGCGTGTAAAAAAAATCAAACACAGGTTAATGACGATGTTCAAGAATTCAAAAATATGTCACAAATATTTAGTTCTTCACACCACAAGTAGCCACACGATGAACCACCAAGGATGAATACAAATTAAATGGTTCTATTGCCGCCATCAGGGCTTAAAGGTCCATTGATGGTTGGTGATTTGAAGAAATATGCAGTTTAGATTCAAGAAATCATTTTTTCAACTATTCCGGAAATGATTTAATTCTGGACATTATTTAAAATCTAACATGCATAACCAACATTTTACTTTTCGGGTTATGTTAACCGGTGTCGCCATGACACTGGTTAAAGAAGCAAATATAGTAACATCATATTAGAATTTGTACAGTCAACTCCTTAAAAATCTAAAACTTTTTTTATTTGGTTTCCTTAACTAGTGCCCCGGGACACTGGTTAACATTACCCTTACTTTTCATCAATTAATTTCATGTCTCATAACCCATAAATTAGTTAAGAGTAAATTACACTTCATTCCCTCCTCTAAGAGAAGCTTGAATTACACTCCCCTCCCCTTTTATGTAAAAAATTAGTTAATTTAGATTAGGACAAATTACACTCACCTCCCCTGAGGTATTGTTAAATAACGCTAACACCCCCTCTAGTTTTTAACTAAACATTAACCTCCCTTATTTATTATACAAATAGACAAACACCTCCCTTTTAATCTAACACCGTTATTCTCCCTTCAGTTCACTCACGTTTTTATTATTCTCTGTTAATTAACTCCTCAGACTTTCACTCATATTCTCACCTTATCTCTATTATAATTTAAGGTTAATAGGTCTTTACCCCCCTGTAATATAGGTCATTTTCGGTTTTCCCCCCTGTAAAATTTTTGTTTTGATTTACCCCCTGTAAAATGTTTTTGTTTTGATTTACCCCATAATAGGCCAAACAAAAACCAATTTTATTTTATTTTTCCAAGAAATTTTCGTTTTTGTTTGGCCTATTAGGGGGGTAAATCAAAACAAAAATATTTTACAGGGGGTAAATCAAAACAAAAATTTTACAGGGGGGAAAACCATAAATGACATATTACAGGGGGTAAAGGCCTATTAACCCTATAATTTATGAACTCTTTTCCCACTTTGTTAAGTACTCTTCTTCCGCTGCAAGTGAATTTGGGGATTGTTATATCTATTAAGCGATCATTGCTACTTAATTTCTTGCTTTGAATTGTGATTCAATTTGTTGTATCTGGCTTTTAAATTTATTGGTTTTAGCAGTAGCCACAACGTTTTTATAATTGGTAAAAATATGATATGTGTACCTTTTTGTTGTAATTACAGGATGTAATTTTTTCTGCTTGTGTAATTAGTGAATTTGGGGATTGTAGAAGATTGCTCGTGGAAAAGGAGGGATGAATAGCAAACACACCCTATTTTGTTACATACTTGAAACTTGAAAGTACCATTCAAATGGCTGAAGGTAGAAGAACATAGCTTATGACATTGTTTATTTTCCAAAAGCAGTACTAATGGTTGTAGATACTAGATATATAAGTTAACAGAGGCTTAACACCTTTAATGAATAGGGGAGGTGAGTGTTTTTTAAAAACTAGAGAGGGTGTGAATGTCATTTAAAATTTTTTTAGGGGAGGTCAATGTAATTTGCTCTTTAGATTATGAACGAGGGATGAGGGAAAGGGAAAACCCACCTCTAATTAGTTAATTTCATGAATCGTTTGCATCTGCACCTCAGGAATCCAGAGGATTACCAAATCTATATTTAATGGCATGTGGATATGCCAAATCTGACGCAAGGAATGGGAGCTGTTGTAGCAAACATTGAAGGACTCTTTGTAGAATAAAGAGAAGATGTTAAAGAAGATAATGCTGAAGAAAATGAATAGTAGGAATAGGAGGAGCCTGAGGAAGAAGATTATTAAAGACACTAGTGAGGGATTGACTAAAACTAAAAGTACGCCATTACCAAGTTACATATTTTAACATGCTCTCGGTTTCATATTCTCCTTTAATATTAGTCTTTAATAATTATATGCCTAAATAATTTATGGTGTTATGTACGAACTATTTATGTTTTAGTCTGTGATAACTTTATGTTTCTGTCTATGTTTTGAACTTTAAGTGGTGATGTAAAAACTTGAACACCGGTTAATTGTGTTTAAATTAAGTAGTTGTTTATGCGTGAAATATCTTAATCTTATGGTTATATGAATGAATGAATACGAAAGCTCCAATTGCCAAGGTTTCGTAGGCTTTGTTTGCGAGTTTGGAGGGGAGGGGAAGGGAAGGCTTTGAGGGTGGAAAATATGAGGGAAAATTGAGAAATCTTTCAAAAATTTTAAAAGCTTAATTTTATAGAGAATGATAAATTAATGCATATGATTGCTACATTTTTAATTTTAAAAATAATATAACAACATAGATTAAATTTGAAAAATTCGTACAAACCCTCTAAACCTCCCAAAACCCTCCTCCAATACAATTTTTTAGTTCCCTCAAATGAGGAGGGTTTAATATTATCAAGAAAAGTTAACCCCCCAAAGTTCTCCCCTCCCATTTTCCTCATTTTCTTCCACTTGCTCATTCCTTTTTTCTCAAACCTTCCCATCCCTTCCCCTTCAAACTCACAAACAAAGCCTTAGTGAATTAACAACAAATGCATGATGATAATAACAACTTTGAGGCCAAGGTACATGTTTACTTGAATGTGAAACTTGTACGTTACACATGTCATTTCATCCGTTGTTCAACAATAGCAATTTCTAATTTTGAATCACTTAGAACCAAAACTAAATATGAAGAAGCTTTCCATGTTTTACAATATGCACATGAGACCGATAATTACTTGTTTTAACTCAGTCACTTTATGTTTATTCATGCGATTATTTTGAAATGTATGAGAGCATAAAAAGGATCAAGGCTTATTTTTTTTATTTTATTTTGAGCACAACTACTAGACCAAATATAGCCTACCTTGTGAGCAGAGAGTATTTGATTGCCCCTCTGATCCAAAATGGCAGAATCTACATCAATTTTGTACTGCCAGATTCACTAGGAAAGCCTTGTGCGCCTAGCAAACTTGCTATGTTTTCCAAATCCAGTTCAAAACTGAACCATCAAGCAGATTTTGATTATTTTTCTTGAACATGGAACCCCATGAACCTTCATCTTTGAATTTAAATTATGTCCATTGTCTTAGGATAGGGGAGCACTCATTTAAATTATAGGGTTTTGTTCAAGTTCGGGAGAGAAAGAAGGCTTACTTGTAGGTCAAGTAACATGGTGATTTTGCAAAATACTATCTTGACACCAATGAAAATAATGAAAAGAAAAGATTGAAAAAGAAAACAAAGAGAAAAAAAGTTGTCAAGGATAGTCTATAACAAATGTTTATATCATGAAAGGATTGTAAATAGAGGAGATTTGTGATTGTAAATAGTTTTGTTTCTCGTAAAATATCAAATGGGTGAATGCTCCTCTATTCCAAGGCCACTTTGATTCAAATACTCATCCAAATGACATTTCTTTTGTAATACGGCTCCATTACAACCCTCAAAAGGCCTTAGTGATATATGCTTTAATGCTTTTAAATTGATATGCTTAGATGAACGCCTAACTTGATCCGGGTGTTAGCCTAGCTTGGAATGCATGAAATGAATTTTGTATTTTGGATAAAGCTCACATTCATAGTCTGATTTTATGTTAGTGGTAAACGTAAGACTTTCTTGTGCAATTCACTTTTGAATTATGCATTATTAATCATTTTTTTTCAAACTTGATTGATTCACTAGAATCCTTGTGAATCCATTCTTGCGGTCAATCAATGTTTGAAGGGTAAAAATATCTTTTTGAGGACTTTTGTTTGATGACTAACAAAGTTCTAAGTTGGGGAGAGTTGATAAGTGCCAAATTAGTGTTATTTTTCATAAGACTTATCGACTTGTTTTTACAAGTAATTCAATACAACAACCCCTAAACATTATAGAAATATCGTTTATATTTGTAAACTACACCAGAAATCTATTACATCCGTTTCTTATATTTGTAAACATTATAGTGTTATTTTTGGACATGACTACACCAATACTAAGCAAAGTAAAGCAAGCACGCGCACCAGGTGCCAATCCAAAGCATCACAAAGACACATGGAGAAAAGCTCGATTCGCTAGACGAGCTAAGCTAGGTGAAAGCGAGCCAATTAGAGAGATCTAAAAGGAAAAGATTAAGGTGGTTCGCTAGGCGAGTTTGATCCTCATAGAAAACTAAGGCAATTTAAGAAAATATATGAAGTCACCTGGCTTTTCACTCAAAAGAAGAAACCTCCATTCTCTAGGTAAGCGTTGCCTTACCTAGCAAACTTAACATTTCAACATCTCTATAAACATAGAGAGACAAAGGGCTGAGAGTAGGAGTCATAATTGGATGGCTAGGAAGCTTTGAACCAAGCTTGGTGATCCTTCTCCACATCTATAAACTCTCTTATGTTAGTTATGTATATCATGGGTAACTAAACTCTATTTCGTGTTGGAATTGGATGTAAATAGTTAGAAATCTATGTAGTACTCTTAATATGGCTGATTGTATATGATTTATGCGTTCAATATAATCTTTAGTTTACATCTGTTCTTAATGCTTTGTCGATGGTGTAATGTTTCGCAATTGATCTTTTGATTTAGTTTGAGCCTAGTCATCTTGACTATCTAAATTACATGGCTTAAATTATGTATATGTCTTATTGCGTTAGAGATAGAAGGTTAGTTTATATTCATGTATAATTATTGGCGTTTATGCCATTGAAACAATCAATGATTTTGCCACTGACACATAAGAAATCAGTTGGTTCAATGGATCTCACATAGTTAACCATAGATGGAGACATATGTTGAGGGATATGTGAAGTTATATCCGAGGCATAAAAAGTATACAATCAATTAAGTTGAAACATACAAGGAATAGTTATTGAAATTCAATCCCAGTGTAACTTTATCTATTTTGTTTTAGTTTACTTTTATAACATGTGGCTAAATGAACTTCTACTGTTCATCAGAATGTTCCTTTGTTCCATTAAGGATGATTTTTAAGACTTTCATTTGATGTAATCAAATTCTAATAGTGAAACTTGATTGAAGTGCATCATGTATAACATCTAGGATGATATTCTTTGAGGAATATTCCTGATGTTTGTACAACATATGTTCATAAGTTTTTAATGAACAATGAATATGTTTTTGAACTTTATTCAAATAAATGTCTTTATTACTTGTTTGATCCAAGGTCATAGTTCTTTTTGTACTTTTTGTATAACATCTTGAATGTTCTTGATATAAGATCATTTATATTTGAGTTTGTTCTTGATAAACCATAAGAACAACCTTTAGAACTATCTTCCAACCTTCTGAACTCTTACTAACCTTCTGTACCCTGATTAGGTTCATAAGCTTTAATGTTCTTTGATTACTTAATTCTTGGTTTGATTTATACTTTGTTCCTATCTTAGTTAATCACTCAGGAGCACATAATAAATACCAAGAAACTATCCAAGTCCATTAATCCTTTAATCATCAAGATTTGTTTATCTTTGAAACATTTTAGGGATTTTGCCTCAACAACGAGAACTATCCAAACAAAACAATTCTTTGTGAAGAGCCTCTAAACCTAAGAGATATCACCTCTCTTGAACATTGTGATCACACCCAATACAAATAAGAAATACAATAATTAAATGATTACACAAAATGCGTGGATATAACAAATTGAAGTACAAATACTACAACTCAATTATATAGTATAAAAAACTCAAAAAATATAATAGCAAGTGTAAAAATAATTAATGCGAGTGATGAATAATATTTTTCACAAACTTTAAATGCAAAATTGAGTTGTGTAAAATGAGATAACACAAAGTCTCCTATTTATAGATAAAATGGTAACGAAAAAGAGATCTATTTTAAGCATAATTCCAACGGTAACAAAATCAAGATTTTAATGCCAATACTTATAAACCAAAATAGATGATTCCAATATCCGTTGCTGCTCAACTTAATTAACTAGCCGTTGCACCATATATGCCGTAACGATTATGCATTTAAAAAATGTGATATTGAAGGGATATGGCCTCATAATCCATTATACTATAAATGTTGAAACATTCAGCCTTAAGAAAACAAATACACTGAAAGCAATATTATTTAGCATATGGATTAGTTCATAATCATATCCATAATCAATTATGAATGAGTTGAACTAAAGTCAATTGACCACGCATGCTAAACACATTTTTTAGGTAAAAATAATTATGTAATTTTTATAATAATTATGATTTTTCATGCAATTTTTTTTTATGTAAAATCACATTTAAATAAAAATCATTGTGAGTGTATGATTTATTTTCATGAGAGCTTTTTAACATGGTACAAAAAGTCCTAATACAAATAATAAAAATCCAAGACTCGAGACTTAATAATTTGAATTTCTTTTCCGCTTTTTGTTTTGTTGTTTTTTTAGGACTTCTTTTGTCGATCATCAAAACACAATATTCCTGTCAAAACATATATTCACACTTGACACTTGCTTTGTTGCATGTATTTCTCATGAGTCATGACACTTTGTTTATTGCATTGGTAACACTTGACTTGCTGCATGTATTTCCCATAAATCATACACTTAGTTTATTGCATGGATAACACTAGATTGCTAATGTATTCCTCTTAACACTTGGTTTCTTCCATGTATTCCTCATTAGTTATAACACTTGGTCTATTGCATGAGTAAAACTTGACTTGTTACATGCATTCATCTTGATACTTGGCTTGTTGCATATATTCCTCATGATTCATGACATTTGGTTTATTTCATGGGTAACACTTGGCTTGCTGCATGTATTCCTCCTGACACTTGACTTGTTTGTATGTCTTCCTCATGAGTCATGTCACTTGGTTCATGAGGAATACATGCAACAAGCCAAGTGTAAAGATGAATACATGCAACAAGACAAGTGTAACCCATGCAATAAACCAAGTGTCATGACATGGTCTTTCGTTTTGCTGAAGGACAAAGAAGGATAAGATTATCATTTTATCATTTTGAGATGCTAGAATTTTGGTGCCAATGAACAAAACAATGTAAAATTGTAGGACTTTCTTAGGGTTTTATGGCATAACTTTCTTCCTTTTATATAATTAAGATTAATATTAAGAAAAGATTAAGACTAAGATAAGATAAGATAAGATTAAGATAAGATATAAATCTATGTCAAACAATGGTCAATGAAGCTTTGATGCCATATGCAGCACCACTTCACTTCATATCAAATTGGTGTCCTGTCTGAATGTCAGAGGTTAGTTTGCATGTCATCTTCTCAAATTCAAATAAATTAAAGGTGGATTTTCTCACCCTAAAATCAAGGACTAAAATCAATATTACAAGAAAAATTTTTGATATGAAGCTATATTTCAGGGACTAAAACAAAAATCAAGGACCAAAATAAAAAATATGATATTTTTGCATGGACTAAAAAATTTTATGGGGATTGAAAGTAAAAAATGGTATATTTATAGGAATTAAAATCAAATTTAAACCTTTTATATAATACTTATTTGTTTAACCTTTTAAAAAGAAGAGAAATTTTGTAGCTATTGTACAACCTATCGCTCAAAATATTTATTTTGTACGTAAAACTCTATTGTGGATGTCCTTTAGATATAATTCAAACAGATAAATTGAATTCTTTTTTTTAGGGAAAATAAATAGAATTCTTTTTTTTAACAAAAAGATAAATAGAATTCCTATTTACTATAATAACTAATTAGCTAGCTAGAACCTATAAATAGGTTTATTTAAATGCATGCTTTTATTTTCATTAATTAGTCATTTTCAGAATCTCAACAAATACATGAAAAATATGATTAAAAGTGTGTATTTTAAGTTTGACTACATACCTTATCAATCCAATCGTCCGGTCGCGACCATTCTTCAACATCTAAATTGTCAGTCCATTCATCGTGAACGTTCTTGGACATCCCAGTTGCAAATCTATTCGAGTGAAAGTGTTCGCGGACTAACAATCTAAATCCATATTTGGTTAGAAATGTATTAGTAAAATAATAAAAATATATTGATAAAATATTGATAAAGTATAAAAGGTCATGATTATTACCTTTTAAAAAAATATTTAATCTTGTCATCATTTATGTGCACATTTTTACTCATATTTAATCAAAGAAATCACAATTGTTGAAAATTATCATAAAAAATATAAAACATAGCACAACAAATAAGAAGTAGGAATATAAAACATCATTGATGATTTCCATTCAATCACAATTGTGATGATACTCCGTTAATCAAGTTTTAATTCGATGCTTATAGATCTAGTAGACAAAAACAACATAAGATCAATAAGAGAAAATAAACTCAAAAATAAAAAACATTAGTGAAAGAAATAATTTATAACATGAAATTTGTCGTATATATAGGAGGTAACAACCTGGGTTGAATAAATTCGCAATTTATGTATCCCTTGATCTCTAGAATATCATCATAATCAACCCAATAATTCAACAACACATATTAAATATATATTTTATATAAACGGGTGATAAATAGATAGGGAAAGAGTGATTTTTCAACTCTATGCTAATGCAAGAAATACTGATAGATAGAATGACCATGACAGATGCGCCGTTTGTCCTCACTACTTTTGTCAAAGTAGTGACTGCAACCACTTTTATAAGGTCTAACCTAATGGTAGGTTAAAGTTAGGTTAACTAGGGGTGGACACATGGGTGGGTTTTGGCCCTAAAGCCCAATCCAGCACAAACCGCGGATTGCATTCAATGAACCAATTTTGACCGAAGGTTAATTATAGTTCGTTTTTTTACTGCAAAACCACATTTTTAATTAATTCCTTTAAAAAATTATTTTGAAAGTATAAATATAAAAATTTCACATAATTTCTCTCTCTCTCTCTCTCTCTCTCCCTCTCTCTCTCTCTCTCTCTCTCTATATATATATATATATATATATATATTATTTTTGTAAGTCGAGAATTGAAAAGAAAGTTGAAATTGCTTTGCAAAAAAATGACCTTACTTCCACTCGAAGCATCCACAACCCCGAGTCACCACCAAACAATGCTTTCTTTCACCATCATCAATTCCATCAATCTTGTGTAAAATCCCTTGAGCTTGTCCTAAATCACAATCGAAAGAAAACAACCATATCATTAAGAAACATTGTCAAACTAAAACGCTTTATCAAGACTTGAATAACGTTTGTGAGATATCGAGCTAAATATAATGAAAAGTTTGAAGCAAAGTCTAACTAAAACATTTTATCAAGACTTGAAACAGAGTCAGTTACCTCAACCTTGTGCCAAAGGTGACAAGATTTATGTAATGATTCCGGAAGATGAATATTGAGCTAATTATATGCATACAAGCATAATCTTCATGGTCGCATCATTTGGCCGAAGGGTGGAATACCTTTCAAGATAGATGCTTCATGAGCCAAGTTATTTCCATTTGGAAGTCATTGAGCAAGTGGGGAGTGACATTTCTTGGCAATAGTTTACATGAGTTTTCCTTTTCTTCACTAGAAGATGTTCAAAGTATTAAATAGATTGGACTAGGGAACATTATCATTGGTTTCCTTAATCTGTTTGCTCGAAGTTTTGTTTTTAACCCTGACATGCAACAATAATCCACGCCTCTGATTTGAAAAGCTTATATAATCCTAAAATCTCCAAAAAGGTGTTCGGATTATATAATCCGAACAAAGGTATTTTTGAAATTGAGAGGGCGTGTGTGAAGAGATTATAATGGGAAAAGAAACAAATTATAAATGAATATTAACATCATGTGCTATGTTTCATCACCAAAAGGAGCATAATAAATAGATACATAAGTGTCCTCGTTCTCATTCTTCTCCCTACGTTGTTTTTAAAAAAGAAAAGTAAAGTGGTGGACTCCGTCGTCGACCGTCAGCTCCACTTCGACCATATAATTTTTATTGTCAACCTGTACGACACTAATATCACCACAGATACTTCAGCCGCCTCCTTTTGTGAAAACTCGATCAAAACAACGCTCCTCCTTCGTAGCGATGTATACCCCAAGTCTACCTTCATCGTCAACTTTTCCATCAATCCCAAGGTAAAGACGTGGAAGTTCTGCGTTGGTGATCACTGCCACATTTTCCAGCTCAATCGCACAAATACCATACCGACTTGTCTCCATGCGTTCATAAAGGATCGTTTGATTGAATTCCCAGGGTTGAAGAACCTAAGGTATTCCCAATATTTGAATTGGACGAAGCACACATTGGAGATGTAGATGGATCTTGTTGTTCTCACATGGTGGGAGCAATGGTTCTTGAATGACTCGGTGGATAGATAGTTCAAAAATGTCTTGGATTCACGGTGCAACTTAGAAGAGGTTAGGACGAGCGATTGAGGATTATAATGTCGCATTAGTGATGAACAAGGTTTTTATGCTTGCATTCAAACATATTGCACTTTTCGCATTGGATGGGAATTGAAGGTTTGGCATTGGTGGTGCATTGTGGCGGAGCCCCTTTAAAGCTCTGGTGGCCCACGTGTCACGCTACTATTTTTTTTAATAGGAGAAATTACAATATCTTTCACTTTTAAACAAAATTAACTTGTGGTCCATCTTCTTATACATGAGATTATTCTTTACTAACACACTTTCTAGTTACTTGGAATGCGTAGATAATTAATTTGAATTTTTAAGGTATGCAATTCAACATTTTGATGGTCAATTTTGTACTTAATGCTTATTAAAACATAAAATTTGTGTGTGTATATATACCCCCACACACACTCCTATATTATAGTTTATTTGGTAGCCCATCCGAACATTTTTTCGGGCTCTTTCACTGACGGTGCATGTAATTAGGGTTATTTTACTAATTTTCGACAAGGAAGAAAGAAAAATAATGTTACAGACGTATTTACGTCTTATTTCTCCCATTCTGTTTACATGTTTTTCCATCTCAAGTTATAGCATAAACAAAGCTTATAGCATAAAAAATTACATATAATACAAGTGTTTATATGTAAGCTATTTCTATAAGTTTATGAGGCATTAGATCGATGATAATAATTTGACCTGCAATTGCAAGAGATGAAGTTCAAATTCATGAGAAAATTGTAAAATGGTCATTAATACCACCATCATTTTAATAATATTTATCCTTCTCCAAATTTTTTTTTAAAGTATTCCTTTTAATAAACAACTATTTCGATAGCGAAATATAAAATGAGGTCCGACTGTTTTCACAAGCTAGCATAGAGAGCTTGTGCAAATAAGCCAAAAACAATTTATGAATATGTCATAAGCGGTTTTCATAAGCTCTCATAAACAATCTCAAATGTATGTCAGTAAATAAGCTCAAATGGGACAATTCAACCAAATGTTGATGAATGTATGGAAAAGGAAAGAAACGCTTGAGATAATATAAATCAACTAAATCTTGAGATAATATATAGTTTTGATAGACAAATATAACTATACTTGAGCTTCATAGCCCTTTTGACACTATACTAGAGAATATTTATTTCTGATCCCTTGTAGTAACCTTAACTAAGGTGAAACAAGGGACTCTTCAAAGAAGTAAAACTACTAAGAAAGCACATATTCTTTGAGGAAATTGCACTCTCAAAGTTCCCTTCTACCTTATTTTAGTCTTCAGTTCAAACTGCTCTCCTATAAGCTGTTTTAAATTTGAAACTTCCACAGTAACAAACTTAGAAGACCTATCAAATTTTGTGATCAAAACTCTTTTCCTCATTGAACTCATTTCACTCACAACATTTAACTCACTCTTAGCCAAATCATTTCCATTTAGCTTACCATGATTAGGTATCCCCAAGAATGTAACCTTTTCTATGGTCCATTTTTGCTCCAAAGCAAATTTTCCATTAGTAACATTAGAAGTAACAGAAACACTATCATTATACAGTGCACCATAAAATCTCACAAGTGTCCATTGATCTTTCTCTCCTTCTATATCAAGAGCCTCACCATCATCCAAATAAACTTGTCCATAACTATTTCCATTTCCACTAAAAACAACCAATAGTTCAAATGCTGTGTTCCGAGCTGATTTCGTTGTCATTGCTTCACCTTGTAAGGCCAAAATGTTACCTTCACCAACATGCACATTTATGTGATCAGATGGTGCATCAAGTGTGACATATTTGCCTGATCCTGCATTCACTGAATTTGAAGGATTAAAGAGATCAAACCAATTTCCTCTAGGAAAGTATGCATCAACGGTTACTGCACCGGATTGAAGCACAGGTGAGACTAGAACACCTTTGCCTAGAAGAAACTGTGTGTTTATTTCGTATGTTGTGATATCCTCGGGAAATGAAAAGAAAAGTGGCCGCGCAATTGGTGTCCCTTTTGTGTTTGATTCGTACATTAGTGTGTAGAAAAATGGAAGAAGGCGGTAACGAAGGGCGAGCACTTTTCGAGCTGATGCTGCTACTGAATCCCAAAGGTAAAGCTCTTGCCTGATGGAATTTTTATCTGAATGATCTCTTGCAAAGGGGTAGAAGGCTCCTAACTACATTCAGGAAAATAAAAAAGTATTAGATAGTGTAACTGTCACCAACAATTTTGAACGGATTTGAAAAACTGTCTTTTTGGTGAGAAAAAGTAAGAAGTGTACTAAACACATTGTATCTAAGTTTAGTCCTCGAAAGAAAGGCCTACAGCGCGATGTGGAAAGCGACATTAAGATTTTTTATGTTTATACAACTGCAATTGCAGCTTTATCACCAAGGTTCTCTGAAATATAAGAAACGCAGCGTGTCTGCAATTTAAAACCTTTCTTTACCCGTAGCGAGAAATCACAGCTCTATCCATTTGTAACTTTTATAAATTTAGTCTAGTAAAAAAAGTTGTGGATGCTATCCGATTTTGAGGATCTATGTTAGTTACCTGAATCCAGCGCCGACAAAGTTCTTCAGTAGTGTCTGCTGAGAAGCCGCATATATCCGCTCCAACCATAGGAACTCCAAAGATTCCAAAGTTCAATATTGATGGGATTGAGTATGCTAAATCATTCCATGTAGCAGCATTATCTCCTGTCCAATGAGCAGTATACTTGCCAGAGCTAACAAAAGTTGATCTACTCAAAATGAATGGCCTTTTACCGGTTATATCCACCAAAGCCTTATTAGTTGCTTTGCATTCTAAAAGTCCATATAAATTGTGAGAATCATACTCAGTGATATTACCATAATGTAAAGATGTTGCCGGAACAGTTTTGTAGTTAATTGGTCGTTGAACGCCTGAACTGTTAATTTTGTAAGGAGGGTTGTCAAGATTTGAATGTGGAGTGTCATTTGAAGTTATGAAATTAGATAACTCATTCATGTCAAGCCAAAGACCATCAAAAGGGAGAATGTCCTTAAATAATTTGATTTCTTTAGCCCAAAATTCTTGACTATGAGGGTTAAGAAAATCCGGATAGTAAACTTGTCCAGGCCAAACTTCACCTTGATAGTTGACTCCATTTCTCTTTATATATACATCAGCTTGCAAACCTCTAATATAGGTTGCATATGTAGCATTTATACTGATACCTGTGTACAAAATTTGTCTCAAATCAATGACATATCACATATGCATAGATGCTTGAAACATTAAAAGGAGAGCAGCGTTATCAATGACATATTACGGAAAATAGCAGAACGCCAAAAATCCGTTATGTGAAATAGAAGATAGTGTTGCACGCAAATAGCCGGACTAGGATTGCACTAATTGTGAAACTAGGATAGTGTTGCGAAATCATCAAAATCCGCTATGTTGTAGCTCTGCTATTACTTCTATTTGACAGCACTTGAGTATAGTATATTTAGTTTGGAAGATATTTTATGGTGTTAGATAAGCACGTAAAAAGAATTAGGTACCTGGATCCAAGATAAGCACGTATTTCTGACCATTTTTATGAAGGGTATCAACAAAACTTATCATCTTATCTTGCGGAAAATTAACAGGATCTAGTGTGAAATCTTTATATGCATCCATGTAATCAATATCTGTCCACATAACTTCAAGGGGTATACCAGCTTTTGCATAGTTGGTTACCACACCTTGGACATCACTTACATTCTTGTAGCCGTATCGACACTGATGAAAACCTTCACAAAGAGTTAACAATATTTGAGGATTAGCATATGAATTTGATATAATGGTGTTAGATTTTAATGCCTGGACTAATGCATAGAAATTTCGTAAAGTATGATTCAATGACTATAGACCTTTATATGGTCTAATTTTTTGTATCATCTTTGTATAGGCCATTCTTAACTAATTAGGGGATTGTCCTCCACACTCGAGTTTTCAAGACCTATAAACACATTCTTTCAAGTTTCATAGCATTGTCTTTATATTTTGAAATTGTGGTTTGCAACAACGGTTACGGTCACAGCTTAAGGGATTCTAAAACTTCTACAGCCGCAATTCAAAACCATGTTATTGTCATATATAAGTACTAGAATAAAATTTCAGTAGACCACCTTGATAGAAGGTCAATTGTGGAGCGGAACCTGAAAATTTGTTCAAAACACCAATGACATCTGACGGGACTCATCATCCCCACGACTGAGTGGGTGACCTTATCGGCGTCAGTTTGACAGAAACATGAGTTAAGTTTTGAGCCACAAATATCTATTTTATCTTGTTTGTTCCAAATTGGCACCAATAAGGTCACTATCTCAGACGTTACAACAAGGAGTAATATGCAATTCTATTCCCGAGAACCAATATCAGTCATTGCTGATGTTTCAAACGATTTTCAAGTACCGATCCACAACTAACCGCCTATTAAAATTGTACACCTTATAACTTTCTATAAACACTTGAGTTTCAACAAGTAAAACAACCAGAACTACAAGGATAAAAAGGAATGAAAAATTCAACAAACCATGTTGGACTTACCAAAAGACCAATAAGGCATAGGAGCAGGCCTACCAATGAACTGAGTATACTGATCCAAAACCAATTCAGGAGATGAACCAGCAAAAAAATACAAATCAAAAACACCACCAATCACCTTATAAGTAAGACGATCACCACTATAAACAACATCCATTCCATTACTATTAAGAAGTAAAACACCATGTGTGGTCCCACTTTTCACTCTTCCATCAGATGAACCCTTTCTCACATCCAAATAAAAAGGATGAGAGCCATAAAGATTCACATCAACATTGGAACTACCAATATCTTCATTCCAAAGAGTAAAAGTTTGGTTTGGTTGCAACTTGAAAGAACTCTTTGTATGCTCTCCAAGACCATACAGAGAAGCTCTTTTTGAAGGCAGAGAGGTAGAAAGCTGCAAGTACTGTTCTTTGAAGACGAGAAACGTTTCCGGGTTTAAAGGGTCTTCTGGTAAAGTGTTAAAGAGTATATCTTTGTTGGATTTACGTGTGATAATGAAACCAAATGGAGTTGTGTTGTGGAGTGTGAAGATAAGGTCTGAGTTTGGATGTGTAATTATGTATTTTGAGTTTTGCGAATTTTGGTGGCGAAAATGATGAGATAGAGATGAAGATGATGAGTCTCTTGGAATCACTTCTTGTGGAATTTCCCATCTTTGATTATTTGAATCAGTGATTCTTACTCTTAATTGATCCTTGGTCTCAAAACTGCAATGTTTTTGAAACAACAAAAGAAAACAATCTAGTAAAAGAGAAAGGACAACAAAAAAACAATAAACTATGATTAGTTATTAGTTAGTTAGTTACCTGGCACTGAGGTTGAGGAGTGGAATGTCGGGTCCGAAAACCGAGGAGGATTTGATGAGTTTTAGGCTAGCAGACAAAGATTTTCCTGTTGGATCACTTTTTACACTTATGATTGTGTAGCCATAACCAACTTGTGTTTCTTTTGATGGTGAATCTGCAACAGTTTGGGATAAGATGACAAAAACATTGAAACAGAAAGCTAGTAGTGGTAGTGGAGTGTTTCTGGTTTTAGTTCTTGGACTTGTAACCATTTTGTTTGTGTTGATGTGTTTATGGTTTGTGGGTGACAATAGAAAATAATCATAAATTTATGTTTTGTATACAAGTTGGTTCATCTAGGAGAAAACGAAGAATGATGGAGACAGGCCATGTTGACTTGGAGACAAGATGACATTGTTACCAAGTTACCAACATTTTTCACTTTATAACACTTTTTTCTTCAGTACTTTTAACTCTTTTAACCCTACTTGAATGTCGGTGACCACCACTCTTTATACTAACAATTTCTTTGAGAGGACCACAACTTTAAAGGAGGTGACTACCACTCTTTCTTTCTACTTGTGGAGGTACCATGTGCACGTGGCCAGGAAGGCGGCTGATGGCGTGGTATTTATTAATTTTAAACTTACTTTAATATGTTGTTAATCTTTGTGAAAATGATGTTTATATTCGTGAAACTGATGTTTATTAATGTTACTTTTAATAAATTGTTGAACTGCTCTGTTTGTGAAGCCATGAGTGTAAACTGATGTTTAGGTATTGTTTTTTATTATTTGCAGTGGCGTGGCAATATAAAATGCATTAACAACGGAAAGAATATAGAGACGATGCATGATGAAGATACCACCCCTATCATGAATGCACGGTGGTGGGAAGCCAGAATACATGGCACTGGTCTTGGTTGGCTTCAGGATACCAGCTACAACCTGATTGACCATGGTCTGATATGTGCTTTTGTGGAGAGGTGGCATGAGGAGACTTCGAGTTTCCACCTTCCGTTTGGGGAGATGACAGTGACACTTGATGATGTGTCCTGTTTGCTACATCTCCCCATTAATGGCATGCTTATGTCCCATAATACTATCTCACAGGACGAGGCGATGGTGGAGCAGTTGGGGTATGATCCGGGTGAAGTTGCAGTCGAGGTTGCGGGACCATGTTGTCCGCATATATTTGCTATACTTGGTGGGGATCACGCTCTTCATTGACAAGAGCGCCACTGCTGTGGATGTTGTCTACCTCAAGTACTTTAGAGACCTTGATCTTGTTGTTGGTTATTCATGGGGAGCTGCGGCACTAGCTCGCTTATATAGGGAGCTTAACAAGGCTGCATGTTGGAACTGTGGTCAGGTGTCGGGATACTTTGTTGCAAGTATAAATTAAAAATCATGTTTTGTTTTATTAAATGTGTTTATTGTTAGAAGGACATTTAAATGTGTTTAAATGTGTTCATTGTTGCAGGCTGGGGTGTATCAGCACTTCCAAGGTATGGGAAACAAGGATGCCTGGGCAGGATATCGGGAGGATCGGTATCCACGTGCGATGCTTTTTGTACCACTGTCTGGCACACCAGACAACTACAGAAACCATCTGGATAGGATGGATCTGAGTTTCGTTGCCATGACCCCATATGGAGAGCACCGTGAGGCACATCCGTTTGAGCGGGTCAACCTTTTCATTGGATGGCCCAGATACGGAGACCGCACAGTGAAATATATGTCAGAGCGGGTTCATCGTCAGTTTGGGAGGGTTCAGACCATACCGAGACATCCTGTTGAGGTTGCACCTCCCGAGACTAATTTGGGCAGATCTCACTCCGCTTTCAGCATGCTCTTGATCATGCGCTGACTACTGAGAAGTTGGGGCAGCGTGCAGTTCATGGCGTGGAGACAGCAGATGGATACATCGAGTGGTTTTATATTCATTCTCATCCACACATGATTCTTCTTGATATCCCGGTACCGGTGCCGATGCCACCGGAGCGTGAGGTCCTTGATGCGCGAGCTGCTCAGGAGGATGGAGATATTGGGTACTTACAGCTTAACAGAAGGATGAGCCGCATCAGACACCATGTCTATGATGTGATGTCCAGTAGTGTGGTTCCGCGAGGGTCTGAGGAATGGCAACATTTGGAGGAGGTATTGAGAGAGGTGAATGATGGGAAAGTTTACCGTCGTCGGGGAGCTACTGAGGGTGGCAGGGGTGCCAGAGGTGGCAGTGGTGGTGGCAAAGGTGGCGGTGGTACGGGTGTAGTTATTAGGGGCTGATTGTATTGTATTTTATGTTTATGTTTGAACATTTTGGATGCTTTTGAGTTATGTAACACTTGGATAATTTTTATTTCTATGTTTTATTACTGTTAGAATGTTTGAAATTTATATTGTGTCGTTAATTATAAATTGAATTCTTTGTTTAAACAACAGGTCAAAGGCCAAAATGTTGGACCACATGCGCCAAAACAGAGGCTCGGCCAAAACAGATGGCTTCTGCCTCTGTGCTGATGCAGTTCGGATTACACAATCCGGATTATGTAATCCAGAAACATCATTTCTCACCCCATTTGTTGACTTTCAACGGGGTGATTTACACATTTCAGATTACATAATCCGGAGTTTGTACATAATTTCCAGATTATGTACTCCGAAACCATCTATTCAAAACTGCTATCAACATCCATCAGGGTGATTGAAGTGCCAAAATCCACGAAGTTGTCCAGATTTTTGTTTCTGGAAGTTGTTCGGTTTTTATATTCTGGACCATGTTTTTTTTGGAAAAAATAGGGCACGCGAGGAAAGTCATAGGGTGGGAAAAGTAAAACTCGAATAATTATGTATTGTGGACTGTCATTTAAGTTAGGCCCAATTAAAGTGATCTAATAAGGTTTGGCTAAAGTGGGCTTATGAGTATCTAATAGGGTGTGAGTCTTTAATGTGTTGAGACAAATGGGTAATTTTATTTTTATGATGGGTTAAAATAGAAATATCAATAGTTAACCCTAGTTTGGGTGGTATAAATAAAGAGGTCATGATCTCCAGCAAGGGTGGATTTGGACATAAAATATTAGTGGTGCTAAAAAATTTTGTTCATAAATAAATAATACTAAATATGTTAAAAATAGTTTTAACAACCAAAATTACAAAAAAATAAATTCTATTATCTATTTAAAATGAGCTAAAATTTCATCATTACTAACTGTTATATGAACAAATTTTTCTATAAACGTTACAAGACAGACATTTAATCATTGATCACCCACTTTATAGCTGAGAAAACACGTTTAACACTTAAAGTTGCCACTGCCAAAATCAGAGTTAACTTCAAAGGTTTGTACATCACATCAAAGATCAAAGGTAACACACTTGTTTGTTTCCACAAGATTTGCACAAAGGAAGTTAATATTTCTTAGTGTTCTGACTATTCAATTATTATGTGTAAGCCTTGACTATTACATAAGCTCATTCGACATTCTGTGACCTCGGGATAAAATTTTAAATTAGAATTAAGAAGCTACATCTTCATATTGTTTATATTTTATTGATATAATTATTGCTATTAGTATCTTTTGTTGTTTAAAACTTATGATAAATAGCAAATTCTAGGTTGACTAATGTTGTAGGTGTTTGAATTAGAAAGGGGGTGGGAAAGGAAAATGTGAGTGTTAGAATTGGCTAAGAGGAGAATAAGTGATGGTAGTGGACTGGGCTGGGTGTTTCGATCAATTTTTTTTTTTAAAAAAACATTGGGTTGGGCTGGTGTGGCTATTGCCACCCCCTGCCTCAAACAAATCCGCCCCTGGTCTCCAGGTCACACACACCAAGCCGCAGTTCTTTGTTGACATCTCATCATCACAAGGAGACAATGAGAATAACAAAGGGTTCTCTAAGTGAGTGTGTGTTGATCTGGAAGACTATTACCACATCAACGCTATCCAACTATGAATTCAGGTACACTTCCGCATATTGATTTGTTATTTCTAATGATAACCATAATTGACTCTAGGGTTTAAAATTGAGTTTGGTTTTAACAGGATACGAGATCAGACCACAACATAAATGGAGTTTGTTAATTTATACTCACTCAATTTTTAGTAGGTATGATAAATTAGCAAATTACACCCTTGACCTCAAGGCATATTTTACAAACTTTTAGATATTTAAATAGACCCACTAAAAATAAGTAGTTGTGTGCCCCCGTGGCTACTTGAAAATCAAATTCAATGGGTGTAAATTAGTGAGTTCCTATAATATTTCCTAACTTGAACTACTAATTTTCTAATTCACCAAAATTAACAACACATACCTTAAGTTGGTTGCAATAGACAATGCTCCCCGTGGCTCATTCTTTGGTTCCTCCTACATGAACTAACCTCTATAAATTTGCAGTTATAAGTTATAGCTTAGCAAACCCAGTAAATAAACTCTATGTAGAATTAATAGAATTTAATTAATATATTAAAAATGTAAAATTATAAAGTCAGGAAAATGAAACGCTGCAAAATTCAAAAGGCATAATGGAAGAAATAAGATCTCATTGTACCAAAAAAAAAAAAGAAATAAGATCTCATTAACATTATCGTAATATTTTTTTGTGACTTCAAATTTTGTTTTGTTGGATACTTAAAGAGAGATATATCGACTATTTGAAAAATGAAATTCACAATTTATCTTTTGAACAAATCCAGTTAAAATAATCACCTAAAACAAAAACCCTGTTAAAATATATAGCACATAATAATTGATCAAAACACGAGATGGACCCAGAAACTCTAAGCATCCAACACTACAAAATTTGAAGAAATAAAAATCGTACAAACGTTGATATGAACATTCTTATTTCAAACAAAAAAAAATTGACATGAATATTCTTGGTGACTTCTTTTTTCGACAGACTTGGTGACTCCTAAGAAAAAAAACTATATACCTTATATTTAACAAAATGGTATGCTTAAGGATGATACCCTGTCCTGCTGAATAAATATGATATTTGTATCCATTTGATATTCACGCAGGTCTGTTAAGTGGATAATATATGAATTTTGAGATATCTGCTGATATACATAAGAGATTTGTTTACAAAAATCTTTTTTTTGTTGTTGTTGTAATTACTTAGAATTTCTTCATCCTCTTTCAAAGACACAACAAAATACTAAGACATAAAAATATATGTATACTGCACTCTCAATTTAATAATAAAATTATTAACCAAAACAAAATACATCCATTAATCTTCTTCCTCCTTTTTACCACATATAATAGTTTCAAATTCATACAACAACAACAATAATAATAATTCAAGTACAATCAAATTAATAAAAGTAGGTTTTCATCTACCGTTACAAAGTTTTTGTTTTACTCAAGCCTCTTTAAATATTTAATATAATAAAAGATATTTAAGTAGTTTTATTAATTCCCTTCAAAAAATGGTATTATTAATTTATTATAAACGGACATAATATTCATGGACATAAACAATTTTTGCGTATAAATACTCCATTTATATATTGTAATGGACACATCCACTCAAACATAAATTATTTCACTATTTATACCTCTTCGCGAGTCTTTCTTCATCTACCTTTTTATGCATTTCGTAATCTAGTAGTTCAAAAACAAAAAAATAATTGTACTTAAAGTTGAACTAAAGCAGTTAAGAAGCCCACAACCGAGGGACATAATTCTTCCACCAGTGTTAATCACTTGAAGAAAAAGGGAATCACAATTAAAGACGTCACTCAAATCTCAACCAAATTCTTTTTCCATCAAAGGATACATATGCATAAACCCCATGAGTTGGCCTACAGTTGGGATCTTATAGCGTACTACTCTTGAGATCTCACGTTTGAATCATTCCACTAAAAAGCAATTCTTCCCTCGAGGCAGTTTATATAGATATTTGCTCTTACTTGTTTAGCTTCTATTAGCGGACGATGAGATTGATCTCCTTATTTTGTTCATCTTTAGGTCGGATAAGAAGTTTAAAAAAAAATAGTCATAAAAAGATCAGGAGGGAAGGGTTTATTTTATTAATTCCCTTAAAAAATAGTTTTATTAATTTATTATAAACGGCCATGAATATTCATGGACATAAAAAGTTTTTGGATATAAATACTCGGTTTATATATTGCAATGGACACAACCAATCAAACTGAAAATGATCTATATTACTGGAGGATAAAATACTATTAACCCTAAAAATAATTATGTAAAATCACATTAAATGAAAATCATCGTGAGTATGTGATTTATTTACATGAGAGCTTTTTAGCCACTTACAAAAAGTCCTAATAAAAATAATAAAAATCAAAGACTTGAGACTTAATAACTTGAATTTCTTTTCTAGTTTTTACATTGTTGTTCTTTTAGTACTTCTTTTGTCGATCATCAAAACACAATATTCCTGTCAACGCATATATTCACACTTGATACTTGGCTTGTTGCATGTATTCCTCATGACACTTGGTTTCTTACATGAGTAACAGTTGACTTGCTACATGTATTCCTCTTGACACTTGACTTGTTGCATGTATTTCTCATGAGTCATGATACTTCATTTATTGCATGGGTAACACTGACTTGTTGCATGTATTCCTCTTGACACTTGGTTTGTTGCATGTATTCCTCATGAGTCATGACACATGATTTATTGCATGGGTAACACTTGACTTGCTGCATGTATTCATCTTGACACTAAGCTTGTTTCTTGTATTCCTCGTGAGTCATGACACACTTGGTTTATTTTATGCGTAACACTTGGCTTGCTGCATGTATTCCTCTTGACACTTGGATTGTTGCCTCATGAGTCGTGTCACTTGCTTCATTATATTCGTAACACATAACTTGTTGCATGAATTACTCTTGACACTCGGGATGCATTTTAGGCTCCCATGGATACAAATGACATGGTCTCTTTGCTGAAGGATAAAGAAGAGTATGGTTGTTAGTTTATCATTTTGAGATGCTAGACTTTTGGTGCGGCGGTGCCAATGAACAAAACAATGTAAAATTGCAGGACTTGCTTAGGGTTTCATGGTATATCTTTCTTCCTTTTATATAATTAAGATAAGATTAAGATTACGATAAGATAAGATATAAATCTATAATGTCAATCGATGGTAATTAAATGAAGCTCAGATGCGATATATAGCACCACTTCACTTCCGATCAAATTGGTGTCTAGTGTGTGAACGTCGGTGGTTAGATTGCATATGTCATTTTCTCAAATTTAAATAAATTAAAGGTGAAGTTTCTCACCCTAAAATAAAGGAATAAAATAGATATTACAGGAACAAAATTTATTATGAAGCTATATTTGAGGGACTAAAGCAAAAATCAAGGACCAAAAAAAGGGGGCTGAAAGCAAAAAAATGGTATATTTATAGAAATGAAAAACAAATTTAAACCTTTTATTTAATACTTATCAGTTTAACTTTTTTAAAGAAGAGAAATTTTGTAACTATTTGCGTAAAAAAAAAAAATTGTAACTATTATTGTACAACCTATTGCTCAAAAGATTTATTTTGTATGTAAAACTCTATTGCGGATGTTCTTTAGAAATTTTCACAATCTCAACAGGTACATGAAAAATATGATTAAAAGTGTACAAATTAAGTTTGACTACATACCTCAATCCAATCGTCAGTTTGCTACCATTCTTCAACATCCAAATTTTCAATCCATTCAACGTGCCCGTTCTTGGACATCCCAATTGCAAATCCATTCAAGTAGAAGTGTTTTAGGGCGCCTAGGCTTCCTAGAAGAAGTAGTATGCACACTTACGATCCAAATCCATATATTTTGTTAGAAATGTACTAGTAAAATAATAAAAATATATTGATAAAATATTGATAAAGTATAAAAAGGTCATGATTATTACCTTTTAAAAAATACAAAATCATTTCATCATTTATGCGCACATTTTTACTCATGTTTAATCAAAGAAATCACACTTGTTGAATATTATCATAAAAAATGATAAAACATAGCACAACAAATAAGAAATAGAAATATAAGACATCATTGATGATTTCCATTCAATCGCAATTGTGATGATACTCCATGAATCAGTTTTTGGTTCAACACTTAGATCTAGTGGAGAAAAACAGCATAAAATCAATAAGAGAAAATAAACTCAAAAATAAAAAACATCAGTGAAAGAAAATATTAATAACATGGAATTTTTCGTATATATAGGAGAAAACAACCTGAGTTGAATAAATTCGCAATTTATGCATCCCTCGATCTCTAGAATATCATCATAATCAATTCAATAACTTAATAACATATGTTGAATATATATTTTATATAAACGGGTGATGAATAGACAGGGAAAGAGTGATTTTTCAACTCTATGCAAATGAAAGAAATATTGATAGATGAAGTGACCCTAATAGAAGCGCCGTTTCTCCTCACTACTTTTGTCAAAGTGGTGAGTGCAACCGCTCTTTATGAGGGGCAAACCTAGTGATAGTTTAAAGTTAGGTAAATTAGGGGTGGACACACGGACGGGTTTGGGTCCAAAAGCCCAATCCAGCACAAACCGCGAATTGCATGCTATGAACCAATTTTGACTGAAGGTTAATTATTGTTTTTTTTTTACTATAAAACCACGTTTTTAATTAACTCCTTTAAAAAGATGTTTTCTTTATATATATATATATATATATATATATATATATATATATATATATATTGATTTTGTAGGTCGATAATTGAAAAGAAAGTTGAAAAATGTGTTGCAATAAAAAATAGCTTTCTTCCACCGGAAGTATCCACAAACCAAAATCACCACCAAACAATGCTTCCTTTCACCATCACCAATGCCATGAATCTTGTATTAATCCCTTGGGCTTGTCTTAAATCACAACCGAGAGAAAAAGATCATACCATCAAAGTTAACTATTATCATTAATCAATCAATGTTCAATACAAGAAGGATAAGAATAAAAAATACGGTGACTAGCCCAAGAACAGGCCACCCTAGCTAAACTATGAGCAACAATGTTCGCTTGTCTCCTAACAAACTTCACCTCGAAGTTGAAATGTAAAGATAACTGATAAATAATACTAGAAACAATAGCATAGAATTCCGAATCACCGTGGCCTGGAGACGATAGAGCTTGCACTAGAGTAGATGAGTCTGACTCGAACACAACTCGGTCCCATTTGTTTGCATCAGCAAAGTGAAGGGCCTCGAGTAAGGCTACTGCCTCCCCCTCCAAAACTGTCATATTTGTCCGCTGCCATTTCGTTTGAGGCTGAATAAATTGCCCGCGGGAGTCTCTAACACAACACGTAAAGGATGTAATATGGTTACAGTCATGGAACGCGGCATCCACATTGCACTTCAACCACGTCTCGTTCGGTTTCTCCCACACTGAACTGTTACCTTGCACTCTACTCTGCCTGTGTTGTACAATCAGTGGTGAGTGGTGTTTATGAACCTCTTGCCATTGTTGTCATGCATCTAGTGTTGTCCTTCCAATGCTCGTTGAAGTATGATGAGCGTCATTCCAAATGACATCATTACGTGCAACCCAAATTTGCCAAAGAAGTAAAGCCACCCGACTAGCAATGTCTCGGCTTTCTGAACGACATATATCAAAAACAAAGTTTGTCAAACTGCTCACAATTCCAACTCACGATTGCAGCACAGTCGCAAGCCCTGCCTAATACCAACTCTCACGTGCCACCGTACAACCCACAAAAGCATGTCAATCATCCTCAACAATTGTTTCACACCAGAGACATATCATCTCACATTGTACATGTCTTGATTGTAATCGAAGGCGCGTCGGAACACCCCCCCTACACATTCTCCATAATAAATTACGTGCTTTATGAGGGGAACTCACCTTCCAGATTCTATGCCACTCTCCTTCAACATGGAACCGATCAGTATGTAGCAACTCCATCATAGCCAATTTATAACCAATCTTTACAGTATACCTCCCATTACGTTCCATCATCCACGCTATTCTATCATTCTGAACTTCCACAAACAGTGGTGTGTCAAGAATAGCTTGCACCATATCATCTGGAAACAAAGATTCAATCTTATCAATATCCCAGACCCGTTCATCGGCAGCTATCAAATTTGACACACTCAACCTATGCACACATTGGCTTTGTGGGGATTGAATCCAGCTTCCATGAAAACCTCGATCCCATGGATCATTCATCACGCTTTGTCAAGACTTGAATAACGTTTGTGAGATATAAAGCTAAATATAATGACAAAATTTTAAACATAGTCTAACTAAAACGTTTTATGAAGACTTAAAACAGAGTCAGTTACCTCAACCTTGTGTCAAAGGTGACAAGATTTATGTAATGATTCCAGAAGACGAATATCTAGCTAATTATGTATAAGCATAATCTTCATGGTCTCTCAATTTGACCGCAGGGTGGAATACCTTTGAAGATAGATGCCTTATGAGCTAGGTTATTTCCAGTTGGAAGTCATTGAGCAAGTAGGGAGTGACATCTCTTGGTAAGGGTTTACATGAGTTTTCCTTTTCTTTCCTAGATGTTTAAAGTATTATATAGATTGGATCAAGGAATATTATCCTTGGTTTCCTTAAACTCTTTGCTTGGAGTTGTGACTTTAACCGTGGCATGCAACAACAATCCACACCGTGTCCAAGCCTATACAGCTCCAAGATAGCAACCTCATTTCCCCTAGCCAGCCTTGTTCACAAGGCTTGCCATTAAAATTTTGCTTGGAGACTGTTCCAAATCATTGTTTAGGTCCATCTCTGTGAGAAATTTCCTCTTATGTTTGTTGTTTATCTCAAAACTTAGTTGAGTAGGAGATTTTTGTGTAATTATGGTGGTTTTTTTTTTTATTGTGGTAATGAGCTAGGTGTTCTATAGATGCTTAGTTTAGCCATCATATCCAACATAGCTTTTAGCATAAGACTAAATTGTCCTTCATTGACAAATTTCATAGGGTTGCTATGAAATCTAGTATCAAAGTCTGGACTGTGCAAACTTGGTTCAGCAGTCCTGCAGATTGTTTGGAAGATTTGGATCAAACGAAATGACCGTTACTTTAATAATAAAGAGCATTGGATGGAGCATTTGATTAGCAGCGTAGTTGTGGAAATTGGCAGTAGTTACAACACCATTCATACCACAAATTCTGTTATGAAGGATGCAAAACTGTTACGTCTCTTTCATATTCCTTTGAAACTTAAGACGCTGCGTACTTGAGACAACGTGAGATGGTGTCCTCCAGAGGTAGGCTGGACTAAAGTTAATTTTGATGGATCCTTTTACGGGCCCCCATCGTATGGAGCTATAGGAGGGGTGTTCTGAAATGCGCAAAGTAAGTTCCTTGGACACGTCTATACTTTGATCACGGAGCTTTCGGCAGCCATGTATGCCATAGGAAAATCAATGGAGTTGCGCTACTACAAGGTTTGGCTAGAAAGTGACTCGTTACAACTTGTTAGAGCTTTCAATCAAAATGTGACAGTACCATGGCAAGTTAGTAATAGATGGAATAATTGTAAGAATTTAGTTAAGGGCTTTCACTTTATTTGTACTCATACACCAAGGGAGGGAAATCAAGTGGCTGATGCATTAGCTAAGAATGGCCATAGTCTGACTTGTTTCACCTCCCAATGGTGGAATGATCCCCCATCTTTTTTAGGAGTTTTGCTTAATAGATATAGTACTAGGCTTCCCTCTTCTAAGCTCCATTATAATGTAAACAGTTTGTACTCGGTTCAGGCCGCTCCTGTCTTTTATTCTAGTGCTTTTATAAAAAAAAATAAAAAAATAAGTGGTTGATCTGAGTCATGCTCCCCTAGAATTAACTTGTCTTAGAGAGATGTTTGGCACCTTTGCTTCACAGTTGTCCTCAATATTTTTGGACCTCCATTCTACTATGTATGAACAGTTTTTTGAAATTGTCAATATAATAGAATGATATGATTCGATCAGATTGATCTTTCAGAATTCCTTAAAATATCATTTTGATTTCGAAATTGTTCATTCCAATCACCAATCAATCTATAAAAAAAAAATAATGCGAAAGAAAACAAAAGAAAGAGAGAATCCTTTCAGGGAATGATTGATTTTCTGCAACAGGCGCAACATTAACACCTCATTTCTTTCACTTTCATTCAGTGTTAAGAAGATTGAATTAGTGGGTACACGTATCAATGAAATGTATTTTGTGTTCTGATGAAGATGATTTCAATGCGAATCGGTTTTGAAAAAATCCATTCCATTGATATTTATCAAATCCAATATCAAAAAATCATTTTTTTTAACTATACTCACTACAATTTATTGTTCGTTAAAGAGTTGCTATGTACAAAAAATAGATCTATTCTATATATATATATATAATTTTATATAATTTGAGTATATGCAGTAACAAATAGATAGATGTACTCATATCCATATTGGATGGTTCCTTATTGGGGAATTGACTCAAATGGAGCCCCTTTAACTCTGTGGTAGAGTAACGCCATGGTAAGGCGTAAGTCATCGGTTCAAATCCGATAAGGGGCATTTCTGTCAAAAAATGACAACAGTCGTATTCCGATTTGAAGGAAGAATAGAGATATTCTTCATATTTGTAAGAAGGTTCTCTTTGTAAAAAAAAACTAAGGAATAGTTGAATTTCATTAAAAAATCGAGTTTTTATTCGATTCAATTATTGTTATCATTCGAATAGAGTAAACTCATTCTAGTTAGAAAGTGAAAGAGTATTCTTTTGTATATATATATTTTTTTAGACTGTGATATTTCCTTATAATTGTAAGATATTCCTATCCTATCTATCATATTTTCTATTATTCCAATCAAAAAATGGGAAAGATCCACCAAACCATAGGAAAAAAAAACATATGGAAATTTTCATACCTAAAATCAACTTAGATAATGAAACCCATAGGGATACACCTTATCCTCATAAGTGTGTTGTGCAAATATTGCTTAGGAATTTGCTTTTCTACCAGGATGTTACCAATGATGTTATTCTGCACTGTTTTTATCCCTTCGTGGACATGTGCTTCTTAATACATAAATAAAGGGTTTGTCATGTTGCTTATTTTCTCAATATTGTTGTGCATATCTTTATTGATTTAATGTCCCTTTCATGAAATCAAAGATTGGTAGAAAGTAACTACTCATATAATAATGTCAATGTCATTCTAGTACACTAGCAACTTGTGTGGTGGAATTTATTTCAAAAACTTTATCATCAATGACTGAACCGTACTTATTTGCTTCAACGTTATTGTTATTTTTTTTATTTTTTTACAAAGATAAGAGTGCCAAATTATTTTATAAGCAAGCTTTATTAGTGGTTCATATTCTTATACGAGCCTTCTAGATAAGTGGAATTATTTTTAACCAACATGAGTTTCAAAAAAATTCCACGTATATGAATTTGGAACAAGACAAGTTTTGAGGTACACAACATGTGGAGAAAATCATTATAAAATTGATATACTGACAACATAATTGGTCACTTATAGTAGTTCACTTGTATTTTCTTCTGTGCCTAATTTCTCACATTGTGCAACAACAACAAAATGTTGATTCCTATTGTTGTGTTGCTTTCTCTTTTTTCCTCTTCTTATGCTACAAATTCACCTCAAAACATTTTTATTCAATGTCTTGTAAACAATTCAGAACCATCAAATCCAATAATTGAATCAATTTTCACACAAAATAGTCCTTCATTTCCTTCAATCTTACAAGCCTACATTAGAAACCTTCGTTTCAACACAACAAAAACACCAAAACCATTTCTCATAATCACACCATTACATGTTTCACACATACAAGCATCAATTATTTGTGGACAAAAACACAATTTTCAAATGAAAATCAGAAGTGGAGGACATGACTATGAAGGTGTGTCTTATGTGTCAATGTCAAATGTACCATTTTTCATCTTAGACATGTTCAATCTTAGATCAATAGAAATTGACATAAACACTGAAACAGCCTGGGTTCAAACCGGTGCGCAACTCGGTGAAGTTTACTATAGAATTGCTGAGAAAAGTAAAACTCATGCTTTTCCGGCCGGTGTTTGTCCAACCGTTGGTGTTGGAGGACATGTTAGTGGTGCTGGTTATGGTAACTTGATGAGAAAATATGGTACTTCAACTGATAATGTTATTGACGCTGAAATAATCGATTCTAAAGGTAGATTGCTTGATAGAAAATCAATGGGAGAAGATCTTTTTTGGGCTATAAGAGGTGGTGGTGGAGCTAACTTTGGTGTTGTTCTTTCTTACAAAATCAAGTTAGTAAAAGTTCCTAAGGTAGTAACTGTTTTTGAAGTTAAAAGAACTTTGGAACAAAATGCAAGTGACATTGTTTATAATTGGCAACATGTAGCACCAACTACAAGCAATGATCTTTTCATTAGGCTTATATTGGAGGTTGTAAAAGATGCAAAAAATGGTGCAAAAACTATTAGGGCTACTTTTATATCTTTATTCCTTGGTGATTCAAAAACTCTTGTTTCACTAATGAATGAAACTTTTCCTCAATTGGGTTTAAGGGAAGAAGATTGCATTGAAACAAGTTGGCTTCAATCAGTGTTTTTATGGGACAACATAAAGATTGATACTCCATTTGAGATTTTGCTTGAAAGACAACCTCAATTGCTTAGATACTTGAAGAGAAAATCTGATTATGTAAAGGAACCAATTTCTAAAGAGGGTTTAGAAGGAATTTGGAAAAAAATGATTGAGTTGGAAAAGGGTGTAATGTTTTTCAATCCTTATGGTGGAAAAATGGATGAGATTTCACCAACAGAAACTCCTTTACCTCATAGAGCTGGAAATTTATGGAAAATTCAATATCAAGCAAATTGGAATGAGGAAGGGGAAGAGGTAACATCTTATCATATAAATGTTACTAGAGAACTTTATAAGTATATGACTCCTTTTGTATCCAAAAATCCAAGACAAGCTTATCTTAATTACAAGGACTTAGATTTAGGTATTAATCATCATGGTTTTTTTAGTAGCTACTCACAAGGTAGTGTTTATGGAATTCAGTACTTTAAGGATAATTTTCATAGGTTGGTGGAAATTAAGACTAAGGTTGATCCTGGTAATTTCTTTAGGAATGAACAAAGCATTCCTGTGCTTGGTTATGTGGATAGAGTTAGATTAATGGTGATTGAGAAATCTTTGATTTCTATAATTTTTTGTTTAGTAGTTAATTGGATTTGGAAATTGTCACAAGGTCGCGGTACAAAAAAACAGTAAACTCAAGAGACCTTGTTTTTGTAATGGTTATTATGATGAATTATACTGTAGTAGTGTTTATGTTTGTTTTGGAGGAAAAAACTTATATTTAGAGACAATTGTTGTCTTTTAGATTGTATAAATGATCTATATTGATTTTCTTTTATAAAAAAATGTTGATATTTTTATTTGACAAAATAAAGTTGATGATTAAGCAGTGTCACCAACACATCCATGGATCTTAGATGGAATATTCTAGACCAAAAAAAAAAGTAATGTCATGTACAAAGATTTACGTGGTTCAGTCCCCCATCTCTTATCTCTTATTTTTGTCAGCCATTTTCTTTTTCGAGGTGTATTATTTGAACGTACATTTATATGATAATTTTTTAAACAATTAAAATTTTATATAAAAAATGAGGAATTGTCATAAAAACTAAATCAATATAGAAAGAAAGTAAAAACATAATGTAAGTATGAGAGAGAATATTGTTACAAAAATTATCAAAAATTTGTTATTAAAATATCATTTTTTTTACATCCATGAAATATCCATAAAAGCTATTTAACGATTCTTTTTTTTTTTTTTGTATGAGATGATAAA
>Ga0228710_1000345_pt1 | contig 54387 bp, 30 predicted proteins | sample MedpolnodulmetaG_FD_177995 | JGI IMG/M metagenome (GOLD analysis project Ga0228710, IMG submission 177995) | Root nodule microbial communities from Medicago polymorpha collected in Santa Monica, California, United States - pink nodules | ecosystem: Host-associated > Plants > Roots > Nodule... | reverse complement strand
AAAAAAAAGGAAAAAAAAATTTTTTTTTTTTTTTTTTACCTTATATTTTCTCTTGATGAAAGATAATAGTTCAGATTAACAAAATATATATACTAATAAACAACGGTAGACATTCTAATTTGGAAAGCATGTTCGCTTCAATATTCAAAGTTTAAAATGACAATTATCGTTAAATCATAATATCACCAAACCATGAAGCTCACTTTATCAGAATAGGAATGTAATATGTATTTTCTATTCGTGTTGAACAAATTTTGGTAACTTAGCACAACTTATTCTCCTTTAGATGACAAGCATAAAGACAACATTTAGCAACAATTCACGTAATTTTTTTATGGCAGTATTCTCAAAGTTACAGTCTAAGTCCAACACTCAGCATAAAAGGTAAACTATAAACTATGACAATATGTATTTATAAAAAAAACAAACAAAAAAGAGTTAACTATGCACAAGTAGACATATTTGTCACTGTTTTATCGAATCACAAATATTTCTCTTCTCTAGTTGTTATTTCTATGAACATTCTTTATTTAGCCATTCAACAAATTCTCTGATGATTGGTCTCTTGAAAGGATCTATGTTGACATGCATGCATGCATCATCAACCGAACAACCGAAACAAAAGAAACATAAATAAAAAGAGAATCAGTTTGAACTACAGGCGATGTGCAGCAGATAAAAAAATACAACATAGTAAACCTGATGCTACAAACTGCTATGTGATTTTTACTATGTCCTTACTTCAACTATATAGACCCTACATATCAAAGTATAGACATTTAATGTATACTCATCACACATCCAACTAATTACTAACTGCAAATTTACCTCAGAAGATCATCATACAACTGCAAGTTCAAAAGATAATTATAACAATGGGTATTAATATATATATAAAAATACTATTACATAAAAACTTATAGAACTTTCTTACATAGTTGTCACTGAAGTCATTGTTGTGATGATCTTCATGTGGTGAATGTGTCATGTTAACATGATGTCGGCGTATTGGACACATTTGTGAGTTTCATTTGTCACTAAACAGTTTGATTAATCATTGAACATTCATCCAAGCACTTTTTGTCATAGATTTCTCACCGTTAGGGTAATTGTTGAGAGTTTGATTAATTATTGAACATTCATCCAAACACTTTCAGTCTAAGATTCTTACCGTTATTTAGGGTAAGAGTTTTGAGTTTGACTACTCTTTGAAAGCCTTGGTGAATTATTTAACGGTCCTCGAAGTAGTTTAGGTTAAAGGTTCTTACCGCTGGGGTAAGAGTTATAGGTTTCATTTGTCAATGAAAAATTTGATTAATAATTGAATTTTTATCCAAGCACTTTCCGTCATAGATTTCTTACCGTTAGGGTAATTGTTGAGAGTTCGATTAATTGTTGAACATTCATCCAATCGCTTTTTATCCAAGATTCTTACTGTTGGGGTAAGAGTTTTGTATTTGAATACTCATTGAAAATCTTGATGAATCACTTAACAGTCTTTGAAGTAGTTTAGGTTAAAGATTCTTACCTTTAAGGTGACATTGTGAGTTTCATTTGTCGGTGAACAGTTTGATTAATCATTGAACATTCATCCAAGCACTTTCCGTCTAAGATTCTTACTGTTAGGTAAGAGTTTTGAGTTTGACTACTCGTTGAAAATCTTGATGAATCATTTAACAGTCTTTTGAAGTGGTTTATGTTAAAGATTCTTATTGTTAGGGTAAGAGTTGTGGGTTTCATTTGTCAATGAGCAATTTGATTAATCGTTGAATATTCATCCAAACACTTTTTGTCATATATTTCTTACTATTAGCGTAATTGTTGAACATTCATCCAAGCACTTCCTATCTAAGATTTCTTACAATTATGGTAAAAGTTTTGAGTTTAACTACTCGTTGAAAATCTTGATGAATCATTTAACAGTCCTCGAAGTAATTTAGGTTACGTTAAAGATTCTTACCCTTAGTGTAAGAGTTATAAGTTTGATTTGTCATTGAACAGTTTGATAAATCATTGAACAATCATCGAAGTAGTTTAATTTATTAATTATAGTCAATTTAGTTAGGGTCAGGGTTTGTAATTTTTTGTTTATATATCATTAATTAACATACGTGTTCTAATCTTAATTTATGGTTGTATAACAATAATTTAAATAATTTATCTTGGGTTCTATATATTTAAATTATTTGTAGAATGGTGGTTAAGTTTAATTTTCTAAGTGTGTCCATGGACCTTGAACTCTGCTTCAAATTGGGTATTAACATGTATTCCCATTTTAGTAGTTTTTTTTGTTTTTGTTTTTAAAGTGTTGTAAATTATTGTTTTATGAGTACTATTATTTAGTTTGTTTTTGAACGGAGTTGTCCAATTCCATGCCATAAAACCAACATTTGAAAGATGAGTTCAATCTGGAGCGCTTTTTGTTTTCAAATAGGGTTAAACCTTTTAACTAGTATATCATTGTCATCATGTCATGCCTTTTTTTGTAAAATTTGTATTGTTTTTGTTTAACTCCAACTGTTATGGCGATCTCACACACGTGATTGTTCCCATAATAATATGTCCTGTCATTAGTAATTATTTTTGGATTTTTAGCAATGACAAATCTTTTGGTGTATAATAATCATTTTAAAATTTGAATCAATGAAAACTTACCTCGTGTTTAAAAGTGTATTTTCAAATTTTTATCAATGACAATCATAAAAGTGTTAATTTTATACAATTGAAGAAAGAGTTATTAGTCAATTAATTTTTGAAAAGAGTTTATTACTCATTAATAGAAAAAAAATGTTAATGGGCTCAAAAGCCCAACCCAGTAACCTACAAAAACCTAACCTAGTAACCCTAGCCGCCACCCTCTATCACTCTCTCATTTCTGCGTTTCTCCATATTCTCTAACAACCCAACCATCATCTCTCATTTCTGAGATTTCTTTTTTTGAAATTTTAGGGCTGCATGACTATAGAGCTGCGTTTTGAAATATTATTAAGGACAATCATTTGTGTTTGAAGGATCCTAGTGAAGCTTCAATGTATAAGGAAGACGAGTTTACGATTCAACCGGTTGAAGGTATTCCATCTCTTTGGACCTATACAATAGGAGACTCACAAAGATATGAAGCATAGTCACACTATTAAGTATCTCATTCTTTTCGTCTTATTCTTCTCAACAACTATCATCTTTCATTTCTGAGTTTTTTTTTTATTTTTAATTTCAGGGTTGTATGACTATAGAGCTGCGTTTTGAAATATTATTAAGGACAGTCGTTTGAGTTTGAAGGATCCTAGTGCAACTTCAATGTATAAGGAAGATGAGTTTACAATTCAATCGGTTAAAGATATTCAATTTCTTTGGACCTATACAATAGGAGACTCACAAAGGTATGAAGCATAGTCACACAATTCGTTTCGGTACATAGTACGGGTACGCGATTCGTAACTTTCAAAGAATTCAGTATGTGAGGGGGTATACATAGTCGGTACGTTATGAGTTCGTGATAGTTTTAATTAAATTACAATATGGACAAGAAATGTGATATTGAAAACATATGTGTGGATTTATCAAATGTTAACACAGGTTAAAGGGAAGAGAGAGTTATAAATAAGGAAGCTAACATGTTACTTTATTCAACAGACAGAAAGCCAAGTCTGACATGTTTGAATGGCTTGGGAACTTTAGTTGTCACATTTAGTAGTGATAATCGATTCCTAAGGTCAATAAAAATTAGTTAAAATATTGTATAATTTAAAATCCATGGTAATGTATTATGGTACGTTGGGTGCCCCACAATTTACGAATTTGTGGGAGAATTCATGCGAACCGGTTCTCAAACGTACCACGAATCGGATTCGCAGTTCACTACAGTGTTACACGAAATATGTTACTACGGTATGTGGCATTATCAGAGTATTTAAGTGTCCAATAAATATTTATTAAAAATAAAATTGGTCTCTGAATTATATCATTTGGTTTTGACATTCTACAATAATAATTTTAGTGGAATTTGTGTGAATCAAATTTATATCATCAATGATGTATTATCAATTGAGTTAAACTCACGAGGATAAGTTATTTGTGTTTTATTGGTTCTAAAATATATATTTATCATTATTTTGGTGGTTTAAATTTGGTTTCAATGTTGTAGCAGTGTACATTGAACTGATTTGATGTTATCATTTCACATTACTATAGCAATCTAGCACGCACACGTGGTTGGATGAAGTTGACATTTGTTTGAATATTCATAGTTATTATGAATTTTAAAATTGAATTACCTGCTTTGACACTACTCATGTACCATACGCGGTTTGTCTACCTCTCATGCTAGAAGGCCCCTCAAACCATATAGTATTCAATTGTAAGGTTCGTGTTACTGTAGATTTCACAAACTACAAACGAAATCATTCAAAATGGAAAAACAAGTTTTAAAAAATAGTGTTGGACATTATTCATTAATAAAGTTGCAAAAATGAATGACTTATTCTAAACCTTTTTAGAAAAATTCAAGAGGCAAATAGTGCTGGGCATTAATCTGAATCTTTACAGTGTTGGCCATTATTCTAAACCTTTATAGAAAATTACAAGAAGCAAATACAGAAAGCAAAATTGTCTAAAACGGTAGTGACTCGCCATGTTCCTGTGTTTCACATGCTATCTAAATAGTCAAAATAATTTTAAGTCGTAATTCATGTGTTTCAATCATAGATTTTAGAAACAAACTCATATAATGTTAAAGAAAAACAACCAACAAGTTATCATCATACAATACAATAGTAAATTTATCAACACATGACTGAACTGCATTAAAGACATACTCGAACATAAGTAGCATTTGTAAACTTTCATAAAAAACAAAGTAGTAGTCAATGATTAAGCTTGTAATGTTATTTTATAATACGGAATAAGGTTTGATAATCATGAACATAACAGATATCTGTGAAGCTTTTATAATGTATTAGATTTACTTAATATTTAACTCAAATACTTATTTTTGTGTATTATTTTTTTGTTGCAGGGATGGATTTTGGAGCATTTGCCAGGTCCGTACCCAAGGAAGCCTAGCACGAAGTGGAAAAAGGAGAGACCATGTGCTGGGAGATGGCTTACTAGCAGAAGGCATGTAGATGTGCAACATTACCGCCTACTTATGGATCGCTTAGAGGTGGATGATGTGAGGTTTTCTACTCATGGTGATAACAGAGAAGTGCGCCCTTTTCAGCTTCTGTGCACTTACTCGGGATGGCTGATGTGCGGGAAGGAGAGGGTGTACCGTCATTTACCTGAGCGGGTAAAGAGGCAGTTTGAGTATGTACAGGACGTTCTCAGACACCCGTCATCTGTCGCTCAGATGCCTATGCAGTTGCTGACCACTGTGTTGCTAGACGCTCAAGCGTGGTTCTACCTTGATTGGGTACATAGGTGTTAGAGACCATGACATCATGACGCTGGCTACATGGCTTGGTATGCCAAAGTCTCTCACCCTCGTATTCTCCCACCTAATGAAGGATCTCCTCCCATGCCGGTGAACGTGGAGCAGATCATAGATGAGGAGCATGCCAGAGAGATGCCTGACACACTGACGATCATCCGAGATGTGGTGCATATAGCTGATGATATTGTGGCAAGGAGCGACGAGATAACTAAAGAGGAGATTGTCCAGGAGGTGATGCGGATAGCCAGTATTGGTCGCCCTGCCCTTACATATCAGATTTCCAGGCGGCGCAGGGGGCAGAGGCATGGTAGGCAGCAGAGTTGATTCTGATAGGGCTTTTTTTTATGTACTTTTTGACTATGATGGTGATGTATTGTTATGACATGTTTCATACATTATGCATGATCTCGATGGCTTGAACTATTTGCATTCATCACATTTATTTCAACCTTTGCATGTTTGGCCCATCTCTTCAGTACAATACATTCGGGCATCACAACAATATTCAGATAAACTAAAACAGAAACCACATGTTCACAAGGATTGGCAAAGGTCTCATATATCTTGCAAGAACATTCAAATATAAGCTTTTCTTGACAATAAGTCACATATCCCATTGAATATATTGTATAGGATATCGGTAAACAACATAAATAAAAATCGAACCAATTTGCACCACACCTTCAACTTTGCATTTGCATTACCTTTCCAGCACATGCCTAAAAATCTTAAAAACTGACCTCTCTAAACATGTGTGTTGAGTTTGAAGGACGATTTCACTAAAAGAAGACTCGTAATCAGCCTCTATATCTCACGTAACTCATCCACCGAAAAAAATGATGCAAAAAATCCAACAAATTTGACAAAACATTGACATATTTTCCAAATTCTGAATGAAGATCTTCACCTAGACGTTGTCCTGAAACCCGCAAAAAAAAAAAACCTACCACGAATATGAGTTTCACCACATTTTTTGCTTTTCATACATCTATTGAATCCAATTATTATCTTCCAAACCAAATTCAACCACCACATCCTCCCAGATATGATCAAACTCAACAATTTCTAAATCACCAAACATGCTTTGCTTGAATTTCAATTAAAATATGGTGTAAATTTTTCCCAGCAGGTGGACAACTTACAACTGGCTTTAATGGATGAATTTGTGCATGATACACAAATTTGTGTCATGTGTTGGGTAAATGCCACTGAGAATCACCATGTTGGTATTCACATCCATGCAAGTTAAACATCCTTGCAGTATTTTACCATTTAATGTCCGTTTAGATTGACTTATTTTCAAGTTTATGCAAAATAACTTCTGCAAATAATTTTTTTGTCCATCTTAATTCATAAGTAGAAGCTATTTTTAAGCTTATGAAAAATACATGAAAGCTTACTTATTTGCATAAACTTAAAAATAATCCAATCCAAATAAATTCTTAAACTATTGGTTTATATCTTTTGATTGTGTGCCACACCTATATCTTATATGGAGTACAATTTTCCTTAAAAAAAAAAAAAAATCTTATACAATACAACAATCAGATAAGATTTTTTTTGTTTGATAGAATCAGATAAGATTATATAGTGTTTTTTTTTTGAGGGAATAAGAATATATAGTGTTGAAATTATAGTTTTTATTTTCCGAAACGGTTGAAATTTGTATACCAACAATTAATTAAAAATAGTAATATTTGATTTGGTTTTGTCACCAAGGTATACGGTCCATGCCAAATACATTTTTCTATTGATGGGTCCGGTCCATGTCAAATATATATATATAACGTTGGCAATAATTTGAATTAACTTTTTATATGAAATAATTCATGATCAGATTTTATTTACCCGTCAATTCAAATTTATGAGTATTGGAGCCATTTTTTATTTTAGAAATCTGAAAAGTTAACAAGCTGCATTTGTATGATCAATTAACATTAACACCATAATATGAAGATAGGTGACGTCTATAAAACGTGGCCAATTTAGAGCTTAGCATATTTTAATTTTGTTTTGACTGAAACAGAAGAAGAAAATCGTATGGAATCATCTTTGTCCTATGATTAAAGCGACTGAACTAATTGTCCGCAACGCAACTGTTTCCTTCCCTATGGCCACTACCACCGCCAACGCCATGGAAGAATTTCTGAAAGAATTCGGCGAATATTACGGTTATCCAAACGCCCCCAAAACTATTGATCAAATTCGAGCTACCGAATTCAACAGATTACAAGGTTCTTTCTACTTCCTTCCTTTTTTTTATATATAATATCATTCACTGAAAATTATTATTATTATTATACAGATCTTGTTTACTTGGATCATGCTGGTGCTACTTTATACTCTGAGTTACAAATGGAATCGGTTTTCAAGGATCTTACTACTAACGTTTATGGAAATCCTCGTATCCTTTATTTGTCATTGGCGGAATGCGGAACAACAGCCGTTTGTTCAAATTCTGTTATACTACTATACTGCTATATAGCCAAATAGCTTCTGTTTGGTAAAAAAATAGCCAATAGCTGATAATCTAGTTTATAGCGGATATTTGATAAGCTAGCTTATAATAAGTATGGTATTGCGATCATGATGCAAGGCACCAAGAGGTAGAGTAAAACATCCCGTGAATAGTGGTTGCGGTGCCAAAACAACGATGTGGCAGCGGCAATCAACCATTTGTATACCAGCACACCACTTTTAGTTGTAGTTGTGTACCTTATACCTAGCCTAGTTTGGATAAACTATTTCTAATGTTTATCTTATAAGTTGAAGGTGAAATTAGTTTCTGCCGCATAATTCTTTCATCAACAAACCCTACCACATACAAACTTTTTCAGGTGAAACTATCATAGACTTATTTTAATTAAAATTTAAGAACTTTATCATAAGCTAGAAGCTAATCCAAAGTGAACCTGTGTTTCTGGATTCTGTATAAGAAGGAATAAAAATAAAAGAGAAATTCTTAATACTTGATGCAGACGGAGTTTATTTCATTGGTAGTTTACACCAACTTTATGTAGTGAAATTCCTTAATCATAATACTAGATAGCCAAAGTGATTCCAGTTCTGCAACTCACGACATTGTGAGGGATGCCCGCCAACAGGTACATAAAAATATTTTGTTGTTTAAGCATGTCAACTTCCTTGTTTATTATTTAATGATGATAAATTGAAATTAGATTCTTTGTTAAGAGATCTTTAGCTAGACAAAAGTTTATGTCAGTATTTTATGCAAACATTTCTTACTCTTAAGTCCATGATATATGCTATAGCAAGAAGTACTAAATTTCCATGAGTGACTGCATATCATCTAGTTTGCTGAATGCCTTGCATGGGGTTTATTTTGTTTTGCCTTCATAACATGTGTGGATCATGGTGGGTCAATAGGAAGATGCTGTTGGTTTTCGTCTTTTGTATTTTTAATATATGATATAGAAAATTCTACAATTTGCACGGATTATGACACTATCAGTCATACAGGTCCTTGACTACTGCAATGCTTCTCCCGAAGACTACAAATGTATATTTACCTCAGGGGCAACGGCAGCGTTGAAGCTGGTTGGAGAGGCTTTTCCATGGAGTTCTAATAGTAATTTTATGTATACAATGGAGAATCATAACAGTGTTCTTGGTATAAGAGAGTATCCTCCCTAAGAAATGATATACCATACTAATTTTGTTCAATATATCACTGCTGGTACAATTTCATTAAATTTAGTAAAATGGTATGAGTCGTAGAACCAATTGCAGTGATATCATAGTTAGATACTATTTTAGCACTGATGTGACTCTAATTCAGTTTTCTTTCTTTTAATACATATACACATATATTTTATACCATTTTTCTGCTTAGCTGGACTTGAGAACCCAATTACTCTTGTGTAATTTTTCTATACTGATTATTACAATCTCATGTTTGAGCTTATCTCCTTTGCTTATTTATTGAGCATAATACTTTCTTTCTAGAAAACTTTACTTTAGTAAAATGTTCTTGTCACTTTCTGATAAATCTAAACGTGTTACCAACTGTTATGATCACTTTGCTGCATTAGATGATTTAGTAAGATAGTGTTTGGTGGACAGTGTAGTTAAGTACTAACTCAGTAAAAGCTTCTCATATGAGAGCGTATGTATAATCTGTTTCTAAAGTTGAAGAGAAAATGACTGTAAACGCTGCATAAACTCCACGTAAGTTGATTTCATAAGCTATTTTGGATAACTTATGAAAAAAATGTGAACAGCTTATGGGCATATCATAAGCTACTTTTAAAAGCTATTTGAAACACAGGCACGTATGCTTATGTAAGTTCAAATAAGCTCTTCAAAATGCCAGTTCACTCTAGTCTGTGCACTTCCATAACTAGTATTAGATATGCTCTTGGTCATGGAGCTGCAGCCATTGCGGTAGATATTGAAGATGTACATTCTAGAATAGAAGGAGAAAAATTTCCTACAAAGATATCACTGCACCAAGAACAAAGGAGAAAAGTAGCTGGATTGCAGGAGGGAGAGCCAATGGGTAACGTTTAAGGTCATGGACTCATGGGTATGTTCCTGGGCTTTAGATTTACCATCTTATATCTTTTTGTTCCATGCAGGTGATGTGTATAATTTGTTTGCCTTTCCCTCAGAGTGCAATTTCTCTGGGTTAAGATTCGACCTTGACTTGGCGAAGATTATCAAGGAAGACTCAAGCAAGATCTTAGGAGCTTCAGTTTGCAAGTAATTTACAAAACCATTTTTCTAATTAACTCCCTGTGTCTATCTCCTTTGTCTAAATAACCTAAAAATGTCACAACTTATGCACATTCAACTATTTGCGACTAGAATCCATATAGCCGCCAGCATTAGGACAATGTGTAAAGCTCTGTATTACACTGATTTACCACATACGCTACACCTGGTCAGATATGTATTGGGTATAATAATTTCCCTACTAGCTTTTGACTTTGAGCTCTCTACACTACAGAGGGACTCCCGACTCTTACTATTATTTCCCATTTTATGGTTTCGTTCATTGGGTATCCCAATAGCTTTACAATAGAACTCTACAATCTTTTATCAAGCACATCTGCTTGTGGCGATTACTAGAAGAGGGATCATAACATGCAGAATTAGATTCTTTCAGGCTGGGTGATTTGACATTAACCTGGAATAATAACTTATTTAGCGTCAAGGTGATTTACATTTTGTATACTGATATTAATGAATGATAATAGCTACATTCCTAGGATTATAGGAAGTTAATAAGTCCTGATAACAGGAACTAAGGAGTAATGAAAATAATCTGCACCAAGAAAGAGCTATCAACAATAATCAAAACAACAACATACACACACTCACATGTAGAGAGAGAGCATCATTTATCTACAGAATTTTTTTAAAGCATCAATAATTGCTTATTTGTTTTTTTTTTTGGTTCATAAGAAAAGGACGATGGTTAGTTTTGATTGATGCTGCAAAAGGATCTGCTACCATGCCACCTGATTTGTCGAAGTATCCTGTCGATTTTGTTGCACTTTCATTTTACAAGGTATATAAGGTTTTATGTTTAGATTTTGTTTTGATCAAGGATTACTTTGAAATTTGACATTTTGTCATGTGCATTTTCGTCAGCTGTTTGGCTATCCGACTGGGCTTGGAGCTCTCGTTGTTCGAAATGGTAAGATACCGGGCTGTGAGCAATCACTATGTCTTCATGATTCAATAATTTTCTTTTTCTTACAAGTGTACTAATTTCATTCCTTATCTTATTCATCAGTTTCTATGACATTTAAGTACAAGAATGTCGTCTATGTTTATTTAATGTCACATGATGAATATGTGTGACTAATAGACTATAAGCAACCCTGTCCTGTGAAATCTGTTGATACATCATATCCTGTGGTCTTGATTCTATAATGGAACTTGTATCTTGTTATACACACTCACTTTCTTGGCTTATTTTTGTTCTGTTCATGGACTGGTTAGAAGTGCTTCTTGCTTATTGAAATCTTTTTTTCAACCAAAAAATTAATAGGGATTTGTTACGGACACATTTATTGGCAAGCAATCAGGATAATTAGAATAATTTCATTTCTTAGTAATTTTAAATTACATTCAGTTTTGCCAAAATTCTGCATAGCAGAATCCTCATCAGCCTTAGTTTGAATTCAAATGAAGTTTAGTTAATAGTTTGATAGTAATTTGGTGTTACTTTTCTCTTACTGATTATCCTCTTGATTTTGTACATTGCAGATGCTGCCAAGTTACTGAAGAAGTCTTATTTTAGTGGAGGTTTGTGGCTTAGTGGTTACTTGCCTCATTGTGGTTTACACTTTTTATTTGATTGGTCGTCCCTATGGCAGGAACGGTTGCTGCATCAATTGCTGACATTGATTTCATTAAAAGAAGGGAAGGTATTGAGGAACTCTTTGAAGATGGAACTGTTTCATTCTTGAGCATAGCATCTATCCGTCATGGATTCAAAATACTGAATTCTCTAACTGTATCAGCTATATCAAGGTATGCTGAATTTAACATGGTTCCAATAAAAAATGGATTACCAATGTTCCCTAATGGATAACCTTAAAATTATAATATAAAACATTGCATAATATCATCTCTTATTTGTAGTTCCTGAAGTTGCCTATTTTATTTAATATTACTAATTGTGCTGTGGATTTTATCTTACTTTAATGCTTGTCAACATCAGCATGAAAAAATATTGATAAAGTAATAGTAGAATAAATATGAAAATCACATTGCATTGTATGTAATTTCATTAGGAAATTTATGCACTCATCCTAGGGTGCTTTAAGGATAAAATGTAAATCTTGGTCATAACATTCTTTTACTTTTTGCTTAGTTATTTTCACAAAATAACAATATTGAAATATTTAGATTACGCATTTTTTCAGTGGTCTAAACATATTCAAAACATTGTAATAATCCTCCATGAATCTGATACATCAAATTGGTCTTTCAATGATAGTTAAATGCACTAGTTTTATCCTTCTAGTGGTTGGCTTGGGATCTTGGAGTGTGCTCCTCTAAAGGTCTCAGGTTCGATTCCCTCTGGTGCCAATTTTGGTGGGCAAGTCCATACAGAGCTTTGCTCTGGCTTAGAACGGGGCCCCTGCAAGTGGGCGGTGGGATTGGTCCCCTCGGATTAGTCGGTCCTTAGATCAGATACCGAGTTTAAAAAAAAAAACATAATGGAGGAAAGATTTGATGCATATTTTAGAGAATCAAAATGTACATTCATTCAAATTCAAATATGTAGTCTGTCCTTTGAATCAAGGGTGGTGTAACATAAACAACTGTAAAATATGCACAAAAAGAGACTTGCATATTATCCTATCTAAATTAACTGTGTTGAGATCCTACCTAGACTATTGATATGACTGAAGAAGTCTTTACAAGACTTGGTCCCCTGCGCTGCCTTTTTGGGATTGATTATGCTTAATCCAAATTCTAAGACGTTGTCGTACATCTCTATCTAGAAGCCTTTGCTTTTTCATAAGAACCATAGTCATGTTCTTTGCTAATTTTTTTGAAACTGAATGTATGTATTGTTACTTTTTTATGTTAGGGGTGGGGATCGAACCCTTGACCTCCTTATCACTCCACTCTTTAACTCCTCTATCCCAACCACCAAGCCATCCTTTATGTTCTTTGTTATTAATCCTAGGTTGCACTCATTGAAGCCCAACAAAGCTTATCCTAGATCAATTATTGGGCCTCCACCTCTTTCGAGTTGGTCCCTTGGCAATTGAGAAATTGATGGCTCAACTGCTTAGCTTTTACTAGGAATATGATTTATTTTTCCTCATATTTACATTGAAGGTAATGCGTGTGCAGATTAGTTAACTAATTACGGTACCGCTGTATATCGTTTGGTGCGATATAATTCATAGATTTAATACTGAAGTCTTTTCTGACAATAGGGAGGATGGGCCTTCCTAATTTCAGATTTTAATAATTCACTATTTTCTAAATATAATATATTTATGGAGTGCGGAAAATGATAGCAATCCTCACATGGAGAAATGATTTACCTAGGAAGGTGCCTAAATAGGAATGCTAGAAGAGAATCTAGGGAGTTGTGTATGGAGGGTATGGTCTATAGCAAAGATGTCATAGGTTTTCGCTGTAATTGTTTAAATATTTTTGTCTCTGAATTTTTATGTTTTAAAGTTTGCAAAAATTGTTGCCTTGTAGACATACAACATCTCTTGCCCAGTATACGAGGAAAACGCTTTTGGCCCTAAGGCATGGCAATGGATCTAGCGTCTGCATACTCTATGGACGCCACAATTTAATGGTTAGTCTGTGCACAATGCATATTTTGGTTGAGTCTAATTTACAGTTTTATATGCACTAGTTATTTTTCATTTAGCTGTTACAAAACTTATCAATGCTGGTTGGGTTTCTTTATCAAGTAATTTTCTTTTTATTTTTTTTATAAAAACTGCTTTCAGTAAAAACATAAAAGCCAGACAGGAGTTCAAGTGATTTATCGACCGAGTAACATTTTGTCTTGATAAAATTCTCCAGAGTCCCAAATCTTAGTTGTAATTGATTGGTATACTTGTGTTGGAATTGATTGCATTATAATAGTTTGGATAGCATTGGAAAACAATTGGAACCTAAGAAATGACAACTTTTCTTTATTGTTCCTGTACTAACTGTGCTTACTGCCTTCACGCACACACACAAACCAAGATCACTCGTTCAGTTTCATATATTTTCTAAGTTTATCATTCTCTTTAAGAAATTAGAACTAGTTAATATTGTTTTAAATTCATCCAGGAAATGTGTTACGAAATGGGCTCGATAGTTTCATTTAACTTGAAAAGACCAGATGGTTCTTGGTATGGATACCGTGAAGTGGAAAAGCTGGCATCTCTTTCAGGAATTCAGCTAAGGGTACATATATATTCATTTGTATCTTTTCTTTCTATTATTTTGCATTAGTTATTGATTGAATGCTGTTTTTATAACTTTCACTCACCACCTGTTTAGACAGGATGCTTCTGCAATCCAGGTGCATGTGCAAAATACCTTGGCTTGTCGCACATGGATCTCATTTCAAATACTGAGGTGTTTCTTTTTTCTGCTTTTGTTTGGTAAAAACTGATTATGATTGGTTTATCTACATTGGTATTGTTAAAAAATTATAACAGTATATCTGTATTTAGGCTGGCCACGTTTGTTGGGATGACCAAGATATAATTGGTGGAAAGCCTATCGGTGCTGTAAGAGTATCTTTTGGCTACATGTCAACATTTGAAGATGCCAAGGTTCAAATTCTTCAAACCATTTTGCATTTTGTGTTAAACTTTTGAACCATCAATATGGAAAATTCACAAAATGTGGAGTTAAACAAAGTAGCAGAGACTAATTTATTGCCCATTGCTAATTCTATTTTGATTCTTGCTTGGTGCGTCAATGTTGGATAAAGTTTCATTTCTCCAGATTTTGCTTATCCTTTTCCCATCTTTTTTTTGGCAGAAATTTATTGATTTTGTAAAAAATTCCTTCATGTCACCTCAAAATCACGTTGACAACGGGAATCAATTGAAAGGTTCACTCCCTTTTTCCAACATTAATGTATTCTTTATACTTGATGAATTGAAATCCAGATTGCTTATATGCTTTCTGTGATAAGGACTTTTTACCCCTTCTTTTTTATGAATCTTTATTCCTTTGTTTTGAGATATTGATATTTGTTATATGAGATCTGTTAGTATCCTTGAGGATTAATAATAGGATAACATTCCTATTTAGGTTACATCTCATGTATATAAATATTTGTTTACCCATTCTGATTGTTAATGAGCATATTTACATTTCAAGACTTTGCATCTCTGATTTTCTCCTTGAAGTCTAAAAAGGAAAAAATTGATTTGCAAATACATCTAAAATGCATGTTTTTAACTCAACTAAATTGTAGGCTTGCTTAACAATTTTCATTATGGGATCCTTAAAGACATTATTAAAAGAAACCAACTACATATAGTTCTGTTTCTATTCTTGTAAATAGGCATTTATTCAGTTATTTACATGCAGGAGTGAATGGTTTCCATGATACTTGTTATTATCTCAAATCAATTACAGTATATCCGATAAAATCCTGTGGAGGCTTCAGTGCAAGCAGTTGGCCTCTTAGCAACAATGGTAATCATCTAACTTCCGCCGATTTTCTATTTTCAAATTAGGAATTAGGAAGAATAAGAATAGCCATGTACTTCCAATGGGGGAATATTAAAATTATTGGATTATGGAAGGGGAAAAGAAATACTCAGAATTACCATTTATTGAATGATGTAATAGAGTTAGCAAATTATATCCATCAACATTATAAATAGAGGTAACTGCAGTCTGATTTAGATATACCAAAATCCAGAATCCCAATTGTCTTTGCTACAGTCACCTTTGGTCGCACTACAACTTTCTGGCCGTAGCTACAGCCCTGCATCCACCCGTTGTAACAAACTTGAAGCTTATTAAGATTTAGCTTGACCGGAAGTGTTCGAATGAAAGAATCAAATCCTAATATTTATTTTTAGGATTATATTTTTTATTAGGATTATAATTAACAAATCATATCATTTAGTAGCATTTATTGTATTTATTCTATATGCTGTTACTTGTTAGTTAATGTTCCCAAACTTCCAAAATCATATTTTTTTTTCTCTAGTTTTTCAATACCTTAATTGTCAATGTTACTTACTCTGTTCTGAATTTCGTTCTTTAAAATAATGCTTTGAATTGGGATCCTGTTTATATCATACCATTAGTATTGATAGTCCTAATTCATTTGAATTTGGCTTTTATCCTATAATTCACGCTCTATTAGTTTAAATTTTCACAAAATTGAAAGTCATCTTTTTCTCTGTAGTTTTATCTTTGAGCTTTTAATGAAATTTGTTCTTTAAATTTTTAGGGAGCTTGAAACATGATCGTGAATGGATTCTCAAAAGCCTGAGCGGTGAAATTCTTACACTGAAAAGGGTAATCCATTTTACGATGCATGAGTTCTTATTTTGATGATCTATTGATGGACCCTGATTTTAGGAACTGTACTTTTTTTTAATGGTCAGTTGTAGTGATTCAGTTTAGTTTAATTTATGTTAATAGCCACTTTTTCTTTAAATTTTCTTGATTAAGTGGAGGTGAATTTGTATCTATTGATATTATAGGATTTTAGATAAGGAAGGATGAGAAAGAATAAATACTTTAAAATGGTTTGTGTTTTTTTAATGATGGTAGAAAAGACCAAACCAACTCTTACATATAGAGTTACTAAACTCCAAACCTAATTAAATAACAAACTAATCATGATAAGTACTAGATTTATTATGTTCAAACTTCAAACATCTTAGGTTATCTTCTAGGATCAATTTCTAATATTAGAGTATGCCAGATTACAATAATGTGGATCTTCTCACTGAACCGTACTTCAGAATAATTGCTTTATATTAGTGGACAAACTTGGGGTTTTTGATATTTTCTCATACCTCCTTGAGTTTGAGTAGGACTCTTAGTATTTGTCAGATTGAGTGCAATACTCAGAATGTAATCATGGCTCTGCTGACTGAATCTGTTAGCTGTAAAGCTATTTCGTATTTATGAAAATGGATCTACCAAGTCAGAATATGGAATAAGAAAATCAGAATATCCAGTTCCAAGTTTTCTTAAGTTTTTCCTCACTCTATTCTCTCTCAGATTTCTTTAGCTGTTAAGCTAACAGTCTTACTTTTGCTACCTTCACTAGTCTTCAATGATCAGATTCCAGACACTTATCTATCATACACGCTGTATTTTTTTTTATTTTTCACTTTTCAGAACCGACACTTGATTGTAATGTATGGTTAAATTTGATCTTGATTTTGTAGGTTCCTGAAATGGGACTTATAAGCTCCTTTGTTGACCTCAGTCAGGGAATGTTGTTTGTAGAGTCTCCACATTGCAAAGAAAGATTGCAGATCAGGCTTGAGCTAGATTTTTATGATAATGCTATACAGGACATTGAACTGCAGGGCCAGAGGTACGTGATAATGTGATGTTATGCGCCTTAAATATCTAACTAAAGTAGACTCTTCTGTGTGTGTGTACACGCGCCCACATACACACACTAAGGTGCCGACGTGGATCTTATAATATGTGTTGCAAATAATTATTGTAGTTAGTTAGTATTAGTTGTTAGAGGCCCACTTGTCCGGCCCATTTATTATCTAGCATACACTTGTTGTTTGCTGTTAAAAAAACACCCACTTCCAATAAAATTCAATAATTCAATTTACAAAATTGACCACAAATGTTTATATCAAGGCATCAGCACAACATATGTGGATTAAATGTTTAGTTTTCTATTGTTCATAATTTCTTTGTTATGCATATGTTATTATGTATTGTTAAGGGAAATTTTATTAATTTGGTACATACACTGATGAAAAGAATCATATGCTGATCAATAGTTTGTTGTTGTATTTCATAGTGCTAAACTTAAAGAAGATTAAGTATTGTTGTACACTCTCTGTTTTAGTTTGACATTTGTTACATTGATTTATTTATTTTGTATTATAATCTATTTTTTTGTTGCTTAGATACAAGGTATATAGTTACAACGATGAGACCAATGCATGGTTTACTAAAGCCATTGGAAGACCTTGCACTTTGCTACGATATTCTGGTTCCACTCATGACTTTGTGTTAGATAGGACGAAAGATATAGTCACATGTAAAGATACAAATAGTGCAGTCAGTTTTGCCAACGAAGGTCAATATTTACTTGTATCTGAGCAAAGTGTTTCTGACCTAAACAAAAGATTATGTTCAGGTATCTTCTTGTACCCTTTAGAATTTTGCCAAAGACAAATACTTGATTGGAAATAAAATTGTACCACTTCTAACAGTTAATTTGTGAAATGCTTGATTATCAGAATTTACCCAAACTCAAGACTTGATATTTAAACACACTTGCAATTAATTACATGTTATCTTTCCAGTGAAAGTTGATATACGTGTTCCTAAGTACATGATTGTTTTAATCATTTTGCACGAACCTACAAGTATATGAAACCAAGACTTCAAATATTGCTATATACTTATACTTGAAAAGAAAGGGTATGAATTTTGTTTTTAATTGAGTAAAAAGAATGATTAAAATCCTACATGTAAACTACAATAGTAAGCATATTTTAGAACCAAGATATGAAGATAAAATCTCAAAGTTAACCAATGGTGCATACTTGTAGTTACATGGAAGTCTTTCTGTTACCCCGTCTTAGATTATCTTGCAAAACATATGTTGAAAATATGGTCTTCTTTCTTCTCCAGAACCTTCTTCAAACCCTTTTAAGAATCTTATATTTCTTTTCAAGATCAATGAAAACCATGTTAAAATATTTTCAATTCCTTCAATATCACTTATTTTTGTAGCAAGTCTATAGCTTTGATAGTGTGCCTCTTATCTTTAGCCGACCCCCACTTAGTGGGATAAGGCTTAGTTGTCGTTGTTGTAGTGAACCTCTTATCTATATAATACTGTTTATCACATTTGTCTTCCAAGATAGAGCAAAAGTGTTTGAAATTTTATATATCTAGCTCATTATGCTTAAGAACCTCTTATCTATATAATACTGTTTATCACATTTGTCTTCAAGATAGAGCAAAAGTGTTTGAAATTTTATATAACTAGCTCATTATGCTTAATGGATTGCATTTTTATCTAATTGATTTGATTGTTTGGTCAATTGTCATTATGTGAAGGGGATTACTATATGAAGCAAAATAGAACGTCATAAATTTTTTCTTGAGAAACTTAACTTTCATTTTCAGCCATACCCTTGATGATCACTTGTGTGTCACAAACTTTATTAGTTACGTTGTGTTTTGTCTTCACCCCCAAATTTCAGAATATCAAATATATGACAATTATAGTTGACGTTATTCCTAGATGTTCAGAAGGACATGCGTGGAACAGAAATGGAAATCAATACAAATAGATTTCGTCCCAACCTTGTGGTATCTGGAGGCAGGCCTTATGATGAAGATAGATGGAGTGACATTAGGATTGGAAATAAGTATTTCAGAGTAAGTCATAATATTCTTCTAAACATTTGACAGAACACATGTTTTGAAAATTTGCAGTTTGATGTCGACACTATTGTAGTTAAATAGCCCTTTTGATTAATACTTACTTGAACATTGCTATTTGTGTTGAATAATGGCATAACTTGGAGTGGATTCTTGGATGCCGATCTTCATTATATTTACAACTTTATAATTTATGGTCTCCATTTTCACAGCATGTAGCAATTTGTAAAACTAATGTAATTTCCATCTGAATTTGTGTCTATCAAAATGTTTATTTTTCATGTCTGTTATTTAATGAAGAGTGCTCATTGACAAACTTAACGCTACCATTTTTATACCCCAGTCCCTAGGAGGATGTAATCGATGCCAGGTAATCAACCTTACACTAAATGCTGGGCAAGTGCAAAAGTCAAAGGAACCTTTGGCAACTTTAGCATCATACAGGAGAGTAAAGGTTGGCCACAATATCTTCTACATAAATTTATTTGTATATTTGATTTATCTTAGATATCAATAGTCTAATATAACTACAATAAATCAGGGAAGGATTTTGTTTGGCATACTGCTGAAATATGCATCTGTTAATGGAGAGCAGCAACAGGGTGATTCCTGGCTTCATGTGGGGCAGGAAGTGCATCCAGATTGATGTGTGAAAGTTATAATTATCATTCTCAAAACCTACCAAAATCATGTCCTCCAAGACTACTTACCGACAGCCTTTGAAGAAGTAGAGTTCTCTGCCTTATGATAAAGTATGACAAGTTTTCTTGGATATTATGTTGTACACTTCTTTAGGAGGATACGAGATAATAGATATGCTTTAATGTGAGGATAAGTATTACAAAATGTATACCAGTCCTAAATATTTTTCTGTTATATGTTGACCACACACAAATAAGGAATGAATAGGATATAAATGTATATGACATGATCTTATTCGACCATAAGATGGGAAAAAATTATACTAGTTTTGAGCAATGAATGTTTTCCAATTGAGTTATCAGTTTTCTTATTCTATCATTCAAGGTAATCTTAAGTGATTTGAATTTGGTCGATTTTTATATTTATTTAAATTTTCCTCGGAATATCTCATACATATGTAAGTTCACATAAGTAAGGTCAAAAATTCGAATTAAGAAGCTGCTTCTTCGCTTGTAAGAGCAAGACTTCGTACATCTACCCTCTTCAGACTCCCCAGTTGGTAAGAGCTTTCTGTGCGGGAATATCTCGTATCCGTGTATCATAATTATAATGTAAGCAGCTAATCAAACAGCGAGATCATTGAGTAGGATTGTTGTAAGCTTATGTGGGCACATGTGAGAGACTTCTATGAGTTTATGTCATTTAACTACAATGTATGCATGTGAACAGAGTAGACATTGCAAGGTTTGACAGTTTCCGAAGGCGGAACATTTTGTAAAAACTTATTGATCCTATAAATTAATAATGGTAGGAAGTTACCAAATTGAAGAAAGAACTGCTCCTAAAAACAGGAGGAAGAGGGGTATTACAATGTAATGAAGCAGCACTCTTATAGTTCCTACCTTTAATTTGTAGCCATTAGCAGTTTCTTTACATTTCAGTTAGTTTATGTGTTCCATCACTTTTCAATCTCAAGTTATTGTACTTATGTTCTGATTCCCTCATTATGGTTATTCTACTTTTGCCTCATTATATGTTCCACCACCAGGTCAACCCACCCGAGTTGGTCTGGTGGTGTTGACTTGAGACCTTAGAGATGCTATCGAAATTTGCATCCCGAGATTCTTGAAAGTTATCTTCCAGTTGTACAAGTACCTTGTACTACTCAAGGCTAAAATTTAAGGGATAAACGCCTAAAAATTATGCCTTATTATATACTACCTCTTAGGACTTCTCTTTTAATTTCATATATTGTTTGTTCGTTGGTTATAATTAAGTTGATATCATTTTTGGTTTTTATTAAGGCGGCAATAGGATTTAAATACATATACATATATTTATAGCAGACGGAGACAGCCCAACTGATCTATATATTAATCATTGAATATATATGAAATAGATTTACCTCCATATATAGTATATAGTTTTTGTAACTTTATGCATGAATAATTGATAATTTTTAGACTGCGATGGCCTCAGCCTCAGCATGTGACAAGTTGCAGAAAGGTGTGTCTGATATGTAGCTGATGCCTGATGGATACACATTGATGGTAGATTTGCAAGCCAAATGGCAGCATGATGTCAACAAAGCTTCATGAAGTTCATATAATCTGTCCAATAGTAATTGTACACTGAAGAAAAACTGGTGTCATTCTTCTTTTGGAAGGTATTGTTACAATCAGAAGATAACTTCCGAGAATTTTGGAACGTAACATCTGGAAACATCGTAACACAGTTTTCGGAATTGTAAGGGGCATGTAAGCAATGTGGATGGTCTAAAGGACAATCTTCACCAACTTCTATGTTTGTACACCATATTTTGGCATGCCCCCGAGACCCCGAATTGAGTGTTAAATAATTTTTAGATCAACTAGTTTAAGTTAAGAGAAAAATAGTTGGAGGTTCTCGAATCAAATTTGGACAAAAAGTAAAAATATTATATAACAAACTATGAACTGTGTGTTCTAGTTTTTTGTTAAAAATAGTATATTCTAGTTCTTGTGACTGTATGCATTGTTCTACTTTATTATTTTCACTCACGGTCCATTAGAGAATTTGTCATTTATTGTTAAATATTAGCATTCTATACGAGGGACAAATGACAAGACAAACAAAACAAAAGTAATAGATCATACAAAACAAACAAACAAAAAGATCAAGATGGAATAGACTACACTATCCGAATGAAGTAGACCGAAGATTCGAACACCAAACTCAACAAGAATGAAAAATCACTTGCTAGGCATTTATTTATTTATTTCTAAACATACTCTTAATTAATATTATAACTTGCTTTCAGTAAAAACACATACAAACAAATGACAATTCAGTAAGATTTACACGTAAACTAGACATATTAACTACGCTATCAATTTTTTAATAGGTGTAAAATTAATAAATAGATTTATAATAAATGATGGTGTGAGCTGTACCAGAAAAATAAAACAAAACATGGTGTGAGCAAAGTAATAATTAAGGAGTATTATTGAGAAAACGTAATTAATAGTACATTAAAAAGTAAAAATAACATTCATTTTAAAACAATTTTATTTTGCTAAAATGACACTTATTTTAAATTGTTTGTCTTTTTATACTTTTTTCTACCGTTATTCAATTATTTTAGGTTTACAACTTTTTGTCAAAAAATAAACTTTTGAATTCACTTGATTGGAGGTAAACACCTGTAATCCTGACAAAAACTTTAGGTCGGCAACCTTGACGTTAAAGCAAGAAGTAACGATCACGCGCTATGCTCTATGACTCAGACTTTTTTAATAATGATTAGACAAAAACCTTTGAGTAGTTAACGTCACAAATATTTATAACTGTCGGACAAATCAGCTGATTTTTTTTTTGGTTACAACAAATTAAAAGTTTTCGGTTTAAATTCAAATAAAAAAGTAAATATTGATATGTTATTAAAAATATGATCACAAAAATTTGAACATATTACTTGACTATACACATATTCAAAGAAGGGTAATTCTTAATGTTACCGGAATTACAAAACAAGAAATGCACGAATTAATCATGTCCTTATAATTTAACCAAGACACGGCTGTGATTTCCTTCTTTCACGTGGTTGCTTTTTTTCAATTTATCTAAAGCTAAGTATATGCATTTTTCCTGTTCTTGTGAAATTTTTTTTGTAACTTTTAGCAGTACCCTTCAAAAAATTGTGACAAATTAATCCTTTTAATTTATAAAAAAATCCATATATATGGTTAACTTTTTAAAAAGTTTTTTATTTTACTGACAAATGTTAGTCATGTTAGTTTTCGGAAAGAATGTGTTTACAATATGGTTGGAGGATTGTTTAACCTACACGAAGAATAATATATCCCATCTAATGTCTTAATTTTTATCAAAATTTTAAATGATGTATGTATCTTAATGAATGTAGGCAGAGCTTTAGACTAGAATAGTTATAAAGCTATATGTTTGTTTGCACACGTGAGATGAACTAACACACACAATCATATAGTGTAAATAACAAACATTTCAATTCTTTTGTAATGAATGTGATTAAGAGGATAACAAAGTAAACATTTATAGATTATATGACTAACTTATTAGAAAAAGTTAGCGTCCGTTTGAATCGCAAAATTAGTAAATATTAGGCTTAAATATGATAATCGTCCCTATAATTTGGGTCAGTTTTGATTTTCGTCCCTGTGAAGAAAAAAAATTTGAATTGCATCCCTGTAAAATATTTTTTGTTTGAAAAAGGTCCCTGGCCCCACTATTCAGCTGATTTGGCATGGTTTTGGCTATGTGGCAGTTGCTGACTGTGCAACTTTTGCCACGTGGCGCTGACGTGGCGTGCCACCTAATATTTAATTTTAAAAAATATTTTTAAAAGGCTTAAATATGATAATCGTCCCTGTAATTTGCGCCAGTTTTGATTTTCGTCCCTATAAAAGGCTTAAAATTTATTTTCAGAATTTTTATATTGTTTTTAAAATTAAAAAATATGAAAATAAATTTAAAAAACAATATAAAAATTCTGAAAATAAATTTTAAAATATTTAAATAATTTTCTGAATTTTTTTGAATATTATATATTCTGAAAAATAATGATTTTTTTTTAAAATTAAAATTTTTGTAAAAGAACAAGAAATTAGATTTTTTTTAAATTTATAATTTATTTTCGAAAAAAATTTAATATATAATTTTCAAATTAAAAAAATCTATTTTTTGAATATTTAATTTTCACATTTTTTTTCAAAATTTTTAATTTTAACAGTTTTTTGTCAAAAAATTATGTTTTCGAAAATTTTAATTTTCAAAGTTTTTTTTTCAGAAATTTTTTATGATTTTTAAATTTATTTTCAGATATTTTAAATTTAAAAAATAATTTCCATAATTTATTTTTAATTTTAATTTTTTAATTACGTGGACTGCCACGTCAGCGCCACGTGGCAAAAGCTGCACAGTCAGCAACTGCCACGTGGCCAAAACCATGCCAAGTCAGCCATGAAGTGGGGCCAGGGACCTTTTTCAAACAAAAAATATTTTACAGGGATGTAATTCAAAATTTTTTTTTCGCAGGGACGAAAATCAAAACGGACCCAAATTACAGGGACGATTATCATATTTAAGCCTAAATATTATACTAAATAATGTAAGAAAAACTTTTAAATTATTGATCAACTTTTTATCTTGCATGAGGTTTGATGAACAATGAACATAGAAATAACATAATGCGAAGTTTAATATCTTTTATGATTGTAAATATTAATAGAGAAGAGAAAGAATGAGAGAGACGACCGAGAGAGTGAAAGAGATAGAGAAATTTGTATATGAGAGGAAGGAGAGAGGGGCGGGAAAGAGAGATATGTAGATATGTGAGTGGGTTAAGAAATGGAGAAGTTGGGAGTGAGAGGAGTTAGTGGAGAGAGAGGAGTCAGGAGAGAGAAGAGAGAGATGAACCATATATGTGTAAATATAAAGAACTAGTAAAAAAATTCATGCATTCACACAGGTCGTGTAACATTGTGGTAATTATATAAAAAATGGTAATATTGTGAAATATTTAAAGTTATTAAATGAAAATTATCTTTTTTGTCAAAAAAAAAAATCATTACTGTAATGTTTATAATAAAAAATATTATATTCAAAAATCCGTTAAATATTTACGCTGTCCATTGCAGATTTTATTTGCTTATATCTACGAAAACAAATTTGTATGTACTGATATGAGATTATTCAAAAGATATACTGATATGAGATGCGTAAAAATATGTTTAGATATGAGAAAATCGATATGATACAATTTTTAAAACTCGTGATTATTTTTAAAATATCAACATTTTTTTTAACAACAAATTTTATTTAAAAACCAAATCCCTACTCAAGTCGAACAGAGAATACAAACTAAAGGTGTCGTATATAGGTGGAATACCTGAAAATAACCACTATAAAAGACACCCCTACACACAACACCTAGCCAAACCCTACCTTCAACACCCATGAGGACAACACCCACCAAAATAAACATCACCACCTAAAACAGACTCCTTCACGAAAACGACCTCTGAAAAAAACGATATTCATATACTCATCCCGAAATAACACCCCTCTAAATGAAACACCTCGTCCTCATCACCAAAGTTGAGCCATTATTCTAAAGATCAATTAGCTTCCACTACCTTTCAACCTCCAGTCAATCAAAAGAACACCAAAAAAGCCAAAAACCAAACTTGAACCAAAGAACCGGTTACCGATCTCGAATCAAAAGCGATCGGCCACCCATATTTCATGACCAAATCAGAAGGGCACCCCTTACCCCCGAGATTGCAGCCAGACGCCAACTCCCGATCTTAAAGCAAAAGTAACCGGCCCACCATAATCAAGCATATAATAAGTAAGACGAATGGCAAGCTTTGCGGTGGTGCAAACAACAATAAAAAAGGAAATAGTCAACTCGAAGGACATGCACCCTCAAAACATCCTAAACACCTTAACAACCCAAAACTCAAACAAGAGCTAGCAACAACAAATATAGACCTGAATAACAGAGGCGGCCTCCGAAAGAAGTCACCCACAACAACCACCACAAAAACACCCACCTCCTCACCTAAGCAACACCAACCACCCCTTAAAAAGCTCCCATCTGTAAAGCGTTCCGACACCAAAATTTGAACATATTACTTGACTATACACGTATTCAAAGAAGGGTAATTCTTAATGTTACGGGAATTACAAAACAAGAAACGCACGAATTAATCATGTCCTTATAATTTAACCAAGACACGGCTGTGATTTCCTTCTTTCACGTGGTTGCTTTTTTTCAATTTATCTAAAGCTAAGTATATGCATTTTTGCTGTTCTTGTGAATTTTTTTTTGTAACTTTTAGCAGTACCCTTCAAAAAATTGTGACAAATTAATGAATTTGTCAAAATTTTAAATGATGTATGTATCTTAATGAATGTAGGCAGAGTTTTAGACTAGAATAGTTATAAAGCTTTATGTTTGTTTGCACACGTGAGATGAACTAACACACACAATCATATAGTGTAAATAACAAACATTTCAATTCTTTTGTAACGAATGTGATTAAGAGGATAACAAAGTAAACATTTATAGATTATATGACTAACTTGTCTGAAAAAGTTAGCGTCCGTTTGAATCGCAAAATTAGTAAATATTATACTAAATAATGTAAGAAAAACTTTTAAATTATTGATCAACTTTTTATCTTGCATGAGGTTTGATGAACAATGAACATCACAAATAACATAATGCGAAGTTTAATATCTTTTATGAATGTAAATATTAATAGAGAAGAGAAAGAATGAGAGAGACGACCGAGAGAGTGAAAGAGATAGAGAAATTTGTATATGAGAGGAAGGAGAGAGGGGGCGGGAAAGAGAGATATGTAGATATGTGAGTGAGTTAAGAAAGGGAGAAGTTGGGAATGAGAGGAGTTAGTGGAGAGACAGGAGGAGTCAGGAGAGAGAAGAGAGAGATGAACCATATATGTGTAAATATAAAGAACTAGAAAAAAAATTCATGCATTCACACGGGTCGTGTAACATTGTGGTAATTATATAAAAAAATATTTACATTGGTAATATTGTGAAATATTTAAAGTTATTAAATGAAAATTATCTTTTTTGTCAAAAAAAAAAATCATTACTGTAATGTTTATAATAAAAAAATATTATATTCAAAAATCCGTTAAATATTTACGCTGTGTCCATTGCAGATTTTATTTGCTTATATCTACGAAAACAAATTTTTATGTACTGATATGAGATTATTCAAAAAATATACTGATATGAGATGCGTAAAAAAATGTTTAGATATGAGAAAATCGATATGATACAATTTTTAAAACTCATGATTATTTTTAAAATATCAACATTTTTTTAACAACAAATTTTATTTAAAAACCAAATCCCTACTCAAGTTGAACAGCGAATACAAACTAAAGGTGTCGTATATAGGTGGAATACCCGAAAATAACCACTATAAAAGACACCCCTACACACAACACCTAGCCAAACCCTACCTTCAACACCCACCAAAATAAACATCACCACCTAAAACAGACTCCTTCACGAAAACGACCTTTGAAAAAAACGATATCCATAACCACCCATCACCACTACTCATCCCGAAATAACACCTCTCTAAATGAAACACCCCGTCTTCATCACCAAAGTTGAGCCATTATTCTAAAGATCAATCAGCTTCCACTACCTTTCAACCTCCAATCAATCAAAAGAACACCAAAAAAGCCAAAAACCAAACTTGAACCAAAGAACCGGTTACCGATCTCGAATCAAAAGCGACCGGCCACATATTTCATGACCAAATCAGAAGGGCACCCCTTACCCCCGGTCCACCAGAGAAACACCGTAGTCAGCCAAACAAGATTGCAGCCAGACGCCAACTCCCGATCTTATAGCAAAAGTAACCGGCCCACCACAATCAAGCACACAATAAGTAAGACGGACGGCAAGTTTTGCGGTGGTGCAAACAACAATAAAAAAGGAAATAGTCAACTCGAAGGACATGCACCCTCAAAACACCCTAAACACCTTAACAACCCAAAACTCAAACAAGAGCTAGCAACAAATATGGACCTGAATAACAGAGGCGGCCTCCGAAAGAAGTCACCCACAACAACCACCACAAAAACACCCACCTCCTCACCTAAGCAACACCAACCACCCCCTTAAAAAGCTCCCATCTGTAAAGCGTTCCGACACCAATTCCTAGCCCAAAATTATCCACGATCACCCATCTAAACCACACCATGACAACCCCCACGTACACCCACGCAAACCGAAACACTACCACCACCACACATCATCACCACCACTACACATCACCACCACCACCACCACCACAACTGAATCACCACCACCACAATTGAAATCACCACCGCGCATCACCACCACCACCACCACCACCACTGCATCAGGTCCAGTAAGAACAAGAGCAAGACAACGAAGTTGACAGTCTCCAAGGAAAGCAACAACACCACCATAACATTCTGAAGAAGCAGCCATGGTGAATATATCCACAAACCAGCGATAGAGACAAAACAACACCGCCAAACCGCCTCACCATGAAACAGGTGGCAACACAAACACATATCTAGAGGAAGACGAAACCCAACAACAAAACACGGGTAACGACGTCGGTTTGAAGGGGAAACACAACCCAAATCGTAAAAAGGAGACTGTTGGTGAAAAGGAGAAGACTTCCATCGTCGGAGTAAACAACAAACAAGCTAAAAAGCTACAAGAACCCACCAACACGACCCAAAGTGAGGAAAAAACGAAACCGAGGGTGGAGCAAAACGGTAGATCTGAACAGTACATAGACGTGCACTGGAAGATGGTGACACCTTGAGCAAGGATACAAACTTAGAAAGGAAAACCAGAACCAAACAAAACAAAACCCCAATTCGCACAGGTAACCACCAAACTTGAATCATGAATCCAAAAAGCTTCTCACAAAACCAAATCTACAAAGTCCTCAGATTCGCAAAAAAAAAAACGCTTTAGAAAACACAAAACCAAAGTACGAAGGACACAGAAAGACCAGCGCAGGTCGAAGGAGAAAGCTGTGGCGGCGAGCCGACGACGTGAAGGGTGGTGCAACCAAAGGGGCGAGCGCTCCACCTCCCATCTGCGCTACATCTTGAAAGCTAAAGTTTGGATGTGGATGAGTGAGAAGAGAGGAAGGCGGTGGTGAGCTTGGAGTTCGGTTAGGAGAAGAGAGAATACATAGCATCTCTCTCTAGTTTTGGTTTATATGTACCTGAGTTGTACAATACACCTTAAATATCAACATTAATGTAGTGTTTCTAGTAAATATTTTCTTAGTTTATATGCAAACCACCGTTATATATTTATACCACGCATGTTGAAAATTTTGTGTGCTTATATACACAAAAGGAAATTTTTATATACCGCGTTAGTCCGTATAACGATTCTATAAAATTTTTGCCGCTCCATGTAGTAATTTTATAATTTTTTTTTATTTTAAATACAATTATGTTAAACTATCCCTCACCCTCATTGCGGATTTTATATGATTATAAATTTTTTTTAGGGGATAATGTTATAAATTAGTATACTAATATTTTTGCCACTCTGTAATCCGTATAACGGTTCAATTTACATACAAAATTCTATTAAACTATCGTTTTAAATTTTTTATGCGCTTATAAGTGCAAATATTAATTTTTTGTCTCCCACATATAGTTAATTTTATAATATCTAAATGCTTTTTTATTTTATATGTGAAACTCTGCTTATTTTTTAATTTTTTTTTAAGAGTGTTTTATAATTTTCAACATCGAATATAAATTTGTTTAGAATGTCGGATCCATGAAGAAAATCATGGAAAAACATGCGTTTTTCTAAACAAATAATCCGTGGTTTACTAATGTGAGAATAGAAGAGGTTGTGATCATAACCACTTATAATGATTAGTTTTAAAAGAGAAATGATATTTGTACAACCATTTTATAACAATTTTATCTCTTACTCATATTATGTTTTTACTTTTTCTCTATTCATTTGATTCTCATTTCAATACCTTTTTTTTTTTTTTTTTTTTTTTATAATTTGTAGTTGTCCCGGAAGTTGTCATACAAATGCTTATACAAATGACACTCCTCTTTTTAAAATGACCATATAACCCTCCAACTTAATGAGATTAGGAGATGACATATTTGTCAAATTGGTGAAATTAATCTCATTATATGAACTAGCGTTAGGACGGGCACGAAGTGCGTGTCTGTTTGTTTTCTTAGCGCGCTGATGCATTTAAATTATAATCAATGTTTTTTTTTTATGAAATTTTGATTTTGATAAAAATTATATGTAAGAGACTATGTTTATCTTTTACTAACAATATAACAAATATAATAAAAATTCTTCTCTTTTTTTAATAACACCAACAATATAACATTCTTAAAGGCAAATTTGTCTGAGGGTATAATTGGAATGATGAAAAATCTAGCCCCCAAAAAATCATGTATTCCCAGTAGATATTGTTATAGATAGATAGATATTTTTGTAAAAAGAAAAAAGAAAAGAAGATAGATATATATTTTGCACTTTCGTACGGTAACAAACTATATTATTACTTTTTTGACATCAACAATATAACAAATATAATATAAATTCTTATATTTTTCAATGACACCAACAATATAACATTCTTATAGCCAAATTTGTTTAAGAGTATAATTGAAATTTAAAAATTCAGCCTAAAATCAATGTATTTTCTTTATACTAGCTTCAGACGGGCACTCCGTGCCCATTTATTCACTTTTTTTTATTGTGCCAGTGCGTATAAATTACGAATATAAGTTGTTAGAAAATATTGATTAAATCTCTCTAAAAAAAAAAGAAAATATTGATTAAAATTATTTTAGTTATGATTTGAATTATAGGTATATTTATACTTTATATAATAACAAACTATATCTATCTTGTTCAAAAAAATAAACTTTACTTATCTTTTTCATCCTATCATAACAAACTATACTTATCTTATTAAAAAAAAAACAAATTATACTTATCTTTTTCAATGATACCAACAACATAATAATATTTTTCAATGATACCAACAACATAATAATATTTTTTTTTTAAACAAACATAACAAATATAATACATATTTTTGTTTTTTTGAATGACAACAAACATATAACACTCTTGTCGGAAAAAAATAAACATATAACACTTTTATATGTAAATTTGTTTAAGAGTATAATTGTAAGTGAAAAAGCCTGCTCAAAACAATATATATTTGTTTTTATCTATAGTAAGTATAGATTAATATTAGTGATTAGTAATAGATTAACTTGATGCGGTTAACATTAAATCTCCAGTAAAGAAAACAAACACCACTAATCTACCTTGGATAAAACAAAACAAACACCACTAATCCTCCGTAACAGAACACTTTAGGTCGGTAAAGTAAGTAACCAACACGCGCTATGTTCCGCGACTTGTCTTTCACATAATATAACTTCTTATTTCTTCTTCTGTGTACTTTCTTCATTCTCATTTTCCTTTCAAAAAGGAACAAACAACACACACACAAATCCAATTCATCAACGTTAATTCAACAAAACATAAATAAGGTAACAACATTGTACAATTAATCATTCTTTTTATTATTATTATTTTATTTTTTGAGATCGATCTTTGAATAATGATGATGTTAAATTTGCAGGGAAATTGTGTGTGTTACTGAATTTGGATTGGATTGATGTGCAATGCATAGATCACGTAAAGCTCTTTTGGAAACAAGAGCTTCTCTTCTTCATAATCATCCCATTGATATTTCTTCTTCTTCTGGAAAAAGTTTCAATTTTTATGAACTTTCTTTGGTTTTTGTTTTGTGGGGTTTACTTATTCTCTTCAGCTTATGGATCAGTTACACAGGTGCTAATCTTTTCTTGTTTATGTTTTTGTTTTGTATTATTATGTATCAAGCATAAACATTGATATGGACATACGTCGACAACGATAATAATTTGACATAATTCAATGTAATCATATATGCTACATCAGGACACGCTTAATCTGATGAGTGTTCGTGTTTCATGTGATAATCCTTTTGAGGTATGGTAGGATATATTTTTTTTATAGATAGATATTGGTGGTTAATTTGTTTGGGGAGGAAGAGTTTCTTGGTTATAAGGATCAAATCCTGGACCTTCTACGAACTACTCTCTTCAGTCACATTTATAAATTATAAGCAAAAAAACACATTTTTAGGTTCATTGAATATTTAATGTATTTGGTCTATATGTAATACATTAGTTATTCAATGAATCTAAACAATTGAGTTTTACTTATAAATGTGACCGGAGAGAGCACTTGTTTAATGTCCCAATCCGGACTACTTGGCCAGTCCATTGGGATGTAAGATAGACACTGGCAAATGTTAGTGGTTAGTTTGTTTTGGAGGGGGGGTGGGGGAGATTATCTATCACTGATAACTTTAGGCATAAATAGATAATCTAACACTGATTGCGCCTCCCTTTTTAGATAGGCTCAAATAGGATCTTGCTTTTGTAAAATGAATACGATATTTCTTTTACTTCGTTGCAGATGCATGTCTCATAATCTTATATTGGTCAGTTTGTTATCTTTGTATGTAGATGGATCTGAAGAGCTTTCGGTTGGATTATCAAAATGGAATGAAGTAAACCATGGATTTTGTGAAATCTCTGATACTGCCGATAAATATTTTATTAAAGAAATTGATGCTTGCTTTCCGTCGGAGGCTTTAATATACTCTAAAGGTGGAGATGCCGAGGCTAATGGTTTAGTTAGTGAGTCACACACTGGTAGGGAAAGTGGTGCTTATGCGGTACCTGGTGATATAAATAAAGAAAATACTGATTCTGTTAATCGAGAGGATCATGTAGTTGAGAATTCTGAATATGCAGTCAAACATGAAAATGATGTAAAGAAATCTGATATCTTATCTCGGGCTGTGCCTCTTGGTCTTAATGAATTCAAGAGCAGGGCGATCAGTTCTAAAGTTAAGTCAGGCACTGGTCAATCTCGAAGTGTAATACATAGATTGGAGCCTGGCGGTGCAGAATACAATTATGCTTCGGCATCAAAGGGAGCCAAAGTTTTAGGTTCTAATAAAGAAGGAAAAGGTGCCTCTAATATATTAAGCAGGGATAAAGACAAGTATCTTCGAAATCCGTGTTCTGTGGTGGGGAAATTTGTCATCATGGAACTTTCAGAAGAAACCTTGGTAGATACTATAGAAATAGCTAATTTTGAGCACCACTCTTCTAATTTGAAAGACTTTGAAATCCATGGAAGTCTGAACTTTCCAACAGATGTTTGGGATTTCCTTGGGAATTTTACTGCCTCAAATGTGAGGCATGCTCAAAGGTTTGTTCTTAAAGAGCCAAAATGGGTGAGATACCTGAAGTTGAATCTTCAAAGCCACTATGGTTCTGAATTTTATTGCACACTAAGCGTTGTTGAAGTTTTTGGTGTGGATGCCGTTGAGAGGATGCTGGAGGATTTAATAAATACTCAAGACAATCTACTTGCATCTGGAGAAGCTAATGCTGATAAGAAGACAATATTGCCCCATCCTGATCCTGCTGTGATTGAACATGTTCATAAAAAAACTCTTGAGGGGATCAATTCCGTCCCTGCTTCAGATATCTCTTCTTCCAAACATGAAACGGCAAACATTAAGGTTCCCGATCCAGTTGAAGAAATCCGTCAACAAGTTGGCAGGATGCCTGGGGATACTGTTCTCAAGATCCTAATGCAGAAAGTCCGTACTCTAGATGTAAATTTATTTGTTTTGGAGCGGTATATGGAAGACTTAAACTCTAGATATGTCAATATTTTCAAAGAGTACAGCAAAGACACAGGTGAAAAAGATATAGTTATACAAAAGATCAAAGAAGACATAAAGAATCTCATTGACCATCAGGATGTTATTGTATGTTTTTTCTATCACGTATATTATTAGCAATATTTGTTCTTGAATAAAATTCATTACCATACTAATTTCTATTAATTTTGAAAATGATTTTTGGCTCATGCAGGCAAAAGATGCTAGTGATCTCAATTCTTGGAAGTCTCAAGTTTCTTCTCAATTGAATCATCTAATTCAAGATAATGCTGTTTTGAGGTCAGAATTTAAGCTTTTCATAATTACTCGTCATATGAACTCACGAGCTAATTCAAATTTAGTAACTTGTGTAAACAGTGAATATCTTTAAAACAGCGTGTCTCCCTATCTTAGTCTTTCTCTCAGTGTTCCGCCTTAAATTTCCACCTAAGTGCGGGATTTTGGTTGCCTTCATTGCAGCCTCCATCAGCTTAGTTGTGTTAGGTATGAGAGGATGAATTTAGACTCGCATTGCCTTACGATACGACCTAAGTAGTGCTTATAAAGTTTGGGCAGTCCTCACCTTACAAGCCAATTTAGTAGGGTTGAGTTAGGGTCAACCCACATTTTAAGACTCGGCATCTGCTGAATTTGATGATGAACCTCTGTTGCTAAACCAAATTTTCAATTTAAGGATGGAAAATAGTTAATTTTATTTACAAAGTGATGCATGGATCCATAAGTTACAGAAACTAAAATTTAAAAGGTTCATGTAAATGCTAAATGATTTGAGTAAAACTAAAAGACACTAATGGCTCCACCTTAGGTTCTATTGCTTCTGCTCACCCTGGTAATCCATCGAAAAGCGTCAGGGTGGACCAATTGATTGATCCTTTACGACTGAGAAAAAAATTCCGAGAGAAAAAGAAGGAAAAAATCAGAGATAACCCAATTGGTTTTGCTCTGTCAATGGAGGAATTTTCGAAATGATTCTTTTGAGTACTACATATGACGATAATTCACTTAGGATAGTTCACATTATTTACTGTTTCTGGTCATTGCCCTCCGTTTAGTGGTTGCTGTGTTATTATTTGAATATCTTTTTATCACCAGAGCTTGTTAAGAAATAGAAAGATTATCTTTTCCTTAATCGATGATGCAATGAATTATTTAGTTCTCTGGAATCTTAATTCTTTTTCTCTCTTAATAATCCAGGTCCGAGGTTGAAAAGGTCCGGGAGAAGCAGGTCACTTTGGAAAACAAGGGTGTACTTGTGTTTTTATTATGTTGTATATTTTCATTGATTGCTATGTTATGGCTATCTTTGAATTTGGCTAAGAATGTCTATAGAGCAATAAGTGTTGATAGAACAAATAACTCCAGGAAATTTTGTGCGGGTAGCAGCTCTTCCTGGTTTCTTCTTTTATTGAGTTGTATCATTATTATTTTCATATTAATTTTATGATAGTCCATTTTTGAGATATGTTGTTATCTTGTGTGAGATGCATAGTTATTGAGTTGCTTCTTCTTATATTGATCTAGAATCTTCCTTCATAGTTGCAATAACTGAGTTAGCTTTCGTATCGCTGGTATTTTTAATTTTTAAATTTTCATGTGAATTTCCATTTTAAACTTGGTTACATATGTGAAGTTTTGCATGATGGAATCTGTGTTGATAGATAGATAAATATAGTAAGTTCATCCTGAATTGTCTCCTTTTAGAATAGTGAAGTAAGTCTTGATAGATAAATCTGCATGAAGATAGATCAGTTTGTAATTGTAAGATGCAACCTAGTGAAAAATAACCCTTGTAATTGTAAAACTTCCACTGCTTTATCATGGGGTAATATTCTACTTTCTTAAATCAAAAGACAGATCATAAACTAATAATTAACCGCTTTAACCCCAACAAAGAAAAAATGGGGGATTCAAGGATTTTCTAATCGTCGTTACGCTTATGAATCAAACTAACCTAATCTCGCATTGGGTAGGATAATTAAAACCTTGTAACCACTTCATCTTTTCAGTTTTATTTACTTCTAATAAATTCCGATAATTGTTAATTTGAACAACAATATACGTGGATAAGATAACTTACTACTTTATTACTTGTGTTCCATTTGGTGCACTTGCCAAAATTTGTCATCAGAAAACATAATGGAAAATAACTACAGTGGTGGATTCCAGGAAATTCAAAGGAACCAGTGAAATGATTCCCCTCCTTATAACATCAATGACCTGGAGGAGACTAGAACGATGAAGCAATGTTCCACAAATCGAGTGTTAACTCGCCGAGTTTACCGATTGTACGTGTTTAGGTACCAAAATCGTGTTAACTCGGAGGTAAACTCGATTTTTGGTAAAATTAGGAAGTTTGACGAGTTTGACCGAGTTAACACTTAGGAAACTTGTGTAAAATCGGCCGAGTTTACGAGTTCAGACTCTCAAAAATAAAAAATTTAGCCCATTTTTTCGGCCCATTATTTTCAAGCCCAAATGAAACATTTCTACTTTCTAGCTTTACAGTAACACATGTTTCAGCTTTGAAGTGAAACGTTTAATTTTCTCTGAGTTCTCAAGAACACGGGAGCACATTCACAAATGAAACATTAGGGTTCCGACGGTGGAAAACTGGAAATTCCGATTCCGACGGTTGAAATTCCGATTACGATTCCGACGTTAGGGTTGCGGTGGTGCCGTGGTGGTGTTTTTATGTTGATATTGAATCTGATGATGAGTTTCTAACTAGCACTGTTGGTCTTGATCATAATGATGATGGTGAGAATGTGCAGCTGCCTATTGATGTTGAAGTGAGTGCAAGCCATGTGTTTGGTTCTAATATTGAAGTCCCTTTATCATTTGGAGAAGAATTTGATGTAGATGGAGATGAAGACATAGATGAGAATGATGTTATGGAACTTTAGAAGATTGACCTTTTGAAAAAATTACCTAGTTTGTTTTTTGGATAGTTTTATTCAACTTGTAAAACTTGCTTTTTGGGATGGGTTAGAGACTTAAGAAACTTATGCTTTTGTGTGTTAATTTTTCTATTTTGATACTAAGTTAAGCATACCACTTTTTTATGGTAATTTGGTATACTTTGCATTTATAATTAAGTCTATATTTTTCACTATTGATCTTTTTACAATATTATATTAGCTTACATATGTCATGCATATAATAAATTGTATAAAATTTCAATTTTAGGTAAACTTGGACGAGTTTACGATTCGAGTTTACCTAGGTAAAACGAGTTGAGGTAAACTCTCGAGTTGTAAAACCTTGCGATGAAGGATCAATGAAAGTGTTTGTGCAATATGATTTCCGATCCGATGGAGATGTGCTCAATTACAGTAGAGGGTATTCTTTGGTGGGAAGAGTGAGAGAGATGAGGAAGAGAGTTGGTGGAAAAGTGGTGAAAAGTGTCTTCGTTTGATTGTGGCACCAAGTCATGATTATATAGCCAGACACAACTATAACTAATCTTGCAACACCCAGCGCAAGGTCTGGGTGCCCGTTAGAGATCGACTCAACATTCCAGATCAAATGAGGTGTGCCTCTATGCGGTGAGGCGCACATAATCCCTTCTCATGTTGCCCTGGCGTGGTTAAGATTATGGGTTAACAGGTGATCACATATTGGGCCAATGAGGTGGGATGATGCCCAATCTAAAACAATAAAAATACAAGAAGTGCTAAGATTGAAAGGATACAAAAGCTAAAAAATAATAAAAAAAATAATAAAGCATCAAAATATAAGTGTGTTGCAACCAAACAAAAAATCAAATTTCAAGAGTAGTTACAGCTAAGCATCTAAGATATGTTTATTATTTTTCACTTTTTTTTGGTGTAATTATTTTTCACTGATTAGCACCAAGTAAATATTTGCATAAATATTTTATGAACTTGTGTAAAAAAGTTTACGCAGTGTATACATATTAATTTCTATCTTTATAGACACCAGTGACAAGACAAACATTAAAGTGAATGTCTTTCCGCATGTATTGACAAGAAACAATAAAATGATACACATAATTAACTGTTATATAAAATTGAAAGAAAAAATGTTACACCAAAATAAGGTTTTTTATAGTGTCCATTCTCAAAGGATCAATTGGGTCAAAACTCAAAAGCTTTGAGAAGAAAAAGAAAACTTTAAATCAAGTCAAGAGCTTTGCAAGACACTCAATGGGTTTGTTGAAACCAGAATCGTTCAATAACAAAGGACTTGATTAAAGGCCCGTTTCTTTCAGATTTTTTCCAAAAAAATTCTATTTTTTTCCTTAAATAAATCACTTTTTTCATTTTTAAGTGTTTGTTTAGGATTTTTAGAAAAATCATTTTATAAAAAAAAATCTATTTTGACCCTAAAATGAAACGCTATTAGGATTAGCTTTTATCAAAATCTATTTTTTTCAACAACAAGGAGATAACACATGTGCATGTTAGAACTCATTTTTTTTTAAAATGGATTTTTATGGATAGTAGGTAAACACAAATAACTTCAGATTTTTTTAAAAATCTCTAAAAAAAATATCTAGATTCTTTTGATAGCTTCCATAGTAAATTACTTGGATCTGAAGTAACTGCATCCTCTTCGCTTTGTTTTAACATTATAGGCCAATTTTTTAACAACTGAACACACACAATCCAACAATTCATATATTTGAAATTTGGAATACAAAAAAGAAGTCTATTTAAAAAAGTTTTGTAAGACTTGCATATCTTATTAATTGGGATGAGATGCTTCATATATACTAAAATTATTTTATATATTTATTTTGTTATCGTCTTATTAATTCAAAGTCTTTGAATACAAGCATGTAATTTATATTAATTGCTCACTATTATTCATCTTATCTTCAAAAAGGACATGAACTGGACGAGCATTGACAACTCTGCAATTCTTCCTAACTTCACCAGGCCGACCGGATTGCAAGTCACCCATTTTCAACATTCCTTCAACAAATGCTTTGAAAAACTCACTTTTATCTATACTAAATGACCTCACAAAACCCTTTGTTTGAGGGAATGTGAAAAGTGTTTGATTAGAGTTGAGAAATCCTTTTCCAGCAACCAAGTCCTTGAAATATTGGTTATCAAAAGCGACAGGAGTTGAATCAAGGTTGAGATCGGATTCACTCCACGCAGTAGACGATCTTAGCCATTAATCTGAAATCGGATAGTTCAGATTGCACAATAACAAAATAAATTTTAAATGATCTCATCCTTTAATTTGAGATTGAAAACTATGCGACATCCATTTCCGTCTCAATAATGCGTCTAAAAAATTAAACAAAAAATGATAGAAAATTTTCACATTTGAGTACACATTAGATCAATAGCAGTTTAGCAAATAGTTTCACTAGTTAAAGACAACATTTATTTACCATGATATGTGTCATAGACTTTCTTCCTTCTCAACCAAAATTCGTTGGAGAAACACAGAAAAGATTGGTGATGTTTTAGAAATCATAAAATAGACATAGATTTTTTAATTGTGAAATTTTTATTTAAAATGTGAACACAAGACAAATATTTTTTAATTATTATCAGAAATTAATTCAATTTGAATGATAAAATAAAATAAATAATCTCAATAGTCAATTAATAAATCAATTTTTAGTATTTCTTGCACATATATAAATAACAAATTAAAATACTAATTTTGATTTTATAGAAGAGTTCACACTCATCTTTTTAACCAAAGAGATTCAACTCATTTCTAAAAAAACGAATCATTCATAAATTATCAAAGAAAAAGAATTGAAAGATAGAGAGAAATACAAACCAGTGCTACACCATCTCTGGAAGCCATGATTATAATATCAGCACAAGAAACAATTCCAGGGCATGCTTTCTTTCTCCAATGCCTCCTTAACCTCATCAACAACTTCAAATGATCTAAGTGAATTTATATTTGAAAGGGACAATTTTTCTCCAAGCATAGTTGGTGTATCATCAAGCAACACAGAACCATCACACCCCTTCACAAATTCAACAATTCATTCAAAAAAATGATTATTGAATCAATGAAATTGAAATCTCATAACTGATGCAACACTTCTTGGTTCTTTCATAAGAGCATTTCTCATAACATCTCTGACAATGGTTTCAGCTTGTGGACATGTTTTTGAGTAATACCCAGGTCGAAGGTCCAATGATGTTACTATGATTATGTTTATGATGAAGATCAGAAACATAAACATGGTGATGATGGGTTGGTTGTTGGGTATTTCAAACATGGTCCCTTTTTGTTTTGTTTTGAACTATGTTGGTGTTTTTGTGTGTGGAAAGAGGAGACAGAGAAGTAAACTACAAGGGTACGTAGTTGTAGATTTTGTGATATTTATAATGCAGGTGGCTATGTAGTCGTAACTATAAGTTATATAATAATAATTATTTTTGACTAATATTTGTTGTATAATTGGTCATTTTCTTAGTCTAAAGAAAAAGAAAAACTGCTAGTAAATTGTAATGGATTACCATTTCTCATAATCAAGGTAGGAACCAATTTCCAACTTCGAGATGATTTTTTTTTTTTAAAGGACTTCAAGATGAACTTTTATTAGGGAATAAATTAGCCATTGCTATAAGAAGTTAAATATTAAATTGATGAACTTTTATATGCTTAAAAAATAAATTGATGAATTCAGTATAGTTTAGGAGTTGAATCTTTTTGAGTAATTTAAATTCTACGAAATTCATCAATTTATTTTGGTTAGTTTAGGAATGAGTTGATAAAAGATAGATTTAACCCTAATTTAAACGACTCATTATTAAATTAGGGTTTAATATATTTTTTATACCTACATTTAGGGGTCCTTCCGACATTAAATGTTTTTAAAATCCCGACCTCTTGTATGGGAGGTTGTGGTTTAATGGAGAATATTGATCATCTTTTTCTCACAGAGGCAGAAGCCATCTGTTTTGGCGCATTTAGCCATATGTTTTGGCCTTTGATCATATGTTCAAACAGAAAATTGAATTCAGAACATAACAATCAACAACACAACATAATTTTCAAACATTCAAATATTAATCAAACATAAAAATTAAAATTATCCAAAATATTCAAACATAACATAACATAATTATAAATTACAATCATCCCGATATCACTACGCCCCTGCCACCTCTGGCCCACCTGCCACCCTTAACATTTAGCCTGCGACGATAAATTTTCCCACCATAAACTTCTCTCAAGATTTCCTCCAAATGATTCCATGCCTCATACCTTTTTTACACCTCACCACTGGTCATAACAGCATAAACATGGTCTCTGATACGGCCCAACATTCCGCCCAGCTCTAAGAACCTATGCTCTCTATCCTCCTGAGCAACAATCTCATCAATGACCTCCCGCTCTGGTGGCCTCGGCACCGGAACCTCCTGGTTTGGAAGAATCATGCGTGGATGAGAGACTTCATAAAATCATTGGATATATCCCTCTGCTACCTCCACACCATGCAGTGCACGGTTACCCAACTGTTGAGGTGTCAGTGCATAATCAAGTGAACGATGAAAGCGGGGGGTGATATCCCCTAAGGTCTCATGGGAAGGTGCACTCTCACATGGATGTCTCGGGATAGTCTGAATGTACCCAAACTGACGTAGCACACGCTCCAACAAATATCTCACCATTCGGTTACCGTATCTGAGTCATCCAACAAATATATGCGGAGAGCCTGATCCTGCAACTTCTGCACCTCCTCCTCCATACAAACCTCATTATCAGCCTCCAACTGTTGCAAAAGACCTCCTTGAAAATCCTCCTCAAGTAGCTAAATTGTTCATGTGCATCTCTGGTCTCATTCACCTCATCAAATCTCCCGGAGAAGACCCCAAATACCTCATCATCATATCTACCGCATCGTCCCTTGAAATACTCTCGTGGGACAGAAGCATGCCATCAATGGGGAGATGCAGCAAACATAACACATCATCAAGTGTCAATGTCATCTCCCCAAACTGAAGATGGAAGCTCACAGTCTCCTCATGCCACCTCTGTGCAAATGCAGAAATCAGGTCGTGGTCAATCTGGCCGTAGCTGGTATCCTAAAGCCAAGAAAGACCGGTGGCACTCAGTCCACCACGCCACCATTGTGCGTTCATAATAGGTTTTGTATCATCATCATGCATGGAATCAATCTTATTCCCATTGTTGATGCATTTTAAATTGGCTCGCCACTGCAAAAAATTAAAAACAAAACATTAACATTAGTTTCACAAAGATTAACAACAGTTTACAACCATTAAAGTTTCACATTAATAAGTACCTCGACCTCAAACGCCTTCCTGGCCACATGCACATGGTACCTCGTCAACAGGGTAGTGTCGTGTGGGCCACCATGATAGTCATCAAGAGGCTCAGGGTCTGGCTCCACCACACGCTTCCCCCTCCGCCGCTGCTACTGGCCATCATGCACATCCTCCTCCATTGCCTCAACATCATCCTCCACCTAATGCTCGACGTCCATCTGATTGTACTCTGGCTCAGCCTAAGGTTGAGGCTCGTCCTCAACAACAGCACAATGTGGCCTGCCAGCCCTACGCCCGGGAGCCTGAACTACACCCTCTGCCTCCGCCGCCTCTCGAGCCTCTCGATGCTCTCTCCTAACGGAAGCGTGCATAGCCTCATTATCACCCCTTCTGCAATCCATACCTGTAACATGCATATTAGGGCACAACACAACAAAGGAAAAAAAAAATACACAGGTGTATTTCAGATTTCATTTTCCTAACTGCAACAATCTAGTTCAGAAAATGAAATCCGAACAGCTTCAGTGAACAAGAAAAAAAATGGCCAAAATAACTTGCATGTATAAGGAATTCAAACTAACCTTCAATTTGATGTTTGATAAAGCTTAAAATGCGGTGATTTTGAGCAAAAAAACTCCAATTTTGGACTGATTTGTGCACTTCGGATTTTGGGATAAGGGGGAGAGAGAGAGAGAAAGAGAGAGAGTTCAAAGTGAAACTGTAAAATGGAAGGGGTGAATTTCCTTTTATATATCAAAGTTGTCCGGATTATGTTATCCGAAATGTATTTCATATTTTCCGGATTACGTAATTTGAAGGGCATGTTGGTCATTTTTTGCAGGGCGCGTGAGTATGGCATAGGATGGGAAAACGTAATAATCTTAAAATTTTCCTATCATTACAACAACCCTTGATCAAATGATATGCAAAGTTTGATTTAAGATTTAATTTAACGAGGGATCAAATTAAATTATTCAAATACATAAGACAGTTGGTTCAGTAGATCCACATCCTTAACCAGAGATGGAGATGTATGATAAGGGATACATGGAGTTATATCTGAGGCATAAAAAATATACAATCGATTAAGAGGAAACATAGGAGTAATAATTATTGAAATTCAATATGAGTACAACTTTATCTATTATGTTTCAGTTTACTTTGATAAAACGTCAACAAAATACTTTCACAAAACTTTGTTCATAAAATATGTTGTTACGAGCAAAAATCGAGCTAAACGCGGTCTCTGTGGATTCAATATTTTTATTTTTGATAAAAACCGACATACTTATGGTCATACACATAAGTTGATTTATGATTTGTTAGCAATTCACATATTCACATGTTTGAGTATTTAATTTGGTATTCCTTTGCACAAAATGGTCTAATTTGATCATTGATTTATTTTATCAAATAAGCAAAGCCCTAGTTGATTATTCAAATCAATTAGTGTATTGGTTATTTGAATAGCTACTTATTTTTGAAATATTTGTTTTGTATTCATCTCATTGGTTTGTGATGTACAATTGGTTAGTCATTTTCTATTAGATAAAGAATAATGAAAAGAAAGCTATTTGGAAGCATGACAACTAAAAAAGTTTTGCAAGACTTGTATATCTTATTAATTGGGATGAGATGTTTCATATACTAAAATTCGCAATGACGATACATTGAATTTGTCATAGATTTCTTTCACGAATTGAAAATTAGAATAGTGTCTTATTAATCAGGAGTCTTTGAATAAAAGCATGAAATTTATACCGATTGATCGCTATTCTTCATCTTGTCTTCAGACAGAATATGAGCAGGACGAGCATTGACAACTCTGCAATTCTTCCTAACTTCACCAGGCTTATCAGACTGCAAGTCACCCAATTTCAACATTCCTTCAACAAATGCTTTGAAAAACTCGCTTTGATCTTCGCTAAACAAACTCACAAACCCCTTTGTTTGAGGAAAAGTGAAAAGTGTTTGATCAGAGTTGAGAAATCCTCTTCCACCAACTAAGTCTTTGAAATATTGGTTATCGAAAATCACAGGAGTCGCATCAAGGTTTCCTGTCTTGTTTTGATCTACATCTCGAGGACATAGCTTATCAAGTTCTGCCCTAAATACAGGATCAATTGCAGGGTCAGGCTTTCCGCTACCGGATTGATTGTATAGGCGAAACATGATCGAAAAACAACGAGCTTTTCCGATAGAGTGTGATCCTGAGAGTGCTACAAGGTCTTTGACACTGAGGTTGTATTTTTGGAAGAGAGTAATGAGAGCTGTAGCATTAGTTCTTGGACTTGGCATGATATTACTTGAGTTATCTTGACTTGCTGATAAGCTGTCCAATCTTCCTAACCTTACTTCCCAATTAGGTCCTCCTGTCTGTAATGAAAATTTTAAAAAAAATGACTACATTTGAATATGCAGTATCAATAAGGATCCGGACTGCATAGTAAACGATCTCATTAATTTGAGATCGGATGATTCAGATTACACAATAACAAAATAAGGTTTAAAAGACATTTTCCTTTAATTCAAGATCAAATAGTTAAGATTAAACACTATGCGACACAGTTTTTGCATCAAATCTATTTTCTTCTCGATAATGTGTCTAATTTATATGGACAATATTGGAAAAGGGAAAAATAATTCAACGAAAAAAGATAGCAAAATTACATACTTGAGCACAAATTAGATCAATATGGTAAACATTTTAGCATTGGAGAAAACACAAAAGATTGGTGATAATTTTGAAAACCTAATATAGATTTATTTTATCATTTTTATTGATAAAATAAAATAAATAATCTCAACTGTCAAATTAATAAATCAATTGTTAATGTTATGTGCACATAAAATAAAAAAATAAAAATACTAATCATTGATTTTCTAGAAGAGTCATATTTATTTTTTTAAAATCAAAAAGAGTAAATAAAAAAACAATAAAAAAGAGTCAAATTCATTAATAAGAAGAAAAAAAAATCATGTGCATCAATCATAAAAGTAAAAGAATTGAAGGATAGAAAGAAATACAAACCAGTGCTACAGCATCTCTAGAAGCCATGATTATGATATCAGCACAAGAAACAACTCCAGGACAAGCTTTCTCTAATGCTTCCTTAACCTCATCAACAACTTCAAATGACCTAAGTGAATTTATATTTGAAAGGGCTAATTTTTCTCCAAGCATAGTTGGTGTATCATCAAGCAACACAGAACCATCACACCCCTTCACAAATTAAACAACTCATTCAACCAAAGAAAAATAATTTTATAAATAAATATAAATTTATTTTAATTCCTATCATTATTTCATTTATTAAAAAAAATTAGTGCGCTTTACATATTTTAAATTTTATGTCTGACTAAAAAAATTTATTGCAATTATGTGTCAAAATAATTTATAGCGACTAAAAAGATATACATAAATCTAAAAAACAACTGATTGAAAATATTGAATTTTGATGGTACCAAAGTGTAAAGAGAACATACATTAACAAAGCAATCATGAAATTGAAATCTCATAACTGATGCAACACTTCTTGGTTCTTTTTTAAGAGCATTTCTCATAACATCTCTGACAATTGTTTCAGCTTGTGGACATGTTTTTGAGTAATACCCTTGTCGAAGATCAGCTGATGTTACTATGATTATGTTTATAATGAAGATCAGAAACATAAACATGGTACTTTTAGTTTTGTTTTGAACCATGATTGTGTGAGTGGAAAGGAGACAGGTAAACTACAAAGTTTGTAGATTTTGTTACTCCCCACTTTGATTTAGTGGATATTTATAATGGTAGAAGAAGAAAAAGAGAGTGACTTTATGGCATATAATAAATAATAAATAAAATTGAGGGGTTATGGAATATAATAATTTTGTTGACTAAAATGTGTCATAATAAATGCTTTATTTTCTTAGTCAAAATATAAAAATAAATAATTGGTTACTCCCTATAATTCTTTTTAGTTGTCCTTCTAAGGTTACTTGTATCTACCAATTAAATCAATAAATTATTTCTTTTTTTTTTAAGGAATGAATTTTTTTTTTTATATACTAAATTGTTTATGGTTGCATTTGATATGCTAAACAGTAAGTAATGAAGAGAATAACACAAGAAAGAACATCACAACATCGTGCAAAATGAATGGCATGGGACAAATTTTTATGGTATTGAATAATTTTTGATCTTATACGATTTTTTGTGGACAAAATATTATTTTGGATAACTTGTACATGAGACAAATAATTATGATGTGGTTTAGTGATGGACAAGAATTTCAGTTTTTGTCTTGTATCATGCCTTCACTTTGTCATTTTTTGAATCAATTTTACAAATCAAACGATGATGTATAATTGGAGCTGTCAAGTTATGTCATTCATTTTTTAGCAGATGAAATGTATCCTATATTTACTTTTTTTTAAGGGTCATTTAATGTCTATTTGGTCTAAGGATAGAGTTAAATAAGTAATTCTATTTTTTTAAAATAATAATTCTATTATATATTTTAGATAAGTCAATATATTTTAGATAAGTCAAATTAGTTTATAATGTATTTCATAATTAAATGCCGAAAATACCTTTACAAGAAAATTATATTTAATTTGTTAATGATTTAAATTAGTATTCATTTTTTAACCTTTTAATAATAACTTTATTTTGGAATATTCTAAATTCAATAAATTAATAACTAGTAGTTTTAATTCATAATGTATTTTTAATAATAATTATATTTAATTTTTAATTTGTTAATTATTCAAATTAGTATTCATATTTATAATGAATTTTTTTAATAAAAAATTTATTTTACGTGGATTAAGAAAAACAATAAATAAGTGAATAAAATTAACAATTATATTCTGATCAATTTGTTTAGTAATTTCATTAATCTTGATTTTAAATTAATTGACAATATTTTTTTTTTTCATTATTGACAAAAAATAAATTAAATATTAAATTTTCATTCAATACATTTTTGTTACTTGATAAATTTTCATTCACTAAATTTCAGAAAAAAATTAGCCTTACACAATTTCCAAATCTAATTCGTGAAAATTTTCCCACTTTCAATTTCCACCAAGTTAGAGATATAAAGACTAAATAACTCAACTGAAATTCGTTAAAACTGGTGTATAGGCTATGTGCAAGGACGGTTACCGTATTAAAACTAGTTTTAGTTTTGACCAATTAGACTTTGTCAAAAAAAATTGACCAATAAGATTTTCTTTTGGGTAATTGAATTCTACAATATTATTTTTGACCATGAGCAGTGTATATACGGAATTTACAGTTGACTGAATGGACGAATATTTTATTGGGATGACCCCTTAAAAAAAGAGGAACACTTCCACCGTACACTTGCTAATTAAGGTATACCGGTGCTCTTGTTTCTTAAATTCTATAAATTAAAGATGATTTTTTTGTAATAAATAGCTACTCCCTCCGGTCTCAAATATAAGAAAAGATTCATTTTTTAGATTCATTGTGTAGTTAATGTATCTGGTCTACATTGTAAAGCAGATACATTAATTATTCAATGAACCTAAAAAAGGAATCTTTTCTTATATTTGAAACCGGAGGGAGGGAGTATTTGTCAACATTTATTTTTGTAGAAAATATCATTTCACAAGAAAAACATAATTTCATTGTTTATAAGAATCATACTAAATTTTTACATTTTATCGTAAAAAATAATCAATATTCTCAGTAATAAAAATTTCAAAAAATTTTATTTTATTTCGTTGATGTTTTTAGTAAATAAGATTTAATTATTATTTCTATAAATGATAGAAAGTGATATTTTTTTCTTTAAAAAACAACTCATTTAACTATTAATAATATAAGTATTTGGTGCATCGATACACTCAAATTATTGAGTGTACCATAGAATTTGCCTTAAAAAAAACGTAGAGCGTGTGTATATCACGCTATCCTACAAGTAATGGTTCAACGCATATTCTCTTGTGTTGTATTATACTCTAAAGCAATATATTAAAAAAGGGAAATGTTGGACACTCTTTAAGCACTTTAAATAGTAAGTTTTAAATGAAAAGTTGTGTATTGAATGCATTGAAAATTGTAATAATTGGCTTTTTAAAAGAATAATTACTATATTTGAGATGCTTAAAGAGTGTCCGGGAGGCACTCGTTAACAAGACTCTTTAAAAAATAAACTGATCATTGAACCGACAAGATCACTCGTTAAAAGAGTTATTGATTAAATCACTGGTTGAACTATATGTTTGAACCACATATAACTGGATGAGACAATCGATAATCCGATCTCTATAATGTAGAGTCGATATTAAACTGCATTGAATCGAATGACCAAATCATTAAAAAAAATCTAAAAAAGCATGACTCCTCAAAAATGTTAAATTTTAGACAAATTATGTTAATAATTTCACAAATTTATTCTTCATATTTAAATTATAAACATTGTCATCAAATAAAATAGTATAATTCTAAAAAACTTTTCAACCAAATCTAATTAAAAAGGCAAACACATTTCTATAGGAATTTTTTGAATGTGCAAGTTGTAAATTTTGCTCATAATGTATCACTTCTTAAATTAATTTATGAGCAAAATTTACAACTTGCACATTCAAAAAATTCCTATAGAAATGTGTTTGGTTTGTATTTTATTTGTAAGAATGTTACTTTTCTCACTTAAATTAATTTTTTTTTCAACTATCGTTATAGTAGAAGAGTGGATTGAATTTTTGGCTTAAAGTCTCACCGGTTATGCAACACAGAAAAGAGGTGGCGATTATGATGAGTATCTTCCGCAGCAAGCCCAAATAGTTATCGTGCTCTTGAACATCAGGGGTAAGCTAGTATTCTGCTGTAAATGTTCTGAAACAATTTTCTGAGACTAAAACAATTTAAGCTTGAAATGGAAATGTTATATAAGTAATGCAAAGTTTAAAATTGAAAATAATAATGAGAAGTGGCAGCAATTAAAGCAAGTAAGTGTTTCTGAGAGGAAATCCTAACTTATTGGAAAGGGAAATTGCAGAGAAATAAACTAATTAGTTGTCTTCCTTTCAACGCGTGTTTTACGTCTTGAGCCAAACAGACATGTCTACATTGTGACTAGGAGACCCAAACCTCCAGGCTCCCTATTTCCATCCCACTTAACCTAATCATAGTCTTCAGTTGTCAGGTTCTTCGTTTTTTGGTAACTTCAGGCATATGTTTCAGTTGTGAGAGCCTAAAGATTTCATATTCTCGCCCACTGTGTAGCACTATCTCTCTTCCATCCACATCTATCAGGGCCCTGGTTGTCACCAAAAACGTCCTCCCCAACAATACAAGTGCAAAACAATATTCTTTCATATCCATTACCAGAAAATCCATCAGGAAAGATAATTTGCTTACCGTTAGTAATACATTTTCTAGAATCTCGCATGGATGAGCACTTTTCCTATTTGCTAATCATACTTTTATCCTAGCTGGTTTCACTTCGAACCCTTGTAATCTCTTGAAAGTTGACAGAGTCATGGTATTTATGCTTGGCCCAAAGTCACATAATGCACCCCCTAAAATAAATTATCCAATGTTGCACGAGATGGTAAATTGCCCTAGTTCTTTTTCCTTTTCAGGTATCTTGCCTCGATGAAAATATCAACAATCCCCGGTAACGGTGCCAAAAATTAGATGGACAATTTCGGCAAGTGTATCAAATCGTTACCAAGTAATTAAGTGATAAGTGAGTATCATATCCACATATATTGTCGTTTCAACTAGGCAACTAGTGTTACTTATTTAAAACAGAAAATAAAAATAAATAAATAAATAAAAGCGATAAATGGGGGGAGTTTTTGCAAGTTAAGTCTGATTGGGCAGGGTGGTAGTGAAGTAGTAACCTAGTTAGGATTCTTCAAATCCCCTCTATTTATATGTTGAATTAAAGTAACAGCCAGTTATTCAGGGATTGGTTAAATGGTTCCTACTTAAGTGATGAGTTTGTGGGGTGATTACACCCCTCCAGCTGTTCAGTTACACCAAATTCACATTTGGGTTAAGGCATTGTGCGGTCTAAGGGTTGTCAATCCTAAAGAGGTTACACAAGCATTCACTAGTTTATAGTGTGGGGTCTTACTCTTTCATAGGTAATTGACACAAAGAAGAAGAAGAATTCATTAATTCTCATCTAAATGAATCTTAGAAGCACATCAACATACCCTATCTCATCTTAGAAGCCCTACGAATTTGATGTTGTTATAACTATAAGTTGAATTGTAGTTATGATTTTTGTGATTTTGGTGTTGTTATGATAGAAACTATCTGAGTAAATAATGATGAGAATCATGTCGAGAAATCAGAGATGAAATAATGGTGATTAGGGTTGTTGTCCTTGTAAGTTTAAAAGTGGGAAACCAAAGTTAGAATAATTGAATGGAGGAAATAATCATGTGAGAGTTGGTGTAATTGGAATAAGTTGGGTGTAAATTGGTGTTAGAATGATAGGGTAACCTTAGGGTGATGATTAGAGATGAGTTTTGTGAGTTTAGGAAGGTGCCCCAAGACAGAATAGGAAAAAATTGTGAATTCTGCACATCCTAGGTAAAACGCACGACCGTGCATGTTAGGCACACATACTGTGCATTTCGCTCTATCAAAATTCCCCCTTAGTGTGTTTGAAAACGAAAGTCGTGCACTTTGAAGTGCATGGTCGTGCACTTTTCACAGCCTTTGGAAATACAAACTTTTCCTCCCTTTTTGTTTCGAATTGGGTTTGGGTGTCTTCATGAAAGTTGTAGATATGGGTGTTATCTTTCATTTATCTTTCGTTTGACTCCATTTGGACATATAAAACTTGATTTATGATCAAAATACTGAACATGGGTTGTGCTACGTTTTTAATGAAATTTCAGCACAATCTTTTGAGTGGACTCTAAAACATCTTTGAAATCAATAGTGAGTTTAAGAGAGTCGTTAGCATGAAAAGTAAAAGTAAGGGTTCTAAACTATATTTCTAAATGAGGGAGAGTGTTTAGGCATAATTAGAAGTAATTACCTCGAAATATTAGCGAGTCGAAAACATGAACCGATGAAAGGTGTATAAGTGAGGTAAAGAGGAATATAGAGGTGTAGTTCATGAATAATTGACGAAGATAATAATAGTACCTTAAAGCAAAGGATGAGACTAATGATATAAGCTAATGTGAAGAATATAAACTAGAGTAAACCAAGAATACAGTGATAGTGGTCTAAGGTAATAAATGATATTAACAGTGAACAAAGGTATGAAGGTAGGACCTTAAAATTTAGTAAAGCCTAGTCGTAGAAATGAAATACATTATAAGAAATGCTAACAGTGAGGTAAAAATCTTAACTAAGAACAAAGAGTAAGGAATGTTGTTAGAATAAAAGATGTAAATAAGAACAAGGGCATTTGAGTTGAAGTGATGAATAAGGATATAGATAGTACTAACGGTAATGGTAAATACTAAGTTACTCAGTGTTAATAAGATAAGACTTTAAGGATGTAAATGGTTTGTCTACAGAGTGAGACTAGAACATGAATTAGTTAAGGGATTATAAGACGATATAAAAGGAGTCATAGAGTGTTTTCGAGTTAAGATGATTTGTTGGTGATGAGATGATTGTTAAGACGAAATATAGATGAAGATAGAAAATTGTGTGTTAAGTAATAAATAATGTTAGGGATAATAACAATGATGAGATAAGATATTGAATTACTACAGAGGTAAAAACCTCAAGTTAGAATGAAGTTAGGATTATGGGGATGATTGAGGTTATAAATGGTGATGAATGTGAGACGAAGTAATAAGATATAATGTTAAACTGTTGTCTTAGGATTGGTTCATTTATATAGAAGTAGGAAATTTGAGATTGCACATATTGGATTTTTTTTATTTAAAAAAAGTCAAAATTATATATATATATATATATATAAACCCAAAATGATCCAAACTCTTCCAGCACAAGGATTACCAAAAAAAAGCTTAAAAAGTAATCAAGGTTACAACAAAACCGAAACAAAAAACAACATAGGAGAGAACAATCTAAATTTCAAAATATAAACAAGGAGCAGTGTTAAGCCTCCAATAACGATAATCAAAATCTAATGTAACATATCTCGATTTCAACCACCAGAACGACTGAAGCTCAACCTTATCACATAATAACTATAAGTGATCTTCCTTTTACCGAAAAGTGCGGCTATTCATATCCTTCCAAATAATCCAAACCATTGAATGCCTAATATTAAGAGCCAACCAAGCATTTTTCGATTGACCCCAAAAAACCACCTAATTGAACCAAAAAAATCCTGTAAATTACCATGAATTTCCGTTGAGAAACCTAACCGACAAGCGATCCCTACATTCCAATATTCATAGAACATGAGGCTACCAACTGAGTTGTATTTACAGGACGGTAATTCTTATTTTGGTATATGCATAAAAGCCCTTAATACTACGTTAAGAAATATTTTCTATTCTTACGCAAACAGCCATACACGTAGTCCATGCGGCGAAAGTAAAAAAAGTTTAATTAAGTAAGTGGTTCGTATAAATATCTTGAATTTTGTTTTTAGTTCCTATAAAAAAAAATCGTACTTTTTAGTCTTAGTAAACTTTTCCATCATCATTTTTAATCCTTGTAAATTTTTTCATCAGCGTTTTCAGTCCCTGTAAAAAACTTCCATCACCATTTTTTACGTCTAATAAAACAAAGGAAAATGTTACAAGGACTAAAAAGTGCTATATTATTTTGTAGGGATTAAAAACAATCACAAATATTTTTAGGTACTATCTACTTAATAATTAACTAAAAGAACTGATTTCCAAAGCTTAAATGTAAAAACTTTTTTTTTAAGGTAAATACTTGCTACCCTAAAGTTTTATTGAGCATAGGACACAACATTTAATTATTCAGTGTCGTGTATATTTTTTTTATATTTAATTATTTTAAATTAAACTTGAATTTTGAATTAATTATTTTACCTATAAGATAGCACCTGTATTCAACGCCCGTTTGAATGAGGCTTATTATGAGCTTATGCAAAACAGCTTATGCAAATAAATAAGCTTTAATGTTAATTTTTAAGTTTTCAATAATGAAAATTGTATCTACATAACCAATTTTTTTTTTTGTAAACTACATTGACAGGTTTATAAATAATATAAAAGAGTTCGTTTATTTGTATAAGTTATTTTGCATAAACTCAAAATAAGTCTTATCCAAACAGGCCCTAAACTCTAGATATCAAAAAATTAATCCAAACATACCCTTGGGCACATATAGATATGCCACTGTTTCCGTCTGTAGGACATACTTTGGCACATAGACCACACCCTTCCCTTACTAAAAGTGATGTAAACCTAAAATAACATTTGAGAGTGACACGAGAAGAAGCAAGGACAGCTATTCATTATTTTAGATGTATCTTCTGAAGGTGAGAAAAACCACAAGAATGGGGGGTTGAATTGTGTTTTCAAAAACTTCTTTCTTGCGTTCTGAAAAACTGTTCCCAGATTCAGAGTCTGAAGTAGTTCAGAGTCTGACTGAGTTCAGAGTCTTAATGCAGCGAATAATAGAAGAGAACAGAGAAAGAAAGAACACAAGCAATTATACAGGTTCCTTCCACAAACCGGAAGTAGTCCTGTCCCCCTTGCACTTCCAAGGAGAGTTCCACTAAAATGTAATGTTGGATTACAAGTTGCTCAATCACACAAGAATGAGACTTCTCAATGCTCAAGGACAACTCCAAGAGACTTCTATGCTCAATCACACAAGAAAGAGACTTCTATGCTCAAGGACAACTCCAAGAGACTTCCTTTGCTCAATCACAACTGAAAGAGACTTCTCTTAACAATTACAAATAATTGAATAAGGTTTTGAATACTTGATATACAATCAGAGGTATTCACAAAACAATACGAACAGAACAGACTCTGTTTTTCTAGGCACTTGAGAATTCTAAGATATGAACTATTGTAAGAATTCTCTAATTTGTTGATGTGATTACGACGTTTTGCACAGAGAGTATTGGCCTTTTGCTTGTTGTGTTCTATATATGTGTGTTTGTTCTCCAAGTCTTTATCCCTATATATAGAGGATTTGAGAGACGTTGAGAATT